>Ga0265780_10006267_pt1 | contig 14803 bp, 6 predicted proteins | sample P1T30metagenome_FD_192432 | JGI IMG/M metagenome (GOLD analysis project Ga0265780, IMG submission 192432) | Plant litter microbial communities from East Loma Ridge, Irvine, California - P1 T30 | ecosystem: Environmental > Terrestrial > Plant litter > Unclassified | place: USA: California... | reverse complement strand
CTCAGCAAGAGAAGCCCACCTTCTGGCACTCCAAGTCTAACATCTCGACCACATCTTCAAATCACCGCAGTCTGCTCGCCGAGAATGAGCCGTTTAGCATCTCGCGCGAGAGCTTCGACTCCTACAGACGGTCATTTGTATGTTATGCGACCAGTGGCAAGACCCCGCTAATGGATATAGGACATTTCCGCGCGCTCTCCAATACAAGACAATGTTCACGAGACGTACCCCCGCCAGTCGCTCGATGCGCGCCGCTCCGTAGATACCAGACGTTCGCTCGACGTCCGCCGTTCGCGTGCCACACCGCGCTCCTCGATACAACAACCCCGCCACAGCGAAAGCCACGAGCAAGTACCCGAAGAGGGGTTCGAGGAGGTGGGCCTGAACGACGAGCCGAAGCCGCAGCCAAAGAAGCGCAGCATCTTCTCGCGCTTTGGCGATAACAACAACACCGACAAGACAGAAGAGCGACCTAGCTCGAGCCATCACTTCTCCCTCACAGGCCGGAAGCGCGCTGAGAGCGGGGCAGGCTCAGAGCTCAAGCCTATGCCAAAGCCAGCGGCAGAGGTTCCCGCGGAGGCACGGTGATGCATGTAGACGATGAATTATGAATTGCGGGGGGATCCAACACCGAAGAGTTGTATCAATGCTCCGGGAGAAACTGTTGGATACCGCATAAACGGCGTTAAGGACTTGGGTGTTTTCCACTATGCATAACTATCCACATTGAAATGAGGATGTTCTCTATTACGAGACGGAGATTGTTGTCACATACAGAACGACGCGAATCCGTAGATCTCGTATACGAACACGCAGATAACTAATCACGAATTGCTATCGCTCATGACGCTCAAGATCAACTTGTCAAATTTCCCCTGCCTCGTGTCTTCAAACTTTGGACTCGTTAGACTTTCGCAAACTTGGTTGCGTACCCTGTGATTGATGTTCGCTCCTTCCCTGCTAAGGCTAGTCGTTTAGCTGGTCCACGTGTGTGACCTTCCATGCTTCGGAATCGGAGGAAGCAACTTCCGCGGATCGCTCCTTCCGGTCGATGCGGTCGATGATGTCATACAACTGGAGGTTCTGGTTTGACTCGTAGAAGCTGTGGCTTGAGCACCCACGGCTGTTGGGGCTGAGTCAACAGCGTAAAGTCGTTGTTTTGTTGGGGTTGTTGGTGCGAAACGCGTGTTCAGATCGAGATCGGAGTTTGGCACTTGTTGGTTATGGCGGTTGCGCCGTTGGAGCTTGGGGGCTTGGTGTGGCACTGGAGGGACTTGGCGGGGCGGCTGGCGAAAATCTTGTCAGGTGATCTGGAGGCCTAGCGCTGCATTCTCCGTTCTGCCTGGTGACGGTGGTGTAGATCCACTTCGGCAGAGCGAGCAATAACATCCATCAACACAGGTGGTGCATACCCCTTTAACACTTAGACGGTCGCACAGTTTCGTTGGTAACAAGATAAGGATGCTATGGAAGGCATTGGGCAGTCTACGGTCGAGACCATCTACGTTAAGACTAATCAACTTGACGACGTTCAGCGCTCGCGCGTTATAGCGATGGACAGGTTTGTTAGGTATGATCTCTAGATCTGCTCTTCTGTTGTCTCCTTCAGATCCTACTCCTTTAACCTCCTTTGTCATTGCCCATGATGAATCCCCCCTCGATGCCATCTACCGCGATCTACCGCGATCTACCTCCATCTACCCTCCCCGTCTACCTCTATCCACTTCGACTTACTGCCATTTATTGCCATTTATTGCCATTTATCGTCATATAGTGCCTTTGAGTATTGCATTCTTAGCCCTGTGATCCCGTCCCCTAGACTTCCTCCTTCCCTTTGTTGTGCACCGCCGTGAATGACTGAGATCTGAAGAGTCTAAGGCGATGAGTCGACCATCCGTATATCGTTACGTTTCGTCCCGTTAGGGGGTGTCGCAGCTGGCCTGAGAAGGGAATGGTTTGCTGGCTTCCGAACCGACGTAAAGCGTCTTGGTGTATGGTCCTGCAGCTGGACGGTAGGCGGGCGAAGAGGAGGTGCGAGGCTATGGTATGGACGAGCGGCCGAGGTGAAGCTAACAGCTCAAGGGAAATGTCTGTTTACATTGTTAGAAAGGAAGAGGCGGGCGGTGACATGGCAGTGAGCAAGCACGAAGCGCAGATTTGAAGGACAAGTCGGCGCCAGACCTGTTTGTAGTATGCAAAAAGAAGAGACAGGCGGCGACATAGCAGTGAGCAAGCACAAAGTGCAGACACGAAGGACAAGTCGGCGCCAGACCTGTTTGTAGTATGCAAAAAGAAGAGGCGGGCGGCGACATGACAACAAGCGAAGACGAAGCTGTAGGATTGAAGGACAAGTCGGCGGCAGCTCCTCATGTTTGGTCTGCTAAAGGAAGAGGCAGGCGGCGACATGACAACAAGTGAAGACGAAGCTGTAGGATTGAAGGATAAGTCGCGGCCACAAGGGACGGATTGTTACGGCCTTTGGGACTTTTCACTCCTCATCGCTGGTTGTTTGCTATCCGTGCGCGACTAGCGCTGTCCGACACATACGCTCTTTCCGCCGTCGCTCTTTCGCTCCGCATCACGAACATTTCACTGTGACGCACATCCAGTGTGCAAGTCGACCCTCTGTAGCAGGAAGTCCGTGGTCAGTAAGTTCATTCCACCGCTTTACAGGACCGTCTCGCGCAGGCCACCTTTACCTGCACCCCTCCTCTCCTTCCCATTGTCAGCTCCGAACGGAGACATCTACTCTCACCTTCGTTACTTCTTGCTATACAGCCAACTTCCCTCACTACTCTTTCAGCCCTCAACAGAGACGTCTACTCTCACCTCTGATTACTACAGTTCTGGATCTAACTCTAAAAAATCTAGAGTCATTCACTTCGCTTTCTTATTATGTCTACCCTCGAGACAAACTACGCCGCTCCTCCCTCCCCAACAGCGGAGCAAGAATCCGAGCTCTTCGATGCAGAGCCGCCAAAGGTCACTCTACCATATCGCGAGAAAGAGCCCGAAGAGCCACAGCACCCTGATGACATACTCTACTCAAGTGAGGATGACATGGTTGAGGGTCTGAACATGGAGGGTGTCGAGCAGCAGCAACAACAGCCCGCCCCAACACCGGACCAGACAACGGGAATCCCTGGCGATGTCGAAATGAGCGAGGCTGAAGACTCACCTCTTGTGGAGCTACTCGTGCCCGTCAAGCGCACCGAACTTCCGACGCCGATGGATGAGCAGATTATGGAGTCTCGCCCTCTTGACTACCCACGCACCGTTCACATTGGCACAGGCAGCAGTACCCCGTTCTCCATCAACACCGATGCCGTGTTTGCATTGCGAGGTAGCGATGTATTCAACCGATACCTTCCCGATAGTCTCATAGGAGGAAAGCGCCTCCGCACGATCATCGTTAGCGACAAGGCTTCTGGTCCTCTGGGAAGCCACTTTGAGCTGTCGCTCGATGATGCTCTCCAGGCCGACAACATCACGCCTATAGCACCGGCTCCCAAGGTCAAGGGTAAAGGTAAGTTTGAGGCTCCCAAGGTCAAGGGTAAAGGTAAGTTTGAGGCTCCCGAGCCGCCGAAGGAGGAATGCGTCAAGGCCAAGTTCCACCTCAATACACAGACGCCACATATCGAGATATCGGCGTACGACTCCAGAACAAGCCGCTGGGTGTCGACACGTATCTGGGCCCAGGATTTTATGTGGACTGCAAAAGCTCCTTGGATCGGATTCGAAATTACGCAAATCCCGTCCGGGGCAGATGCGCCTGCGGTGCCAATGGATACAAAGGTAGAAGACCTGGTTGAGAAGATGCGTACTCTGGACAAAACTACGGTCGTGCAATGCAACATTCATCTGAACAATGTCAAGGATCGCGTCTGGGACGGACTGACCGCTTCTCGCCTGGCAGAAATTCGTTCCAAAGGCATCGGCAAAGAGGCGAGTACTCTAGCGTCTCTCGTTCACTGCTTGGACAAGTCAGATAAGTTCGGCATGCTCTTCACATCCAAGTCTTCGACAGGGAACCTTACCAAGTGGACACAGAAGCTCGACGGCTACTTTCGGGATCTCTTGTGCCTTGCGAAATACTGGGGAAACTTTTGGTTCTACCGCCTCCAGTGCATTCAGGCCGGACACAATGCCGACGACATCGAACTCCCCGATCTGCCAAAGGTGAACTGGGCTGTACCCCGATGGTTGGTGACCGAGTGGACTACAACGAGGACTACGACATCTGGCCACGTCACACATTCCATGCCGGTCCCGTACAAGTGGCAACCGCTCGAGTTCCCGGATGAATTCCCGGACGCGAATGAGACTGCGTTCCTCTTGAAGATGGCCGTCGAGCAAGAGCGGGATACCCAGAAGCGCAACCTCAGGGCTCTGGTTCAGAGCGACGGTACCAAGTGGTTCCAGGGCAAATTCTTCACCCTCCAACACGACGGCAATGAGCACACCTATTCCGTCGAAGTGTACTTAGGTATGCCCGATATGCTTGCAGATGCCGACGTCAAGATACCCGCTGCCGGCACTCGGATCACGCTGGGCATCGACCGCGACAACCATGCCGCGCCATCCAAGAAGAACTTGGTCAAGATGACCGGCACAGTGGTCTGGGACGAATCGCGAAAGAGCACCGCAACTTTCGTCTGCGTCCTGACCTCTAACAAAGGACCGCTCGAATGCGCCGACGACGGGACTAGCTATCCGGTGTACATTGAGTACATTGTCGACAACGTTCCCTTCGATAGGCAGCTTAGAGCTATTGCTGATGGGCAACGAGCGACAGGAAAGCTCATTGGTCCAGACGTTAGGCGGATCATTCTCAACTGCCATGAGCCAGCCACGGGTACCGACGCTCTCAAGCAAATAACAACTCCGCAGCAGCTTGTTGAGTTCAACCGTATTCTCGCCGGTGACTTCGCATTTCTACCAAACGAAGTTCAAAAAGCTGCTGCTCTCGACACAACGACGTCTGAGATTGGGGTTACGACGATTATTGGCCCCCCCGGCACCGGTAAAACGATGATGGATGTGCAAATACTCTGGGCGCACGGTAGGATAGGCCGTCGCATCATGGGTGTCGCACCTACAAACTCGGCGAGAGATTCTCTCGTCACGAGTTTCCTTCGTCAAAACAGCAGTCGGCCAGTCGCAGAGCAATTTGCTGACCATCATTGGGTTGTCTTCACTGGCTCGCAATCTAGCATTGCAGGCGCGGAGCGATTGGAGCACCGTGAGGTGAAGGCGCGCACCGATGACGAATTGCAGCTGGTACTAAAGAATCGTGATTATTGGGCTCATTTTCACGATGCGCAGTCGCGTGATCGCTCTCCCGATTCCGTATACAGTCTTGGATCCAAGCTGCTTCGACGCATGAATGTCTGGAAGGCACACGCTACTTTCGACTACCTGGATGGCGACCAGCTGTACACTTGGTCGAACGACTGGTTCGTTACGAATGAGAAGCTTCCGTACCTCAGCGAAAAAGACGAGAAAGACGAGGCCAAGAAGCATCTCGAAGCCCTCGAAGCACACCTGGCCGCTCGCTTCCTGAAAGACGTGAAGTATTGCTTCTGTACCATATCGACATCGGCTCACGCGCTTTTACTCGAGAGCGGTGTGTGGGATCTGATTGTCATCGACGAGGCCGCTCGCGAGACTCGTGCTGGTATGGCCACCATCCTGGGTGCCTTTACCAATCGCTTTCGTCAACTAGTCGTATCTGGGGACCATTGGCAGGGCGAGGGTATCGTGATCGGCAAGGATTCCAATATCGGCTACAAGCTCCTTTCTCGCAACATATTTGAGCAGCTCGCTGATGTACAGATCAAGCGAACGGACAATACAACTCCTGTCGGTGTCTTCATGCTCAACGAAGGCTATCGCATGGCGGAACAGCTGATGGCTTGGTCTAACCGCTTCTGCTACGGCGGCTTCCTCCGAGCTTCTAGGTTGGCAAAGACGTGGAATCAACCACTTCGTCACACCCTGGGGGCCTACTGGGGTCAATGTCTGCGAACCAACTTCCGCGGGAACTACGAACAGATCGCATTGGATTGCAACTTCGAGGCTATAGTCCAGCCGGGCGGAACCACGAGGGTCAACGTCGGCGAAGCCAAGTTCATCGCTTGGAGGATCAAGGACATGTTGGCTTTCGAGCCACCAACATCAAGCGGTGGCATGCAATATGCGCGCATCGTGGGTACCGACTTCATCGTCATCTCGAACTTTACTGGTCAAGTCTCCGCTATTCGTCAAGCTTTGCGTGAGGACTCACCTGGACAGAAGGTTGACCAAAAGGAGCTCGACGGAGTACGAACCCTACTCGGTACCACCAGTTGGGTTCAAGGCAAAGAGGCTCCCATTGCGTTCTACTCTTTGACTGTGTCAACTGGAAGCACACGAGTGGCATCTGATGATCACATCCCGATAGGATTCCCGGCAGCCGTCAAGAACTTCAACGTGTCTATCACACGACAGCGAGTCGCCCGCCACATCGTGGGAAACTTCAAGCTCTTCGTCCAAACCACGATCGACAAGCATCCGGTGGTCCAAAAGCACGTGCCTTTCTTCTCGCACGTCACCGACTTGAGAAATGGCGGCATGATTCTCTCACAAGAGGAGTCAGAATCTTGGAGCCAAGAGCGCAAGTGTCCCGATGAGGCTCAGGGCTTCGATAACAAGCTGCGCAGCAAGTCTACATTCGATCGCGACGCCATGGAAATGCCAGAGAACACCGTGGAGTCTGGACTGCACAGCATCGACTCGCGGCCCCAAACCACCGGTCGCACTAAGCCCACCGCTGCGCCACCGAACGTCAAGTTTTCTGGGTTGCCCGACAATAAGGTCACCAAGCCTAAGAAACGTGGCAGCAAGGGTGCAAAGCATGCCGCGAAGAGGCAAGGCAAAGAGGGCGGAGACAACGGCGGAGACAACGGCGGCCATGGAAACGAGTCTGGCCAGGGCAGCGCTACCTGGGGAATGTAGATGCGAGGAGGAAACCGAACCCCTTGGAGCCTACATTGGCGCCAGATTTCTCCTTTTGCTTGTTTTTTCCTAGTGTAGTCTGCAGACCTTTATGCGGTTAGGCCGATTCTTTTTTTAGTAGCTGGGTGGTCAAGGAACCGATACCGCTGCGATATCGACTTTTAGCTGCAAGTAATAATTCGATATTTTGAATCTATCAGTCATTCACTACTACATGTACGTTAGACGTCGCTTTGCGCGATCGGCAAGTGTGTGCCTTCCTTTTTGTGACACTTCGAATACTTACGAGAAAATGATCATGCACCGCTGCGCGCGAGGCTATATCGACCGCGTCTACTCCTCTAGCGAGCAAACCACGAACCCTTCATACGACGCACCATAGCTCCTCTGATACGACGTGGTCTTCATCCTACCGACATCACACAATACCGTCATCACTTCGGGCATCCACATCTCATACAGGGAAAGAAACTAAAAGGTGCGCTGGAGTCTACATTGCTACGAAAACATACGTCTGAGGAGTATGAGAGCAATGTAGTTTTACTGGCTTCTTTGTTGGCTGTACGTCATGGAGGCAGGCATCCAGCTTCTCCCATGGATTCAACAGCAACGGCCGACACAAACGAGAAGTTTGGGAGTGAGATGCTAGTCAAGTCCACCTCTTCTACTTCTTCCACCCCACCCGCCGTTTCCTCGAACATCGTCAAGCATGTCCGCAAAATCAACCTCCTGGACCAACCAAACGCGTTTAAAGAAGCTGTCTAACTGCTACAGTTGCTGGCCGCTATCTCTTGCGATTAACTAACTAGCTTTAAGAGCGGAAGTGGGGTGCCTATCAGTACGCTCGGATGCTTTGCAGGCTTACTGTTGACTGCCATGATACAACGTAAGTCATAGCATTCCTATCGTGAACACTGGAACTGACACCACCACAGCGAACCGCTACATTCACTGTCACGGCGATGATATGCGGACGAGGACGGATCATCTTCATGCAACTCAATTGTCACCCGCGCGAGTCCAATCTCCACCAAACTTGAGCCTGGAGACCTTCAGCACATCACAGGGATGAGAATATTAGCCAATAATGTACCGAATACCTTCAGAACCTACTCCGGTCCGTTCCTACGAAGTAGTGGGCATCGCGAACAAACGGTCAAGGAACATTTCCCTTCAAGCTATGAATTGTGAAACTGGCAGTCAATTCGCCCGCGCGCACACTGTTCAAATCACTGTAGCCTGCCCCGTTATATACGTCAGAGTCAGGCGTCTTCTCTAACCCTTCGGACGTGCGCCTCCTGCCAGATCTACCGTACAATGCCGCTCTCAGATGCAGGGTCGACTTACGACGCTATCAAGGAGGCCAAAGTCGTTACGCGTGCCGCACGGTAAAAATTGTGGCGTGATGCGAATTGGCGAGGTCGAGGACCGCTCCTTCCTCACAGTTGCTCTTTCTGCTTTGAAGCATGACGCGACGCGCGCGCGCCCCACCTCAACATAACCTGAGATCGAGCGTCATGTTTCCTTCTTCATCTTCCTCTGACAGTCCGATCCTGTCATTGGTGCTCATTCAGCTCTTGTAACGAGAGACGTTTGAGGCATTCGAAGGTCTGACCGTGGCTCTTAAGTGAGACTGGTCAATCAACCTCTTCTCCTCCGAAATAGTTGCCTCTGGTGACTATCTAGGTCGTTTAGTCGTTGTCACTGTACTTAAGGTCTTCCTTATTTACAGTCTTTCTTCTTCCTCCATGTCTTATCAAGACAACTCTCGGTATGCCGTTCCGCCGAAAAGGTTCAATCCGCCTGGAAAGCAAGAGCGACAGGAGCTCAACCAGGGAAGGGCTCCTCGGAACGAAAAGGAGCAGTACTTCGTAGATTACGGCAGAGAGGAGACGCGTAGGGCGTATGGATCGCTCAACAATAGCGGAGAGGGTTCGCAGCGCAATCGCAATCGCAATCGGTCAGGACATGAGCCGTCTCGCCCGCGAGACACGCAGCCTCGGAACGGGCCTTCGTACGGAAGGATATCTCGCTCACCAGATCGTAGAGCAGGCTTTGGCCGCGATAGGTACCGTAGCACGTCACCGGCAAGACCAAGTCGGCCAGAGTGGAGAGATCGCTCCATGGACACTTACATACCCCTGCGTCACAGTGAACGCCGTAGAAGCCGCTCTGGAGGCAGGTATCCATCACCACGTCATACTGACTACCGCAGCAGGTCGCCTACGAGGTCAGCTCGATCCGACCGACGACGAAATGGCTCACTCGGTGGCTTTCACAGGAGTCGTTCACCACCACGTCGCACTCGCTATCGCAGCAGATCGCCTACACGATCAGATCGAACCGGACGACGACGAGATGGCTCACATGAAAGGTTTGCCAGGGATCGTTTATCGCCAAGTCGCACCAATCACCGCAGCAGGTCGCCCATGGGGCCAGGTCGATCTGATCAACGACGAGACGGCTCGCGCGATAGGTCTATCAGGAATCGCTCAAGGGGTAGGCATTCACCACCACGTCGCACCGATGGCCGCGGCACGTCGCCTGCATGGGCTGGACGATCCGGCCAACGACGAGATGGCTCACGCGATAGGTTTCCTGGGACTCGTTCAGGGGGCAACCATCTGTCATCACATCGCCCTTCCCCTCTACCTAGAGGTGATTCGTCGCCTCCAGTACCTATGCGGGCGTCAAAGAGGCAGGACGCACCCCCGTCTCCCAGGTCCAACGCACTGTCAGCAGACATAGACATCCACAAGAGAAATAGTAGTCTCGCCGCTTACGCAGATACCAAGCGTATCAAGACCGCTCACGACCAAGAGAGCGACGGTTTGCCCATTCCTGAGGACGAAGACATTATCAGCTTCGGAGGAGAGTCCGATTCGGAGCTGCCTACTATGGACGTTAAAACCCAGAAGATCCGCGCGCGGACGCTCGACAAACTTCAAGCGAGTCTTGAACGATATGAGCAGGAAATGGAGGAAGGAGATCAGATGGCTGATCATATGTTCGCTCTTCTGCCTAGGGTTATCGAGAAGTATAATGAGCATCGCTACCAAGATCATCAGGTATTCCTGTCGAGGGATGGCGAAGCCGACAACAGCCACCTCCCGCTGGATCTTTACTGGGACCACATCAAGGTGCTGTCACGCTCGGGCGGCTGGATCAACGACTCAATCATCGATACTTTATTTTGGACGACACCGCCTCCATCCGGCAACATGGACTTTATCTCGCCCGGAAACAAGTTCTATCAACAGTTTCTAGGCGCGGAGGGCTCCAAGGAGATTCTGGAGGAGGCGTTGGCGTCAGATACTTTGCCGCCATCTGGACCTGGTCTAAAGAAGAATACCGACACCATGGTCGGAATCTGGAACCCTACAAACACGCACTGGGTCATGTTTGTCGCCAGCGCAGCAGGCGAGGAGCGATCAATAACCCTGTACGACTCCTGCTCGCGCCACAGTTCCACATGGAAGAAGACGGACATGCTTCCACTCGTCATGGAACTTATGGGCCGCTTCCATCATGAATTTGAGGGCAAGTGGCCGAGAGACATTCAGCGAGGAAAGACGATTCGACAAGAGGCAGCTGATTGCGGTCCTTTCTCCATCTACGGCGCCCGTTGCATCCTGGCAGGGAAGAAAATCGAGGTGCACAAGAAGAGCAAGACTTTCGGCCGACATCTTCGTACGAAGTATGTGGGTGAAATCCGGGCTTTGATTCAGGGTGATCCCTTCGACCAGTACGATCAATTCGCCGATGCCATCTGGGATGCTAACCGCGATGATGCTGGCGACGAGTCGAGCGAGGACGACAGTTTCAGCAGCGACGATACGGACGCAGACGTCCCTGGAGGGGACCGCGGCGACGGTGCGATTTCTGATGCCGGCCCAGATGCCGGTTCCAGCGATTCCGACTCCGATTCCGATGGGAAGCCTAGAGCCCGTACCGCAGCTAGGCACAGGGCGTTCCAAAAGAACGACCAAGACGACATAGCTCTACAGGCTCTGTTGAAGAAATCTACGCAAAGAGACCGAGCGATTAGCATTCTTGGATCAAACGAATTGTCGTTGCATGAGCTTGTGGAAATCTATCAAGTTCGATCGCAGGCCATTTCGCGAAACTCGGATGTCTTACGCAGAATTCATGACCTTGCCCATTTAAGCAATGGGAGTCTTCTAATCACGAAAAGAAAGGAAGCAAAGGTCACATACTACAGTCGGAACCCTCAGAACACAAGCTACACTCCCGATTCTAACACTGCGGGGATATTCGCCACTCCTCAACATGTCAAAGTTGATGCAGACGACATCGATCGTGGCTACGATCTTGTGGTGGTTTTCACAAGACAAAGTGGACCTACAAAGTCCGCGATTGAGCAGGGTCTTGACAAGCACACCCTGCGAGCGAATGAGATATACAGCGCCTGGCACTCGATCTTCAATTGCCTCAAAGATGAGCATAAGCTAGTTGATCATGAAGACCAGATTTCTGATGAAGGGAACTTCCGCATGCATGTCAATCTTCACATTGGCTCTAGCAATGCACCTCTCCTGGGAAGCGATTCTCCTGCACGCCGTGCCGAAGTAAAGAATATGAGCAAAGTGCTCCGCGCCTTGGCGAAGGAGCGCGACAACCCCAAAGTTTTGTTGCTACAAGCGGGCTTGGATGCATCGACCACGGACACGGATTCGTTTCGCGCGCTCATCAACAATACTGGTTTTAAGGATATCCAGTTCTTTCTCACAATAGCGGTCCAAGGTTTCATCTCGGTCCGCTACCCACAGGTGTTCTTCTCGAGATACGGAGACACAGCCTGGGGACACTGGGACGTGCGGAAACTAGTCGACGTGAAGCGACTCGGTGCCTCAACGCAGCTCGCACAGGAGCCAAGCCACGCACGTATCATCCTATGGTTAGATCGGATATTTGACGGGAAGCAACAGATCCAAAACGGCACTCGCGACACGACATTTTCCCATGCGATGTACATGGTGACAAATGTGAAACGCAACTCATCCCCCGTCGATTCTGTGGACGAGAAAGCATGTGAGCAATGTGGTGCGCCAGATACGCCAGGGTATTGGACTAGAGGTACTACAAGCCCTAGTGCTGTCCGCTGCAGCCGAGAAGATTGCCTTCATCAACAGATTGCGTATAACATTGCTGGAACGCGTCGACGTCAGCTGATCGTGGTCCTTCAGCTGCCCAGAGGCTCCACTAAATCCTTCATCGACAACGACAGCGATGAACAGGATCAACCGCCTGCCGCTATAACGGGTTACAGATGTGTTTTGTGCGGTTGCACTGAATCATCCAGATGGCATCCCGCACGTTCCAGCAAGTACTTTCCCGAGTTGTCGAAGAACCCTGGTTATGTCTGCAGTAAATGTCGCGAGAAAGCCGTGCGCGCATACAAAAAGTCGGGTATCGATGGACGCAGATGCGCCGAATGTGACAAGACAGGTTCTACTCAATGGTACAAAACGCTGCCTGGTTCTACCGTTCAACCCATAAGTGGGCAGATCTGGTGCGGGAACTGCGTACAGAGAGCAAAGAGGCGTGTGAACAAAGAGAAGAACGCGAAGAACGAGCAGGGACAAGACACTGAATGAGTATCCCGAAGACCAAGTCCATCGTCTTCACGATTCTTACTCAAGAACAAACACTAACTTACGGCAGTAGAAACATGCTCCTCTCGAAAGCAGTTCCCTTGGATAGAATATAGTCACTCGCTCGGCGACATCGAGCCGCTTCACAACACGCTCTTGAGCGCTGTCTTAATTCGCCAAAACACGACCTGGCTCATGTGTCACTGACATTCTCGTGGAGTAGTTCGAGAACAATGGTGAAGGACAGGGCGGAAAGGGCGAGGCAGTATTCATACGCGCCAGACTAATCATCACACACTCATGACCAAAGAGCCACGACCCGCCTGCCACATTCAGATGTCTCACCACCGCGCAGGCATACACATGCGCCGATCCTTCCGTGTTTCCCCAAGCGGCCTTTGAATACGAGGCTCGGCAGGCAAGACTCCATCCCACACCGCCATTGACAGCACGAACTACCTGACACCACATGTATCCTACGCTTGTTCATCCTAGAAACTATTGCTTTTGTCGTACAAATGCATCCGACTTATGTCTCTGGTCTTCATAGATATGTATCCTCCGGCGAGCATTAACGGCGAAGCTGTACGACAGGCTGCGGCAAGTCCCGGAACCAGATCACTGGGTGGCTGGTTTGTGGCTTTGGCTGTGGTTTATCTGGACGCCCTCCGACATTGCACGATCGGTACACGTCTCTCTACGACAGCTGAGCAGGACCATTAGTATGCGGCGTCTTCCGAACGTCGCAAAGAAAGTCCTGCGAGCCCCAACAGCGGGAGTGGCAAAATTCCTATTCATGAATGAGAGTACTACAACATTCTGACTGTTGTTCTATCCAGAGGACGGAGTGGTCATGTCTCGAGAGAAGACAACAAGGCACTTTTGACCATGTATCACATATCAAGATACTTGTAGTCGTCAGAGAGCTGCTACACATCGTCTTCCATCCGTCAACCCGACCGCTCCACATCGACTACCAATTGAGTCTGACCGCAAATACAAAATCAATCATGTCCACGACCCATTCCAACGCGAAGTCATCTCAATAAGAGCTATCATCCAATCCAACACGGCCTCGCCCGCCCTCTCAAGCCCCAGGCTCAAAGTCACTCTCCAACGGCCCACCACAGACCCCCTTCAGACAAACAACAGATGGCGGCGGAGAGTTGAGATGAAAGGAAGAAGCTTTGACAATTTTGTCGATTTTCTCCGCACATGTCAATAGCCGAGGCCTATCAGCATCAATCGCCGGGGCCAACAGCCGCGGCACCTGCTGCGAGCGTGTATAACGCACCGCCAGCCTTTGCACTCGGAACGAAAGCCCGTGAAGCGATGACTATCGCCTTCACGGTCATCTCATAGTCTGCCCACCAGTCTTGGCCGCTCGAGGACGGCGAAGAAATCTGCGCTACGGCAAGAACAAGGACATCCCATGCGTCGACCTGTTCAGCAACATTCTGCATCGCAGTCTCGTCGGTTGCTGAGACGGGGAAGACCATGCAGTCTGACTTGCTGTCACCAAGTAGCTTCTCGGTTTCTCGAAGGCTCGACTCAGTACGTTCGGTTAGGACCAGCTGGGCGGCACTGGCTTCCGCAAAGGCAAGAGCGGTTGCGCGACCGATGCCGCTACCGGCTCCGGTTATGATGACTGTTTTTCCTATTTGGCTGAGATTGGGATTCGATGGGTCGATGGCGGCGTAGGACTCGTTGTGCCAGGTTGCTGTGGGAGAGGGAAATGGAGGTTGGATTGTTACTGGGAAGTGGACCGCACGCGATATATTGAGGAAGGAGGCTGGTTCAAAGACTTTTGGGAGGCTTTGTGTGAGGAAGTCGGTGGAGCGTGTAGTTTGGGGGCGTAATTGTGACATTTTGAAAATATGCTCAACTGTTCAAGGAATGAATTTGTATGCGGTCAATGTGTTCTCTTTTAAGCTGACCGGTGGATGTGCCGCATGTTCTCTGGTAGACGCAATTCCAGATTCTCTATTCAGTAAGCAAACCATACATCTCTACCCTAAAACAGCTATGATACAGACATGCGAATAGTAATATATACACCCAGATTTCACCGAAGCGATCCATCGCCCCTTCAAGGTCGAGCTTCGTTGACAGTTTGCCCTCCTCATGTGTGTGGAGTGTAGGGAAAGCCTGTGGGATCCGTCGCTGGCATCTGGCTTATGTCGCCATCACCC
>Ga0265780_10006264_pt1 | contig 14807 bp, 19 predicted proteins | sample P1T30metagenome_FD_192432 | JGI IMG/M metagenome (GOLD analysis project Ga0265780, IMG submission 192432) | Plant litter microbial communities from East Loma Ridge, Irvine, California - P1 T30 | ecosystem: Environmental > Terrestrial > Plant litter > Unclassified | place: USA: California... | reverse complement strand
GACACCGTCATGGAAGTCAGTCTGATCCCTCAGATAGACGCGTATCCCGTCTCGGAGATTGAGAATCAATCTAACTGCTACAGCAAGAAGAGAAGTAAGTTCTCTCTCGTCTACATCGTCCCCGAGACCATTAGTCCTTATACGTAGATTGGGTGTTCTTGCGCTGTGAACCGAGTCAGGTCTCTGGCATCTCCCACGCAGATCGCGAATTCGTGGTAAAGGTCACCAAGGGCACCATGGACCTCACCCATGCCGAGGCCTCTCGCCTACAGCAGATAGACCAAGGAGAAGTCTTTGCCGCCTTGAGAGAAAGCTATGTCCACAGAGCGTTCGCCCTTGATCCATCGAAACAAAGCGCCGTACCCTCGAACCCAATCAAGTTCCATCCTGCGCAAGTTCCATCCTGCGCATTCGATGAAGACATTTGCCTCGAAGTACGCATCACTGGGGGATCATCTCACAGATATCCGTCATGGTAATTCCAGATTGACCTGGGAGGGAAAGACCGAATTGTCGCAGATGTTCGGTATGAAGCTGGATGGCGCTGGACAATGGGCAATCGATGAGACGATCTCGATTCTGCCCAAAACAGAACTGGCGAGAGACATACATCAGGGACAGGTGGCAGAAGTACTGCAGCTCCGTCGGAAGAAGGAGCTACATGGAGTTCGGTCTGATTGAGCAGGACGATGATGGACACTCGGCAGACAGTGGAGCAAGACGATCGGGCGCCTATTTCCGTGAAATGAACGCGTGGTCGAACTCGTGGTACACAACACGTGTGTAATATATCCAGCTATGTACAAGATTTGGGATGATTGTTAACATGCTCATCGTCAAGAGGTAATCATCAGTGCATGAGACTGCACGGCTTGCCAAAAACTCCCGGTAGCGATTGGAAGGCCGGAACGTCCAGCAAATCCGGGTACAGAACATGCAAAGCAGACCAGAGACCGTAAAAGCGAGTTGGATTTTGGCATCCCCCGGGGCATAACTGCTCGGCGATACAAAGCTCCCATTGTAAAATCAATCGCCCTGCCTTCTTGAACCCCGAGTCCGCCAAGCGTGAAACTTCAACTTTGCGATCTGGCTCACTGTCGATAACAATTCTAGGCACGAGCCCTGATCTGTAAAGGTTTAATATCTCCGAGCCGATTAGTATCCGCCCGCCGCACGAGGAGGGGGTTACCGACGATGTGAATGTGCTTATTCCTTAAAAGGGCTAGAATATCCGGAGTTCAGAATTGAGAAGAATGTGCGGGATACTTTCGGGAAGCTGTTGACAGGTACGACGTCGGGGAGGGTGTACCGGCTCATTCAGCAATGTGGGGTCGTGTCACTTATAAATAGCTGTTCAGTCGAGGAACTACGATCAATCCCCGTAGTATCCAAAAAACGTTCTCATCCACGATCACAGCCATGAGGTCAGTTGTCATGCTGGCTGTAAGCTGGTTACTGGCATTTTCGACATATGCCGACGGCCGATCCTGTGATGGCGGTCGATGCAACGATTGCGGGCAGGCAGCTGCAGACTGCCTAGAGACTTTGAACCAGGAACAAAGCGCTTGCGTTAATCAGTGTCTGGCGGCTGTAACGGCGACGGGCAGCCTCTCAGGATATTTCGATTGCATCGGAGCGTGTATAGACTTGGTCAATGATGGTATAGCAGCATGCGATGCAACGGCAGACAGTTGCCGACAATCGTACTGCGAAGGTCTAGGATGCACAGTCCCGTCCGAACAACCCCCCGTAATAACCGATCCGGCCCCGGATCCCGCCCCCGAGCCCGAGCCCGCGCCGGAAGTTCCGATCGATCAACCCACTCCACCTCGTCCTCCGGCGACTTGCAAATACCAGTACCTCCCGCAGGTCTGTCAGGTTCCGGACACAGAAAGATGCCTCTTCAACGGCAAGAAACTCGTGAGGGGCACACCGCCAACTTTCAACGGATGTGGTCCCTTGGCAGACTCCCTTGGTCTCGAAGCCATCCGTGTTGCGCTCGACACATTTGCTGGCGACTTTCAAGATAGCTGCAACAATCACGACATCTGCTACGGTAGTTGCAGCTTTGGCGATGACTCTTTGTTCAACACCTGCAACTCCAACTTTCTAGCTCAGATGCTCGCAGCTTGCAAAATGAACTATCCTACAATCGGCGGGTCGATTGGTGGTAGCATCTTCCGCTCGGCAAGGGGTGCTATTTGCGTCGCTCAGGCAAATTTTGTTTACAGCACCGTACAGCTGGGTGGCTGTGGAGCTTACGGGAAAGCCCAATATCTAGGGTGTCGCTGTGTAGATTGTGACGACACGCCGATGGAGATAAACACGATTACAGTCTTGAATCCTGTCGTCAATGCTGCGACCGCTTTCTGCGGGATCGCGCCGGACATTGCCGCGGATTGGACCAACTTCCTGGTTGATTTGGCAGCGGCAATCGCATCGGCTCCTTCTACCGCCATTGCAAGCGCCCTTAGACTCTTCGGGGCGCAAATTGGGTACACCAGCGCTCAACCAAGTCCGCAGATTCAAGCACTGGTACAGAGTTGCCGCGGATCCTCGCGGCGGCGCTCGCACATCAGACTTTCAATCCGCCAGACAAGGTCTCGCCTCTCCGATTACTTCACCTCTCTCTCACTCGATGCGAACACAACATACGGCTGTTCTGCGGACATCAACAGCTCTGCATGCGACACCGCTAATGCGCTCGTTGCCATTGCGCGTATCGCCCGCGCTCTCGACGAATATGGCATTAGCGGGGCCACGCCAATCACGCCTTCTGGCATTTCATCCAACGGCTCCATACCGTCCTCGACCACGACTGTCTCTATCTCGTTGTCAAAGTCCCCAGATCCGAGTGCGACGGGTACAGCTATTTCTGGCAGCGTCGCCTTATCTCCGTCTGCTGAGACCAGCACTTTGTCCACGCCGTTGGATACCATCAGGAACGTCTCTCTTTCTTCAACAGTGATGGCGACGGGGCCGTTGGGTAGCAGTAGTATAAGCATGACTGCGACTTCCACCACCCTCGGTATCACAGCTTCGTCCAGCGCGAATTGCAAGCTGGTCAAGGTGTACGGCGATACACCTGATAGTGAGTCTCTCGAGCCAAGAGTCGCGATGAGCTTCATATTCATTTCAGGTCCCGACTCCCCGGATGGACAGCCTGAAATCCCGGAAAACCCAGATTATCCCGTGTGCACTCCCGTTTCGTATATGATGGGGAGTCTAGTCATTGATGAGTAGGGCGGCTATTACTACCTCTGTGCTGATGGATCAATCCCGCCTCTTTCGATCCTGCCCCCGATCGACGGAGAGTCGTCAGCAAACTCGGTAGTCACGTCAGGATCGATGCAAGCCTCTCCGACGGCACCCCTGACCTCCTCTGGAGCAATAAGCAGCAACGCGCCAAGTAGCAGCGCTGCCCAAGAATCTTGTCTTTGGGCACGAATCTACGGAGATAGTCCGGTAAGTGTAACCTAGTCGTATTGGTTCCAGTGTGACACTTACGAGCCGGAGTATAACTGATGTTGCAGGATACGCCAGATAGCCCTGATTCTCCCGATGGACAGCCCGAGGTACCGGAGGTCCCGGAGATCCCGCAGGACCACAATGACCCCGCTTACTATTGGACATGTCTGGACATACCATGAAATACGGGTGACTCGGCGACGGTAAATATTATCATGTTACAGAGATCTCATCAAGCAAGATGCATGCAGTTGTGACTGTTCGATTGGAAGAAAGCAAGCCTCTATCTGGCAATTTGCGGATCACGAGCATATTTCAGCGCGTACTTTGTGGAGACGCAACTGAGGGAGATGATGGCACACAAAAGTCTCGTGATTGGGCAGTGATCTCATATTATCCCATGGGTACTACGTATGCCGTTTCGCAGCATCTTCGGAGCGCCAGAGTACACTTCCTTCCTGGCGAAAGTTCACCCAGTCGATGGCTTCGGCCTGTAGCCTGTTGACCAACAGCATCTTCACGACCCCCTCGATTGAAACATCCGCGACTTCCCATCCGAGCAGGTGACCAAAGAGAACAAGGGCGCCTTAAGATCCCGTTTCATAGCGGGAAGTAGGCCATCTTTGTCCAAGACCCTCAACGCACCTGCCAGATGTACTCATTGGTCGGTCGGTTTCGGACGTGAGTAACCGATGGTGGAGTTACAGACTGATCTGGTGGAAACCATTGCAATAGACTCGTGCCACTGATCTTGTGAGTCTGGACCCGACGACTGAGTAAACATGGCGCAATTCTTTCCAAAAATGGTATTTGCCACTGCCAGTTCCGTCTTAAAATGCCACGACCGGAAATTACCGTGCTAAGCGAGTACGCCCTACAAGCATCGAAGCTGCCGTATGCACGTCTGCCAGTCGGCGCACACGATCATGTCAATAACCAATGCAGCGACGGAATGGACTGCTTTGAACATCCGGCAACCTGACGACCGCTTAGCGCTGGCTCGAGAGTGATAAGCAATCAGCAGGCGGGCTAGCCAATCCAATATGGGGCACAGGAGTCTAGGCGTATCACCAAACCCCAGGAGATGCATCATCACTCATCCCTAGATCACTCTTCCCTTCAGACACTCCCAGATTTCCCTCGCAAAGGCGAACAACAAGATTCGAGGCCATTCCACCGCAAGATGGTTCTTGTCATTGCGAGCTTTGGACGAGTTGCACAGGATTCCCTTTGTACTACAGGATGTGTATGTTGCCACAGACTTCTTCTGGTTTGTCTTCTGTACTTCAGATTTCTCTGCCAGTCAGTTCACAACAAACTGCCCGTCGTGCAATATCACAATCAACGACATGCCCCCATCTTCCTTGCAGATCACCCGCTATCGGGGAAGCGATTCGAAGATCGATCAGTTCCGGGGATACTTCGACCACCGTTAACGTTCCTGGCTACCAGGGTTCGGCAAGTCAGCAAGCTACTCAGAAAATAATTGACTATTATACCCGAGGAGGCAGATGTAAAGGCGTAGTCTATACTATAGGGGGTGATAGTGCCGGTGATGTGCTGATAATGTATAATTCATGCTTGGGTGTCACTGGCCCTTCCCAGCCAATACCATGGAGCTTTCACAATTACCCTCGATACCTGTTTCATGAATGATCCACCTGGTTCCGATCGATTCCGTCGCTGAGTACGAGTTGACCAAGTATGACACTTTGAAGCAGCCATGGAAGCAGGGGCATGCGGCAAGAATTCTGCTTGTCACCTTACCAATGCCTGCGAGACTGCCGTAAGCAATAAGTCGGGTCTTCCATGTGGGCTACCCGAAACTCCATGGGAGAACGAGACCTCCGCTCCTCACTCACAAGCCGAGGATGCTCGTATCGAGATTACCGATAAGTCGGGTAACGAAGTGAAACCGCTGGACGAGGACCACTGCGACCCCGCTTGGCCGGAAGAGACGCCACCACCATGGAGGAGAGACTCGGAGGGCTACGCTTTGGAGGGGAAAGAGGACTCGGAGACTGGCTTTGCAACGATCGCAAAAGTATCGGAAGTTCCTTTGTACCACAGGAAGACAATCATTGGTGATTGGGTCTCGGGCACCGGAGCAAGCACATCTGTATCGTATGTCAGAGCTTTAGCTATACATATGTCATGAGTGTTCCTTACTCCTCGCAATACAGGAAGATTTGGACCGCTGACTCGTCCCTGTGTAACTCATTCTTCTTGTGCTGGCTGTCCCAGTTGCGCTCTGATGTTGATAACCATTTTGCCACTACTCACTCATGTCACATGCAAGTCGTCGATACTGATTTCACTCGATCTAGCGCCCAGTTTATAGCTGGCTTGCGCCCAGGCATCTATCCTCTCAAGGTCAGGGATATGGATTGCTCGGGGTCGCCCTCCATCCACTGCCAGCGCAGAAGCACTGGATCGATACCTTCACACCTCCTCTCCACATTGAGATCCTTTCAATCCGCGCACCACATGCATCGAGGCTCTCATACCATTCATTGTCACCTCCTGTGAGTTCTGCACAGCATTGGACTATTATCGTCACACCTTCCCTCCTCTGCCCGTTGCGGTCCTTTCAAAAAGAGCACCACACGTATCGAGCTTTTCTTCCCATTCATGTGCACCTCCTGTGAACCCGGCACAGCATTGGAGCTACTCTCCTTTCTGACTAGTATCTATATATATATCGTGCGGCAAAACAATTTCCGTCTCTCATTTCTCTCTACCCATAAACCTTCTTATCACAAATCACAGCCACTTCCTTCAATCGCTTTTGACATCACCTCTTATTCAACGACAACATGCAATCTATCTCCAGCGCCTACGACGCCGCTACTAAGGTTGTGGGTGGCCATTATCAATCGGCTTGCGGGTCAGTCCAATCGGCCCTTACTTCGGGACACCGCGAGTTTGGCCCTGCTTCCGCTTCATGTAGTAAGTGCTCACAGACTCATGTCTATCGTCATACTGATACGACACAGTGCCTGGAGACTTCCCCAGTGAGCCGGCGTCCAGCGAAGACGAAGACGACGATACCGCCGTATCAATTCCGGAGCGACATGTATCGCCATCACCCGTCGCCAAGCCATCCTGTGACAGCTTTCGATCGGATTCTGGGTCGAGACCTCCAATTCACGGATCAGTCGAGCTCACAAAGGACTCTTTGACCCTCGATGACAATACCCATGTCGGGCAGCCGGTCTCACCTAGCATCGGCCACCAATATCCAAATACATCCAGACGACGAGGGTCTCTTGGCTGGCAGGACTTTGAGAACGAAGTACGAGCTATGGGGGATAAGCTGAAGGCGTACCGAGAAGAGAATACCCGGGAGCTTGGAGCCACCTTCAAGGGATCTAATGACTGGGATGCGAAAGAATCAGAGAAGGATCACCTGGAACGTGAGGCGTTTTTTCGGAAGGTTACCAAAGCCGATGACGAAGAGGATGAGGTCGGAAAAAAGTGGTTAAGTGTGTATAACGGCGAGATGACATTGGAGCAGGCCTTTGGTAAGTGGAAAGAGGTCTGAAGCAGGTAGAATCCCTTGTATACTACCCACTTCCTATTCCATATCGATGACCACTTTGCCACCCCCCCACTCGTTCACTACTGTACATTTGCCACATGCAATCCGTTGTTCCTGTTTCAAATTCAACTAGCTTCCAATCTCACCATTACCCTGGCACTAATTACCTTACCCTATTCTGCATGTTTATCGGATGACGAGGGATGCATTGTGGAACTGATCAGTCTTTACTACCGTTCCACCACTTAATTCTGACCGTCGCAATGATCCCCAGAATGTCTCTTGTCGCTTTGTCTGTCGTACTGCCCCTGGCTCAGGCTGCGACTTGGGCAGGGTGCTATGATCCTTCAGCTCCCGACAGCCTGGCTGGGGCATCAACGACGGATGCATCCAGCAGTGGAGACTGTATAGTACGTCTCCTCTCGCCATTTGAAGCGATACTATGCTGATAACCTAGACATACTGCACAACCAATAACTCCACTATCTCATTCTTTGCCGAATCCACCGCCTCCACCAACTCTTCTTGTATCTGCTCTACTTCCTCCCCTCCCTCATCCGCTCTCCACCCAGCAAGCGGTCCATCGACCTGTTCTCCTGACCAAGTTACAGTGAGCCCAATGAAGGTCGCATGATCGAAAGAGCTTATAAATAGGGCACATATCTCGTCCCATCCTTCCAATTGGAGTCTTGCTCCTACGCCGCCTCGACCACAGCTCAGTATATTTCCACTTCCAAATCCTCAACTAGTTGTTTTGAGGAATGCGGTGATTATCCAGTAACATATATCTTCCCTAGTGCAGGTGGATATAATTGTTATTGCGCCATGACATCGAATGGAGCTGGAAAGACTAGTTGTGGGGATAATACCTTTTATGCCTATTCGAGGGCAATTGAGCCTAGTAGGAGTCGGCGATGAGGATGGCTGATGAGTCAACGAACCTCCATTTGTGAAACTCTTCAGTTCGATGGGAAAGGGCAATAAGGGCAATACGCGGGTCAAGCATGAAGAATGCATATAATGCTATACATCTACCATCTACTCTGAATCCCTCATAGCTTCATCGACCAATTTCCTCTGCTCAGAATCCATCTCCAATTCCACGACCTCCTCAACCTTAGCTCCAACAGGCGCCTCAACAGGCTCAGGCACCTCGGCAACATGTCCATTATCTTCAGCATCCCCATGCCATCCTTCCATCTCTGCCTCAGCAGTGACTTGTGGTGCTCCTGCGTCTTTCCCAACGGGGGCACGAGTATCCTCTAGCGCTTCGCCTGATGCTTCTGGTTCATTCGGACGAGGGGGTAGAGCGGTAGTATCCAGCATGGGGATATCGTTGTGGGGTCCTACTTCTATTGTCTTTTCTTCTGGAGGAGCGTCGACATCTTCGAAAGCGTTCTTGATAGGTTCAGGCTGTTCCTCCTGGGTCATTAGCTTGGGTCACTCAGAGGAGCAAAGGAAAGCTTACGACCATGGTAGTAGTGACCTGCCCAGCCCCCGCGTGGTCAACATGATGACTGACGACCGCCTTGGCAGCTGAAGAGTGATATCGATTGACGTTCTCGTAAAAGTCCGAACTGCACATTAGCTTTTGATACAGCATCATGATCAACCAGCTCACCATGAGAAATCCCATGATCGTAGCCACTTGGCCTTCTCGCACTGCCCCCTAGTCCAAGGAGCAGCATAAGTCAATGGAGACAAATGATTCCAATTCCAAACTGCCAATACCAATATAATAGCCGCAATCTGGATCCTGACACGGGGGCGAAGCCATGAAGTGATGAAATCGAAAACGGCGCAGAAGCATAGTATAGCGAAATATAGAGCCGGTAGGTAATGGTGTAGGAAGAGTTGACGTTGCATGAGGAAGAAAGGGAGGTAGTGGAGCGCCCATGAGATGACGAGGAATCCGCATACTTCGTCATAGTATGATAGTTTTGCTGGATTGTTAGCTCGAGTGTGGAAAACGATGAGCTACTCACGTTGATGTAGATCCCTGAATCCTCGCTTTTCACGCAGGATCAATAATCCTCTGATAGCAATGTAAAGCCCAACAGCGAGGGTACTACTCCACCATATGACAGGATTTCCAATAAGGTAAACTTGTCGATGATCCTTGACCCAGAAATTCTATCATCAGCTATCTTTCCGAATCAGCTCGGGTCAAGGCAGCTTACAATACCTCTCCTCATAACAGGCCACGAAGGTGGTCGTGAGTCGTAGGCGTGTCGATCAGTCAATCCAGCATTGGTCCTCCACATGACTCCCTGCAATTCCCAGAACTTGGCAAAGAAACTGGGTCGTTCGTAATTGACTTTAGGCGCATCGAATGGTACTGGATATCAGCTGGGTCGAAAGAGGACGTGCGAGCTTACGTTGGGCATGGTTATTGGTCTCGATGTACCACAACGAGTTGTCATAAGTTGGGTTCTTGTTGCAAGTTACCTGATCATCAGCTTGCATCTCTTGTAATCACAAGAATGAGGAAGCTGACCTCTTGCTGTTCAAATCCCCATTCAGGTAATTTGACCTTGTGCGAGAACAGATAACATCCGCTCAAAGCATGCCTCAACCTGAATTCACTCCTGAGTGTTTTCAGTCGATGTCGAGCTTGTCGATCCCTTCTTCCCCTTGTCTTGGAAGTGATCTCGACGATGAAATCATCATTAGCGTCTCCGGCGAATCTATCATCAGCTCAGCCTCTCCTACCGAGATTCGCAAGCTTACCCGTCGAATCCGTAACCCGAGACTTCATTCTGGAAATCAACTTCACTGACAGGTGGCCTGATATCATGTGAATGTAATCGCTTTTGCGAGGAAACATGTTCTAATCGGATCTTGGTCCCCTGTAGGATCTCCTCAAAGGGAAGGGAGTCCCATGGGTAAGAAGGTGGTGCATCCGGTTCGGAGCCGTTGACTATTCGCCAATTGTTGTTGTCGTCTTTATGGGGGTACAGGGTGATTTGTTGTTCTACACATCAGCTTGAGCCTCTCAAAGAAGTCCGAAACAGCTTACGCTTCGACCCAGTGGGGTATGCGTGAGAGTGTGAATGTAGGTATCCTCCTTGAGTGTTGACGTGACGAATAGAGACGATTGATCCGAAACCGACGTCTGGTTGTCAGCTTTGCCAGGAATGAGAGGAGGCGAGAAGCTTACCGGCGTAAGTATCATCCATACCATGTCCATCCAGGGTATGCTGGAATTCCGAGCTCATGAACCCATCTCCATCCCCAGACTGTGTCAAGATCCAGAAATGGATCTGGAACATGAACATATAGAATACCCCGGGTACAACAATCAAGCACAGACCCCTAGCGGCGAAATGCTTGATCCACATTTTAGGCGTAACTTTCAAGTTCCCAAGTAGTAACCACAATTGTCTCAATGTCCCCATTCCAACTGCTGCGATGGTGAATAGTCCAACCCATTTACATGACACTACCGCTCCTAATCCAAGACCAGTCAAGGTGAGATTGATCCACCATTTCCTAGTAAAGGCCGCACCATCCGAATCGAGGTTGGCGAATTTAACCCAGAAATACATTGTTAAACCGGTGAAAAAGAGGAGGAATGAGTCGAGGAGGATTAATCGGGATTGCGCGATTAGGGCATTTTCGAATGTGATGAGCAAAGCACCGAGGATGGCTGTCGCTAGTGATAACCGAAGGGCGATTAGGGTGAGGAAAGAGATTGGGATAAGGGCAAGTCCTAGGATGGCTGGGAAGGAGCGCATGATCACGTAGGGGACATTGTTGGATGTATAGTCCCTGTTTGTCAGCTTTGCACACTTGGAAGAGAGCAGGAGCTGACTCACTTTCCAATATCCTTGAAATCAAACTTCCCGTCGAAACCGCCAATGAAAGCAGCAAGGGTAATTAACATCTTGGCAAGTGGGGGATGAACGTCCATGAAGAACTTTTGCTTGATGTACTTGGCAGCGAAACCACCAAAGTGAACCTCATCAAATCTATTATCAGCTCCTAGCGTCAAGGGCTTTCTCCAGCTGACTCACACCACACTATCAGGCCAAGAGATATTCCAGAACCTCACAAGTGCCCCGAGGACAGTGATTGCTACTAGAATATACCATTCTCTCTTCTTCAATCCTCCTATCGTCCCTGCTCTCAAGTTCGAGTTCCTTCTCTTCCCTCCGAATGCTTTTGGTGGCGATCCATCCCGGTCACGTAGTCTAGTATCCGCCTCGGATTCGACATGGAGCTTGGTTGCTAGTGGTGGAAGTGGGGCTGAGAGGGGTTGGGAGGGTACATTCCGACGTGTCGCTGACATGTTGAGCGGACTAGGGAGAAGAAAGGACGGTCTCTTCCCTCTTCTCTATCTATGTACCACAAAGTACAATGTAGTAGACAAAGGAGTTAGCTGTGCTACCTCACCACCTGGACATCCCACAGTCACTCAGTCGCGCTCGGACCTGGATCCACGTGACATAAGGGGGCAGAGTAGATAAGGTAACGTAACAACGATACATGGCATATACTACTGAGTCGGACTACAACTTGACACCTAGCAATTCCTCGATATGAACAAGTTTACCAGTCTTGAAACTCTCGTTAGCAGCTAATCCAACAGCCATAGCAAGTGCTCCATCCACTTGATTAGCTGATAATCTCGTGACGGCAGTATTCTTCTCTTCTTGTCCGGGTCGAGGACCAAAGATCTGGTCAAGCATAGCGTCGTCTCCACCGCCTATTCTCAGCTTATGATCTTCAATTAAGGCAAGGTTAGCTTACCATGACCACCTGTACCGACTTTGAATGGGACATCCTCTTTTGTCTTCCACAGTTGTTGGAGGGTGATTTTCTGGTGTCCTTCGTTGGGTAAGGCCTTTTCACCGTGAGTAGCTCCGGTGGTATCGCCGCCTTTGACAATGGGAGTTCGGTGGGATGATTCGACTACTTCGAGCTCGAGTCGGCCTTGGTCGCCGTTGAACATGACCCTGTATCCTTCCCATGGCTGTTGTCAGTGCCGCAACGAGTTGGAGCGGAGTACGAGTTTGAAGAGGCGGGTTGAAGGAGGAGCTGGTGGAGAGGAAGGATCATATGACACGGAAGGTGACTTATTTATGAGGAGCAGTGGGTGATAGCACAAGAGAGCGGTGGAAGAAAAGGAGATGAGGTGTGGGAGAGCTCATCAAGGAGTAGAGAGTGAATGAAGGAAGACATACAGAGTAGGCAGTCAAGTGATAAGTCATATTGGCGCCATTATCATACCTGACCAAGACCGACATATCATCCTCAATAGTAATATCATCCGCAAACACATTCATATCCCGATGATATCCATCTACATATCAGCTTAGGCTCCAAGTAGGACGAGTTACAAGTAGCTTACCAACATGTTCAGCATCATGATAAAGTTTCTTCAATCCAGGTTCATCTTCCAAATGAATAGCAAATGGATCATCACTTGCTTCTTTCGAATCCCGAGCACGGTAGTAATCTCTTGCCCAACCTGATTTCTTTCCATTTTCAGTTCCGTAAAATTGGAGGGCTCCCATTCCGAATACTGATTGGGGTTTTGCGTTGATCCAGAAATTGACTAGATCGAACTGGGATTAGCTTTGATCCTCTAGAAGAAGGGGAGCTGAAGCTACGTACATGATGAGAAGATTTGTGAACCATTAATCCACCCGACTTGTTCTTGTACCTATGCCATCGTCGGAAGTAATCGGCTCCGTGGACTGTATCCTACCCATAAGCTCTCCTCGCACAATGAGCGAATAGCTTACAAGTAACCACTCAAAGTGTACAGACTTGACATTCCCAATCTTTCCAGAAGCAATAACCTCCTCGACTTTCCAATGACAAGGATTATACCTGTAATTGAACAGGACTGATTATCAGCTCGTGACCTACGGTGCCAGAGGACCTGAGCTGACCTTGTACAGATCCACCGGTCTCTTCGACGGCTTTCAGGATCTTTTTACATTTCTCAACGTCCCTGATATCAGCTTGACCCCGCATCCAGAGCATTGAAGCTGACTTACGTAGTCATTGGTTTCTCAGTGAGGACCTTGATACCCTTGTAGAGAGCTGGAATGATGTATTCGTCATGCGTAGCGTCGACCGTAGTTACTACCAATACATCCAGTTTCTCATCCTCTAGCATCTTGGCGAAATCGTCCTGTTTGTTAGTGACTCTTCCCAGACGGCGTCTATGTGTGGAGTAGCATGGTGCATTCAGGCAAGGAAGGAGATAGTGAGGTAGAATATAGTGAAGAGCGGGCAGAGACTTACGGCGTGATATGTCTTCGCTTCTGGTTTGCCTAGCTCCTTGAGAAGGTCATTATGATGCTTCATTCTCTCCGAATTGAGATCACATAGTGCGACGAGCTGCGATGATGGCCTAGCGGAAATGGCAGTGGTATATAACTGGAAGTCAGCTGTGACCGTCATAGGCTTCAATGAGCTGACAGGATCTCATGACAATCGTCTACAAGTAACAGTAGGCTAGACGGCGATATCATAAGAAGAATGAAGAGAGGAGAAGACAGGAAGAAGAGAGAGAGGGAGAAGAGAAGAAGGAAGAGAAACCAAAAACATACCCTAGCTCGATGGCCCGTGCCCACAATTCCAACTCTTCCACCTGCTTTCTCAATACTCCCAGGCATGTTCAATTATGTATATCTCTAGTTCGCGAGTATAGTCGAGAAGAAGGTAATATTGAGAGGAGCAGGATGATGTGCATAAGCTGGTATACACCCCGTCTTAACAATAGCAGATCGGTGGTTCGGCGCCGGAATGAGCGGGCCGGGCGGGTTGTAATTACCCCGATTCCCGGGCGGAGGATCGTATTTAGAAGTGAAGGTGGAGGGCTGTATTGTGGATGGACATGACGTGACGAGTCGTCGGGGGGTATGATGTGATGCATGGTGTAGGTGGTTGACATTGGAGGTGGAGGAGGTGGATGATAGATGCCATATGGTGTGACGCGTTATTAGACTTCGGAGATATGCGACGTTGGATTTGATGGGCATACATGAGAAAGTGAAAATTGAGAAGGTATATACGGGTATAAACAGAGGACTAGAATTGATAGATTTGCTACTACTGATGAACAGCATAGGTATATACGAGCAGACCAGAGCAAGCAAAATGAAAGCATTACGAGACGGGACTAGAAAGAAGTAGTACGAAACGAGAAAACAATAGCACCTGATCATCAGCCTGATCTTAAAAATCGATTGAAAACGTACCAGACAACATTCACACCAAGCTTATACAACTTCCACCACCGGCCCACTTTCTTTCCTTGGGTTCTCCTACCGCTGGACTACCGCTGAGCTACTGCTCCACCATGAGCTTGATCTCCATACCCATGACCATTCCCAAACGTGAACTCATATTCACTAGGAATCGTGAATCCCCCAATTCCTCCGCTGGTTGGGGTAGGAGTTGGTGTAGGTGTATTTGTAGAGGTCCACCCGTATCCCATATTATGATTCCAAGCATCGGGAGCCATCAAGTAAGGACCCATCTCATAGGGTGGTGGTGCTTGTGTATCGTCCCTTTGTGAGGGAGTCTGGTATGGGTGTTGGGGGATGAATCGAGGATCGGCACCAATATGGAATCCGGCATTAGGCGCATGTCCAGGAATCCAAGTGGATGGTGTAGAGTGGTCGGATAAGATATCTTCGACTCGCGACCTGGAAGATCGGGAGAAAGAAGTCTTTGCTGGTCTTTTGAGATTCTTTTCTTCTGCTTGTAGTTGGTATGATGAAGTCGATGATCCAGAGGTCGATCGAAGGTTCGATGAAGTTGAAGTTGATGAATCGGA
>Ga0265780_10006262_pt1 | contig 14812 bp, 8 predicted proteins | sample P1T30metagenome_FD_192432 | JGI IMG/M metagenome (GOLD analysis project Ga0265780, IMG submission 192432) | Plant litter microbial communities from East Loma Ridge, Irvine, California - P1 T30 | ecosystem: Environmental > Terrestrial > Plant litter > Unclassified | place: USA: California... | reverse complement strand
GGTGTTGCCGTGTTCATCGACACCGTCGTAATGCAGGCGCGTGTAGCGCGGCACCGCGCCGCGCAGGCCGGGCACCGACAGGCAGCCTTCGAACGCCTCTTCCATCTCGTCGGACAAGGGTGTCAGCACGGGGTTGATCAATACCGTTTCCGGCACCGCCGGCGCATCAGGGTAGCGCGCATTGTCCTTGAACCCGTAGATCACCAGCTGCAGGTTGACGCCGATCTGCGGCGCGGCCAGGCCGGCGCCGTTGGCGGCGTGCATGGTGTCGAACATGTCGGCGATCAGTTCCTTCATCGCCGGGGTATCGAACTCGGTCACGGGTTCGGCCACGCGCAGCAGGCGCGGGTCGCCCATTTTCAGAATCTCGCGGACGGTCATGCTGGCCTCGCTCCCATTTCCTGCAAAAAGGCGGCGTATTCGGGGCCGGTTTCCGGGTGCTTCAGGCCCATCGCCGTCATCGCCTTCAGGTAGCCCAGCTTGGAACCGCAATCGTAGCGCTGGCCGTCGTAGCGGCAGGCCAGCACGCGCTCGCTGGCCATCAGCGCGGCAATGCCATCGGTGAGCTGGATTTCGCCGCCAGTGCCGGCGCCGATGTTTTCAAGGTAGCTGAAGATCTTCGGCGTGAGCACGTAACGACCGACCACCGCCAGCGTCGACGGGGCGACATGGGGCTGCGGTTTTTCAACGATGCCGGACACCAGCTCCAGGTTGGCGCGGTAGGGTTCGGCGCTGACGATGCCGTACTGGCGCGTATGTGCGCGCGGCACGTCCTGCACCGCCAGCACGCTGCAGCGCTCGTATTCGAACACGTCGGTCATCTGCGCCAGCACCGGGCGCACGCCGGCGTCGGTGTCCATGAAATCGTCGGCCAGCAGCACGGCGAAGGGATCGTTGCCGACCACGGGCCGCGCGCACAGCACGGCATGGCCCAGCCCCAATGGCGCCGACTGGCGGATGTAGATGCAGGTGATGTTCTTCGGGACCACGGTGCGCACCATGTCGAGCAGCGCCTGCTTGCCGGCCGCTTCCAGCTCGGCTTCGAGTTCGTAGGCCTTGTCGAAATGGTCTTCGATGGCGCGCTTGTTACGGCCCGTGATGAAGATCATCTCGTTGATGCCGGCCGCCACCGCCTCTTCCACCGCATATTGAATCAGTGGCTTGTCCACCACGGGCAGCATCTCTTTCGGCTGCGCCTTGGTGGCGGGCAGGAAGCGGCTGCCGAGGCCTGCGACGGGAAAAACGGCTTTGCGGATAAGGGTCATGGTGTTGCGGGTTCCTGGGTTTCTGGTGAATGTTTGGATGCTGCCAGCAGGGCCAGCAGTGCAGCCTCGTCGAGGATGGCGAGGCCCAGCGTCTCGGCCTTGGCCAGCTTGCTGCCGGCGTCCGCACCCGCGACGACATAGGTGGTTTTCTTCGACACCGAGCTTGACACCTTGCCCCCGGCCGCCTCGATCAGCGCCCCGGCCTCGTCGCGCGACAGCGCCGGGAGGGTGCCCGTCAGGACGAACGTCATGCCGGCGAACGGACCGGCATTCTGCATGACGTGGCTGCCTTCCTTCCAGTGCAGGTGCGTGCGCAGTGTATTGACCAGCGCGATATTTTCGTCGTCCGAGAGGAAAGCGGCAATCGACTTCGCCACCACCGGGCCGACGTCGGCCACTTCCAGCAGCTGGATGCCGTTCTCCCATCGCGCCGCGTGCAGCAGCGCGTCCAGGTTGCCGAAGTGCTGGGCCAGCGCCTTGGCGGTCGACTCGCCGACATTGCGTATCCCGAGCGCGTAGATGAAGCGCGCGAAGGTGGTGTTTTTCGATTTCTCCAGCGCGTCGACGACATTCTGGGCCGATTTGTCGGCCATGCGGTCGAGCGCCGCCAGGCGGGCCTTGTCGAGGGTGTACAGGTCGGCCGCGGTGTGGATCAGGTTTTTATCGACCAGCTGCTCGATCAGCTGGTCGCCCAGCCCTTCCACGTCGATCGCGCGGCGCGAGACAAAATGCATCAGGCCGCCCTTCTTCTGGGCGTCGCAATGGGTCCAGCCGCCCGAGCAGCGCGCTACGGCTTCGTCTTCCAGGCGCACGATGGGCGAACCGCACACCGGGCAGTTGGTCGGCATGACGAACTCGCGCGCATCGGCCGGCCGGCGTTCTGGCACGAACGCGACCACTTCCGGAATGACGTCACCGGCACGGCGCACGGTGACGGTGTCGCCGATGCGGATGTCCTTGCGCCGCACTTCGCTTTCATTGTGCAGCGTGGCGTTCGTGACCATCACGCCGCCGACGAGCACCGGCTGCAGGCGCGCCACCGGCGTGATCGCCCCGGTACGCCCGACCTGCACTTCGATGTCGACGACCTGCGTCAACGCTTCTTCGGCGGGGAATTTATGGGCCAGCGCAAACCGGGGCGCGCGCGACACGAAACCGAGCGTCTGCTGGTCTTCGACGGCGTTCACCTTGTAGACCACGCCGTCGATTTCATACGGCAGCGTGGCGCGGCGCAAGCCGATATCGCGGTAGAACGCAAGCAGTCCGGCCGCCCCCTGCACCACGGCGCGTTCCTTCGACACAGGCAGGCCGAGCTGTTCGAGCCAGTCGAGCAAGGCCGCGTGCGACGCCGGCATCGGGGCGCCTTCGAGCACGCCGATCCCGTACGCGAAAAACTTCAGGTTGCGCTGCGAGGTGACGCGCGAATCGAGCTGGCGCAGGCTGCCTGCGGCGGCGTTGCGCGGGTTGGCTTTCTCCTTTTCGCCGGCGGCGCGCAGGCGCTCGTTCATCTTGAGGAAGTCGGCCTTGTACATCAGCACCTCGCCGCGCACTTCCAGCACGGACGGGATCTGTTCGCCGTGCAGGCGCAGCGGAATCGCGCGTACCGTCCGGATGTTGGCCGTGACGTCTTCACCGGTGCTGCCGTCGCCGCGCGTGGCAGCCTGCACGAACAGGCCGTTTTCAAAGCGCAGTGAAATGGCCAGGCCGTCGAATTTGAGTTCGCTGGCGTAGTCCACGCATTCGACGTCCAGGGTCTCGCGCACGCGCCGGTCGAACTGTTCCACATCGTCGTCGCTGAAACCGTTATTCAGCGACAGCATCGGCAGCGCGTGCGTCACCTGGCTGAATTCGGGAATCGGCGCCGCGCCCACGCGCACGGTCGGCGAATCGCTGGCCATGCTCTCGGGATGGGCGGCTTCGAGTTGCTGCAGCTCGACGAAGAGCTTGTCGTACTCGCTGTCCGGGATGGTCGGCGCGTCCAGCACGTGATAGTTGTAGAGATGGCGGTTCAGCTCGCGCGTCAGTGCGGCGATGCGCGCCACCGGATCGGGCGTCGTGGGGTCAGTCACGTGATTCACTTGCCACTACCTTCAGCTGAACAGGCGCATGGCGCGGTTCGAACCGGCCGGGATGTCGGACGCTTCCATCTCCTGGTAGAACTCGAGCACCTGGCCGTTGATTTCGGCCAGCGCCGGATCGAGCAGGGGCTGGTCGCTGTCGTCGACGATGGTCGCATCGAGGCGGCCGACCAGCGACTTGGCGCAGGCGACCATGGCGCCGAAACCGTCGCGCGCGGGCGCCACGCAGGGCACGTCGAGCAGCAGCGTCAGGCGCGACGTGGTGTCCGCGCCAAGCGTGACGTTCGTGGTCAGCGTGAACAGCAGGCCGCCCTCGCCGTCCGGCATGGCGAAACGGCCGTCGGGACGGACATCGAAGCCCTGGTTTTCCAGCGCGCCGATCAGTGTCGAGATAGCCCATGGACCGCCATTCGACAGCAGGTTGACGCCCAGCTGGGCATCGTGGCCGGCCACGAAACGGTGCAAAGTGCGCGCTTCGGCCATCACGTCGATCATGTCCGGCACTTCCGGCTCGGCGCCGATCTCGTCGGCCACGGTACGCAGGCGCGTGACCAGGTCGGAGTATTCGATTTCGTTCAGGGCCGTGGTGCGGGTGGCCATCTGCACGCCGGCCTGCAGCTTCGTGTACACGCCGCCGTGGACGATCGGCTCCCAGTCGCCGCTGACGGCCAGGCCGATGTAGTGGATCGGCTTGGTGCCCACCAGGCGCAGCGTTTGCAGCACCGGCAGGATCTTGTCGCCGCGCACCGCGCCTTCGAGCACCAGCGGGATCAGGCAATCGATCAGCGGGTCGACCAGGCGGTCGGCCAGTTCGGCCGGCGGCGTCGGTTCCGGCGTGGCGATGGCCATGGTGGAGTTGAGGGGCTCGTTGTCGGCGTCGGCACCGGAGGCGGCGCCAGTACTGGTACCGGCGCCGGAGGTCGCGGGCGTGATGGCCGGCGCGGACGCCGGTTCGAGCATCGGCTCGGTGGCGGCAGGGGTGGCGCCCAGGTCGAGCATCGGTTCCTGGCGTGCGGCAGAGGCGCCGTCGTTGCGCATCAGCACATCGTCATGGTCGGTCGCGAACGCGCGCTCGACACTCTTGCGGGCCTTGTATTCCTGCCATTTGTTGTAACTGATGACGGCGACGACAAATACGCCGCCGGCGGCGATCAGGCTCGTTTGGAGATCTATCATGCTGCTTGTGCCTTCGTAGCGAAATTCTTTGTGTGGCAAATGTGGCCTGGCAGGCCCGGCCACGCATGGGTTCAGTATAGCGAGGGTAACATGCCAGCCCATCGGGGCCCGCTACCCAGGGGTTCGATGCAGGATCGACCCCGGGTAGCGAACCGGCTTCATAACATGATACCAACATCCCCCTGCAAACGCTATGCGGTCGCCAGCTCCGGGAACGCGCCGGCGACCGATTCCATGTCGACGGCGACGATGCGCGAGACGCCCTGCTCCTGCATGGTCACGCCGATCAGCTGGTTCGCCATCTCCATGGCGATCTTGTTATGCGAGATGAACAGGAACTGCGTGTGCTCGGACATGCGCTTGACCATGCGGCAGAAGCGCTCGGTATTCGCGTCGTCGAGCGGCGCATCGACCTCGTCGAGCAGGCAGAACGGCGCCGGATTCAGGCGGAACATCGAGAACACCAGCGCGGTCGCGGTCAGCGCCTTTTCACCGCCCGACAGCAGGTGGATGGTGGCGTTCTTTTTACCCGGCGGCTGGGCCATGACCTGGACGCCGGCGTCGAGGATTTCGTCGCCGGTCATCACGAGGCGGGCGTTGCCGCCGCCGAACAGGATCGGGAACAGCTCGGAGAAGTGCGTGTTGACGCGGTCGAACGTATCCTGCAGCAGCTCGCGCGTTTCCTTGTCGATGCGGGCGATGGCGTCTTCCAGCGTGGCGATCGCCTCCTGCAGGTCCTGGTTCTGCGCGTCGAGGAAGCGCTTGCGTTCGGACGCCTGCGCCAGCTCGTCGAGCGCGGCCAGGTTGACCGCGCCGAGCGCCGTGATCGCATTCGTCAGGCGCGTGACTTCGCCCTGCAGGTAGGCCGGTTTCATGTCGGGCTGGAGCTTCTCCAGCAGCACCGCCTCGTCGGCATTCGCCGATGCCAGCGCTTCCGAGAACTGCTCCTGGTTCAGGCGCGCGGCCTGTTCCTTCAGCTGCATCTCGGTGATGCGGTCGCGCTGCGGCTGCAGGCTGCGCTCGGACGTCATGCGCGCTTCCTCGGCCTGGCGCAGCTTGAGTGCCACCTGGTCGAGTTCATGGCGCGCATCCGACAGCGCCTTTTCCTGCTCGGTGCGGCGCGCCAGCAAATCCTGCAGGCCGTCGGCCGCGGCGCCGCTTTCCAGCGCCTCCAGCTCGCCCTGCCCTGCCGCCAGACTGGCGCCGACCTGCGCGGCCTGTTCGGTCGCGGTGGCGATATTGCGGCGCAGCTCCTCGATTTTGACGCGCGCCGACTTTTCCGCAAACTGCGCTTCCTGGGCGCCGCGCTCCAGCTCGCGCAACTTGTCGCGGGCGCTGGTGAGCGCCTGCTCGGCGTCGAGGAACAGGGTCTGGCCGTCTTCATGCGCACCCTGCAGCTCGGCCAGTTCCATGTCGAGCTCCTCGAAGCGCTGCTCCGACTCTTCGCGCACCTGGCGCTGCTCTTCCTCCTGCTGCGCGATTTCGCGCAGGTCCTGGTCGATCTGGCCGCTGCGCTGGGCAAAGCGCGCCTCGATCTCGCTTTGCTTGACAACCTCGATCTGCAGGCCGTGCAGGCTGCCGGTCAGGCTGGCCACGCGCGCGCGCGCATCCTGCATGCGCCGCCCGAGTTCGGTGACGGCAGCATCGGCGCGCACGGCGTTGGCGCGCGCTTCATCGGCCAGCATGGCCTGCGCACGCAGCTGCTTGGCCAGATTGTCGATTTCCTGCTGGCGCGCCAGCATGCCGTCCTGCTCGGCGTCGGCGGCATAAAAGCGTACGCTCGAACTGCTGACCGTGTGGCCCTGGCGCGTGACGAACAGCGCGCCGGCCGGTAAGCGCGCGCGCCCGGCAAAGGCCTGCGCGGCATCGTCGGCGGCATACACGCCGTGCAGCCAGTCGGCCAGCACGGCGCGCACGCCATGGTCGTTCAGCTTCAACAGGTCGATGAAGGGCGTCAGGCCAGGCGCGTCAACGGCGGCCGGCGCCGTATTCGATGGCGCGTACAGCGCCAGGCGCGCCGGCGGCGCATCGGTGAAGAAGCCGCGCGCCCAGTCGATATTCGACAGCTCGAGCGCGCCGGTGCGTTCGCGCAGCACGGCTTCGAGCGCCGTCTCCCAGCCCGGCTCGACCTGCATTTTTTGCCACAGGCGCGGCAAGCTGTCGAGTTCATGCTTGTGCAGCCAGGGCTGGACCTTGCCCTTGGTATGGACGCGGTCCTGCAATTGTTTGAGGGCGTTCAGGCGCGCTTCCAGCTGAGCATTGGCGGCGGTCTCGGTATTGACCTGTGCCTGCGCCTGCGCGCGCTGCGCTTCGAGCGGCGCCTGCTGTTCCTGGGCGTCGTCCAGGATCATCGTGTGCTCTTCCAGCGCCTGCTGCTTTTCTTCGAGCTGCAGGCGCAGGTTGGCCAGGTGGCTGCTGTCCGGCAGGTGCAATCCGGCCTTTTCCTGCTGCAGGCGTTCGCGCCGGGTGGTCAAGCCCGTCAGGATGTTCGATGCGTTGCGCTGGTGCGCGGAGGCCAGCTCGATCTGCTGCTGGGCAGCCATGATGCGGGTGCGCGATTCGGCGGTGGCCGTCTGCGCGGCGCGCCAGGCCGCATCGATCTCCGGCAGGCGCTCCTGGTGGACTTCGACGGCGATCTGCGCGCCTTCCGCGCGCGCACCGAGTTCCTCGACCCGGAACTCTGCTTCCTCGATCTGTTCCTGGTAATCCCGGGCCTGCGTTTCCCACTGCGCGCGCTGGGCCGCCAGCGTGCCGAGCTGGTTCTGCAGGCGTGTGCGCGACTCGACCACGAAACGGATCTGCGCTTCCAGGCTGCCGATCTCGGAATTCGTTTGGTACAGCACACCCTGCGCGGTATGCAGCCGGTCGCCGACGGCAAAATGCGCCTGGCGCAGCTGCTCGAGTTCGAGTTCGACATGGCGCAGGGTCGCGGTCTGCGCTTCCAGGGCAGTCTGCGCTTCTTCCATCTCGCGGAAAAACCGGGTCTGCTCGTTCTGCGCCTCGGTCTTGCGCAGCAGCCAGAGCAGTTTCTGCTTTTCTTCCTGGTCGGCCTGCAGCGCATGGAAGCGCGTGGCCACGGCAGCCTGCGCTTCGAGCTTGTCAAGGTTGGCGCCCAGTTCGCGCAGGATGTCTTCCACGCGCAGCAGGTTTTCCCGGGTGTCGGACAGGCGGTTTTCCGTCTCGCGCCGGCGCTCCTTGTACTTCGAGACACCGGCCGCTTCTTCGAGGAACACGCGCAGCTCTTCCGGGCGCGACTCGATGATGCGCGAGATCATGCCCTGGCCGATGATGGCGTAGGCGCGCGGGCCAAGGCCGGTGCCAAGGAAAATATCCTGGATGTCGCGGCGCCGGACCGGCTGGCTGTTGATGTAGTAGGTCGAGGTGCCGTCGCGCGTCAGCGTGCGCTTGACGGCAATCTCGGCGTACTGCCCCCACTGCCAGGAAGCCTTGCCGTCGTTATTGTCGAAGATCAGCTCGACCGAGGCGCGCCCGGCCGGCTTGCGGTGCGTGGAGCCGTTGAAGATCACGTCCTGCATCGACTCGCCGCGCAGCTCCGACGCCTTCGACTCCCCCAGCACCCAGCGCACCGCGTCGATGATGTTCGATTTGCCGCAGCCGTTGGGGCCGACTACGCCAACGAGCTGACCCGGCACCTGGAAATTGGTGGGATCGACGAAAGACTTAAATCCCGACAATTTGATGGAGGAGAGTCGCACGTTGCTGGCTGTGTCTGGAGGATGGGAAACGCGGCTATCATACCATTGCCGGGCAGCGACTTGGTCCCATCATGGACCGCCGCCGGCCGGCCCGTCGCTCTGCGGGATCGGCCGGGCCGGGTGCGAATCAGGCGGCGGCTTCGCCGTGACTGGGATCGTTGCCCGCCGCCTGCTGCATGGCTTCGGTCAGGACGCGCCCGACGACGCCCTCCAGCGCGAGAATAGTGGCGCTGCCGTCGCGGACACGGTCCGCCAGTTGCGCCGACTGGATCGAAAACGCCTCTTCGTGCGCCCCGGCCGAGAAAATGAACAGCGTGCGGCGCGGGCTGACCCAGACCAGTTTGACACGGCGCACAGTGCCGTCCGATTGCGTGAACGCCAGCCAGCGGCCGCGCTCCAACCCTTCGACAGTCTGGGTGACAGGGTCGCTGGACTCCAGCTCCACCTGCTCGGCGGCAGCGTGTTCTTGCGCCATGAGGCGCAGTGCGTCCTGCTGGGCAGCTTCGACCGCCAGTTCGAGCTGGCGCTCGGGCGACAGGTCGATCGGCGCACGCACGATGGAAGCGTGGCATTCCGCCAGGGCGGCAAAGAACTGCAGGCGCGCGGGATCCTGCCACTTGATGATGTCGAGCCACTTGTTGATGGTGCCAAGGAGGCTGGGCAAGCGCGCCAGCAGGGCCTTGCGTTGTTCGTGGGTCGCTTTCGGCTTGACGCTCCACACCAGGTCATCCATGGCGCGGGTGGCGTTGTTGACGGCGCCGGGCTTTTTCTCCTCGACGTCGTAGGCCAGCGTCAGCACGTCGCACCATTTGCGTTCGAGGAAGGTACCGACCACGGCCACGACGTTGTCGCCGGCGGTGCGCAGCTTCACGGCATCCACGGCCGCGCGACGGGCCACCGCGGTGCGTTCCTGGCGCAGCGCCAGCGCGACCGGGGCAGCCAGTTGTGCTTCAAGCGCGTTGTCGTCATCCGCGATGCTTTGTTCGAGTTCGGCCACCGCCTCGGCAAACACTTCCGGCTGGCTGGCGCCATCGCGCTCAACGCGCCTGATGTTGCGCTCCATGGCCTGGAACAGCGGATCGTCCGGATCGGTGCGCTGGTCCCAGCCCATGCGCGACAGCAGGTCGATCATGCGCCGCGCCGGGTGGGCCTCTTCGAAGAAGAAATTCTTGTCGACCAGGGCGGCCTTCAGCACGGGCATCTGCAGCGACTGGATCAGCTCGCGCGTCGGCCCGGGAATCGCCTCGTCAAGGAAGACGGTTTCGAAGATGCGCGACAGCAGGTCGAGTGTGTTTTCGTCGCCGCGCGACAGGCTGCCTTCCGGCAGGCTCTGCTTGAGGCGCGGCAGGTAAAACGCGTTTTGCGCGTTCTGCAAATGGGACGCGCCGGTGGCATGCGCGCCCTGTCCGTCCTGGGCCACGCTTCCGGCCGACGACGCCGCGCCGTTGCCGACTGCCAATTGCGGCAGGCTCGCCAGGTTGGGCAGCTTGGACAGCATTTCCAGCAGGGGCGCCATGTTCCCCGGCACAGACATCATCGTGGTGCCGGGTGCAGCGCCCGTTGCAAACGCCTGGCCGTAGGGTTGCTGGGCAGTGCCGGGCTGTGCCGAACCGCCTGCGAAGCCCGCGGCCGGGCTGGCCGCACCCTGGCCCTGGGCGAAGCCCATGGAAGCGGCGTGATGCAATGCGGACGGCGCCGGCGCCGGCACGGCGGCGGCGTGATCGAGTGCGCCGCCGAATGCGCTGGCGCCGCTTGGGCGCCAGCCGCCCGCGCCTTGCGGCATGTCGGGCAAGTCCGGAATCATCGGCACGGCAAAGCCGGCATCGGCAGGTGCCGCCGCCGATGCCGGCGCGGGGCTGTCGCCGAAGAACTGGCGCAGTTGCTGGGTCAGCGCCGCCTGGCTGCTGGCACGCGCTGCCCGGCTCGCGGCAGCGTCGTCGGTTTTACGGATCTGACGCTTGTCGTTGGCGGCGGGCTGGCGGCCGTTGCGCTTGATGGCATTGTTCAGGGCTTCGTAGATCGACCCGAAATCGAACGCGATACCTGGCCTCAGCAAAGGCTGGATCAGGTCGTGCGCAGTGGCGTCAGGCTCGAACTCGCGCCAGGCGCGGTCTAGTTCCGCAAGAAACACTTCAGGGCGGAACGGATTTTGCGAACCGCGCAGGATGTCGCGGTCGAGCAGATACGCCAGGCGCACATTCAGGCTTGCCAGCTGCTCGGCATGCTCAATGTCGAACGGGCGGCTGATGACACCGAAGGCAACCTTGCTGTCCATCTCGGCCATCGGCACCAGCGCCAGGGCATCGAGCGCGACGTCGGCGTGACCGGTTCCCACCGGCGCCAACAGCGCCGCTTCCCTGCGCAGCGCCGCCTCGATGCCGCTGGCAGCAATGTGGACAAAGGCGTAGCTGTTCTGCTTGAGCAAATTGCCGGACTTGACGCGCTGGTAGACCTGGCGCGCCTCATCGGGCGCGGTCAGGTCGAGCAAGGCGCTGCTGAGATGCTGCACCACCGTGATCAACTGTTCCGCCGCCTGGCGCGCCGCCAGGACGACAAGCTGCTCCACCAGCGCCTGCGGCGAAGCGGGCGCCTCGGCATGAGGCAATTGGGAGATGGAGCGGGAAACCATCGGTCAGTTTTCCTTTAGATGTAGCAGCGTTCTGCACCAGCCATTGTGCCACATAATTGCCTTGCGGCAATGTAAATTTATGCGTCGAGTCAAAAAAACTTCAGGTTGTCTTGCGATCATGGGCACTCTCCGCGTACAGGCCGCCCGCTCCACAGCCCCCCCCAGAAATTCTCCACTTAAACATTGCCAAAACTTCAGAATAGGATGTCGGTTTTTGTCCTACATTGGCTCAAGTGCTGCTCTGATACCGATCGGACGCTGTCAACCGCATCATATTTCTACCGGACGCCACTGCAAGGCAGTAGCGGAAGGACAGCAGGACATTTTCAACTTCGAAAGGATCACCATGAACTCGAATCAGAAAAGCGGCAACAAGCAATCGGGCAACCAGGGCGGCGTACAGGGTGGCACGCCGGAGCAGCACGCGGAAGCCGGACGTCAAAGCCACAAGAACGACGCCAGCCGCCAGAGCGGCAATGCCGGTTCGTCCTCGGGATCGAGCGCCGGATCGGGGGGAGCGAGCGGCGGCCGTTCGGCTTCCTCAGGCTCCGCCAGCGGCACCCGCGGCGGGACCCCTGAGCAGCACGCAGCAGCAGGCCGCCAAAGCCACAAGAATGACGGCAAGAAGTAATTGATACCCGCTGGTCGGCGCCGAGTTCCCGGGCCCCGATAACAGTCGCCAAACAGGAAACAACAAAGAAAGAGTCTGCTTCGGTCCGCCGTCGCCAGGCTCTTTTCCATTTTCACCACCGCTATTCACGTCAAATCAGGGTCAGAGTCGAATTAAATGAAACATTCCTGAAAACACTTCCCATTAATTCCACTCTGACCCTATTTAATAGCGGCCTCGACAATATATTAATCAGGGTCAGAGTCGAATTAATGAGCAATTTATCCCTAACAATCAAATATAGTCGCGTCACCCGATGCGCCCGCTCACGATCATTTGCGTTCGACGCGCGATATGCGCGCGGTGTATCAATTTCTCAAATAACCAGCACGCCACTTTCCACCGCCTCATTCCAGGGCAACGGCATCGTAGGCGCCGTTTTCGAATACAAGCACGCTTTACGCTGGCGCACGATTATTTAACAAATTCCTGAAAACAGTTTTCATTAATTCTACTCTGACCCTAATTGTTGAGAAATTGACTCAATGAAAAATTGGGGCCATTGCGAGATGGCGACGAACGGCGGCCTCGCGTGCGAAAGCGTTGTGTGGGAATAACGCGGCAATAGTGCAGCAATAGTGCGGCAATAGTGTGGCAGGCGCATGGACGCCAGCCGCAAGGAATAACGCTGCTCGGTCACAAAATCAGATATTGCGCAGCGAGGCCCCTTTGGGGGGCGCGAAGTCGGCGATGGCGTCGATCATGCGCGCGGTCCTGGCATCGCGGGACGTCAGGTGCAGGTCGGAATACTGGTGGATGCCCCATTGTTCCGGAGTCAGGTCGATATGCCGGCGCAGGATCGATTCGGTGCGCGCGTCATCGGCGCGCAGGCCCTCGACAATAATATTGAGCGCATCCGGACGCGCTCCCGGCGACGCGGTGGCGTGCGATTTGTGCACCATGAAGCGCGCCGTGTCGCTGGCGTAGCGGCGCGTGCCGGCGAGGAACAGGATCACGGCGATCGATGCGACCGCACCGCCGTTGTACATCACAAACTCGACCGGGGAGTTGGCCATGAAGTTATACAGGCACAGGCCGTCGCTGACATAACCGCCGTTCGACTGCACCAGCACATGGGCGGTCTCGATGCCGTCGGCCGTCATGGCCGCCACCGATTCGAACACGCGGTGCACCATGTCGCTGTTGACGTCACCTGACAGCGTGAACCACGCCTCCTTGCTGTGATTGTTTTGCTCTCCGCTCATAGTCCTCCCGGTATTTTGAATGACTGAATGAATGTACCAGTCTAGCAAACTGGCCGAAAAAACCACGCGCGCGCGTGCCAGTCGTGCGCGCCCGGCCGGGAATCGACCCGTCTTGCGCGCCTTGCCGGACTGCGCACAGGTTGACACCAGGGCCGCACTCGCCTATTCTCGCAAGTCTTGATCGGGAGAGGGTCGCGACACGCGTACCGCCGAAGGGGCATCACCCAAAAACTCTCAGGCAAAAGGACCGGTCAAGGGACCGCGGCGCTTCGCGCAGCAGTTCAACTCTGGAGAGCGGCCGCGGCACCAGCCGGCGGCCCACCGAAGGGGCAGGCGCAGTTTTCGATTCTCATCGATGACAGCGCTATCTCTCAGGTACCAAGGACAGAGGGGCGCAGGCATTCGCCAGCACGCATCGCTACGGCGCTGTGCCGCCCCCACTTTCGGCCGATGTTCGAACCCATCAGCCAGCTGCCCAAGGATTTCCCGTGACTTCAACGACCACCCTGCTCCAGAGTACCCCGCTCAATTCCGCACACCGCGCCGCCGGCGCCAAGATGGTCGATTTCGGCGGCTGGGACATGCCCGTCAATTACGGCTCGCAGATCCAGGAACACGACGCCGTCCGCACGGACGCCGGCATGTTCGACGTCTCGCACATGTGCGTCGTCGACCTGAAGGGCGACAATGTCCGCCCTTTCCTGCGCGGGCTGCTGGCCAATAACGTCGACAAGCTCCAGGTTCCCGGCAAGGCGCTGTACTCGTGCATGCTCAACCCGAACGGCTTCGTCATCGACGACCTGATCGTCTACTACTTCACCGAAACCTGGTTCCGCCTGGTCGTCAACGCCGGCACCGCCGTCAAGGACGTGGCATGGATCGAAGCGCAGAATGCCGCGACCGGCAGCGGCGTGACCGTCACCGCCCGCCGCGACGGCAATGACCCGATCGCGCTGATTGCCGTGCAGGGTCCGAACGCCCGGGCCAAGGTCTGGGAAGTGCTGCCGACCGCCAAGGCCGCATCCGAGCAGATGAAGCCATTCAACGTCGTCATCGTGCCGGACACCGCGTTCGGCGAAGCGATGATCGCGCGCACCGGCTACACCGGCGAAGACGGCTTTGAAATCGGCGTACCCGCCGCACAGGCCGAAGCGCTGTGGAATGCCCTGGTGGCCGCGGGCGTGAAGCCGGCAGGCCTGGGCGCGCGCGATACGCTGCGCCTTGAAGCCGGCATGAACCTGTATGGCCAGGACATGGACGAAACCGTCAACCCGCTCGACGCCGGCCTGGCCTGGACCATCGACCTGGTCGCCGAGCGCGATTTCATCGGCAAGGCGGCGCTGCAGAAAATGGGCCAGAACGCCAACTTCGTCGGCCTGATCCTGCGCGAAAAAGGCGGCATCCTGCGCGCCCACCAGAAAGTCGTGGCCAGCTCCGGCGCGGCCGGCGAGATCACCAGCGGCACCTTCAGCCCCAGCATGCAGCAAGCCATCGCATTGGCGCGGGTCCCGACAGACGTGGCCATCGGCGACACGGTGCACGTTGAAATCCGCGACAAGAAACTCGCCGCCACTGTCGTCAAGCTGCCGTTCGTGCGCAACGGTAAAGTGCTGGCCGCCTGAGGCGCCGCTAGCGCTCCGCCCGGCCGCATCCCCGAATAAATTACCGCATCTAATTTATACTAAGCGCATTATCCAAACCCAGGAGCTTTACATGAACATCCCAGCCGATCTGAAATACACCGAATCCCACGAGTGGATCCGTACCGAAACTGACGGTACGCTCACCGTCGGCATCACCGAATACGCCCAGGATGCGCTCGGCGATATCGTGTTCGTCGAACTGCCGAAGGTCGGCAAGCAGTTCACCGCCGGCGACGACGCCGCCGTGGTGGAGTCGGTGAAAGCCGCCAGCGACATCTACGCTCCGGTCACCGGCGAAGTCATCGAAGTCAACCAGGCTGTCGCCGATGCCCCCGACTCGATCAACAGCGACGCCTACAGCGCCTGGCTGTTCAAGCTCAAGCCTGCCGACGCCAATGCGACCGCCGGCCTGCTCGACGCCGACGCTTAC
>Ga0265780_10006261_pt1 | contig 14812 bp, 12 predicted proteins | sample P1T30metagenome_FD_192432 | JGI IMG/M metagenome (GOLD analysis project Ga0265780, IMG submission 192432) | Plant litter microbial communities from East Loma Ridge, Irvine, California - P1 T30 | ecosystem: Environmental > Terrestrial > Plant litter > Unclassified | place: USA: California... | reverse complement strand
ACGGGTCCGGGCATCCCGAGGGCGAGCCGCCCCATGTTCACGGGGTGCAGGCCGTCGACGTCCTTGTCGGGGTCGAGGGCCAGCAGCGCGGCGTCGAAGTCGATCTGCGGCGGTGTCGGGTGCTGCAGCAGCACGGCGTCGACGTCGTCGGCGGCGTTCATCTCCGCCACCGCCGCCAGGACGTCCGCCTGGGTCGAGTCCTGACCGAGATGGATGTGGGGCGAGGTGAACCCCAGCTCGGCGGCCTTGGCCTGCTTCATGCGGATGTACCCCGCGCTGGCGGAGTCCTCCCCCACGAGGATCGTGCCGAGGCCCGGGCGGCGCCCGGCGGCCACGAGCGCCTCGATCCGGGGCGCGAGCGAGGTCAGGACGGCGTCGGCCACGGGCCGACCCGGCATCATCAGGGCTGCCATGCCGACCGCCTACTGCGTGAGGCCGTCGTACAGCGGGAAGTCGGCCGTCAGCCGGTCGACCCTCGCGTGCAGCGCCTCGACGTCGGTGGCCGCGCCGCCGATCAGGGCGGTCGCGATGATGTCCGCGACCTCCGTGAACTCCTCGGCGCCGAAGCCGCGCGTCGCGAGCGCCGGCGTGCCGATGCGCAGGCCGGACGTGACGCGCGGAGGGCGCGGGTCGAACGGCACCGCGTTGCGGTTGACGGTGATGCCGGCGGTGTGGAGGAGGTCCTCGGCCTGCTGGCCGTCGAGCGGGGAGCTGCGCAGGTCCACGAGCACGAGGTGGACGTCGGTGCCCCCGGTCAGGACCGAGACGCCGGCGGCGGCGACGTCGGCCGCGTTCAACCTGTTCGCGATGATCTGCGCACCCTCGAGCGTGCGGGCCTGACGGTCCTTGAACGCCTCACCGGCGGCGATCTTGAACGCCACGGCCTTGGCGGCGATGACGTGCATGAGCGGGCCGCCCTGCTGGCCCGGGAAGACGGCGGAGTTGAGCTTCTTGCCCCACGGCTCCTCGTCGCGGGCGAGGATCACGCCGGAGCGGGGGCCGCCGAGCGTCTTGTGCACGGTGGAGGAGACGACGTCGGAGTGCGGCACCGGGTTCGGGTGCAGCCCGGCGGCCACGAGTCCGGCGAAGTGCGCCATGTCGGTCCACAGCAGGGCGCCGACCTCGTCGGCGATCGATCGGAACGCCTCGAAGTCGAGGTGACGGGGGTAGGCCGACCAGCCGGCGATGATGACGCGGGGCTTGGACGCGATCGCCTTGGCGCGCAGCGCGTCGTAGTCGATCCGGTGCGTCTGCGCGTCGACCTCGTAGGCAGCGACGTCGTAGAGCTTGCCGGAGAAGTTGATCTTCATGCCGTGCGTGAGGTGGCCGCCGTGCGCGAGCGAGAGCCCGAGGATGGTGTCGCCCGGAGTGGCGAGCGCGTGCAGCACGGCGGCGTTCGCCGTCGCACCGGAGTGCGGCTGGACGTTGGCGTACCCGGCGCCGAAGAGGCTCTTGACCCGCTCGATCGCGAGGTTCTCCGCGATGTCGACCTCCTCGCAGCCGCCGTAGTAGCGGCGGCCGGGGTAGCCCTCGGCGTACTTGTTCGTCAGCACGCTCCCCTGCGCCTGCAGCACGGCGCGCGGGACGAAGTTCTCGCTGGCGATCATCTCGAGCGTCTCGCGCTGGCGGACGAGCTCACCCTCGAGCACGGCCGCGATCTCGGGGTCGATCTCGGCGAGCGTCGCGTTCGCGATGTCGGCGTTGGTCAGGACGTCGGTCTCAGAGCTCATGGGAGGACTCCTTCATCGGTACGACGGGCGTGCGGATGCAGCCCGGTGACCGCGGGACCCAGGCGGGCGATTCCGTGATCGGCGTACCTCGTCGCTCCCCGGTGGTCGATCCCACCCGGCGCCAGTCGCGACGCGGTCAAGACTACTGCAGCGTGCGGGTCTCGTCCTCGGGAGCCGTGGCGGGCTCGCCCTCGTCCGTGCCCTCGTCGCCGCCCTCGCCCAGGATCTTCTTGAGGTAGGCGTAGGTGAGCTCACCCGTGTGCTGGTCGTAGGCGTGCTCGAAGCCCTGCGTCGCGTACAGCGAGAGGTTCTGCTTGGAGTCCTTGCCCGTGAACACCCAGACCTCCTGGGTCTGCTCGGGCAGGTACTGCAGCACGGACATCAGCAGCTGGGTCCCGATCCCTGTGCCCTGCTGGTCGGGGACGACGGCGAGGCGGCCGAGCGTCGCGCGGTCGCCCTCGAGCTCCACGCGGATCGAGCCCACGAGCCGGTGGCCCTGCCACCCGCCGAGCGTGACGACGTCGGTCCGCCCGAGGTCCTCGAGCAGCTCGTCCAGGGTCTGGGTCAGGGGCGGGATGTTCGGGTCGCCGTAGCGCTGGGCCTCGGTCACGAAGGCCGCGCGGCGCACGGTGAGGAGCTCTCCGGCGTCGGCGGGGTCCACGACGTCGATGCGCAGGGCGTCACTGGTGCTCATGCCTCGATCATGGCAGAAGTGCGGAGCGGCAGCCCGGTAGCGTGACGGCCGTGACGACATGGATTCTCACGCTCTCGTGCCCCGACCGCCCCGGGATCGTGGCCGCGGTGGCCGGCGTGCTGGCGCGGCTGCACGGCAACATCACCGAGTCGCAGCAGTACGGCGACGCCGACTCCGGACTCTTCTTCATGCGGGTCGAGGCGCAGGCCGACGTCGAGCGGTCCGTGCTCGAGGCGGCGCTGGCGCCGGTGGCCGACACCTACGGCATGACGTGGAGCCTCGACGTCGTCGGACGCCCCGTGCGGACGGTCGTCATGGTCTCGACGGCGTCGCACTGCCTGCACGACCTGGCCTACCAGCAGCGCTCGGGGCGGCTGCCGATCGACGTCGTCGCCGTCGTCTCCAACCACACGGCGCTGGCGGGCATCGCCGACTTCTACGAGCTGCCGTTCCACCACGTGCCCGTCACGCGCGAGACGAAGGCGGCCGCGGAGGCGGAGCTGCTGCGGATCGTGGCGGAGACCGACGCCGAGCTGGTCGTGCTGGCCCGCTACATGCAGATCCTGTCCGACGACCTGTGCCGCGCGCTGGCCGGGCGCGTCATCAACATCCACCACTCGTTCCTGCCCTCGTTCAAGGGCGCCCGGCCGTACGCGCAGGCGCACGCCCGCGGCGTCAAGCTCATCGGGGCGACGGCGCACTACGCCACGGCCGACCTCGACGAGGGACCGATCATCGAGCAGGACGTCGAGCGCGTGGAGCACGACGACGCCGTGGCGGAGCTGCAGGCGATGGGCGAGGACGTCGAGCGACGCGTGCTCGCGCGGGCCGTGCGCTGGCACGCCGAGCACCGCGTGCTGGTGGACGGCCGGCGCACCGTCGTCTTCCGCTGACACCCGCCCGCCCGGGCTGACCCCGACTCACCCCCGGCGGTGGGCCTGCAGGTGCTCGTCGGCGCGGAACGCTCCGGTGATCGCCGCGATGAGGTCCTCGTTGGTGGCCTCGCGCCCCGAGAACGAGCCGTTGTTGCGCCCGTGGCGCAGGACCTCGACGCGGTCGGCGATGGCGCGCACGTCGTTGAGGTTGTGGCTGATGAAGATGACGCCGAGTCCGAGCTCGCGCAGGTTCTCGATGTGGTTCAGCACCTCCGCGGTCTGACCGACCGACAGCGACGCGGTCGGCTCGTCCAGGACCACGATGCGCGGCTTTCCGATGAGCGTGCGGGCGATCGCCACGGCCTGACGCTGACCGCCGGACAGCTCTCCCAGCCGGGTACGGATCGAGGGGATCCGCGCGCCGAGGTCGCGAAGGACTCGCCGCGCGGTCACCTCCATCTCGCCGTCGTCCAGCAGGAGGCTCCCTCGCCGTCGCTGCTCACGACCGAGGAACAGGTTGGCCGTCACGTCGAGGTTGTCGGCCACCGCCAGGTCCTGGAAGACGGTGGCGACGCCGAGCTGCTGCGCCGCCGACGGCGACGTGAGCTGGACGGCCTCGCCGTCGATCTCGATGAGGCCCGCGTCCGGCTGGAGCACGCCCGCGACGACCTTGGCGAGCGTGGACTTCCCGGCGGCGTTGTCCCCGACGATCGCGACGACCTCGTGCGCGCGGACCTCGAGGTTGGCGCCCACCAGCGCCTCGACGGCGCCGAAACGGCGATCGATCTGGGTCAGGCGCAGAAGCGGAACGTGCGGGACGGGCACGACCGGCGTGACAGCCGTGGGGATGCCCTCGGGCGGCGTCATCGTTCCTCCTCCCGCGTCGTCGCGGTCCGGTCCACCGTGTCGGCGACGTCCGTGTTCTCCAGCACCGTCGCCAGCGCGCCCATCACCTCGGCCTGCTGGCCCAGCATGGCAGGCACGACGTCGATCGGCGCTATCAGGTTCGGAAGCATGCCACGGCGCAGCTCGCGACGCATGGGGTCCAGGAGCATCTCCCCCGTCTCGGCCAGCTCGCCGCCGACGACGACGACCTGGGGGTTGAGCGCCTGCGCGGTGCTCGCGAGCACCGCCCCGATGGCCTCACCGGCGTCGGCCACGACGCGCGTGCACCCCGGGTCCCCGGCCATCGCGCGATGCATCACGTCGCGCAGCGTGAGCGCGCCGTGGCTGCCGACGAGGGGGGCGAGCAGGGCGTCGGCACCGACCACGGTGTCGAGGCACCCTCGGGACCCGCACCGGCAGATGGCGCCCTGCGGGTCGACCTGCACGTGCCCGATCTCGCCGGCGGTGCCCGCGAACCCGCGGTGCAGGCGGCCGCCCAGCACGATGCCGGCACCGATGCCGTGCGAGGCGCGGACGTAGAGCACGTCGGCGAACGGTCGCCCGGCCCCGAGGGTGGCCTCGGCGAGGTCGCCGAGGTTGGCGTCGTTGTCGACCCAGACGGGTTTCCCCAGGCGCTTGGACATCACCTGGGCCACGGGTTCGTCGTCCCAGCCGCGCATCACACCGCGCACGGAGATCAGCCCCGTGGAGGTGTCGACCGGCGCGGGTAGGGCCATCGCGATGCCGACGAGCTCGTCCAGCGTCGCGCCGACGCGCTCCAGCAGGTCGACGATGAGGAGCGCGGTGCGGTCGAGGGTGGTGTCGAGGCGGTGCTCGCTCGGGAGCGGGAGCGTCTGGTCGGCGATGACCTCACCGCCGAAGTCACCCAGCGAGACCCGCAGGTGGCGCGTGCCGACCTGCACGCCGATCGCGAGGCCGACCCGGCGGGCCACCGTCACGAGCTGCGCCCGACGTCCGCTGCGGGACGTCGGGCGCACCTCGACGAGGCCGGAGCTCGTGAGCTCCTTGACGATCGTGGAGACGGTGGCGGCGGACAGCCCGGTCGAGCCCACGAGCTCGACCTGGGTCAGTCCGCCGTACCGCTTGACCGACTCGAGGATCGCCGCACGGTTCGCCTCGCGGAGAGACGTCTGCGACCCTGTCGCCCATCCTCCGCTCACAGCTCGTCAGCCTACGGGGGTGGGATCGGCGTCGATGCTCGACCGCGTCAGCGGGCGATACCGGCGCGGCGCTTGTTGAAGATGTCGAACGCGACGGCCAGCAGGAGCACGAGGCCCTTGACGATCTGCTGGACCGACTGGTCCAGACCCATCAGCTGCATGCCGTTCGACATCACGGCCATGATCAGCGCACCGATCATGGCGCCGGTGACCCGACCGACACCACCCGTGGTCGAGGCGCCACCGATGAAGCACGCCGCGATCGCGTCGAGCTCGAACATGTTGCCGGCCGAGGGCTGGGCGCCGTTCATGCGGGAGGAGTAGACGACCCCGGCGAGGCCGGCGAGCGTGCCGATGTTGATGAAGATCCACATGTTGATCTTCTTGACCTTGACGCCCGAGAGCTCGGCCGCGTGCAGGTTGCCACCGATCGCGTACACGTGGCGGCCGAAGATCGAGCGCTGCGTGATGATCGAGTAGGCGAGGATGAGCACGGCCAGGATGATCAGGATGATCGGGAGGCCGCGGCTGTGCGCGAGCTGCCAGGCGAACCACATGACCACGGCGGCGATCAGCACCAGCTTGAGGGCGAACAGCCAGACGGCCTCGACCGCCTGCTGGTAGCGGATCTTGCCCTGGCGGGCGCGCCACTGGGAGAACGCGAAGCCCACGACGCCGATGGCGAAGACCACGAGCGTGAAGACGTCGTACCCGTTGCCGCCGAAGAGACCGTTGATGAAGCCGCCCGCGATGTCGGTGTAGGGCGTGTTGAAGGGTGACAGCGAGATGTTCTCGAGGACCCGGGCAGCCAGACCGCGGAAGAGCAGCATGCCGGCGAGCGTCACGATGAACGCGGGGATGCCGACGTAGGCGACCCAGAAGCCCTGCCAGACACCCACGACGAAGCCGACCGCGAGCGCGGCGATGACGCCGACCCACCACGGCTGACCGTTCTTGATGACCAGGACGGCGGAGACGGAGCCCGCGAGCGCCACGACCGATCCGACAGACAGGTCGATGTGACCCGCGATGATCACGATCACCATGCCGATCGCGAGGATCAGGATGTAGGAGTACTGCAGGATGATGTTCGTCAGGTTCCCGGGCGAGAGGAAGTTCTCGTTCAGGATCGCGAACAGTGCGACGATCAGGACGAACGCGACGAGGATGCCGCTCTGGCGCACGTTGCGCCTGGCCAGCTCCCAGACGTTGGCGATGGCGGTCACTGGACGTTCTCCTTCTGGTCGGACTTCTCCTGGGTCATGAGTTCCATGAGCCGCTCCTGGCTTGCCTGGGCCACGGGCACGTCACCGGTGATGCGGCCGTAGGCGAGGGTGTAGACGCGGTCGCACGTCCCGAGGATCTCGGGAAGCTCGGAGGAGATGACCACGACGGCCTTCCCCGCCGCGACCATCGCGTTGATGAGCTGGTAGATCTCGAACTTCGCCCCGACGTCGATGCCGCGGGTCGGTTCGTCGAGGATGAGCACCTCGGGGTCGGTGTAGAGCCACTTCGCCAGCACGACCTTCTGCTGGTTGCCGCCCGAGAGCTTGCCGACCAGGGCCAGCACGCTCGGCGCGCGGACCCCGAGGTCCTTGCGGTAGCGCTCGGCGACGGCGAGCTCCTCGTTGCCGTTGACCCACCCGTTCTTCGAGAGCTTCCCGAGGGCGGCCGAGGAGATGTTGCGGCGGATGTCCTCGATGAGGTTGAGGCCGTAGACCTTGCGGTCCTCGGTCGCGTAGGCGATGCCGGCCTCGATCGCCTTGGGCACCGTGGAGGTGTCGACCTTCTTGCCGTGCACGTAGACGGTGCCGGAGATGTCCTTGCCGTAGCTGTGGCCGAACATGCTCATCGCGAGCTCGGTGCGACCCGCCCCCATGAGGCCGGCGATGCCGACCACCTCGCCGGCGCGGACGTAGAGGTTCGCGCCGTCCACGACCTTGCGACCGGTCTGCGTGGGGTGGTGCACGGTCCAGTCCTCCAGGCGAAGGATCTCCTCGCCGGGGTGGGACTCGCGCTCGGGGTAGCGGTGCTCGAGGTCGCGGCCGACCATGCCGCGGATGATGCGGTCCTGCACGTTGTCGTGCTCCACCATCGTGATGGTCTCGATGGTCTTCCCGTCGCGGATGATCGTGGTGGAGTCCGCGATGTCCTCGATCTCGCCCAGCTTGTGGGAGATGATGATCGAGGTGATGCCCTGGTCGCGCAGCTGGCGCAGCAGGTCGAGCAGGTGCTCGGAGTCGGTGTCGTTGAGCGCCGCGGTCGGCTCGTCCAGGATGAGCAGCTTGACCTGCTTGGACAGCGCCTTGGCGATCTCCACGAGCTGCTGCTTGCCGACGCCCAGCTGGCTGATCGGGGTGGTGGGGTTCTCGGCCAGGCCGACGCGGGCCAACAGCTTCGCGGCCTCGGCGTTGGTGTGGTTCCAGTCGATCAGACCCGTGCGCGAACGCTGCTCGTTGCCGAGGAAGATGTTCTCGGCCACCGACAGGTACGGGCTCAGCGCCAGCTCCTGGTGGATGATGACGACGCCCTCGGCCTCGGAGTCGTTGATCGAGGAGAAGGCCACCGGCCGGTCCTCGAAGATGATCTCGCCGTCGTAGGAGCCGTGCGGGTACACGCCCGACAGCACCTTCATCAGCGTCGACTTCCCCGCGCCGTTCTCGCCGCAGATCGCGTGGATCTCGCCGCGTGCGACGCTCAGGGACACGTCCTGCAGCGCCTTCACCCCGGGGAAGGTCTTGGTGATTCCACGCATCTCGAGGATGGGTGGGTTCATGTCGGTCTCCTTACTTGCATCACGCGCGTCGCGGGGACGTCCCGGCCCCACCCGGAAGGGGTGGGGCCGGGACGGGAGGTGGAGCTCGAGGAGATCAGTCCGACTGGCCCGAGGCGACCTCGTCGGCGCTCCAGTAGCCGGAGTCGACGAGGAGGCTCTGGATGTTGTCGGCGTAGACGACGTCCGACTCCAGCAGGAAGGACGGGACGACGAACTCGCCGTTGTCGTAGTCCGTGGTGTTGTTCGCCTCGGGCTCCTCGCCGGCCAGGATCTCGTTGCCGGAGATGACGGCCTGCTCGGCGAGCTTGCGCGTGTCCTTGAAGATCGTGGCGAACTGGACGCCGTCGGCGATCAGCTTGACCGAGGCGATCTCGGCGTCCTGGCCGGAGACGATCGGCAGGCCGTCGGCGATGGTGGTGCCGTAGCCGGCGTTCTGCAGGGCCGTGATGATGCCGCGCGAGATGCCGTCGTAGGGCGAGAGCACGCCGTCGACCTTGTCGGAGCCCGAGTACGTGGAGGTCAGGAGGTCCTCCATGCGCTTCTGGGCGACCTCCTGCTGCCAGCGCAGCGTGGCGACCTGGTCGATCGAGGTCTGGTTGGAGGGCACGACGAGCACGCCGGAGTCGATGTACGGCTGCAGGACCGACATGGCGCCGTCGAAGAAGAACTGCGCGTTGTTGTCGTCCAGCGAGCCGGCGAACAGCTCGATGTTGAACGGGCCGGTCGCGTCGGCCTCGCTGCCGTCGGCGTTGAGGACGCCCAGGCCGACGAGGAGCGAGGTGCCCTGCTGCACGCCCACGGCGAAGTTGTCGAACGTGACGTAGAAGTCCAGGTTCGGGGTGTCGCGGATGAGGCGGTCGTAGGAGATGACCGGGATGCCGGCGGACGCGGCGTTGGCGAGCTGACCCGACAGGGCCGTGCCGTCGATGGCGGCGATGACCAGGAGGTCGACGCCGCTGGTGATCATCTGGTCGACCTGCTGGCTCTGGGTGGGGATGTCGTCGTTGGCGAACTGGAGGTCGACGGAGTAGCCCTCGCCCTCGAACCCGGCCTTGACGGCGTCGCCGTCGGCGATCCAGCGCTCGGACGTCTGGGTCGGCATCGCGACACCGACCGTGATGTCCTCCGCCGCGGGGGCCTCGCCGCCGTCGGACGAGGACTCGCCGTCGGGAGCGGAGCTCTCGCTGGAGCCCGCGCCGCCGCCGCTGCAGGCGGCCAGGACGAGAGCGGTGGCCGTCACGACCGCAGCGGTACCGAACTTACGAACACGCATGAACTTCTCCTTCGCATCATTGCCAGGGTCAACGGTGCGGGCGGCATCGCCCGGTGGTCCGTCGTTGCGGCCCGAGCGCCTTGCTCGGATCCGTTGGCATGAGCCTCATGCGTTCACTTCTCAAAGTCAAGCCGAGATCGGCGCCCACGGGTCACGGTTCCGTCACGGTTTTCGGCCGATCGTTCGGCCCTGATCGGATACGAACTCCGTCTTGACTTCGCGACTCGAACTCAGCGGGTGCCCTGAGCGTCTGGATCGGACGATCTAGATCAGGCCCAGCGCGATCACGGCGTCGCGCTCCTGCTCGAGCTCGGCCACCGACGCGTCGATCCGGGCGCGGGAGAAGGCGTCGATCTCCAGGCCGGGCACGATCTCCCAGGCCTGCTCGCGAGCGGTCACGGGGAAGGAGGCGACCAGGCCGGCGGGCACGCCGTAGGAACCGTCCGAGACCAGCCCGGTCGAGGTCCAGTCCCCCGCGGGCACGCCCTCGCGCCGCAGCCGGACCTCCTCGATGATCGCCGTGGCGGTGGACGCCACCGACGATCCACCCCTGGCCGCGATGATGGCCGCGCCGCGCTGGGCGACCGTCTCGATGAACTCGCCCTCCAGCCAGTCGGTGGGCAGCACCTCCAGCGCCGGACGCCCGGCCACGACGGCGTGACGCAGGTCGGGGTACTGCGTGCGGCTGTGGTTGCCCCAGATCGCGACGCGGCGCACCTCGTCCGTCCCCACACCGGCGCGCAGGGCCACCTGCGCGACGGCGCGGTTGTGGTCGAGCCGCGTCAGCGCCGTGAACCGGTCGGCGGGCACGTCCGGCGCGTGCTGCTGCGTGATGAGCGCGTTGGTGTTGGCGGGGTTGCCGACCACCAGGACGCGGACGCCGTCCGCAGCGTGCTCGTTCAGAGCGCGGCCCTGCGGCCCGAAGATCGCCCCGTTGGCGCGCAGCAGGTCGGCGCGCTCCATCCCGGCCGTGCGCGGACGGGCACCCACCAGCAGGGCGACGTCGACGCCGTCGAACGCCCGCGCCGGATCGGCCGTCACCTCGACGTGGCTCAGCAGCGGCGAGGCGACGTCCTGCAGCTCGAGCGCGACGCCGTCGGCCGCGCCCAGCGCACCCTCGACCTCGAGCATCCGCAGCCGGACCGGCGTGTCGGGTCCGAACATCTCCCCGCTGGCGACGCGGAAGAGGAGCGCGTAGCCGATCTGCCCGGCCGCGCCGGAGAGCGTGAGGGTCACGGGAGACGTCATGCTCCCATCCTGCGACGTCCGCGACCGCTGCGCGAGGGACGGAGGTCCTGGGCCACCGTCCGGCCGGTGCGCCACGGGCGATGGCCGACGGGCGAGCGACGGCGGGCGGCGAGCGGGTCGACTCCGGTATCTTGACATCGAGAGATCACGCACCCGACGAGCGGAGACAGCTCCATGGTCACGGCACGAATCATCTACACCCACACCGACGAGGCCCCGCTGCTCGCCACGTACTCGCTGCTCCCGATCGTCGAGGCGTACGCCGCCACGGCGGGGGTCGAGCTCGAGACCCGCGACATCTCGGTCGCGGCCCGCATCCTGGCGCAGTTCCCCGAGCTCCTCACGGCCGAGCAGCGCGTGGACGACGCGCTGGCCGAGCTGGGCCAGCTGGCCACCACGCCCGAGGCCAACATCATCAAGCTGCCGAACATCTCGGCCTCGATCCCGCAGCTCAAGGCCGCCGTCGCCGAGCTCCAGGAGCAGGGCTTCGCGCTGCCGGACTACCCCGACAACCCCGCCACCGACGCCGAGCGCGCGATCCGCGCCAAGTACGACAAGGTCAAGGGCTCCGCGGTCAACCCGGTGCTGCGCGAGGGCAACTCCGACCGCCGCGCCCCCGCGTCGGTGAAGAACTACGCCAAGGCGCACCCGCACCGCATGGGCACCTGGAGCCCCGACTCGCGCACGCGCGTGGCGACCATGGGCGCCGGCGACTTCTTCAGCAACGAGCGCTCCGTCGTCGTCCCCGCCGACGACACCCTCACGATCACGCACGTGGGGGGCGACGGCACCCGCACGGTGCTCAAGGACGGGCTGCGCGTGCTGGCCGGCGAGGTCGTGGACGCGACCTTCATGAGCGCCGCCGCGCTGCGCACGTTCCTCGCCGAGCAGATCGAGGCGGCCCGCGCCGAGGGCGTGCTGTTCTCGGTGCACCTCAAGGCCACGATGATGAAGGTCTCCGACCCGATCCTGTTCGGTCACGTGGTGGAGACGTTCTTCCCGGCACTGTTCGAGACCTACGGCGAGCAGCTCGCCGCGGCGGGCATCTCCGCCAACGACGGTCTCGGCGCCCTGCTCGCCGCCGTCGACACCCTCCCGGACGGCGAGGCCATCACGTCCGCCGTCGCCCAGGGCCTGGCCGACGGACCCGCGCTCGCGATGGTCGACTCCGACCGCGGCATCACCAACCTGCACGTGCCCAGCGACGTCATCATCGACGCCTCGATGCCCGCGATGATCCGTGGCGGCGGCAAGATGTGGGGCCCCGACGGCGTCGAGGCCGACACGCTCGCCGTCATCCCCGACTCCTCCTACGCGGGCGTCTACGCCGCAGCGATCGAGGACTGCCGCGTCAACGGCGCGCTCGATCCCGCCACGATGGGTTCGGTGCCGAACGTCGGCCTCATGGCCAAGGCGGCCGAGGAGTACGGCTCGCACGACAAGACCTTCGAGATCGCCTCCGCCGGCACCGTCGAGGTCGCGAACGCAGCCGGTGAGGTGCTGCTGAGCCACGAGGTCGAGGCCGGCGACGTCTGGCGTGCCTGCCAGACCAAGGACGCCCCGATCCGCGACTGGGTCAAGCTCGCCGTCACGCGCGCCCGGGCCAGCGGCTCCCCCGCCGTGTTCTGGCTCGACGCCGCGCGCGCGCACGACGCCAACCTCATCGCCAAGGTGAAGGAGTACCTGCCGGAGCACGACACGACCGGCCTGAGCATCGAGATCATGGACCCCGCCTCGGCGTGCACGTTCTCGCTCGAGCGCGCGCGCCGCGGCGAGGACACGATCTCCGTGACCGGCAACGTGCTGCGCGACTACAACACCGACCTGTTCCCCATCCTCGAGCTGGGGACCAGCGCGAAGATGCTGTCGGTCGTGCCGCTGATGAACGGTGGCGGCCTCTTCGAGACCGGCGCCGGCGGCTCCGCACCCAAGCACGTGCAGCAGCTCGTCAAGGAGAACTACCTGCGCTGGGACAGCCTCGGGGAGTTCTTCGCGCTGGCGGCCTCGTTCGAGCACCTGGCCACGACGGCGGGCAACGCGCGCGCGCAGATCCTCGCCGACACGCTCGACCGCGCCACGGGCACGTTCCTGGACCGTGACAAGTCCCCCACCCGTCGGATCGGCGGCATCGACAACCGCGGCTCGCACTTCTACCTGGCGCTCTACTGGGCGCAGGAGCTGGCCGCGCAGACGGTCGACGCCGAGCTCGCGGCGGCGTTCTCCGGTCTCGCCACCGCGCTGACGGAGGGTGAGGAGACGATCGTCGCCGAGCTCGCCGCCGTGCAGGGCAGCCCCGCCGACATCGGCGGCTACTACCGTCCCGACGCCATCAAGGCCGAGGCCGTGATGCGCCCGAGCCGCACGCTGAACGAGGCGCTCGCCGGCCTCTGACAGCCACGCCTCGGGTCGGCCCGCAGCGCCGACGACGCGCCGACACCCCTGGAGGGGTGCCGGCGCGTCGTGCGTGCGGGGCCGTCCGGGCCGCCCCGTTCCCCGGACGGACCGTCCCGCAGCACGGTCACCGCGGTGAGTCTGTGGCCGCGTCCAGGATTCGGTGCGAGGATGCTCGGCGGCGTCGTCAGGACGCCACCCCGAACCGATGTCGCCCCGAGAAGGAGCAACCATGTCCGCAGTGAGCTCGGCACCCGCCGAGAACCTCGACCCCGTCGAGGTGGAGATCCGCGAGGAGACCGACGTCGCCCCCGAGTACAGCCTCGTGGCGCGTCTCGGCGCCGAGGTGTTCGGCACGTTCACCCTCGTGCTCCTCGGTGTCGGCCTGGCGCTGTTCGCCGCCGTCAACGGCGTGGCCGGCAACGGCGTCATCGTGCCGCTCGGCTTCGGCATCGCCGTCCTGGGTGCCGCGAGCGCGGTGGGCCACGTCTCCGGCGGCCACTTCAACCCGGCCGTGTCCCTCGGCGGCGCGATCGCCGGTCGCATCTCCTGGGCCGACCTGGTGCCCTACTGGGTCGCGCAGCTCGTCGGCGGCGCCGTGGCGTCCGCCATCCTGTTCTTCCTCATCCCGTCCTCGCTGCCGTCGCTGATCGGGCAGAACCCCGACGCCACGGCGCGGACGTTCTTCTCCGGCACCAGCAACGGCTTCGGCGAGCACTCGCCGCTGGCGACCATCTCGAGCGGGCAGGTGGAGTTCTCGCTCGTCCAGGCCCTGCTCGTCGAGATCGTCGCGACGGCCGTGTTCGTGGGTGTCATCCTCGGCGTCACCGACAAGCGCTCGCGCATCTCCTACGCCCCCGCCGCCATCGGCCTCACGCTCGGTGTGCTCATCGCGCTCGCCGCCCCCATCACCAACGGTTCGCTGAACCCGGCGCGCGCGACGGCGACCGCGATCTTCTCCGAGGGCTGGGCCCTGCAGCAGCTCTGGCTGTTCTGGGTCGCGCCGCTGCTCGGCGCGGCGATCGCCGGCCTCGTCTACCTGCTCGCGACCCCCTCGCCGGCCGCGGTGCAGGAGTGGCCCGAGGTCGAGCCCGCCGAGGGCGCCGAGTCCGTCGGCGCCACGGAGGCCGAGGTCGAGGCCGCCCGCGAGGAGGAGTCCGACGTCGACGCGATCGACGCTCTGCTCGCCCGCCAGAACCGTGCCGCCGCCGTTCCCGGCACGACCGGCACCACCGAGGAGGTCGTGGTGACCGAGCCGAACGAGACCGCCGAGTTCGAGCCGGCCGACCCCGCCGCCCCGGACAACGACAGGGACGGTGACGACGCACCGGGCACGCCCCGCGTCTGAACCACCATGAACGAGGAACGGGACCGTTCCGCTGCGCCACGCGCTGCGGAACGGTCCCGTTCGGTCGTCCGGGTGCGGTCGCCCGGGCGGGCTCTAGAGTCCGGGGCTGAAGGAGAGGTACCCGAGCGCACCGCTCAGCACGAGCAGGAGCGCGACGTCGAACAGGCGCGAGCGCGCGACCAGCACCCGCTCCGGACGGCCCACGAGCCGCGTGAGCGCGAGCGCCAGCAGCACGAGCGAGAGCACCTGCATCGCCCCGCGCACCGAGACGACCGCCACGAGCGTCGCGGCCACCACCCCCGCGAGGGCGCCGAGCTGCACGCCGTTGACCCTGATCCGCTCCACCCCGAGACCCTAACCGCGCCCCCGCTCAGTGAGCGAAGTGCCGCGCCCCCGTGAGGTACATCGTCA
>Ga0265780_10006260_pt1 | contig 14813 bp, 10 predicted proteins | sample P1T30metagenome_FD_192432 | JGI IMG/M metagenome (GOLD analysis project Ga0265780, IMG submission 192432) | Plant litter microbial communities from East Loma Ridge, Irvine, California - P1 T30 | ecosystem: Environmental > Terrestrial > Plant litter > Unclassified | place: USA: California... | reverse complement strand
ATCACATTCCGCAACGTGCACTGGACGCTAAGACGCCTATCCTGGCGCTCAAGGAATGGCAGCAGAAACGACCAGAATTATTCGTTAAACGCGTTTATGATCAAACGGGACTCGACAGTCGTACAGTGGCGTGCCGTGCTGGACCAACCAACTCGCCCAGGTGTGCCTGAGGTCATGCCAGCGAAAGTTCTCGATGCCCGCCCGCTGCAGGGCCTTGCGCCAGGCCTTGGTATTGACTTGCGCAACCGGTTGGCCGTGGTAGGTAAAGACGCGCATCGGGTGCTTGCCGCACTGGCGCCTCAGCACGGCCAGCGCTACATCGTTCAGCGACACGTGTAGATCCTCGCCCGCTTTCGCCTGCTCGCCGGCGACCCAGCAGGTGCCCCGTTCGAAATCGACTTGCTGCCATTCCAGCTGCGTCACGTTGGCCTGGCGCAGGCCCGTCGCCAGCGCGAACAAGGTCATGTCGCGCTGGTGTTCTGGCAGCTCGTCAAGCAGCACGCGCGCCTGCTCGGGCGTGATCCAGCGCACCCGCCGCTTCGGCTCGCGGTAGAGCTTCACTTTCGGCGCCCGATCGAGCCAATGCCACTCGAGCCAGGCCTTGCGAAGGACGGCGCGCACCAGTGCGAAATACCGGTTCGCGGTCGCGCCACTCGCCTCGCCCTCCTTGCGCTCCCCTATCGCTGCGATCTCCTCGCGCGTGATCTCGGCCAGTACCCGGCCGCGCAGGAACTGCTGCAGCCAGGCCAGCTTGGCGACGTCGTCGCCGTACGTGCGCTTATGCGTGCTCTCCTGCAGCCAGCGGTATCCAGCGTCATCCCATGTGTACACGGGCCGCTCGCCCAGCTGTTCGATGCGCCATGCTTCCGCCTTTAACCGGTCGTGGAGCTCCTGCGCCGCGGCTTTGTTGCCTGTCTGAGCAGAGCGTCTAACGCGCTCTCCCCGTGGCGTGGCGAAGTCGATCCACCAGGTGCTGCCGCGCTTGTAGAGTGCCATGTTGCCTGTTCCTTTCCGACCTTCGGCGGCGGCGCTGCCGCCGTCATGTACTGGCTGCGCAGCCACCCCGCCAGGTCGTCTTCGATGAACACCCATGATTTGCCTGGCTTCGCCCCCGGGAGCAGCCCGATCTTGGTGCGGCGCCGTACTTTCTCGGGATGCATCCTGAGCAAGGCTGCGGCCTGCTTGAGGTCGAGGGTGTTCATTGCGTCCACTCAGCGGCCGAGATATACCGCGGTGATTTGCTCACGCTCGTGGCCGAGCTCTTTCGAAATCACCATCCGGGCCGCCCGGTCGCGCGCCTTCTGCTCGGGTGTGAGCTGCTTCGCGGTCGCCCCGCCGCAAGCAGGCGCCTTCCAGCCGGTCAGCGCTTCATAGCGCTCTTGGGCGTAGCGGTGACGCTGACCGTGCACGCCTGTGATGCCAGCCTGGGCGCACTGCGCCTTGAAGCGTTCCAGCTGGTCCTTATAGCGCATCCCCTTCGGGATCAGGCTACCCTTGCGGGCCAGTGCCTTCGCGGCGTCCAGCGCCGCGCGTTGCGCTTCGGTCGTGATGGGTATTTCACGAGCCTTGCGCCCTTTGGTCCAGGAGTCCTTGAGGCGCAGCCGGTCGCCGCAGTCAGCCCACGCTGGCCGGATCTTGATGCTTTCCTTGCGCCGCAATCCAAACTCTCGCTCAAGCCGCAACGACATTTGCGTGTATGGGTCAGTTACACGGGCCAACTTGCTATCGGCGACGACCGTCGCCTTGCTTACGTTGGTCACGAATGTTCGATCACCGATGCCGTAATCGCGGTTGCTGCGCTTGACGACATTCTCCTTGCCGACGTGTTCGGCCCAATAGCGCACTGCGGTCATCAGATTCTTGATGGTCCCGATCGCCAGCTGCTCCGCTTTCCAGTGTGCGACCAACGCCTCCACGTGTTTTGGCTTGAGGCTTCCGATATCGAGGTTTCGGAACCCGAGCTGCTCGAGGTGTTTCGCGATCATCGAACACGGACGGCGCCTGCTCGCCTGGCCCGAATGCGATCCGCTCTTGTTGCGGTCGCACATGTTCTTGAATTGAAAAGCCAGGTTACGCATTGCATTCACCTTCTTAGTTAATAAATCGTTTATCTCGTTTACTGCGCGGTGTAGGGGTTTTCTGGTAAGTGTTTTTGGCCACTCCTGGCGCCGCAGCGACAAGAGGTTTGAATCGGCCCCGGGACACCACTCCCGTTTATGCGGTTGCTTTGCTTCTTTCCCCACGCCGCATGCGCTGGGAACCGTTGCGCGCCCTCTGGGAGCAGTCGCAACGGTCGGCAGTTAACCCAGTGCCGGAGGAGCGCGCGTCGCGCGCGTGTGGCCGCCGAAGCGGCGTGGGCCAATAACGCGGGGCCCGTCGCGGTGCACCTCGTGCACGAGCTGGTTGTCCGTCGTGGACGGACGCAGGCCAGTAACCCAGGACCTATGAGGAGCACTCTCGTACTCGTGTAAGCCCGCAAAGCGGGCAAGGAAATGCAGCATCGCTGCAAGATCAGCGAGGGAAATCCCTCGTCACACACCCCCGTCACACCGACATTGCGCGCGGCTGCACAGTGAAAAATGCAGCCGGAGCCGCGTCGTCACTAGCAGCCCGCGCCGCTAGTGACGACGCGGTGCACGCTGTGCGGTGCTAAGGAAGGAGGCTGCTGGCTGCTGGTGCACCCATGCGAACGGCCGTGGGCACAACAGCGTTGATGACGAAGCTACGAGCGAAGCCTGGCGGCGGCGCTCTGGCGTGAGCTGGTCCGTGACCGCACGCGAACTGCGTCAGATCTCAGGGCTCACGAGCTTCGTTGGGACGGGCAATGGCTATGCGTGAAGCTGCAATAGCCGTCGCTGAACATTACGAGGAGGGCGGTGACCAACGCATGGTTGCGCGCATCGACCGTCGTTTGGCAGGGGTGGAACTCAGGAAAAACCGAAGCAGGTGCTTCGGGTCACAGTGTTGCGTCGGCACTTGATGCCGAGCATAAGAAATTGCTCATACTTGCCCAAAAATTTGGTTCTTCACGGATTAGCGGGAAGCGAATCTGACGCCCCGACAGAGCCGAACAGGCACTGCTCAAGTCCTTACATGCAGAAGAGCTATCCCGACAGCTACCCAGCGTACATTCGTAAAATCAGCAGGGAGATGACGCTAGGCGTCGCCCCGTGACCTCCAAAACCTTTGTCACCCAGCAACACTGCTTTGCAGTAATCCGATAGGCTCGACCGATCAGCCGATCAACCGCAAGGAGGGGCAATAATGCTGCGCATGCAACAAGCCATAACCAAAAGAATGTTTGCCATCGTCGTCGCCTGTGCCAGTTGCATGGCCTGCACCGCAGAATGGGCGGCGTCGGCCGCGCCGCCTCAGCATGCAACGCCGGTGCTGCAGGGCGGGCTGGACAACCCGGACTTTCTGGTCTGGCTGGGCCCGGTGCCGGACGGCCTGACCCGGGAGCAGCTCCGCGAACGCAGCACTGCCGTCTTCGATATAGTCATGAAGGACATGGCTGCCGGCCATGATCTGAAGGCCTTCACCTGCAAGACGCCGGCCGAAGTCGGCCCGGTACCAATGATGGACGCTGTGGAACGCTATATCGACGGGCTGCCGGACAGCCGCGACGACGATGCGCTGCTACACGGGCTGAACCAGGCTGCGCGTGCCGGCAACTGGATCGCGCGCGCCAACCTGTTCTTCCTGATGAGCCAGCGGCGCCAGTCGGACCTTGTAGTGGAGTTCCGGATGATCCAGCTGATGGAATGGATGCACGAGCGCAGGCTTGGCTCGCTGTATGCCTTCGTAGGCGACACGATAATGGCGTCGGGCATCACCAACGGCCTGTCGGGAAATGGACCCACCGCCATGGATGAATTCGCGGCGCGGCGCTGCGCCACAGCTACCAGGCCCAGTACGAGGTCGGCCAGCACCTCAAGAAAAGCGATGACCCGGATGAGGTCCGGCTTGGAGAACGGATGATCGCCTGCGCGCTCGGCTCTTCACCCGCCTATGCACGCGTGTTTACCGGCGAAGCGGAAAAGGCGCGCGAAGCCCGCTACGAGCGCGAGTACGAGGCCAGCTTATCGCCATTGCACCGGGCGGTGCGTGACGGTGACGCCGCGCAGGTGGACAAGCTGCTGGCGGCGCCGGGCACCGACGTCAACGCCAGGAGTAGCCGCGATCAGACGCCGCTGGATATGGCATTCCTCGGCAAGGTGCAGGACGCGCGCATCGTCAAGGCACTAATCAAGCGCGGCGCCGACGTGGCCGGAAACGGCGCGGTCAACAAGCGCGCCGGGCGCTACGACCAGGACGAGGTGCTGAACCGCGCGGTCAACGCGAAGCCGGCGGACCTGCAGGTCGTTGAAATGCTGGTGAAGGCGGGAGCCGAGCCATTCAAGCGGACGGCGGTGCACGAAACAATCGTCACCACTCCGTTCAGCGATTCGTTCGACGCCTATGAGTCCGGCAGCCAACCCGAGCTCCTCGAGTTCCTCCTGTCGACCAAAAAGCTGGACCCACTCTCGGAGCTGGCGGGCGAGTACCTGGAACGCTCGGTGCGCCATCCGAAGGTGCTGGCGCGCCTGCTCGCCTACGGGATCAAGCCCGAGCAGGCAGATGACCTACTCTCCGAGATAGCGCAAGCTGGTTCGTATCCAGCCACCTTGGCGGTGCGGCAGCAGTACCTAGCGATCGCCGCCGGCCTGGTCCAGCGCTACCCGAGCGTGGAGCAGTCGATCAGGGGCGAACAGGGGTACCGCAGCATTCAGCGGGCGGCCTCCATCTGCAACCTCGAATTCGCCAGCTGGCTGCTCGACAACGGGGCGGTCATGCATCGCGCCGGCTATGATGACCCAGGCGCGCTGGTGTCGACGATCGTCGATCACTGCGACAAGAATCACTCGCTGGAATCCGACACTGACGCGCTTGCGGACCGCGATCACTGGCGCAAGGTATTCCTCGAAAAGCTCAAGGCCAAGAGTTACGACTTCAACGTCGACGCGAAGCGATGCCCAGCCTGGTCGTACGACGGCAGCAGTTGCAATGGTCCCGAAGACGACAGCCTGGCATCGCTGTTGCTGGCACTGGGCGCGGATCCTTACCGTTGGTATCCCGGCCAGGAACGCAGCGCGCTGATCTCGGTTATTGACCGCTGCAGGGACGAGGTGCTGGACCTGATGCTGGCAAAGCCGCCGCGCAAGCTCGACGCGCTGACCAGGGAAGGGCTCGACGTCGCACTGGAAGCGACAACAAGGGAACCGTGGTCGGGTCTGAACTGCCCCGCAGACTTCATGGGCAAGACGGCGCGCAGGCTGATCTCGTACGGAGCGCGTAAGGGCGCGAGCCGGTAACTGCGTTCACGGCCGCGGCAAGTTTCGATCGAGGGACCGAATTGTCGCTGCACCGGAGGGTGGCTTGCGTTGCCACTCCCCGCGCAGCGACTTCTTCTTCCAAAAAATGAAAGCCGCGTTGCCCGGAAATCCGTGAAGAACCTAAAGAAAAGGCGATCACTGTCGCTCATCGTCCGTTGGCAGGAGCTGAACTCGGAATCGGGCACGCGTTAAGACGGCATCCGACGAGAAAGTTTATTGAGATTGCATTTCGACTGGGGGCGCTCTGGGAGCCGCTGGCCAGGAAGTGGTACGTGCCCGCTAGGCTAGACCGCAGGTCGTTCCGCTGGCCGGACAGTTTGTTACCGCCAGCGATGTATGCGACACGGTTCCCATCGGCTAGGCCGCCAAAAAGACCGCGCCAGGAGGAAAATCCCGGCGCTGACCGGTCGACAATATCAAGCCGGCAAATTCACAGACCGCTCGACGCACGGCTCGACTTCCTGCTCGACAAGCCGGACTAGACTGGGGCGGCCGTTTCAAATACCGTGCTGCTCAGGTAACAGCAATCAACTCGATCTTCAGCCCCGGTATCCCGTCTGGGGCATATACCGCCACCGCCCCCGCATCCAGTGCCTTCTCGTACAACGGGCTTTTCGTGGATATCGAGAAGTAATACGTGTTGGGCCGCACCGGGATCGCCGGCGGAACCTGCGGCATGTGCGCGAGGGGCAGGCCCGGCAGGGCCGAGCCGACGATGCTCTCAAGGTTTTCGGGCGCTGCGACCTTGAGCCGCATTGGCACGGTCGCGACCAGCTCGAGCCCCGGCATATCGGCGGTGACCGCCAGATAGAGCTGTGTTTGTTTCGTCACCTTCGCCGGATCGAGAACTGCTTGCGAGTACGCGCGCCGGCTACGGTCGGTCACCAGCGGGATAATGAAATACTTCGATCCGATGACCGTGTCGACCAGGTCTCTCAGCAGTGCATCCAGCTGCGCGAACACCTCGCCTAGTGCCTCGTGCCGGTAAGCCGGCAGGTCGGCCGTCTTGTAGCGATCGGAGAAAGTCATCAGCCCGCCAGCCGCCGCGAGCATTTGCTGGAACAAGACTTCGGGATGCAGTCCCGGGGACCGGGCGCAGTGCATCAGAAGCGCGTTGGCCGTGCTGACGATGTTGAGCATCCACCACGACGAAATGTCTCCTGCTCCGACTTCGTACACCTCGTTGCTGGCCTTGCGGTGCATGCGCTGGAGCGCTTCGATCTTCGTGGTCATGACGCTGACCAGACCGTCCAGCATGCGCCGCAGGCCGGGGCCAGCGCCGATCATGACGCTTGGCGGAATGAAGGACGGGACGATCTCGAACCCGCCCTGCTCCGCGCGGCGCACCTGGACGACGGGCACGCTGGAATGCGGCGCGCGCGCCTCGGCCTGCATTACCAGCCTGGCCCGCTTTTTCAGGAAAGGAACGTCGATCGCCAGTGCCTCGCTGAACAGGTCGGGCGTGTCCAGGTCGCAGCGCACGTAGCGCCCGTTCTCGCCGGCATTGCCACCATGCGGCTTGACGAGGGCCAGCGCCACGTGGAAAGTGAACACGTCTTGATTCGGCGGCAAGCGCGAGAGGTCGACCGCTTCGGGCAACTCATCTGCGCCCGGCGCGTCGTACAGTTCTCCGTCCGGGAAGATGATCGACAGCCCGTCGGCACTGAGCCGATTGTGGCCCAGGTCGTCCAGTTTCCACCGCACCGAGCGCACACCCCAGAAGTGCGGGTTCAGGGCGGACGCGATCTGCTGCAGGCGCGTTTCGTGGTACAGGTCCTGGCGCTGGAAGTGTTGCGGCCCTAGGGTCAACCCTTCGGACCACAGAATCTTCGATGTCGTGCTCATAATTTTCTCCGCCTGAATATTGTGGCTGAACAGATTCTTGGAAGCATGGCTTTGCCGCGCGTGACGGTTATTGATCTGGATCATCCTTGGACACTGCTGAGGCTCGGTCATGCCCTCATTGCGAAAACGCAATAGTCCACTGTTTCAAGACTCGATAATGGCTGCCGTGGTCGCTTCCGGCCTCATCGAGGAGAACACGATGCAAGGTTTTACGCCTGGACTATTCGACCGCCTGGACAACGATGACATTCCTGCGCCAGCCAACCGGCGCGACCTGCGCACGCGGGCATTGGAGGAAGCCATGCGCAGCGTCACCCGCGACCTGCAGGCGCTGCTCAATACCCGCTCGGCACTATCTCTGGAAGCACTCACGCCCTACAAGGAGGTGTCAGCATCTATCGTGAACTATGGCCTAATCGACTTCGCTGGCATGTGCATGAACAGCGACACCGACCAGCAGAAGATTTGCCAAGCCGTCCAAGCGGCGATCAAGCGCCATGAGCCGCGCCTGCATGAGGTGGCGGTGACACTGCGCCCGCGCAAAGGCGCCATCAACCGTGTCGACTTCGTCATCACGGCCCGCCTCAAAAGCGGCCCGCTGAACGAACCGATGTCCTTCAATGCCGTGTTTCGTCCTTCGCTCCAGCAGTATTCGATCGAAGGCACGCACTAGAACGGAAATCGCCTATCCATGGATGAACTGTTTGCGAAGTACGAGCACGAGCTCGTGATCCTGCGCTCGCTGTGCCGGGAATATGCACAACGCTATCCCAAGGTTGCTGCAAAACTGCAGATGGGCGGCGACACCTGCGACGACCCGCACGTCGAGCGCCTGATCCAGGGCGTTGCCCTGCTCAGCGTACGCGTCGCTAAGCGCCTGGACGATTCGTACCCGCAGTTCACCGAAGCGCTGCTGAACCTGCTCTTCCCTCACTACCTGCGTCCGTTTCCATCGTGCGCAATCGCCCGCACTCTCGGCGAGCCAGGTACGGACTCCGGGCCCGCTGCCAGGATGCCCCGTGGCACCCTGCTCCAGTCGGTGCAGGTAGGCGGCGTGTCGTGCACGTTTAAGACTGTCTACGATGTCAGCCCGTCCACTGTCATGTTGGCCGAGGCGAGCTTCGAGACGCTCATATGCGCCCCTGTCGCCACCCGCCTGCCCAAGGATGTCACCTCGTCGCTGACCTTGCGTTTCGCATCGGCCCAGCCGGGACAATCGCTGACTTCGACCACGTCCCCCGTCCTGCGCCTGTACGCCGATGGCGACTCGTCGTTCTGTGCCGCGCTGCGCGATGCCCTTTTCGTCAACACCCGCGCCGCCTACGTCCAGCTCGAGAACGACGGCCCCTGGCAACGATTGCAGGCAATTCCGATCACGCCGGCCGGTTTCGCGGACGACGAGGCGCTCATTCCGTTTGACGCCCGTTCTCACACCGCTTACCGTATCCTGGCCGAGTACTTCGCCTTTCCCGAGAAATTCAATTTTTTCGATATCGACCTTCCGACATTGTTCGCGCGCCTGCCGCCCGCGTGCACGCACGTCACGCTGCGCCTGGCGCTCGCAAGCATCCGTCCCGATGGCGACAAGGCGCGCATGCTGGCAAGCCTGTCGAAACAGCACCTGCTGCCAGGCTGCACGCCGGTCGTCAACCTGTTCAAGCAGCCGGGCGTACCGATCGACTACAACGAACTTTCCGCGGACTACACCGTGCTTGCGCACGGCAACTTTCCGCAAGCATACGAGGTGTACTCGGTCGACAAGGTGTGCCTGGTGAACAAGCGCGGCAGCGATGTCAGCGTTACCGATTTTCGTCCCTTCTATTCGCTAAGGCACGGGGATGAGGACGGCACGCGGCGTGGCCGCTATTGGCTGATGCGCCATGACGAGGCACTCGCCCTCTGCAGCCCGGGGCACGAAAAATCGATCGCGCTCGTCAACGCCGATTGCGAGCCGCTCGAGATCGAGAAGACCACTTTGTCCATCGATCTCAGCTGCACGAACCGCGATTTGCCTTGCTTGCTCCAGATCGGGGCGCTAGAGGGCGACTTGTCTATTGCCGGCGCAACGAGCAAGCACGTCATCCGCATGTTGCGCAGGCCAACCCGCCCGGCGCGCTTGGAAAACGGCCCTGACATGCAGTGGCGCCTGATTTCGCACCTGTCGCTCAACCACCATTCGCTGGCTCAGGAAGGAGCGCAAGGGCTGCGCGAGATGCTGACCCTGTACGACCTGGCGCCCTCGTCCGTTTCGCGCCGGCAGATCGCCGGCATCCACGCCCTCGACCAGAGCATGACCACGGCGTGGATCAAGTACAAGGGCGGCCCGTCGCTGGTGCACGGCATGGAAATTCGCCTCACGCTCGACGAGGAGGCCTACGCCGGCGCCGGCGTGTATCTGTTCGCGCAGGTTCTCGACCAGTTCTTTGCGTTGTACGTTCACGTCAACAGTTTTGTCGAACTCGTTATCCTGTCTCGATCAAGCGGAAAGGAACTGTTCCGATGCAAACCCCGAAGCGGCAGCATGCCACTAGTGTGATCGGGCTGCTGCTGGCCGAGCCGCAGCGGTTCGAGTTCACGCAACTGATCACTCTCCTGCTGCGCGAACTGCGCCGCCAGGGCATTCCCTACGAACGCGCCTTCCGCGACGTGCTTGCCTTCAGGAACAGCCTGTCGCTGTCGTTCCCGGCCAGCGAGGTTCAGGCGATCGAGGTCGAGCCGAAAACGCAGGATGCCGTCGAAGCGCTGCGCACCGGCCAGCTCAAACGCATCTTTATCACGCCCGCGTTCATCGGGCTGCTGGGCGCCAGCGGCACCCTGCCCCTGCACGATACCGAGCGTATCGCCGCGCGCAAGATGCTCGATGGCGACACCAGCCAGCACGCGCTGCTCGACGTGCTGTCGAACCGCTTGACCGGACTGTTTTACGATGCATGGGGAAAGTACCGCGTCGAGCACTGCGTGAACGTGCGCGGCCAGGATATGCTGCTGCCGATGTTGACCGCCCTGGCGGGCACCAAATCCCGGTCCGTGCAAGGCCTGGTAAGGCAGGAAACGACGGCCTATTTTGCCGGGCTGCTCAGGACGCGCCCCGTCTCGGCAGGCACCATCGAACGGGTGCTGACCGCCCACTTTGGCATACCGGTCCGGCTGGAGCAGTTCGTCGGCTGCTGGGATCCGATCCCCGAGAACCGCCGCAGTACGCTTGGCATCACGATGCCGGTACTCGGCGCCAGTGCGGCGCTGGGCGTGCGCCAGTGGCGCCACGACCTGAGCGCACGGCTGCACGTCGGCCCGCTGGACGAGGCGCAGGTTCAAGGTTTTCTTCCCGGCGGCAGCGCGCTCGCCGCCCTGGAAGAAATGGCCGGTCTGTTCGCCGTGCCCATGTTGCGCTACGAAGTGCGGCTGCTGCTGGCGCCCCCCTGCCTCAAGCGTTTTACCCTGAACACGAGAACGGCGCCACACCGGCTCGGCTGGGACACTTTTCTTACCGGGACAGCCGGCGTCGCCAGCCGGCCCGATATCAGGTCGGTGCTGCGCCTGTCCCGCTCACCGACTTCAGCCGGCGCGGGCACCATGCCTGTCTAAACTGCCGCAAGCGCAGCGGCGCCGGCCCGGTAAGGCTTCGGCTCGGGCACTTGGCCTTGCAGGAGCTCCGCGTGGATCAGCACCGGCGCCACAAAAATGAGTTTGCGCTGTTGGTTGTCAACACCGAAGTGTTGCATCCGGAAGTGCCTGCGGCGCCAGTGCGGCGCCACGCCGCTTCCCGTCCCACCCGCCGCATCGGTGGCCGGCAAGGCTTCCGGGCCGACCAGGATGCCGTTGTACAGGCTGGCAGCCCTCTGCAACATCTTGGCGCGCTTGCGCTCGCCCAGGCCTGCTGCGCGGCGCTGCGCCTCGTCGTAGTCGCGGTGCGGCAGCACGCACGCCTGCTTCAGGGCCATGTAGAGGAAGACGCGCACCACATAGCTGACCGCGGCGTGCATCGACCGTGGAACTCGCTCCCCGGCACCTCCGTGAAGGAGGACAGCACCCGATTAAGCCACTCGCCGACAGTGACGTCGTCCCGGTCCGTCTCGCCGAGCAGCGAAACTTGGCCGCCATAGCAGCCTTGGCGCTTGGTGACAAACAGCAGTTCCAGCGTCCAGCATTTCTCCCCACGCGCCCCCGACAGGGCGTGCCGGGTTAGGAAACAGAACGCCCCCTCGAAAACGTGGTCTGGCGACTGCGGGTTTGGCACCTTCAGATACCGCGTGGCCGTGTCGCCGAAGCGCAGGTACTGGGCGCGATAGGCCGGCACAACCATGCTCATCGGCAGACTGAGATCCACGTCCGAATTCGCCAGCAGCGTTTCCAGTGCCGCCGTGGCCTCGATCACCGTCCCGTGGCTCAAGTGGTACTTGAGGTTCATGCTCGCTGCGAACGCGAGCCGCTGGTGATCGCAGGCGCTCAGTTGCCCGAAGACCGTAGGCGAGGAAGACATGGCTTCCAGCTGGCGCAGGACTTCCTGCCTGATCTGCCAGCACAGCGTGGCGGGATCCTGCCAGCAAGGCCAGAGCAGGGTGTTTTCGAGCGCGCGCTTCCAAGCCTCGACCGCGCCCTGCTCCCGGAACTGTACCGGATAAAGACGGCCATGAAGCCGCGTCACATCGCTGCGCACCAGCGCCGGTCCAGTGTTGATCCAGCCATCCATCTGCGCCAGCGGCTGCCTCAACGTGCTTGCAGCACGCGCTTGTCCATGTTGTTTCAAGTTGTTCGGCATCGCTTGGCTCCAAAAATAGATTGTCGTGAAAACTGTAGATATGCCGCAGGGAAACGCATTGATTCGAATCAAATTCCGCTTGGCAGCATCGAGGTAACGTGTCTGTTGAACATTTTTTCAACCTCGCTGCGGCCAATGCCGAGCGGGTCAACGGAGACAGTCAATGGGCGAAAGCCAGGCAATCGCGGCCGGCGCCGCGCAGTCCGCATTCAGCGGCGAATCCCAGCACAATCGGCTTATGCGTCTTGATTTTCCCGACGACGACGGCCCGCCCGCCACCCTGCTTCCGAACAAGCTGACCTTCCACGAGGCGCTCTCGCGCTGCTACAAGGGCACCGCCGAGCTGCTCTCGCCCGAGCCGCAGATTCCCCTGACGCGGGTGCTGGGCCGGATGGTGACGATCTCGCTGGTACGCGAAGACGGCTCGCTGCGCTACTTCAACGGCTATGTGACCGAGTTCCGCTATCTGCGCAGCGACGGCGGCTTCGCCTTTTACCAGATGGTGTTCGAACCCTGGCTGGCGTTTGCCCGCCTGCGCAAAAATTGCGTGTCGTTCCACAACAAGAGCGTGCGCGAGATCACCGAAGTCACGCTGAAAGACTATCCCCAGGCCAAATGGCACATGCTCTTGACTGGCGACGACCCGAAGCTCACGCTGGCGAACCAGTACAACGAGACCGACTACAACCACCTGCACCGGCGCTGGGAAGCGCTCGGGCTGTATTACTGGTACGAGCACGCATTCGACGGCCACAAGCTCATCATCTCCAGCAACAGCTACCTGGCCGAGCCGATCGACGAGGACGCGTACTGGATCTCGTTCCACGACAAGCGCGGTTCGCGCGAGAACGACGGCATTCATACCTGGGCGGCCATCCGGCGCCTGGGGTCGGGCAAGACCACGCTGGCCAGCTTCGACTATAAGAATCCTCGCGCGCATCGCGTTGAAGCGTACTCAAGCAACCGGCAAGGCGATTTTTTCGGTTACGAGCGCTACGAGGACACCGGGGCGTATGGATTCCCGACGCACGCCGAAGGCGAACAGCTGGCAAAGCGATACATGGAGGAAGCCGACAAGAACACCCAGTACTTCGAGGCGGCGGGCAACGAGCGCTGTGCGCTGCCGGGTTTCACCTTCAAGCTCGGCGGCCACGGCAGCGCCGAGCCGCGCTCGCTCGACTACGATACCGGGCGGAGCGGCAGCATCGAGGACCGCCGCTACCTGATCCTGGACGTCGAACATGAGATCGCCAATAACTACCAGGCCGGCCCGGGCGCGCCTTCGCACTACGAAAACCGGTTCACCTGCGTGCACCAGGACATCCGCTGGCGCCCGGGGCGCAACTACAACAGCGAACCGAGCCTCTATACGGGGCTGCATACCGCCATCGTCGTCGGTCCGGCCGGGGCCGACATCCACACCGACGGCTACGGGCGAGTCAAACTGCAATTTCATTGGAACCGGCTGGACACCTACGACGAGAACAGCTCGCCTTGGGTCCGGGTCATGACCCCGGCCGCTGGCAGTGAATTTGGCCAGATCCGCCTGCCGCGCCTGGGCGAGGAAGTGGGCGTCATCTACCCGAACGGGAATGTCGACCATCCCCTCATTCTCGGGGCGCTCTACAACGGCGAACACCTTCCGCCATGGAAGCTGCCGGAGCAGCAATCGCTCGCAGGCATGCGCAGCCGGGAACTGGGCGGCGGCGCACGCGGCAACCACCTCGTCCTCGACGACACGAAAGACAAGATCCAGGCGCAGCTCAAAAGCGACCACCAGTGCAGCCAGCTCTCGCTCGGACACATCACGCGCATCGAGGACACCAGCGGGCGCAGGGACGCCCGGGGCGAAGGCTGGGAACTGCGCACCGACGGGCATGGCGTGGCGCGCGCAGCCAAGGGGCTGCTGATCACGACCGAAGCGCGCCAGGCTGCGCGCGGGCCGATGAAGGACATGGACGAGACGACGCGCCGCCTCACGCTGGCCGCCGAACAGCATCAACTGCTTGCCGAGATCGCGCAAAAGAATGGCGCGCAGGAGCCTGCCGACAACCAGGACGGCGTTGCATCACTCCTGCAAGCGCAGAGCGATGCGGTCAAGGGGCCAGGGTCAAAAGCGGCCAGCTTCTCCGAACTGGCGAAGCCGCACCTGGTGCTGGCAAGTCCCGCCGGCATCGCGACAACGACCGCCGCCGACACCCACATTGCCAGCGAGCGCCACACGGCCCTGACAAGCGGAAAAAGCCTGTCTCTTTCTGTCGGCACGCATTTTTTTGCCAGCGTCCGCCAGTCGCTGCGGCTGTTCGTCCAGAAGGCCGGCATGAAGATGGTAGCCGCGGCCGGCGACATCGACCTGCAGGCCTTGTCGGACAACATCAAGCTGCTGGCCAAGCTGGAAATCACCCACACCGCCAACCGGATCACGATCAGCGCCAAGGAAGAAGTCGTCATCAACGGCGGCGGCAGCTATGTGAAGTTCACCGCCGGCGGCATCGAACACGGCACCAATGGCAACTTCGTCGCGCATGCCGCGCACCACAGCCTCGTCAACGCCAAGAACATGGAAATGGCGATCACAATGCCTCCCGTGGCCGATGTACTGCGCAAGGGCCGCGGCGCGCTGCACCTCGGCAGCCATGCCGAGGCGGCTGGCATGGTCAGTGCCGGCTTGCCCTTCAAACTGTTCAAGGACGGGGCGTTAATTGAACAGGGGCAAGTCAACGACAAGGGCAACATCCAGTTCGCGCACGAGCTCGAGGCCACCGCGGAGTACAAGGTCGAGCTTCCGACCGGTCAGTCTTTCGATATCGCTGCCAGCGCTTACGCCGAGCAGC
>Ga0265780_10006259_pt1 | contig 14814 bp, 11 predicted proteins | sample P1T30metagenome_FD_192432 | JGI IMG/M metagenome (GOLD analysis project Ga0265780, IMG submission 192432) | Plant litter microbial communities from East Loma Ridge, Irvine, California - P1 T30 | ecosystem: Environmental > Terrestrial > Plant litter > Unclassified | place: USA: California... | reverse complement strand
TAAGCAGTAGAGCCACATGGAGTCCGTCAGTCTGGTGACCGCCTTCTAACCAGAGCCTGACGTCATCTAGAGGGCTTGCTGCGTGACTACGCCTGAGGGTCACGCGGGACTTGCACTCGGGCTGGGCTCGTCGACCTAGAAGCCAGTAGCGAAGGTCGGAGCCGAGCAGAACGTCTCATCTGGCTACGCCCGTAGAATGCGTGCAATCTCAGCGATGGACGGGGGTTCAATTCCCCCCATCTCCACCACCGGGCCGTCGTCACACTCCGTTCGATCGTCGCTCACGACGAAGGCCCCCTCCCTCTCCGGGTGGGGGCCTTCGTCGTGCGCGAGGGTGCTCCGTCCGCCGCGGGGGACATGCCGACGAGGACGTGCAGACCGTGCAGGTGTAAGACGGAACCTCCATGACGAACGCGCCCGACACCTCCTCCGTGCCCACCACTCCCGCTGATCACGGGCCCGACGCCGAACGCCAGAAGTGGCAGGCGTTCTGGGTCTGCGTCGGCGTGGCCGCCCTGACCATCCTCGACCTGTCGAAGGTCAACGTGGGGCTGCCGAGCATCGAGGCGTCGCTCGGCGCCGGACCGACCGCGCTGCAGCTGATCGTCGCGGGCTACGCGCTCGCCTTCGGCCTGTCGCTCGTGCCGTCGGGCCGGCTCGGCGACCTCAAGTCACGACGCCTGATGTTCGTGGTGGGCCTCAGCTCGTTCACGGTGGCGAGCGTGCTCTGCGCGATCGCGCCCACCATCGAGCTGCTCGTCGCCGCCCGGATCCTGCAGGGCGTCGCCGCGGGCATCCAGATGCCGCAGGTGCTCGGCCTGATCCAGCAGCTGTTCCAGGGCCGAGAGCGGGGCCGTGCCTTCGGCCTGTTCGGCGCCGTCATCGGCGTCGCGACGGCCTTCGGCCCCACGATCGGCGGACTCCTCATCGCCGTCGGCGGGGCGCAGGACGGCTGGCGCCTGCTCTTCTGGATGAACGTGCCGCTCGGCATCGTCGCCATCGTCTTCGCCCTCAAGCTGCTGCCGCGCACCTCGACGGCGCCCAGCGGCCACAACGAGCTCGACCTCATGGGCATCGTGCTGCTCGGCCTCACGATCCTCACGCTCATGCTCCCGTTCGTCCTCACGACCGGGCAGGGCGACGACCCCCTGCGCTGGCTGTTCCTCGTCGGCTTCGTCGGCTTCGGCGCGCTCTTCGTCTGGTGGGAGCAGCGCTACAAGGCCCGGGGCAAATCGCCCGTCGTGCACTTCTCGCTGTTCTCGGTCGCGTCGTACCGCAACGGCACCCTGATCGCGACGGTGTACTTCTGCGCCCTGCCCGCGACGTTCCTGCTGACGACGCTGTTCCTGCAGCAGGGCCTCGGGCTCGAGCCGGTCTTCGCCGGCATGGTGACGATCCCCTTCGCGCTCACGAGCGCCGTCGCGGCCTTCTACGGCGGGCGCATCGTCGAGAAGTACGGCCGCAGCCTCGTCGTGCTCGGCCTCGTGCTCGTCGGCGTCGGCTTCGTCGTGCTGCTGCTCGCTGCGACGCTCACTCCGCCCGAGATCACCCCGTGGGCGATGGGAGGAGGCATGCTCGTCGCCGGGACCGGCGGCGGCTTCGTCATCTCGCCGAACCAGACCCTCACGCTGGCGGAGGTGCCGGTCGAGATGGGCGGCGTCGCCGGCTCCATGGGCCAGGTCGGCCAACGCGCCGGCACGGCCATCGGCACGGCCGCGGCGGTGTCGACCTTCTACTCGGTCATCGCCGGCCGCAGCGAGGGGTCGACCCTCGACATCTATCACGAGGCGTACCGCAGCGGGTTCCTCGTGACGATCGCCCTGGTGGCGGGAGCGCTCGTGCTGGCGCTGCTCGACCTGCGGGCGCGCAGGCAGGGGCGGGTGGGCGAGGCGGCCGACGCCTCCTAGGCTCTCGAGGCCCCGGCGCAGCCGGGCGTCAGGTGGCGGGGGACTGCGCGGCCGCGACCGCGAGCCAGGCCGTGATGTCGACAGCGTGGGTGCCGGCGAGGTCGACGGCGGCTGGGTCGACGCGGGTGGAGGAGGCGGCGGGGGCGGCGACGAGGGAGGCGGCGGTGACGACGGGCATGGTGTTCTCCTCTGGGGGACGGTCGAATTGACGGAGCCCGCGCGGCCCGCCGTCGAGCGACGGGCCGCGGGGCTCCTGGTGCGCCGACCCGTCTCGTGACGGGACCCCTGCGGGGCACGGCGACCACCTGCGGCCAGTCAAGTGGACGGGGTGTTTCGCCGGCATCGCCCGAAGGGACCGGTTCGCGACACACGCCCTACACCGAGCGGATGAGGTGGGGCGTCGCCGACCCGAGCACGCCGGGGGCGGACGATGTGCCCCGGACGGCCGGGTGGTGGCGCCCGGAGCGACCGTCCGGGGCAGATCGTCCACCTGCGTCTGTCCACGGCGACGGGCGGGCGGGTCAGGCCCCGGGGGCGCGCTCCGCCACGACCGCGAGCACGGCGTCGTGCAGCAGGCCGTTGCTCGCGAGGGCGCTGCCGTGCCAGGGGCCCGGGTCGCCGTCGACGCTCGTGAACCGGCCGCCCGCCTCCTCGACGATCGGGATGACGGCCGCCATGTCGTACGGCTGCAGGCCGAGCTCGCCGGCGACGTCGAGCGCCCCCTCGGCGACGAGCAGGTACGACCAGAACTCGCCGTAGGCGCGCGTGCGCCAGACCTGCTCCGTGAGGGCCAGCAGCGGCTCGAGCCGGCCGGCCTCGCGCCAGTACTCGAGGCCGTTGTAGCTCAGCGACGCGTCGGCGAGCTCGCGGACGCCCGAGACGCGCAGGGGAGCGGTGCCGTGCTCGGTCGAGAACGCTCCGCCGCCCGTGCTGGCCCACCAGCGGCGGCCCAGGGCCGGCGCGCTGACGATGCCGAGCACGGGCACCCCGTCGACGACGAGCGAGATCAGCGTCGCCCAGACGGGCACCCCGCGCAGGAAGTTCGCGGTGCCGTCGATCGGGTCCACGATCCACTGGCGGCGAACGGCCGCGTCGTCGCCCACAGCCCCGTCGTTGGCTGCGTCGTCCCCGAACTCCTCGCCGTAGAACGAGTCGCCGGGGCGCTCGGACTCGATGCCCGCCCGGATCGCCCGCTCGACGGCCTGGTCGGCATCGGTCACGTGCGTGCGGTCGGGCTTGAGCGACACGTGCAGGTCGGCCGAGCGGTAGCGCTCGGTGCTGATCGCGTCCGCCGCGTCGGCGAGCGTGAGGGCGAGCCGCAGGTCGGCCGCCCACGGCGCGCCGGCGGGCACAGCCTCGCTCGGGTCGGCGTCGGACGAGGAGGCGCGCGTCGGGTCGGTCACCTCGCCAGCGTACCGAGCGCGCCCGGCCGGCACCGCGCCTCCTCGTCTCGGTCCAGGCCTCGTGCCGCGGGCTAGGGCTGCTCGTCCGAGCGGGCGTCCTCGTCGCGGGCGGCCTGCTCGCGGCCGCTGACGCCGCCCTTCGAGGCGAGCAGCGTCTGCAGCGAGGCGAGCCGCTCGCGGCCGACGTCGCCGAGCTCGCCGGCCTCGACCCGGTCGACGATCTCCCAGTCGTGCGCCTCGGCCAGCGGGATCCCGTCGCGGGAGGGCTTCTCGGACGGGCGGGCGTGACGCGCGAACGAGCGGAGGATGTTCTCCGGGTCGACGTGCCCCAGCCCGAACGAGCGGACGCCGGGGGTGTCGACGATCCAGCCGCCGCTCGGCACCTTGAACGACACGGTCGACGACGAGGTGTGCCGCCCGCGTCCGGTCACCGCGTTGACGACGCCGACCTCGCGCTGAGCACCGGTGAGGGCGTTGACGAGGGTCGACTTGCCGACCCCCGAGTGCCCGACGGTGACGGTCACGTGCCCGTCGAGCAGCTCGCGCAGCTCGTCGAGAACGGGCGACGGCGAGCCGTCGGCCTGGGCGTCGAACGACGTGGAGGTGGTGGTCACGATGCGCAGGTCGAGGCACGCGAAGTGCGCCGCGAACGGGGCCGGGTCGGCGAGGTCGGTCTTCGTGATGCAGAGGACCGGCTCGACGCCGGCGTCGAAGGCGGCGACCATGTAGCGGTCGACGAGCCTCGGGCGCGGCTCGGGGTCGGCGGCCGCGACGACGATCAGCATCTGGTCGGCGTTCGCGACGATGACCCGCTCGACGGCGTCGCTGTCGTCGGCACTGCGACGCAGCAGCGTCGACCTCTCGTGCACCTTGACGATGCGCGCCAGGGACCCCTCGGACCCGCTCGTGTCGCCGACGACCCCCACCCGGTCACCGGTGACGACGCTCTTCTTGCCCAGCTCTCGGGCGCGGGCGGTCGTGATCTCGCGCTCGTCGGGGGTGCCGGCGTCCATCAGCACGCCGTAGCGACCCCGGTCGACGGTCCAGACCACCCCCTCCTCGGCGTCGGCGTAGGCGGGTCGTTGCTTGGTGCGGGGGCGGTTCGCCTTCGGGTTCGGGCGCTGTCGCACCGAGCTCTCGTCGTACTGGCCCCAGGCCTCGTCGTCCGCGGCGTCGTCGCCGTCGCTCCACCAGCTCACCGGGGGCCTACAGGAACCCGAGCAGGTCGATGTCGGCGGGTCGCTCGACGACCCGACGCCCGAGCAGGTCGTCCCAGAGGTCGACGAACTGCGGCAGCGTCTTCGAGACGACCCGCACGTCGTCGAGCTCGACGCCGTCGACGGCCAGGCCGATGATCGCGGCCGCGTGGGCCATGCGGTGGTCGCCGTAGGTGCGCCACTGGCCGGCGTGCAGGGGCGCAGGCTCGACCCGGAGGCCGTCGTCGAGCTCGGTGACGAGCCCGCCGAGCGCCGAGATCTCGCTCGCCAGCGCGGCGAGGCGGTCGGTCTCGTGCCCGCGGAGGTGCCCGATGCCCGTGAGGGTGCTCGGCCCGGAGGCGAGGGCCGCGAGGGCGACGAGGGCGGGGGCCAGCTCGCCCCCGCGCGACAGGTCGACGTCGACGCCGGGCAGCGAGCCGCCGCCGACGAGGCCGACCCCGCCGTCGACCGTGAGCACGTCGCCGTCGAGCGAGACGGTCGCGCCCCAGAGCGGCAGCAGCTCGATCAGGTCGGCCCCGACCTGCGTCGTCTCGGCGGGCCAGTGCGCGATCGAGACGGTGCCGCCGGCCACGAGGGCCCCGACGAGGAACGGCGCGGCGTTCGACAGGTCGGGCTCGATCGTGAGCTCGCGCCCGGCGATCGGGGCGGGCGCGACGTCCCACACGCCCGGCTCGGGCGTCGCGACCGTCACTCCGCGCCGGGCCAGCGCGTCGATCGTCATCTCGATGTGCGGGGTGCTGGGGAGCACGTGGCCGGTGTGCCGCAGCGTGAGCCCGCGGGCGAAGCGCGGGGCCGAGAGCAGCAGGCCCGAGACGAACTGGCTCGAGGCCGACGCGTCGATCTCGACCTCGCCGCCCTCGACCTCGCCGGTGCCGTAGAGGCTGAACGGCAGCGAGCCCCGGCCGTCGTCCGACACGTCGACGCCCAGGGTGCGGAGCGAGTCGAGGGTGGCGCGCATGGGGCGCCGTCGGGCGGCCTCGTCGCCGTCGAAGGTCACCGGCCCGAGGGCGAGCGCCGCGACCGGCGGCAGGAACCGCATCACGGTGCCCGCGAGGCCGCAGTCGACGGTGGCGCCGCCGGCGAGCTGGCCGGGCGTGACGACGAGGTCGGGGCCGAACGGCTCGCCCGACTCGAGCTCGTCGATCGTCGTGCCGAGGGCCCGCAGGGCGGCGATCATCAGCGCGGTGTCGCGCGAGTGGAGCGGCGCGTGCAGGGTCGAGGGGGAGTCGGCGAGGGCCGAGAGCACCAGCTCGCGGTTCGTCAGCGACTTCGACCCGGGCAGCGACAAGGAGGCGCGCAGCGGGCCGGCGGCACGGGGCGCGACCCAGCGCCCGTCGTCGACCTCCGGGGGCACGCCGCCGTCGTCGTAGGGAGAGAACTCGGGCCCGGAATACCTGTACACCTGCATCGGTTCACCAGGGTAATGCAGCGACGACCTGGAGGACGCGTGCCCACAGCACTTGCACCGAGGCGGATCACCGTGGCCGAACTAGAATCGGCCGTGATGAGCACCCCCGAGGGCCACGAGCCCACCCCCGCGACCAGCGCGACCGCCCCTGCCGTCGACGAGGCGGAGGCCGCCGTCGTCGAGGCCGTCGAGGCGTCGGACGAGGGCGAGCCCGACCTGCGGGCCCTCTTCGAGGAGCAGGCCCTGCCGTTCATGGACCAGCTCTACGCGGCGGCGATGCGGATGACGCGCAACCCGGCCGACGCCTCCGACCTCGTGCAGGAGACGTTCGTCAAGGCGTTCGCGGCGTTCCGGCAGTTCCAGCAGGGCACCAACCTCAAGGCCTGGCTCTACCGGATCCAGACCAACACGTTCATCAACACGTACCGCAAGAAGCAGCGCGATCCCTACCAGGGCACGATCGACGAGCTCGAGGACTGGCAGATGGGCGGCGCCGAGTCGGCGACCCGCGCCTCCGGGTCCACGCGCTCGGCCGAGGCCGAGGCGATCGACCACCTCCCCGACAGCGCCGTCAAGGACGCGCTGCAGAAGGTCCCCGAAGACTTCCGCATGGCGGTCTACTTCGCCGACGTCGAGGGCTTCTCGTACCAGGAGATCGCCGACATCATGAAGACGCCCGTGGGCACGGTGATGAGCCGCCTGCACCGCGGCCGCCGACTCCTGCGGGGACTACTCGCCGACTACGCCCGCGACCGAGGGATCGCGGTGCCGGCCGGCACGACGACGAAGGGCAGCGACAAATGACCGACTGCGGTTGCGACAAGGCGAAGGCCGAGCTCGAGGAGTTCCTGCACGACGAGCTCTGCCGCGAGGACGCCGCCGACATCCGGGAGCACATGCGCACCTGCGCCGACTGCTCGGGCGAGCACCACGTGGGCGTCGTCCTCACCGAGGCCGTGCAGCGTGCCTGCAAGGAGACCGCGCCGGAGGACCTGCGCTCGACCGTGCTGGCACGCCTGCGCGACCTGCAGGCGTCGCACTAGGCGCCAGGCCCCAGAGCCTGGCGGGCGGTCGGGAGGCCGACCGCGCGGATCAGGCCAGGGTCGCGTCCTCGCGGCGGCGTGCGTGCTCGACGACGTCGTCCCAGAGCAGCCGCAGCGAGGGGTCGCCCGCGTCGCCCGTGCGCTGGACGACCTTCGACACGGCCGGCACGCAGAGGCGGAAGTCGGGCTCGCCGACGACCAGCACCAGGGGGTCGTCGCCCGTGCCGGAGCAGAGCCGGCCGCCGTACTCGCGGCGGACCGTCTCGAAGAAGTAGCACGCGGCGCCGAACGAGACCGCGTCGGGCACCCCGTCGGCGTCGACGTCGCCCCGGTGGCGGGCGAGGACGCCGTCGAGCGAGTCGACCGAGGCGGGGCTGAAGTCGAGGGCGGCCGCGTCGTCGCGGTGCCCGCCCTTGCCGACCGACCGCACGAAGCGGGCGGCCTCGTCGGCGACCTGCTGCTCGGGCGTCGAGTTCCGTGTGAAGAGACCCATGGTCCTCGACCCTATCTGCCGACGTCACGGGGCGTCGAGCTGCGCTAGCGTCGTCGCATGACCGCCACGGTGGAAGTCCTCGCCAACCCGACCGCCGACGACCTCGACGACCTGGTCGCCCTCATCGGGCTGCTCGGCCACTCGCTCGACGCCGAGGTGCTCTCGGCCCGGCTCGGGCACCTGACGGCCGCCGCCGGCCACGAGACCTGGGTCGTGCGCGGCGCCGACGGGCACGTGACGGCCGTCGCGGGCGGCCACGTGCGCTGGGCCTACAACGCCGACGCGCCGACGGCGCAGCTGCTGCTGCTCGTCGTCGGCGAGACGGCCCGCCGCGACGGCACGGGCTCGCACCTGCTGCAGCACTTCGAGGACTGGTCACGCGGGCACGGCGCCCGCACCCTCGAGGCCGTCTCCGCCGCGGCCACGGACTCGGCGCACCGCTTCTACCGCAAGCGCGGCTACCACGAGGCCGGCGTGCGCTACTCGAAGCTCGTCTGAGCCCTGGCTCACCCGACGGTGTCCGCTCGCCCCGTCGCGCACCGGACCTCTCACGACCGCGCGAGCCGGGCTCAGGTGGCGCGTGACGGGCCGCGAGGTGCAGACGGGGCCCTCGCCGCGGCACATGACGCGCCCTCACTCGCTCGTCCCGGGCTGAGGCGACCTCATGTGCCGCGGGGCGGGGTTCGACGTGCGCCTGACGCCCGCGTCGCGTCACCTGACGCGCGCTCACCCATGTGGTGCGACCCTCCCGACGGCGCGCCGGGACGACGACGGCCGCCCGCTCCGTGAGGAGGGGGCGGCCGTCGTCGGCGCCGGGGCTAGAGCGTCAGCGCCCGGGCGATCAGGTCGGCCTGCTGCGCGGCGCTGGCCTTGGTCGAGCCGGCCGCGGGCGAGGCGGAGGCCGGGCGCGAGGCGACCGTGATCGGCCGGTCGAGGTGCTTCTGCAGCTCGAGCACGACGAACGGCCAGGCGCCCTGGTTCTCCGGCTCCTCCTGCGCCCAGACGAGCTCGGCGGAGGGGTAGCGCGACAGCACCTCGCGGATGTGCTCGAGCGGCAGCGGGTAGAGCTGCTCGAGACGGACGAGCGCGATGTCGTCCTGCACGCCGCGCTTGTCGAGCTCGGCGGTCAGGTCGTAGTGGATCTTGCCCGAGTGCAGCACGATCCGCTTCGTCGCCGACGGGTCCTGCACGCGGGTGCAGTCGAGCACGGGCTCGAAGCGGCCGCTCGTGAAGGCCTCGACCCCGCTCGTCGCGCCGCGGAGGCGCAGCATCGCCTTGGGCGTGAAGACGACGAGCGGTCGACGCGGACGGGCGTAGGCCTGACGGCGCAGCAGGTGGAAGTAGGAGGCGGGGGTCGAGGGACGCGCGATGGTCATGTTGTCCTCGGCGCACAGCTGCAGGAACCGCTCCATGCGGGCCGACGAGTGGTCGGGGCCCTGGCCCTCGTAGCCGTGCGGCAGCAGCAGCACCACGCTGGAGCGCTGGCCCCACTTCTGCTCGGCGCTCGAGATGAACTCGTCGATGACGGTCTGTGCGCCGTTGCTGAAGTCGCCGAACTGCGCCTCCCACATGACGAGCGCGTCGGCCCGCTCGACCGAGTAGCCGTACTCGAACGCCATGGCCGCGTACTCGCTGAGCAGCGAGTCGTAGATCCAGAGGTTCGCCTGGTCGTCGGAGATGTTCTGCAGCGGCAGCCACTCCTGGCCGTTCTCGCGGTCGTGCAGCACCGAGTGGCGCTGCACGAAGGTGCCGCGGCGGCTGTCCTGGCCGGCGAGACGCACGGGCGTGCCCTCGGTGAGCACGGAGCCCATGGCGAGCAGCTCGGCGAAGGCCCAGTCGATGCCGCCGTTGCGGCTCATGTCGACGCGCTTCTTGAGCAGCTGCGAGAGCTTCGGGTGCACGGAGAAGCCCTCGGGCGGGTTGTCGTGCGCGTCGCCGATCGCGTGGACGAGCTCGAGGTCGACGCCCGTGGTCTCGGGCTCGCCCGAGCGGTCGTCGCGCTGCGACTGGGGGCGCTCGAGGTCTTCGACGTCGCCCGCGTCGTCGGTGACGACCGGCACCGAGCCGGTCTGCGCCGCGTGGGTCTCGGCGAAGGCGCGCTCGAGGCGGTCCTGGAAGTCGCGGTGCGCGCCGTCGTACTCATCTTGGGTGATGTCGCCGCGGCCCACGAGGGCCTCGGTGTAGAGCGTGCGCACGCTGCGCTTCGCCTCGATCAGGTTGTACATCAACGGCTGCGTCATCGAGGGGTCGTCGCCCTCGTTGTGCCCGCGGCGGCGGTAGCAGATGAGGTCGACGACGACGTCGCGCTTGAACTGCTGGCGGTACGAGAACGCCAGCTCGGCGACGCGGGCGACGGCCTCGGGGTCGTCGCCGTTGACGTGGAACACCGGCGCCTGGATCGTCTTGGCGACGTCGGTCGAGTAGATCGACGAGCGCGACTCGGTCGGGGGAGTCGTGAACCCGACCTGGTTGTTGATGACGACGTGGACGGTGCCGCCGACGCGGTAGCCGCGCAGCATCGACATCTGCAGCGTCTCGACGACGACGCCCTGGCCGGCCATGGCCGCGTCGCCGTGGATGAGGATCGGCAGCGTGTTGAAGGCGCCGCGGGGGCCGCGGTCCTGCTTGGCCCGGACGATGCCCTCGAGCACGCCGTCGCCGGCCTCGAGGTGCGACGGGTTCGCCGCGAGGTAGACGGGGATGGTCTCGCCGGTGGCGCTGGTGAACTCGCCCTCGGTGCCGAGGTGGTACTTGACGTCGCCCGAGCCCTGCACGGTCTTCGGGTCCTGGGTGCCCTCGAACTCGCGGAAGATCTGGCCGTAGGTCTTGCCGGCGATGTTCGTGAGCACGTTCAGGCGGCCGCGGTGCGCCATGCCGATGGCGACCTCGTCCAGCCCCTCGCGGGCGGCCTGCTGGATGACCGTGTCGAGCAGGGCGATGGTCGACTCGCCGCCCTCGAGGCTGAAGCGCTTCTGGCCGACGTACTTCGTCTGCAGGAACGTCTCGAACGCCTCGGCTTCGTTGAGCTTCGCGAGGATGCGCATCTGCTCGTCGTGCGAGGGCTTCACGTAGGGCACCTCGACGTGCTGCTGCACCCAGGCGCGCTGGGCCGGGTCCTGGATGTGCATGTACTCGACGCCGATGGTGCGGCAGTACGAGTCGCGCAGGATGCCGAGGATGTCGCGCAGCAGCGCGGAGGTGTGCCCGCCGAGGCCGCCGGTCACGAACTCGCGGTCGAGGTCCCAGAAGGTGAGGCCGTGGCTCTCGATCGCCAGGTCGGGGTGCGAGCGCTGGCGGTACTGCAGCGGGTCGATGTCGGCCATGAGGTGGCCGCGCACGCGGTAGCTGTTGATGAGCTCCTGCACCCGGGCCGTCTTGCCCACGCGCTCGGCGAGGTTGACGTTGATGTCCGGGTTCCAGTGGATGGGCTCGTAGGGGATGCGGAGCGCCGAGAAGATGTCCTCGTAGAAGCGGCGCTGGCCGATGAGCAGCTCGTTGACCTTCTTGAGGAACTCGCCCGAGCCGGCGCCCTGGATGACGCGGTGGTCGTAGGTGCTCGTCAGGGTGACGGTCTTGCCGATGCCGAGCTCGACGAGCGTCTTCGCCGACGTGCCCTGGAACTCGGCCGGGTAGTCGAGCGCGCCGGCGCCGATGATCGACCCCGCGCCCTTCATGAGCCGCGGCACGCTGTGCACCGTGCCGATGCCGCCGGGGTTCGTCAGCGAGATCGTGTTGCCCTGGAAGTCGGCGGCGGTGAGCTTGTTGTCACGGGCCCGGCGGACGACGTCCTCGTAGGCCGACAGGAAGTCGGCGAAGGTCATCTCGTCGGCCTTCTTGATGCCGGGCACGAGCAGCGCCCGCGTGCCGTCGGGCTTCGGGATGTCGATCGCGAGGCCGAGGTTGATGTGCGCCGGGGTGACGACCGAGGGCTTGCCGTCGACCTCGTCGTAGAAGACGTTCTGGCTCGGGAACTCCTTGAGGGCCTGCACGAGCGCCCAGCCGATGAGGTGGGTGAACGACACCTTGCCGCCCCGGGCGCGCTTGAGGTGGTTGTTGATGACGATGCGGTTGTCGATCATCAGCTTCGCGGCGACGGTGCGGACGCTGGTGGCCGTCGGCACGCTGAGGCTCGCGTCCATGTTCGTCGCGAGCGACTTCGCCATGCCGCGCAGGGGGGCGACGGTGGCCTCGGGCTCCGGCGTGGGCTCGGCGCTGGTGCGGGGCTTCTCGGGGGCCTTGGCCGGAGAGTCGGCGGGGATGGGCTTCTCCGACGGCTCGACCGACGTCGTCTTGGCGGCCTTCTTGCCGGCGGGCGCGGCGGGGGCCGGGGCGGGCGCGGCGGGCTCGTTCTGGCCGAGCGCGCCGGTCACCTCGTCGGGGATCTGCGCCTGGCCGCCCTCGGTCGACGAGGGCTCGGGGGCGGGGGCCGAGGAGGCGGCGCCCTCGGGAGCGGAGGAGGTCGCCGGGGCAGCGCCCGCGCCTCCGTCGGAGGGGGTGTACGCCTCGAGCACGGGCCACCACGACTCGTCGACCGAGTTCTTGTCGACCACCCACTGCTCGTAGAGCTCGTCGACCAGCCACTCGTTGGCCCCGAAGGCGCCCTCGTCGGTCGTTCCCGTCACGTGGCTCGTCACAGCCGATCGCCCACTCTCCGTTGATCGTTCGATGTCGCGGCGGGCAGCGGCGCCCGCCGGGAGACAGCTTAACAAGGTCCGCCGGGCCGCGTCTGGACGACCCGCAGGGATTACCGTGGGGGCCATGAGGTTCTACGAGACGACGCCGACCCACGACCTGACGTACTCCGACGTCTTCCTGGTCCCGAGCCGCTCGTCGGTCACCAGCCGCCTCGACGTGTCGCTCGCGCCGGGCGACGGCACGGGCGCGACGGTGCCGATCGTCTCGGCGAACATGAACTCCGTCACCGGCCCCCGCCTCGCCGCGACCCTGGCCCGCCGCGGCGGCCTCGGCGTGCTGCCGCAGGACATGCCCCTGCAGGAGCTGGACGCGGCCATCCGCTGGGTCAAGTCGCAGCCCGTCGAGTGGGACACGCCCTGGTCGCTCGACCCGGGCGAGACCGTCGCGTCGGCCCTCACGCGCGTGCCCGCCGTCGAGGGCCACGGCATCGTGCTGCACGACTCCGACGGCTCGTTCCTCGGCTGCATCGCCGCCTCCCGGCTCGCCACCGCCCCGCGCGACGCCGTGCTCGGCGACCTGCTGCACGGCGCCCTCACCTCGCTCGACGCCGACGACGTCGACTCGCCGCGGGCGGCCTTCGACCGCATGGTCGCCGCCGAGATCGACTTCGCGCCGGTGCTGCGGCACGGCCGGGTCGTGGGCACGGTGAGCCGCAAGGGCGCCCTGCGGTCGACGATCTACCAGCCCGCGGTCGACCGCGACGGGCGCCTCCGGGTCGCCGCCGCCGTCGGCATCAACGGCGACGTCGAGCAGAAGGCCCGGGCGCTGGCCGCCGCCGGCGTCGACGTGCTCGTGCTCGACACGGCCCACGGCGACCAGGACGGCATGGTGGCCGCGGTCAAGACCGTGGCGGGGGCGCGGCTGGGCCTGCCGATCGTCGCGGGCAACGTCGTCACCGAGGAGGCGGTGCGCCACCTGGTCGGTGCGGGCGCGGACGTCGTGAAGGTCGGCGTCGGCCCCGGCGCGATGTGCACGACCCGCATGATGACCGCCGTGGGCCGTCCCCAGTTCTCGGCCGTGCTCGAGACGGCCGCCACGGCTCGTGCGCTGGGCGCGCACGTCTGGGCCGACGGGGGAGTCCGCTACCCGCGCGACGTGGCGCTGGCGCTCGCGGCCGGGGCGTCGTCGGTCATGATCGGCTCGTGGTTCGCCGGCACCGTCGAGGCGCCCGGCGAGCTCGCGAGCGACGAGCGCGGCCTGTACAAGGAGAGCTGGGGCATGGCCTCGACCAAGGCGGTCCAGGGCCGGTTCGGCCGGCTCGACCCGTTCGAGCTGGCCCGCAAGACGCTGTTCGCCGAGGGGATCTCGTCGTCGAGGATCTACCTCGACCCGCTGCGGCCCGGCGTCGAGGACCTCCTCGACATGATCACCTCGGGCGTCCGCAGCTCGTTCACGTACGCCGGCGCCCGCACGCTGCCCGAGTTCGCCGAGCGGGCCCTCGTCGGCGTGCAGTCGGCGGCCGGCTACGAAGAGGGCAAGGCGCTCCCCGTCAGCTGGTGACCGGGACCCCGAGACGAGTGACGGAGGGGCCGGTCAGCGGATAGGATCACCTCCTTATGGATGACCCTCCGTCTCAGCCCGCCGTGCCCCCTCACCATCCGGCCCCGTCCGCCGTCCGGACGACCGAGGGCGGTGCTCCGTCGTCGTGAACGAGTGGATCCTGCTCGCCATCGGCATCGTCCTCACGATCGGCACCGGTCTCTTCGTGGCCAGCGAGTTCTCGCTGGTCAACCTCGACCGCTCGGACCTCGAAGCCCGGCAGTCGAAGGGCGAGAAGGGCCTCGCGCCCACGATCGGCGCCCTCCGCATCACGTCCACGCACCTGTCGAGCGCGCAGCTCGGCATCACGCTGACGACCCTGCTGACCGGCTACACGATGGAGCCGGCGATCTCGCGGCTGCTCGCGCCGCCCCTCCTCGCGGTCGGCCTGCCCGAGCCCGTCGTCACGGTGGGCGGGCCCGTGGTCGCCATCGTCGTCGCCACGCTGCTCTCGATGATCGTCGGCGAGCTCGTGCCGAAGAACTTCGCGCTCGCGCTGCCGCTGCGCACGGCGAAGCTCGTCATCCCGTTCCAGGTCGGCTTCACGACCGTGTTCAAGCCGGCCGTCGCGCTGCTCAACAACACGGCCAACGCGATCCTGCGCGGCGTCGGCATCGAGCCGAAAGAAGAGCTCTCGGGGGCCCGCACCGCCGAGGAGCTGTCGTCGCTGGTGCGACGGTCCGCCTTCGAGGGCAGCCTCGACCTCGACACCGCCACCCTGCTGGCCCGCACCCTGGCCTTCAGCGACCACACCGCCTCCGACGTGATGACGCCGCGGCCGCGGCTGTCGACCGTCACCCGGACCGACTCGGCCGAGACCGTGCTGCAGCTGGCTCGGCGCACCGGCCTGTCGCGGTTCCCGGTGACCGACGACGGCATCGACGACGTCGTCGGCCTCGTCCACGTCAAGCAGGCCGTCTCGGTGCCGCGGGAGAAGCGCGCCGACGTGCCCGTCTCGGCGCTGCTCACCGACGCCGTGCGCGTGCCCGAGACCATGACCCTCGACAACCTGCTCGGCGAGGTCCGCGGCCGCGGCTACCAGATGGCCGTCGTCGTCGACGAGTACGGCGGCACGGCCGGCGTCGTCACCCTCGAGGACCTCATCGAGG
>Ga0265780_10006258_pt1 | contig 14816 bp, 10 predicted proteins | sample P1T30metagenome_FD_192432 | JGI IMG/M metagenome (GOLD analysis project Ga0265780, IMG submission 192432) | Plant litter microbial communities from East Loma Ridge, Irvine, California - P1 T30 | ecosystem: Environmental > Terrestrial > Plant litter > Unclassified | place: USA: California... | reverse complement strand
GGTGTGGTCGGCGGCCCGGACATCGATGAGGCCCTCGCCGTGGCGCTCGCGCGCGTGGTCGAGGATGACCTGCTGGTAGAGCTGCTCGAGGTGGCTCACGGCTCAGTCCTCCACACCGAAGTAGGCACGCACACCCGCGAGGGCGTGCAGGAACGCGTCGATGTCCGCCGGCGTCGTGGCGATGCCCACCGACGCGCGCGTGGAGGAGGCGACGCCGAGGCGGCGGTGGATCGGCTGCGCGCAGTGGTGGCCCACGCGCACGGCGATGCCGTCGGCGTCGAGCACCTGCCCGACGTCGTGCGGGTGCACGCCCGCGAGCTCGAACGCGACCACCCCCAGACGATCGGTGGCGGTCAGCGGACCGAGCACGCGCACGTGCGGGATGGCGGCGAGACCCTCGAGGAGCTGCTGCGTCAGCACACGCTCCTGCTCGGCGACGCCGGCCATGCCGAGGTCGTCGAGGAACTGGGCGGCGGCGCGCAGGCCGACGGTCTGCGCGACCATCTGCGTGCCGGCCTCGAACTTCTGCGGTGGGGCGGCGTAGGTGGTCGCCTCCATCGTGACGATCTCGACCATCGAGCCGCCGGTCGTCACGGGCGGCAGCGCGGCGAGCAGCTCGCGGCGACCGTAGAGCACGCCGATACCGGTCGGACCGAGCATCTTGTGGCCGGAGAACGCGGCGAAGTCGACCCCGAGGGCGTGCAGGTCGACCGGCATGTTCGGCACCGACTGGCACGCGTCCAGCACCACGACCGCCCCGACGGCGTGCGCCCTGGCCACGATCGGCGCGAGGTCGGTCACGGCCCCGGTGACGTTCGACGCGTGGGTGACCGCCACGACGCGCGCCCGCTCCGTCACGACGTCGTCCAGCACGGACAGGTCCAGACGGCCCTCGTCCGTGGCCGGGATGAAGCGCAGCACCGCGCCGGTCCGCGCCGCGAGCTCCTGCCACGGCACGAGGTTGGCGTGGTGCTCGAGCTCGGTGACCACCAGCTCGTCCCCGGGGGCGAGCGCGAAGCGGGCCGCCTCCGGTCCGCCGCGCCCGGCGGTCGCGTTGGAGATGCCGTAGGCGACGAGGTTGATCGCGGCCGTCGCGTTCGACGTCCAGACGATCTCGTCGTCGTCGGCCCCCACCAGCCGGGCGACGACGGCGCGTGCGTCCTCGAACGCGGCCGTCGCCTCCTCGGCCAGCGCGTGGGCACCGCGGTGGACCGCGGCGTTCGTCGTCAGGTAGAAGTCCTGCTCGGCGTCGATGACGCACTCGGGCTTCTGCGACGTCGCCCCCCAGTCCAGGTAGACGAGATCCTTCCCGTTGACCTGGCGGGTCAGGATCGGGAAGTCAGCCCGGACGCGCGCCAGCTCCTGCTGACCGAGACCCGTGACCGGCTCGGTTCCGGTGAGCTCGCTGGTGCTCGACATGGGGCGCTCCTCCCTGGTGGGGGTGGTGGGTGTCAGACCGCGGACGCGAGGAAGCGGTCGTAGCCCTCGGCCTCGAGGCGGTCGGCGAGCTCGGGGCCGCCCTCCTCCGCGATGCGGCCGGCCACGAAGACGTGCACGAAGTCGGGCTTGATGTACTGCAGGATCCGCGTGTAGTGCGTGATCAGCAGCACGCCGACCTCGGAGTTCTCCTTGAGGCGGTTCACGCCCTCGGAGACGATGCGCAGCGCGTCGACGTCGAGGCCGGAGTCGGTCTCGTCGAGCACGGCGAACTGCGGGCGCAGCAGCTCCATCTGGAGGATCTCGTGGCGCTTCTTCTCGCCGCCGGAGAAGCCCTCGTTGACGTTGCGCGTCGCGAACTCGGGGTCCATGCGGAGCGCGTCCATGGCGCCCTTGACCTCACCGGTCCAGGTGCGCAGCGCGGGGGCCTTGCCGTCGATCGCGGTCTTGGCCGTGCGCAGGAAGTTGGAGACGGTGACGCCGGGGACCTCGACCGGGTACTGCATGGCGAGGAAGAGGCCGGCGCGGGCGCGCTCGTCGACGCTCATCTCCAGGACGTTCTCGCCGTCGAGGAGGATCTCGCCCTCGGTGACCTCGTAGCGCGGGTGACCCGCGATCGTGTAGGCGAGGGTCGACTTGCCGGAGCCGTTCGGGCCCATGATCGCGTGCGTCTCGCCGCTGCGGACGGTGAGGTCGACGCCGCGCAGGATCGGCTTGAGGCCGTCGGCGATCGCGATGCTGACGTGGAGGTTCTTGATCTCAAGGGTGGCCATGAGGAGTCCTTCTGGTAGGTCGGGAAGTCAGGAGGTGGGGGTGGCCGGCGCGTCGACGTCCACGAGGATGACCTCGCCGTCCAGCGTCACCGGGTAGGTCAGGACGGGCCGGGTGGCCGGGAGGCCGAGCGGCTTCCCGGTCCGGACGTCGAAGCGCGCGCCGTGCTTCCAGCACTCGACGCTGCGGCCGTCGACGTCGCCCTCGCCGAGCGAGGCCCGGCCGTGCGAGCACTCGTCGTCCAGGGCGTGCACCTCGCCGTCGGTGGTGCGCACGAGCGCGACCGTCATGTCGGAGCCGTCGGGCGCCGTGACGGACACGCTCATCGCGCTCCCGGGGGCGAGGTCGTCCAGGAACGCCGCGCTCTGGGCTGTCATCGCGTCGTCACAGCCCCGTCAGCTCGAGCTCGGCCTCGATGGCCGTCTGCAGACGGTCCTCGACGGCCGGGACGCCGATCTGCTGGATGAGCTCGGCGAAGAAGCCGCGCACGACCAGGCGACGGGCGACGTCCTCGGGGATGCCGCGAGCCTTCAGGTAGAACAGCTGCTCGTCGTCGAACCGGCCGGTGGCGCTGGCGTGGCCGGCACCCTCGATCTCGCCGGTCTCGATCTCGAGGTTCGGCACGGAGTCCGCGCGGGCGCCGGGCGTCAGCACGAGGTTGCGGTTCAGCTCGTAGGTGTCGGTGCCCTCGGCCGCCTTGCGGATGAGGACGTCGCCGATCCACACGCTGCGCGCGGACTCGCCCTGCAGCGCGCCCTTGTAGGTCACGCGGCTCGTGCAGCGGGGCACCGCGTGGTCCACGAACAGGCGGTGCTCGAGGTGCTGGCCGGCGTCGGCGTAGTACAGACCGAGGGACTCGAGGCTCGAACCGGGCTGCGTGAACTCGCCGTCGACCGTCACGCGCACGACGTCGCCGCCGAGGCTGACGACGATGTGCTTGAGCGTGGCGTCCCGGCCGAGGCGCGCGCGGTGGCTCGAGCCGTGCACGGCCCCGCGGTCCCAGTCCTGGATGCTCACGACGGTGAGGTTCGCGCCGTCGTGGACGTCGATCTCGACCGTCTGGGCGAGCTCGCCGCCACCGACGTGGTCCACGACCACGAGAGCCTTGGAGTGGTGCTCCGCAGTCAGCAGGAGGTGCGCGGACGCGGCGGGGGCGCCCGCCTCGCCGCGCACGACGACGGTGGTCTCGGCGTCGGTCTCGACCTCGGCCCCGATCGTGACCTGCGTGCGCTGGGCGGCGGCGGTCCACGCCGTCGCGGCGAGCTGGTCGTTCGGGACGCCGGCGACGCCGGGGGTCGAGGCGCCGTCGCGGTCGGTGACCGTGACGGTCACGCCCTGGGCGGGCGTGACGTCGACGGACACCGCGCCGGTGGCTGCGCCGGAGATGAGGCGCTGCAGCCGGTCGACCGGGGAGAAGCGCCACTCCTCCTCGGCGCCGGTGACGGCGGGGAAGTCCGCGAGGTCGAACGCGGCGAACCGCGCCGCCCGCGAGGCCTCGGGGACCTCGGCGAGCCCGTGGCTGTGCGCCTCGTCGGCCGTCGCGCGGGTGTGATCGGTGGTGAGTTCCGGTGTCGTCGTAGCCATCAGCCGACGGCCCCTTCCATCTGCAGCTCGATGAGTCGGTTGAGCTCGAGGGCGTACTCCATGGGCAGCTCGCGAGCGATGGGCTCGACGAACCCGCGCACGATCATGGCCATGGCCTCGGTCTCGGTCATGCCTCGCGACATGAGGTAGAACAGCTGGTCCTCGCTCACCTTGGAGACGGTGGCCTCGTGACCCATCTCCACGTCGTCGACGCGGACGTCGACGTAGGGGTAGGTGTCCGAGCGCGAGATCGTGTCGACCAGGAGCGCGTCGCACAGCACGTTGGACTTGCTCGCCTCGGCGCCCTCGAGGACCTGGACCAGGCCGCGGTAGGACGCGCGGCCGCCGCCGCGGGCGACGGACTTGCTCACGATCGAGGACGACGTGTGCGGCGCCATGTGCACCATCTTGGAACCGGTGTCCTGGTGCTGGTCGGCCCCGGCGAACGCGATCGACAGCGTCTCGCCGCGCGCGTGCTCGCCCATGAGGTAGACCGCCGGGTACTTCATCGTCACCTTGGACCCGATGTTCCCGTCGATCCACTCCATCGTGCCGCCCTGCTCCACCGTGGCGCGCTTGGTCACGAGGTTGTAGACGTTGTTGGACCAGTTCTGGATGGTCGTGTAGCGGACGCGGGCGTCCTTCTTCACGATGATCTCCACGACGGCGGAGTGCAGCGAGTCGCTGGAGTAGATCGGGGCGGTGCAGCCCTCGACGTAGTGCACGTACGAGCCCTCGTCGGCGATGATCAGCGTCCGCTCGAACTGGCCCATGTTCTCCGTGTTGATGCGGAAGTAGGCCTGGAGCGGGATCGTGACGTGGACGCCCTTGGGGACGTAGACGAACGAGCCGCCCGACCACACGGACGTGTTCAGCGCGGCGAACTTGTTGTCACCCGTGGGGATGACGGTGCCGAAGTACTCCTCGAAGATCTCCGGGTGCTCGCGCAGCGCGGTGTCGGTGTCCAGGAACAGGACGCCCTGCTTCTCGAGCTCCTCGTTGATCTGGTGGTAGACCACCTCGGACTCGTACTGCGCGGCGACGCCGGCCACGAGGCGCTGCTTCTCCGCCTCCGGGATGCCGAGGCGGTCGTAGGTGTTCTTGATGTCCTCGGGCAGGTCCTCCCAGGAGGCGGCCTGCTTCTCCGTGGAGCGCACGAAGTACTTGATGTTGTCGAAGTCGATGCCGCTGAGGTCGGAGCCCCACGTGGGCATCGGCTTGCGCTCGAAGAGCTTCAGGCCGCGCAGGCGGCGCTGCAGCATCCACTCCGGCTCGCTCTTGAGCGAGGAGATGTTGCGCACGACCTCCTCCGAGAGACCGCGGCGCGCGGTGGCACCGGCGTCGTTGGCGTCGTGCCAGCCGTAGTTGTAGTTGCCGATGGACGCGATGGTCTCGTCCTGCGTCATCGGCGTGGGCTGAGTCGGGCTCTCTGTGCTCATTCCGCTGCTTCCTTCTGGGAGTGCTGGGACTCGCGCGCCGCGATGGGGCGGACGGAGATCGTGGGGATGTGGGTGGTGCAGGCGTGGCCGCCGGCGGCGATGGTCGCCAGGCGCTGCACGTGGACACCGAGCAGGCGCGAGATCATCCGGGTCTCGGCCTCGCACAGCTGCGGGAACTGCGCCGCGACCTGCTGCACCGGGCAGTGGCCCTGGCACAGCTGGAGCGCCGTGCCGAGCTCGCGCGTGGAGGCGGCGTAGCCGGCGTCGCTGAAGAGTCCGGCGAGCGCGCGGGTCCGGTCGGCGAGGTCGTCGCCGGCGGCCTCGACGACGGGGCGGTAGGCCGCCTCGAGCGCGGCGACCCTGGCCTCGGCGAACTGCTCCACGCCCGCGTCGCCGAGCACGGCGGCGAGGTGGTGGAGCGCGTCGGCCGCGAGCGCCGAGGAGCCGTCGGGCAGGTGCTGCTGCGCGGCGCGGGTGGCGATGTACTCGCGCGCAGGCCTGCCGCGGCCGCGGGGGCCGGTGAGGGCGACGGCGCGCTCCGCGATCTCGCCCGCGGTCACCAGGGCGCCGAGGTGGCGGCGGACGGCGGCGGGCGTGAGGTCGAGGATCTCGGCCAGCGTCGAGGCGCCGACGGGGCCGCGCTCGACGACGAGCTGACGGACGCGGTCGCGGGTGCCGGCGTCGAGGCGGTCGTCGCGAACCTCGGGAAGCTCCAGGTCCTGCACGCGTCACCTCCACCGGTCGTCGCGACGAGCGTCGCACTTTAGGTAACAGTCTCCTGCCTTAATTCGATTCCCTCAAGCAAGGCCATCCTCACCGACGGCGCCGCGGGCGATCTCCGGCACCCGGCGCGCCCGTAGACTCACCCCTCGTGCCCTCCCCCGCGCTCGCCATCGACGACCTCACCGTCGCCTACGCCGGCCGCGTCGTGGTGGACCACCTGAGCCTGGCCGCCGACGCCGGGCGGGTGACGGCGGTCCTCGGACCCAACGGTGCGGGCAAGACCACCACGATCGAGTGCGCGGAGGGTCTGCGCCGCCCCGACTCCGGTTCGATCACCGTGCTCGGACACCCGGCGGGCTCGCCGGCCGCGCGCGCCCGCGTGGGAGTGATGCTGCAGGACGGCGGCCTTCCGATGGCGCGGTCGGCCACCGAGGTCCTCTCGCTCGTGGCGGCGATGCACGGCCGCTCGCGCGACGTCGGCCCGCTCCTGTCCCGCCTCGTCCTCACCGATGTCGCCCGCACCCCCGTCCGCCGACTGTCCGGGGGCCAGCGTCAGCGCGTGTCGCTCGGAGCCGCGATCCTCGCCGAACCCGACCTGCTCTTCCTGGACGAGCCGAGCGCCGGCCTCGACCCGCAGTCGCGTCGTCTCGTGTGGGACCTGGTGCGGTCGCTGCGCGACGGCGGTGTCGCCGTCGTGCTCACCACCCACCTCCTGGAGGAGGCCGAGGCGCTGGCCGACGTCGTGCACGTGCTCGCCGCCGGGCGCCTGGTCGCCTCCGGCTCGCCGGCCGAGCTCGTCGAGCGGTATGCGGGGCCGGACACCGTCCACCTCCGGCTGAGCACTCCCCTGTCCGACGACCACGCCGCGCGCCTGGTGCGCGACGTCGGCGCGTCGACGCCTCCGGCCGGCCGCGGGGCGCCGCCGCGCGGGAGCGGCCCGGTCGTGACGCTGCACCACGAGCCGACCCCGGCGTTCATCGCCGCGGTCGCCTCCTGGTGCGCCGAGCAGGACGTGCGGCTGCGGTCGCTCGACGTCGGCGGCGGCACCCTGGAGGACGCCTACCTGGCGCTGACCTCGCCCGCGGGCGCTACGGTCGGCAGCCTCGTCGACGACGGGCGGGCGGCCCGATGAGCCGCGTGCTGACCTACGCCCGGTTCGAGGCGGTCTCGGCGCTGCGCAACGGCGAGCAGCTCCTCATCTCGATCATCCTCCCGGCGCTCGTGCTGGTCGGGCTCGGGCGCAGCGGTGTCGTCGAGCTCGACCTCCTCCCCGGTCAGGACCGGCTCGACGTCGTCGCGCCCGGGGTGCTCGGGCTGGCGGTGCTCTCCTCGGCCTTCACGTCGCAGGCGATCGCGACGGCGTTCGACCGCCGGTGGGGCGTGCTGCGCCAGCTCGCGACCACCCCGCTCGGCAGCCGCGGCATCGTGGCTGGCAAGGTCCTGTCCGTCTTCGCCGTCCAGGTGGTCCAGGTGGTGACGCTCGGGGCGCTCGCACTCGCGCTGGGCTGGCGACCCGAGCTGGTCGGCGTCCCCGGCGCCCTGCTCGTCGGTGCGCTCGGCTCGGTCGCCTTCACGTCGCTCGGGCTGCTGATCGCCGGGACGCTGCGGGCCGAGGCGGTGCTCGCCGTCGCCAACCTGCTCTGGGTGCTCCTGCTCGTGGGCGGTGGCCTGGTGCTGCCCGCCGCGACGTTCTCGAACGGCCTGGCCGCGGTCACGGCGTGGCTGCCCTCGGGCGCCATGGGCGACGCGCTGCGCCTGTCGCTGACCGGCGGCGGGTTCGACGTCGTCGCCGCGCTGGTCCTCGCCGCGTGGGCCGCTCTCCTCACCGGCCTGGCCGCGAAACTTTTCCGCCCCACGTCCTGAGTAGGCGGGCAGTCCGTGTCATCCGCGTCTTTCCGCGGATGTGACGCCGGTCACCCATCGTCTCGAGGTTTGACCGGGACGTGACCGTCAACGTTGACGAAACACTGAGCCTTTACTCTCGGGTTGACGGCACCTTAACGTCACTCCCACTGCGTACCCGCAGGTTTGCCCAACCCCTGGAGATTCGCGTGTCACCACACCCTCACACCCCACGGTGGCGGTACCCCGCCGCAGCCGTGGCAGCAGCGGCGCTGCTCGTCACCACCGCCGCCGGCGCCACCGCCGACCCGGACCCGGCCACCCTCCCACCGGCGGACGGACTCTCGGCACAGCTCGAGGCCTCCGTCCGCGCCGAGCTCAAGGTCCAGGCCCTCGCCGGGCTGACCGGTCCGACGGAGGCGTTCGTCGAGTTCACCGACCGCACCACGCGCGAGGCCGTCGCCCAGTCGCGAGGCAGCAGCTCGCAGGCCGTGGCCGACTCGGCCGAGCAGCAGATCGAGGGCACCGCGGACTCCGTCGTCGACGACCTCGGTGACGTCACGGTGCTCTACACCGCGACCAACGGGCTCGCGGGCGTCGCGGTCAGCGCCGACGCCGACGCGCTGCGCGCCCTGGCCGACCGGGACGACGTCGTCTCCGTCAGGCCGATCATCCCCAAGGAGCGCCAGTCCAACGCGGGCGCCGACGTCTTCACCGGATCGGCCGCCTCGTGGCAGAACGCCGGCATCACCGGTGAGGGTCAGACGATCGCCGTCATCGACTCCGGCATCGACTTCACGCACGCGTCGTTCAACGCCGACCCCGCGTACGCCTACCCGACCGAGCTGAACGCGGAGACCAAGACCCTCCTCGCCACGGCTCCGACGTGGCCCCAGGGCAAGGTCCTCGGCGGCTACGACTTCGCCGGCCTCAACTACACCGCGGCCGCCGGCCAGGACCCCCAGCCCGACCCCAACCCGCTCGACGAGGCCCCCGGCCTGTGCGGCGAGGTTCCCCCCGCGTCGCCGCGCAGCGACGGCCACGGCTCCCACGTCGCCGGCACGGCCGCCGGCTTCGGCGTCGGCCCCGACGGCACCACCTTCGAGGGCGACTACACCACGCTCGCGCAGGAGGACCTGCTCGACCTGCAGGTCGGCCCGGGCTCCGCTCCCGAGGCCGACCTCGTCGCGCTGAAGATCTTCGGCTGCGCCGGCAGCAGCTCCGTCACCGGTGCCGCGCTCGACTGGCTGCTCGACCCCAACAACGAGCTCGCGCAGCAGGTCACCGTCGTGAACATGTCGATCGGTTCGACGTTCTCCACGGTCGACGACCCCGAGAACGACCTGATCGAGCAGCTCGTCGAGCAGGGCGTCGTCGTCGTCACGTCGGCCGGCAACTCCGGTGACACGCACGACATCGGCGGCTCGCCGGGCAACGCGAACGCGACGCTCGCCGTGGCCAACTCCGTGGCCGACACGTTCAACTTCGAGGGTGCCTCGGTCAGCGTCTCCGGCGGCGCCGCCGAGACCCTTCCCGGTCAGTACTCGATCGCGTACCTGTTCCCGAACGGTCCGGTCGGACCCTCCGAGGTCGTCACGCTGACGCCCGGGACGCTGGCCTACAACTCCGGCTGCCTCCCGTACACCCCGGCGGACGTCACCAAGGTCGCGGGCAAGACGGTCGTGGTCGCCTGGGACGACGCGGTGGCGCTGCCCTGCGGCTCCGCCGCCCGCGCCAACGCCGCTGCCGACGCCGGTGCCGCCGGCATCATCTTCACCAGCGGCTCCGAGGTCTTCGCCGCCGGCCTGACCGGCAACGTCCGCATCCCGACGTTCCAGTTCACGGGCCCGGTCACCGAGGAGCTCTTCGACTGGTCGCCCGCGACCGGAGTCATCACGATCCCGGCCCCGCTGACGATCACCTTCGACAACGCCCTCTCGGTGCTGTCGGTCGCCGCACCCAGCGTCGCCGACACGCTGAACGACTCCTCCTCGCGAGGCGTCCACGGCTCGCTCGGCTCGAGCAAGCCCGACGTGGCCGCCCCCGGCACCACGATCGCCTCGGTCGCCGTCGGCTCGGGCAACGGCTGGAGCAACAAGTCCGGCACGTCGATGGCCTCGCCGCACGCGGCCGGCGTCGCCGCCCTCACGCGGGAGGCGCACCCCGACTGGAGCGCCGCCCAGGTCAAGGCCGGTGTCATGAACACCGCCACGCACGACGTGACGATCGGCGACGTGCCGTTCGGCCCGCAGCGCGTCGGTTCCGGCCGTGTCGACGCGTTCGACTCCGTCAACAACTCCGTGATCGCCTACGACCAGGACAACCCGACCGGCGTCTCCGTCGGCTTCGGCGTGGTCGAGCTCGAGAAGGCCGTCGCGATCACCCGCACGATCGAGGTGCTCAACACGGGCGCCGCGGCCGTCACGCTCGGGGTGGGCTACAACGCCCAGACCGAGGTTCCCGGGGTGGAGTACGTCCTGTCCGCCGACGAGGTCTCGGTGCCCGCGGGCGGCACGGCGTCGTTCGACGTCACGCTCTCGGTCACCGACCCGGCGGCCGTCGCACGCACGCTCGACCCGTCCATGACCCCCACCCAGGTGGGCGCCCCCCGCGAGTTCCTCACCATCCCGCAGGGCTGGGTCGAGCTCACCGGTGCACCCGAGGTCGACCTGCTGCGCGTGCCCGTCAGCGCGGCCGTGAAGCCGACGAGCGCCATGGCCGCCGGTCCGGTCGTCTTCGGCTCCGCCGACTCCGAGTACACGCGGGTCGGCCTCGCCGGCCGTGCCGTCGACCAGGAGGGCTTCCTCTCGATCGTCGCGCCGTTCAACCTGGCCGCCGAGTCCGGTGTCGTCAACCCCGACGCGGACCCGAGCCTGCTCGCGGCCGACCTCAAGGCCGTCGGCACGTCGCAGTGGCTCTACGACGGCACCGCCCCCTACGTCGGCTTCGGCGTCGAGATGCAGGGCCCGTGGGCCACGCTCGGGGCCTCGAACTCGATCGTCATCGAGGTCGAGACGCCGCAGGGCACGTACGACGTCGTCGTCCAGAAGTACGACGACGGCGTCGACAGCTACGACCTGACCCTGGTCCTCGTCTTCGACGAGGACGGGGAGAACACGGGCCTGGAGTTCATCAACGACGTCCCCGCCTCGGTGGACACGAACTCCTACGACTCCTCGGTGGCGGTGCTGCCGGTCTCGCTGGACTCCCTCGGCTACACCGACGAGCAGATCGCCTCCGGTGACGTGTCGTTCGACTACAGCGTCAGCGGCACCTCGTGGCTCGCCGACGGCGGGACGTACGACACCGTCGGCGACCTCTCGTTCGAGTGGAACACGGGTCTCGGCTTCGGCGACCTCGACTCCGCGGTCTTCGCCTCCCTCCCCGGGACGTCGATCCCCGTCACCCGCCTCGAGAACCTCGTTCCCGTGGCCGCCGGTCTCGGCCAGACGCAGAAGGACCCGGCCGGTCCCGCCGGCGTCGGCACGCAGGAGCGCGTCGAGACCGTCCCGAGCGGTGAGAAGATCCTGTTCCTCCACATGCACAACGCGGTTGGTCTCCAGGGTCAGATCGTCGACGTGCAGAACGTCTCGGCACAGGTCCCCGGCGACCGCGTCTTCACCGACGTCAAGCAGGGCGACATGTTCTTCGACGACATCACGTGGCTCGCCAACCAGGGCATCTCCACCGGTTGGGACAACGGCGACGGCACGTACCGCTTCGAGCCGCTGAGCAGCATCAACCGTGACGCCATGGCCGCCTTCCTCTACCGGATGGCGGGTGAGCCCGACGTCGAGCTCCCCGAGACGTCGCCGTTCAGCGACGTCTCGACGGACAACGAGTTCTACACGGAGATCGTGTGGGCCTCGCAGAACGAGATCACGACCGGCTGGCCCGACGGCACCTTCCGTCCGACCACGCCGATCGCCCGTGACGCGATCGCGGCGTTCCTCTACCGGTACGCCGAGGTCGACGGGCTCGACCTGTCCGGCTTCCAGGCGCCGGCCGAGTCGCCGTTCATCGACATCACGCCGAGCTCGCAGTTCTACCGCGAGATCACGTGGCTCGAGTCGGTCGACGTCATCCGCGGCTGGGACGACGGCTCGTTCCGTCCGCTCGACCCGGCCAAGCGTGACGCCATGGCGGCGTTCCTCTACCGCCTGTCCACCGAGGTGCTCTCCTAGCACCTCGACGTGACGGCTCGTCCGTCACCTGAACCACCAGCACCATCGCTGCGGGCGTCCGGTCACCGGGCGCCCGCAGTGCTGTCCACGGTGAGCGGGTGTGTCGGCGGCCACCCCGACGGCGGTCGGGCCGCGCGGACGCCGCGGATACGCTGGGACCGTGTCTGCCGCCACCGCCGCCACCCGCCCCGCCGTCAGCCGGACCGATCGCGTCGTGGGCCGGCTGACCCCCCGCCTCGTGCTCGGTGTCGCGATCGCCAACCTGGTCGCGCAGGCAGTCATCATCCTCACGGGTGGCGTCGTGCGCCTGACCGCGTCGGGTCTGGGCTGCTCGACGTGGCCCGAGTGCGAACCGGGTGAGTTCACCCCCGTGTTCCACGAGGCCGCGACCATCCACCCCTTCATCGAGTTCGGCAACCGGACCCTCACCGGCGTGCTCGTCGTCATCGCCCTCGCCCTCGCGGTGCTGGTGCTGTTCTCCCCCGCCACCCGCGCGCGCACCGTGCGCTTCCGGGTTCTCGGCCTGATCCCGCTCGTGGGCGTCCTGGTCCAGGCCGTCATCGGCGGCATCACGGTGCTGGTGGACCTGCACCCCGCCGTCGTGGGCGGCCACTTCGTCATCTCGGCCGCCCTCGTGTGGGGTTCTGCCGTGCTCGTCGCGCGGCTGCGCGAGGGCGACGGTCCCCGCACGCCGACCCTGGACGCTCCGGGGTGGCGGGCCGCCGTCATCCGCCGTACGCCGGTGGTGTACGCGGTGCTGACCGCGATCGTGGTCGTCCTCGGCGTGATCACCACCGGCGCCGGACCGCACTCGGGCGACTCCGAGGTGGGCTACCGCTTCCCCGTCGACCCGGCGCTCACGGCGCGGTTCCACGCGCTGTCGGTGTGGGCGTTCGTCGCCGGGCTCGTGGTGGTGCTCCTGGCGATCCACGGCCGCGGTGTCCAGCGCGTCACCACCACGGCTCCGGGAGCTCGGACGCCCCGCGTGCGGCGCGCCTGGTGGATCCTGCTCGCCGTCACGCTGTCGCAGGGCCTCATCGGCTACGTGCAGTACTTCACGGGACTGCCCATCGGCCTGGTGGCGATCCACCTGTTCGGTTCGGCGGGACTCGTGGCGGCGACGACGTTCGCGGTGCTGTCGCTGCGCACCCGGCCGTCGTCGACCCCCTGACCAGCGACGCGGTCCCTCTCGGCACGGCTATCGCAGCACCGGCGCCTCCCCCGGTCGCAGGTCCACCGACCACGGACCGTGCGGTCCGGGCAGCCCTCGCACCGAGACCACGCCGACGAGATCGCGCCCACGCGCGCGCACCCGCGGCGTCCCTGCGCCCGACCGGCCGCTCCGCTCCCCCGGCGCCAGACCCAGCACGGCCTGCAGCACCGTGACGGAGGACGCTGCCGACCACGCCTGAGGGTGGCACGACGCCGGATAGGGCACGACGCCGCAGACGTCGTCGGGCGAGGTCCCCGCGAACAGCTCGGGCAGCTGGTGGTCGAACCGCTCCGCCGCCGCGAGGAGCCCCGCCACCAGGACCTCCGCCTGGTCGTCCAGTCCGGCCTGCGTCATACCGCGGATCGCGATGGCGGTGTCGTGAGCCCACACCGCGCCCCCGTGGTAGCGCAGCGGCCAGTATCCGCCCATCCGTGCCGACAGCGTCCGCAGCCCCAGCCCCGAGGACATGTCCCAGGCCACGAGCCGGTCCGCGACGGTGCGCTCCTCGGTGGGTGTCAGGATGCCGGTGCCGATGACGTGGCCCATGTTCGAGGCGACGGAGTCGACGAGCTCGCCGTGGCGGTCGACGGCGATGCCCAGGTAGGGCCCGCGCTCGTCGGAGGTCCAGAACGCCTCGCGGAACCGGCCGGCCAGACGCTCCGCCCACGCGCGCCACTCCCCCGCGCCCTCGCGCCCGAACGCCTCCAGGAGCTCGGCGCCGCCCGTCGCCGCCTCGTAGGCGTACGCCTGCACCTCGCACAGCGCGATCGGCCCCTGCGCCAGGCTGCCGTCGCGCCACTGGACGGAGTCGCCCGAGTCCTTCCAGCCCTGGTTCGCGAGCCCTGACCCGGTCTCGTCCACGTAGTCCACGAAACCGTCACCGTCACCGTCACCGTGGTCGCGCAGCCACGCCAGCGCTCGCTCCATGGCGGGCAGCAGCGCCTCGACGTCGGCGGGCGCCATCCCCCACCGCCACGCGTCGTGCAGCAGGCAGATCCAGAGCGCCGTCGCATCAACCGTGCCGAAGTAGACCGGAGGCAGCACCGTCCCGTCGCCGAGCGCCAGCGCGGCCGGGCGGACCTCGTGCAGGATCTTGCCGGGCTGCTCGGCCGTCGCCGGGACGACGGCGGTGCCCTGCGCCGCCGCCAACGTGCGAAGCGTGCCGCGAGCAAGGTCGGTCCCGAGCGGCAGCATGAGGCGCGCCGCCCAGAGCGAGTCGCGCCCGAACAGCGTGAAGAACCACGGCGCGCCCGCGGCGAGGAAGACCTCCTGCGGCGCGCGCGTCCACGTCATCCGCAGCGTGCTGAGGTCGTCGAGCGAGCGGGCCAGGAGCCGCGACAGCCGAGGGTCGGACGCCGTCACGTCCGGGATGGACCACTCGGCGGTCGGTCGCGCCGGAGCCGTCACGACCGCGCCGGAGTCCGTCACCGTCACGACGCACTCCGCGGTGAACGGCGCCCCCGGAGCGGCACGCGCGTCCCAGCGCAGCACGACGCCGGTCCCCGCGACCGCGGCGCGCGCGCCGCGCGCGACGACCTCGACCCTGGCGGTGCCGCCCACGAACGCGAGGGTCGCCGCGCCGGGGGCGGAGCCGGAGCCGGAGCCGGACGTCGCGCCGTCGTC
>Ga0265780_10006257_pt1 | contig 14818 bp, 9 predicted proteins | sample P1T30metagenome_FD_192432 | JGI IMG/M metagenome (GOLD analysis project Ga0265780, IMG submission 192432) | Plant litter microbial communities from East Loma Ridge, Irvine, California - P1 T30 | ecosystem: Environmental > Terrestrial > Plant litter > Unclassified | place: USA: California... | reverse complement strand
CCTCCAAGCCGACCTTCGCCTTGAATTCTGCCGTGTGCACCCTGCGCTTTTTGCCTTCGCTCATCTGCTGTCATCCTTTCACAGACAACAGCTTAAACCACCGTCTCAGATCCGGGGTCCACTATACTCTGACTTAGAGGTGTCCGTTGTCGTTGTGCGTTCGATTGCCGCGTCGTTAACCCACGCATGGACCGAGTTTGTTTCCATACGGGCGTTCTGGGTGGCGACGATCATCGCTGGCGGCGGAGCAGCATCGAACCTACCTCGGGCTAACAGGCGTTGCAATCCTTCCAGCGCCCAATTCAGGACTCCGGTTAGCTCATGCTTGATGATGTGGTCGGCCAGCAAAGGGTCGCGTTCCTTAGCCGGCACCTCTACAATGAACGGAACGATATCGAACCGCCTCCAAAAACCATTTGACTGGTCTTGCACTGAAGGGATGTGATTAGCGCAGATGATCCACTTTGCCGTGATGCGGGCCGTAATGCCTGGCAAATACTTGCGGTCGATGAAAATAGGCTCGCCGGAAATCATCGACTTAATGGTCTGCTCGCACCAGTCTTTGGGCGGAGCTTCATCGCAGTAGATGAGCGACGCGCCAATTAATTGCGCGGCATAGCTTTTCTCAAGTTGATTGGGAGATGCTGCCGCGTACCGACCATGGAGAGCTCGTACGATGCTCGCTAAGGTTCCTTTGCCGTTAGCGCCTGGCCCAATCCAAATCTGGGCAAGGTGAAAACGAGCGTCTGGGAGCAGTGTGTATCCTACGTATTCTTGCACTCGACTACGCACGGCTGCATCGGGAAGGATGGTCTGTAACAGCTTGTCGAACGTTTCTGGCTTTGGCGCGGTGGGAGCGTAGTCACAACCAAGCACATGACGTAACCCAAGCTCTTTATCGTGGGCGCGAAGAGTGGCGCCACCGTCGAGATGCAGGTAGCCATTTTGGAGTGGAATAATAGGGATGTTTGCACTGTCCTTCAACGTGGGAAGCCACAGCATAGCCGTCCGAAGTGCCGAATTAGCGCTGACGTTGCTGGCGTTGCTTTCATCGTTATCTACAATCCAGCGAAGTGCAATCTTCAAGGCATCTTCGTCTTCGATCTTAAGCCAACACTTACCATTCCAGCGCTGAAGGACACCGTCGGAAGATGCGTAGATACCGGATGCTGCCAGAAATTTTGCGAAGCTAAAAGGCTCAAACTTGGGGGCGCGGCTCACTTGCGACCTCCGCGCGTCATACAGGCACCGAGCGACTGGGCGCAAAAGTCGAACTCATCGACAGGGGGTTCCGAGCTAGCCGGAACAACGCGAACTTCATACTCTTTCATTGTTTGGTCCTTAGCGAGCTACTACAACTGCCTCGACATGAGGCGGTAGTGCATTGCTCTGAGACCGTATAACGCTGTTGAAAAAGCTACATTGATGATGAGACGGGCCGAGTTGCATAAACACCCTGAAATTACGAGCGCTTTTTGAGATTTAGAGAAACTCCTCTAGTCGCGGGGGAATTTGGTTTGTTGGTGCGGTGTGCTCCCCATGGTTGTCAGTTGAGAGCCTTGATCGAAACCGCGAAGGTAAGCGATGCGAACGCTTGCTTACGTCCCGTTGCTGACGTTCGAGAAGTCTTGCCGTCCGCCTGGAAACCGGGCATTCGCGTTCGAGTTGAGCAACTGCTCGGTACCCCCTTTTTGTTGGTGTTCGTGGCAGAACTTTCGCAGCTAGAAACCCGCGCCCAATCTGTGGCGGATTCTAATATCTGGCCCTGCTGGCAACGCGTTCTGCCGCACTGGCCTACACCGTTTTTCGCTCTTAATGACACCAATTTAGCAGCAAGCTTTGCCGCTTCGCGCCTTATTTAGGCGGTATGACCCGACTATGTCACAATGCCTTGGACGATAACGGAAGGTAGCACATGGCAACATTGACTCGGGTACACATAGCTAAAGAACCGGAAGCGCTCCATGTCGTCTTCGTCCATGGCCTCGGCGGTGAGGCGCGATCAACATGGATGCACAGACCGCAAGACAACACGACACTTTGGCCCAAGTGGATTGGCGAAGACGTTGGGTGCCATGTTTGGGTGGCCGGTTATGGTGCTGCAATTTCAGGCTGGACTGATGCTGCCATGCATCTGACCGATCTCGGCGAAGCCTTGTTTGCTGCCTTTCAAGCGGAAACGAGCCTGCATGGCCGTAGGTTGGTGTTGGTAGGCCACAGCCTTGGTGGATTGGTTATCAAATCTGGAATGACTCAAGCAGCGGCACTCGGCGATCCGCGACGGATGACGGTACTTGACACAGTCGATGGGGTTGTGTTCGTGGGAACTCCTCACCAGGGTTCTAGCCTGGCGACGGTGGCAGACAAGCTGCGCCTTGTTCTAAGAACAAACCCTCAAGTAACCAACATGGTCAGCGATGATGCTTGGCTAAAACTGCTGAACGGGCAATTTCGGAACCTCCAAGCCCAGCGCTGCTTTGGGGTGCGAGTATTCTTCGAGACTAAAGGCGTTTTTCTCGGCCGGAAAATATGTGGTTTCTCAATTGGGTCGAGGCAACTAATTGTTGATCGCAACAGCAGTGACCCCGGCATCGCCGGTGTCGTACCCACTGGAATCGAGGGGGATCACCTAGCCATTGCAAAACCCAAGTCACGCCAGGAGCTTGCACACAAAGCATTGGTTGATTTTTTGGTAGACGTGTCCAACGCTCCATCCTCAACCCTGCCAATGGTCGAGTCCACGCGCGCCGTTTTGCCTGAGGCCGATCAACTACCGACACGTTTGCGCAATGCGTCCGCGGCATTACTGAGCTGGCCAAGCACGCTGCCTGATGGCACGTGGCTTCCGCGACCTGAACTCGACACACTCAAAGCTAACCTCGACGCTGCGGTGGTGCATACCCACTTTCTGTTAGGCGAACCGGGGTGCGGCAAGTCGTCTCTATTGGTTCGTCTGGCTCAGGAGAAGCAGGCAGCCGGATGGAGTGTTCTGGCAATCAAAGCCGACCGGCTACCTCCTGATTTACATGATCGAGAAGCACTCACGCAGCATTTGAACCTCGGTGCAGATGCTGCGGCAATCTTGCGCCAGCTTGCCAAAAGTGGACCAGTGCTAGTGGTCATCGACCAAGTCGATGCATTGGCCGATCTGGTCGTTCAACAATCTGCGCGGTTACGTGTTTTGCTCGATCTTGTTCAAGACCTCTCTGATGCACCTGGCGTACATACTGTCATATCTTGCCGAATCTTTGAGCAAAAGCATGACCCAGCCCTTCGGAATCTGGATGCCACCATTCTGACACTGGAGTTGCCCGACTGGTCAGACGTGTTGCCGGTCTTAGCTGCACGAGGCCTCCAGGCCGGGGTTTGGAACCATGAACTTCAGCAGGTCTTACGTTCGCCTCACGCATTGGACATATTTTTATCGCTGCTCGAGGGAGCAACTGAGCCGGCGGCCTTAAAGAGCTTCCAAGGGCTACTGGAGAGGCAATGGGAGACACAGGTACTTAGTGATAGCAGCGGAAAGCGACGGACCACACTACGGCATTTGGCGAAGAAAATGGCTGACCGCGAGGTGCTCGGCTTGCCATTGGCAGTATTAGAGGACCATTTCACGGAAATTCAGGCTCTAGCTGCAGCCGGACTATTGCGCTTGGACAATGGCCCTGGGCGGGTGGAATTTCGACATCAAACGCTGTACGAATTTGTCCGAGCGCGCAGCTTTCTGGAGGAGAGTGGCAGCCTTACCGAAACCGTACGAGCACAGCAAAGTAGCCTGCGGATACGCCCCCAATTGTGGCATGCACTTGGATACTTCCGCGGCGCAAGCCCTGAGGAGTACGGGGCAGAAATCGGCAGTCTATGGGCGGCTGACCTGCGTCCGCACCTGAAGATGCTTCTGATCGAATTCCTGGGGCGTCAGACGGCGCCGCTGCCCGCTGAGAGGCGGCTGGCAGAGCATGCGATGGTAGACAAGTGGTTTCTACCTAGATTCATTGGAGCTGCAATCGGAAGCCCAGGATGGTTTTCATTTCTGGCGCCAATACACCTCCCTGGATTGATGTCGCTGCCATACGATCAGGCACAAGTTTTGCTGCCATTGCTTCGAGAGGCGTTGCATTTTGATGCTGATGCGGCCGTTGACTTGGTTGGCCGGCACTGGCTACCCGACGTAACCCGAGACGTGTTGAGCTGGCAGGTGCTGGGCGCGGGAGATGTGGTGCCGCGAGTAGGTGTTTGGTTGGACAGCCTCGTCATAATTGCTGGAAGAACGCCAATTTCCGACTGGGCCATAGGGCACGTAGCAGGCGTGCTGAGTGCGGCCTTTCCTGACGAAGCCCCAAGGATCGTGGCGGCATGGCTCAAGCGCCAAATTGAATTAGCCAAGGTTCCCCTGGATGCCGCCGCGAATGACCAGGACGTAGCCGCCAGTGTGTCCGAGAACGTTCAGTCCATTCTTGAGGCGCGGCAGTTCCATGACATGGTGGCAATCGCTGAGGCCTCCCCAAAGGCTTTCGTTCTCTCGATATGGCCGCTGCTAATTGAAGGCTTACGCCTATGCGCATCTGATGCGCCAGAGGTTGTGAGGGGTTATCGGCAATGTCGCGGCTTGACCTTCCAAGAACTGGACGACGAAGAGTCTCGCCAAGAGCGCCCCCTGCTACGCTCTGTTCAGTTAGCTGTACAAGCATGGGCTGAGTCGGATGCATCCGACTATCTTAATTTTGCTGACGTACATGCGGGGTCCGAACTATTGGTCGTGCACCGACTTCTGTCCGTCGGCCGCGTGCGCGCTGCAAGTCAATTCCCGTCGCGCGTGTTTGATTACTTGGTCGCAGACCCTAGGCGGCTGGCGCTCGGCCCTTACACCGATGTTCATAAGGAGAGCATCGCTATGATCGAAGTCACGAGCCCGGTTCTCGATGAGGCTTGCCTTGCTCGCCTTGAATCGACCCTAATCGATTGGCGCTACTACGCAGGCTCGGCGCAAGCCAGTGACGACGCTAGCATTCGACACCGAAGGCTTCAATGGGCAAGACAGCATCGCTTACGACTGTTGCGCGCAGTCCCAATTCGGCGACGCAGCCCCGCCATGCAGAGGCTTGTCGAAGAGGAAGAGCGCGCATTTCCAGGTCTGGAGAACCATGACGTGCATTTCACCGGTGTGCAGTGCATCGGAAGCCCCGTAAGCGCAGAGCAGATGGAGAAGGCCAAAGACGCAGATGTTCTAAACTTATTCAGTGAATTGGGGGATGAATCAGCATGGGACCATCCAAGGGACCGCATGAAGGGAGGTGCGATCCAGGCAGGCCGCGAATTGGCTAATCTCGCAAAGAAGAACTTAGCCAAGGCAATTCGAATAGTGCACTTGCTTGAGCCAGGACGTAATGAGATTCCAGTTGCCACGGTATTACGCGAATTAGTACCAGCTGGTCTCGCGCCCTCGGCGTTTTATTCCTTAGTGGCTGAGCTTGAAGACAAGGGATTTATTGGCGTCAATTTCCGGCGGGATGCTGCGTATGCAATCGCGAGCGTCGTCAGCAAAGATTCCCCAGTTCCAGATGCGTTGATCGACCGAATGGAGCGTTGGCTGAATCCGCTCGTCCTGGAGTCATCCCATGAAGGTGAAGCCAGCGTTAAGGACAATCGGTCGTCAGTGCTGTGGGGGCATAGTTCGCCAGCTGCACTCCCGGACGGGAACTACCCAACGCTCAGCGCTCTTACGGAGTCATGCCTATCTACCGAGCCGTCGCGAGTTGAGCGCTGGCTAGAGATTCTCGAACGACATGCTGTTCGAGCTGAATCACCCAAGGTGTGGGAGGCGCTGCTCCAACGGGAATTGTTGCGCCTTCGGATGGCGGAACGTTCACGGGCTGAATCACTGGTCGACAAGCTAGTAGAGGAAGCTCCTCTCATCGTGGACGGGCCAGGCTGGGTTCACTTTGTTGCCCATGCCTACCATTGGGCTTCGGCTGCATCAGTGCAGCGATGGGTCATGCGTACATTGGAGAGAGCAAAAAACGGCCAAGGAGCAGGCGAATTGATTGGCTTGCGGCACGCACTATTCCCTGCGGAGAGCTGGTCTCGTGAGCTAGCTCATTCGCTTGCTGAGGACGACTCGTCGCTGCCCACACTTGGCCTGGCATATAGCGTGGCTCATTTGTGGCATGAACCCATTACAAGGCCAGTCGTTCACTCCCTGCTAATGCAACTGCTTCGCAGTAGCGATGAGCAAATTCTAACTGCCCTGTCGGAAGTATTCTTAAACGATTCCTTCACCGCTGACGCAGAAACCCGAGAGTTGCTAGATGCGTTTGCGGCTTACCCCAACGTCTTGAAGAATGGCCGCGCAGAGCGCCTACCTGAATTGCTGGTTAAACTGGTAACCGCCGAGCCGGGGCGAGTGTGCCGTGTCGCCCATGCGTTGCTCGACACCGCAGGCGACCAGATGGGCAACATCGCAACCTCTTGGTACTTAAGCACCGAGTGGCTGCTAGATATTGCTCTGCAACTTCAAGACATGGGAAATACAGAGCGTGCTGCCGGATCGACGCTCTTTGAGCGCATGCTGGAGTTCAACATGCCCCAGGCGAAGGAGATGACGCTGGATTTAGACAAGCGTATGCCGGTCGGCGATAGTCCGCGAGCACCCGTACGGCGTAGGTCGCGTGTGAAACACCGTAGCCCAACGCGAAACACATGACTGATTAAGGCGTCGCAATCATTCCTTTGCGAGCGACTCCTCCTACCGATTTCGGTCCGGGGGAGCAGGATATCAGCTTGCTTAAGTGGAAGTATCACACATTTCCACAATTCGGCGATGCGGCAGCGCTCAGCCGGCTATTGGCCATTAGCGCTAAGTGATCGGCAATTCAATCGGATTTTCCCTTACCTGATTGTCCGGGTGGCCTAGCTTCGTGACTATGCGAGCGGTTTCAGGCAGGGACACACCTTTTGGGCTCAATATGACGGTACCGTCGTTCAACTGAAAAAATGAGCCGGTCGCCAGAGGATATATTGAGAGCGATTCGAAGCGCTTTGTGTAGGGTAACCCGTCCGCGCGCATCCGTTTTTACAAGTGTAGGCATGGGCAAGTCCAACTATTCTGGTTGTAAGCAGGTCTGTTCGTTGAAAATTATATAGGAACAATCAGCTGGGTCAATGCCGGCTAACTTGAACAGGTCTGGTCCAACGAGGCACGGCCAGGCGCGCAGCAGGACCCCGGTATGTAAGTCAAGCGAGGGGAGGTGAGGAAGGGTAACCTGCAGTGAGTCGCGTCTCTAGTCCAGGGGGCGAAGACTTGGCGGTTCAGACGCTAAAAAACTGCTATGCCAGATCACGGCGGACCGCGTCCGCCCTGGTTGGGTAAGGCGCCTATTAGAGCCGCGCCAGCACAGATGCTGCTGCGCGTTTGGCCTCCGAAATGTTGGCGACATAGTTTGCTTCAACTGGTATGCCAGTCTTGGTTACTACCGCATAACTCCATCGATGTTCATCATTCCAAACGTGAGCGATATGGTTGTCGTAGATTGCTTCCTGGCCGCCATTGACGTGATCGCGCCATCCGGAGGCATTGAGACGCTTCAAGATAGAACTCGCGCGGTCAGCGCTGATCAATTCTTCATGTATATCGACCTGGCCTACGCCAGCGCTTCCCAGCAATGTGCATTTCGCCCATTGGATGCGCAAATCGCCTCGGGCTACAGTTTGAATGGCATTCCGTACTCTGATTTGGTGGCTCAGAACATGCCCTCGCTCATCAATGGAGGAAGGTAGAAAAGCAACCATTGCAGCGGTTGGCTTCATGCTTGCAATGGATGGTGCCTGGCCGTCGGCGACGATGCTCAGCGCCTGCGCCAGATTGCTCATTTTTTTGCCTGACTTACGTGCATGCTCTACTTCTAACCAGATTCCTTCATTGCCCTTGACGGCAAATCCGTCGGGAATCTTCGCATTAGTATTTGCGCGGCGACGTAGTTCCGTCTCCGGGAAAATCTGGTATCCACGACGGTGGAGTTCGCACAGCACGGCATGTCCGATGAGATCATGTCGCCACGAAGCAGGCGGCAGCCAGCTTTCCCGATTGAATCGGCCGATGTCTTTTCCACTTCCCGATGCTATGCTGTTTTCGGCCAGCAGGCGCACCCCGGCGGTAGCCAGAACGAGGGCCCGCCCGGCCCCATCAGGGAGTTCGCGGACGATCACGAGTTGGCGTTCAATCCAACTCCTCACCAGACGGTCGGCAGCCTGCCGGCTGGCAGGACTATTGGGCCACAAGAGTTTGCCCAATTCTGCGGTGCGCAACCACCCAAACTGGTGTACGAAAAGGAGCCCATTTGCGTCATTCAGCCGCCGCTGTTCATGTGGAGTCGTCATGCTCAGTATAGAGCGCGGGAGCGTGGTGTTTACGCTGTTGTTCATTGCATAAAGCACGCAATAAACAACAGCACTACGACGGCCCTCCCTGAGGTCGGACCGCCTGCGCGCCCTGGGTCGTTTTGCAAGCAAAACTCCTTCCCGGGACTTGCCTTCACGTCCGCACTTCGTGTCGGACTCCAGCGTCACCCTACGGGTGACTTGGGGCGCCTCCCGCGGCCTCCGGCCTCCCCTTCGGGGACCGCTTCGCGGGCGGGCAAGGCGTTTTCGGCACTCGCCCCTGCGGGCCTCGGCTCCGAGCTGTGCTCGGCCTGCACCTTACGGTGCAGCAAAAACACCTTGCCCGCCCCCGTACCGGGTCGGGAGGCGGGGCTTTGCCCCCATCGAGCTTTTTTGCCGCCTGTCGCCTGCAGCTCCGCTTGCGGCAAAAAACTCGACGGCTCCCCCACCAGGCTGCCGCCTGGACCGGGGCTGGCGCCCCCACTTCGCCCTCTCTGGCCGCCTGTCCGCTGCGCTCCCGGCTTGCGCCCAGAGAGGGCAAAGCGGCTCCCTGATGTGCGGGCTCTGCATTCATTTTTAAACGTATGAGCCATTTGGGTCTGTTATAAGGCGTCACACTTTGATTGTGTATTCGTCCTCGCGTGGCATTGCAAGGCGAGGCAAAAAGGCGACGCGAGGCCTACATTGTTTCCGCTCGCGGCGCAGCGTTGTGCCGCTTGCACGGCGCTGCGGCCTACCCGAAGGTGAGCCTCCTGGTAGTGACTTGCTCCTCGTCTCCCAGTACTTGGACGACGGTGTTGTTGGGTGAACGGACGAGCGTGCCGCGCCACATCTGCTCGAACTTTTCGTGCGTGAATTTGAGCGTGTCAAGGTCGATGTCTGCGAGCGTGCCCGCAAGGTAGTCAGGCAAGCGGACCAGCTCGTCGTAGCGATGCAGGCCGCTCTTCTCGGGGACCTCGAAGAGGAACCTGGGCTTGTCGAGCAGAATGAGACCATCGTCCGGGCGGTCCAAAGCCGTGCTGTAAAACAGCAGGAAGATCACGTAAGCGAGGTCGTAGACGAGGCCGTCGTACCGGTCGAGAAGGGCGTCGCGGTCGGATATCCAGCGAATTTGCGATGGCCGCTTAGTGACCGCGAGGTGCTTGAAGACCTGCGCGCCGAACGTCGCGACGAGAAAGACTTGGCGTGCCAGCCTGGCGTTGAACTGCCGGTTGGCAGCTATGTCACGCTTGAATAGCCGCAGCCGCTTGGCGACGTCGTCGAAGTAAGCATTCGGGGCGGAGGAATTCGCCTGCAAGGTGCGGAGGAAGTCCTCGACGTCGGGAAGGAAGTCTTCCATGTTCGCAAGCGCAATGTAGTCGCGTAGCAGGTGCGACTCTCGCGATACGACGAAGGAGACGCTGAACGTCACAGGGAGGCCGAGATACTGCATGATACCGGCGGGGACCGTCCGGATATTCTTGATATCCTTTGGAGCCGCCGCCGCGATGTAGCTGCAGATGTTAGCGAGCGTGTCGTGGCTGGCGACAATCACGAACGAGACCACGTCGTTCTTCTTGCCGGCGTCCCCGATGCAGTAGTCCGATACCACGGTCCAATGGGCGTCTGGGGGATACGATGCGAACCACTCCGCCATGCCGGAGGCTATGCTCCTAAAGGACGTTTCGAGGGGATCGAATAGGTCGAGCATTTGGAATGACCTCCCGAAGGTTAGCCAGGACTGCGGAGCGAGTCGAACAGGTTGTCGATAGCACGGTCGGCACTCATCTGGTCGTACCTACGTTCCTTCATCTCGTCGTACATCCTGTCCCCGTAATCGGCCTGACTCTCCTCAAGCTCGGCTTTCGCCGCCATGACGGCGTGGATTTGCCCCTCGAAGTCGATACCCGTTCGCTTGGCGATGATCGCCAAATCCTGTTCGAGCTCGTCGAACTGCGATTCGTTATTGCACTCCAGGAGGTCGCTGCTGAACTGCTGGGCCCGATAGGCACTCGCTGCGGTTTCGAGCAGGCTGATCTGCTCGGCATCCAGCTCGTCGGGTTCCACTGCGTTCAGAATCTCCCGCAGTTCGTCTGACCGACAGCCGGTTGATGTCTCGGCGACGAGGGCTGTGATGATCGTCTTTCGCATCTCGTCATTCGACGGGGAAAATCGCAGCTTGCTCGTGCTGACGCTGGATAGCAGTGCGACCCCGTCGGTAATCTCAACACCCTCCGTTGCCCATTCTGCGAGGAGCTTTCCAACTCCAGCTACCGCGACCGCGGCGAGTCGTTGCGAGTTAAGGGACTCCGCCACTTGTAGTAGCGTGCCGACCCGGAGCTCGATGCTGTCGTCGAAGTAAGCGGTCCCGCCGATGGTATGCATCTTATGCGGAGCAGCGAGGAGCCGCTCGAAGGCGGCCGCGACGCGTTCGGGTTCGGTAGCGAGCAGCTGTAGGACGGCCGGGGCTTCCGCTTGGGCGAACGTCCAGACCTGCCGTGCCTGCTCGAACTGAACGGCTCCCTCGATCATGTCGAGCGCGTTCTGAACGTCCTGGCGCACGGCGGCATTGAGCATGTCGAGCACGGACGGATCGATGACCTCGATCTGGCTTCCAGGACGGATGAATGCGCCGTGCAGTTCGGAGAGGGCGGTGCGCCAGTCTGCGGGGGTAGTCCTGAAACCGTAGCGTTTGGAACGCTGGGCGTTGAGTGCGAGGAATGCTCGCTCAAGCAGGTCCTGCGCGCACTTCCCGTTGTGGGTATAGAGCGCCAGCAGGACGCTCCTCGCCGCATCGCTGATCTGCTGCTCGTAGGCGTGCTGCCATATCTCCGCCGGGTCCGATAGCAGGTTCCGGACGAACTCTTGGTACCGTTCCAGACGGACCGATTTGACCCGGCGGTAGCTGGACAGCCACTCCACCAAGCGTGGGTTAAATTTCTTGTGCTTCACGATCTCCATGTAAAAGCGGCCATGCAGCAGCGTTGCCCGATACTCTTCAGGTAGCTCGCTGAAGTAAATGTGGTTGTAGAGGATTTCCGCGCGCTGGCCGATGCTGTAATCGCCGATCTCCAGGACACAGCGGTCGTCGATAAGCCTAGCGTGCTTGAGCTTCTCAGACGCAGCGACCGCCTGGCTGAGGATGTGCTCACGTGTCGTCATCACAAGCCTCGCATTCGGTGACGCCCGCACCATCTCGATGAAGTCCAGTATCGCGCGGTCCTCATTCCTAGTAAAGGCCGAAGCACGCTCTCCGAGGAAGGTAGCGCCGATGAAGTCGTCGAAGTAGAATATTTGCCTTTTTCCGCGCTGGAAGCGGTCGCGTCCGGTCTGAAAGTCAGTGAGGATGGAGATCGGCTCGTACCCATCGCTTACGTAGCGATACAGGAGCATCTTGGCGAGGGTTGTCTTTCCGACGCCTGGCGGGCCGGAAATGATGGCTACGTGACCCTTGCTGAGCATGATGTGCGCTCGTGGGTAGGCAGCGCTGCGGACGTACCGCTTGATGTCCGCGTGGACTCTCTCAACCTCGAACTCGCTCTGCACCACCGAAGCGTTGTGGAGCGCGCGGTCGAGCACCGATTGGCTTGCGAGCCACAGCTTGTAGTGCCGCTGCTCGACGGTTGGGTGCAGCCCGAGCAGGTTGTTGATGTCGTCGCGGCCAAGGATGTCGCCGGTCGCTAGAATCCCGCCGAACAGCACTTGGATGTCTGCTTTGTTTTGTGGGGATAGGCCGACGGAAGTCACGATGAGGTAGCGCGAAGGCTTGATCATGGCGACCTTCGGTACCTCCTTCTTCAGGTCGCGTACCAGCCCCACGAGCCCAGTTTCCGCGTAGTGTTTGCACTGGACGACGGTGGAGTCGTTGTCGTGCGTGTGGCGGAAGTCTATGCCCCCGTCCTTGCCGGTCTTGAACGATTCGAGCACGATCCCGTCGCGCGCCTGAATCAGGTCGCGTGCGAGTTCCTCGAAATCGTGGGGCGAAAGCTGCTTGAAGTCGTAGTTGGGCATGAGGGGGCACCTAGGTTAGCAATCAGAATGCCAGCGTCTGCCACTGCTTACTCATGGCCGAAGTCGATCATTGTTTGCAAGGATATCATGTTGCCAAACTGAAAAAATACGTGAAGTCTCATTTAGCCTGACTCGAATGGACACTCTTGGCTCGCGATGGCCTCGGCGCCGCCGCATCGATTCCGACGGCCAGCGCTTCGAACTCCACGTGATTGGTCAAGCTGGCCTCGCGTTGGCAGTGGATTCGCATTAGGGCAAGCCGATACCAGCCCTAATGCGGCTCGATGGCGAGACTGAAGCGTTCATTAGCCTGGCTCGTTTCCTCGACGATCCGAGTAATCAAAATTAACGAAAGAGTCCAATTAGGCCTCTTCCCTGGCGAGCTAATGCGCGCTCAACCTTGCGTTTTAGTAACGAAGTCACGGCAGCCTTCCGCAAAGAAGGTCGTGTGACAAAAGAGTGGACGCGCAGCGTACACCCTGGTTGTTGCCATGACCTCTGTCGGCCCTTTGCCCTTGGAAGAGGGCATCGCCGCAAGCCGCCAAAACGAATTGATTAAAACAAGTCAGGCCATCGTTTGCTGATGCGCGTCCTCGTCGACATCATCAACCTGAACTGACCCCGATGTCAGGCCGATGGGTGCCGCGCTGAATAGCGGTGCCGCAAAGAGCTCTGCCATCGAAATCTTTGCATCTTTGGACAGACGCTTTACACCGTGGTGAATAGTATGGAGCTCCGGCGCCGCAAACGCCGCGTCCAGCTGTCGGGCAAGGCCCGATGCACTCAGGTGGGTATAACGAATGAGCATTCGTGGGTCACGGTGACCAGAAAATGCTTGGAGGTCCAGCAGCGTAAAACCACCAGGTGTGCGGCTTCCAGCCTCAGCGACACGGGATATCGCCTCGTGGCGAAGATCATGGATGCGCAGACGGTCATCGCCTTCTGTACAGATGTTTGCGGCTTCACAAATGCGTTTCCAGGCTTTACGGAGATAGTCCGTCGGGATAGGAAACACTTGGTCGCCGTCCCCGGGGAGTTCGCGAAGCAATGCCACCAAATCTGCGCGGAGCGGAAGTGTCCGCGAGAACCCATTCTTCGTTTCAGGAAGGAATGCCGTTTGGGCAACGAGATCAACGTGCTTCCAGGTGAGCTTGAGCGTCTCACTTCGCCGGGCTCCGGTCATTAATTGAAACTGGATGAAGGTTGCGACCATTGGCACATGTAAATGAGCCTGCTGAACTGCGAGCCTGGCATCCTTTAACGCGCTCAGGCGTTGATACTTCGTGTTTGACGGTTTTTTGCCGAACATTTGATCGCCCAGCGCTCGGGCGGTCAATTTCTGGTCCTCGATATGGGCCGCCGCCATGAGTCGACTCTCTTCATCTACGCGCAGCCGCCTGTCGCGGTCGTTGACGTATTTAGGGCGGTCGAAACCTAACAGTGGACTGCAGTGGACATGAATCCGCCACTTGTTAATGGCAGTGCAGCAGACAGTGTTAAAGATGTCAAGGTCACGGTCAATGGTTGCAGGTTCGGCGACTTGCGCCCGCTCATCGACGAAATCGCTGAAGTCGTCAGGTTCTACATTGGAGAAAGGCTTGCGAATGAATGCGACGGCATCACAAGGCAGCGACATTCGGCGGTTACTTGGCCGAGGAATGTGCAAATCCCGGTCGTAAGGATTGGGATGGGCCTTATGGATGGCTGCAATGTCTTGGCAAGGAAGACCTGCGTCTTCAAGCCACGCGTTGATTTTATAGGCCTCAATCATAAAGCCCTTGTTCCTGGGCGCCACTTCATTCAGATATCGGATGAGCAAGTCGGCCAGCGTGGTCTGATGGGCCTTGGTATAGTCCTGGAAAAGGCCGTAGTGCTGCTCGGACTCGATGCGCTTTTGGATGGCGACTGCCTCGGCCATAGTCACTGCTGTGAAGCTCTTGCGTTTACCGTTGAGGTAGTAACGCACAAGGTAAGCCTCGTCTAGTATGGTGGTCACTGGCCGGTGGCCCGCCTGGCGGAGCTCAGCGAAATAAGCGGCGGCTTGCGCTTGTTTAGTGTGGGGGAAAAGCTTGGTAAGGTCGCTAAGTTTGTTGACCTCAATTTTGATGCGAGAACGATTGTCGATACTAGCCACGGTTAAGTCCCTGAAAAAGTGGTTGGGACTAGGTATAGGCAACTTTGGGGAGGATGATTCGTTCTTTTTCTCAAACGCCGGTTGCTTTAGCCACCGATTAGCCACTTGCCACTGTATCTCCTAGATCGGCAATTCAAAAAAGCCTTGATATACAAGGGAATTTTTGGTCGGGGTGGCAAGATTCGAACTTGCGGCCTCTACGTCCCGAACGTAGCGCTCTACCGGGCTAAGCTACACCCCGACGGTTTGGGATGTACTTACAACCACCCCGGGATGGTTGTATATTAATTTCGCTTAATGGTTTCTGTCAACAGCGAA
>Ga0265780_10006256_pt1 | contig 14819 bp, 9 predicted proteins | sample P1T30metagenome_FD_192432 | JGI IMG/M metagenome (GOLD analysis project Ga0265780, IMG submission 192432) | Plant litter microbial communities from East Loma Ridge, Irvine, California - P1 T30 | ecosystem: Environmental > Terrestrial > Plant litter > Unclassified | place: USA: California... | reverse complement strand
GTGCCACCACTAATTCTGATGATTGAGTTAGCTGAAGCACGCGAGATGCTTCGCTGCGCGCTGCATGACGGGTTTTCAGCTCTTCTTCTTTTTCAAAATCACCACCTCCCGGTAGGCGCTGCCCAGCTTGTTCACCACCGCGTTCCAGCGGCCAAACTGCTGGGGCTGGAGCAGGAGGTAGTTCACGTACACCTCGCGGTCCTGGATGATTTTGTTGCCCTGGCGCTCGTAGCTCACCTTGAAGCCGAGGGCGTCGCCCTGGGCCTGGGTGGTGGGCGGCAGGTAGCTCACCTCGTAGCCAGCCGGCACCACCAGCTCGGTGCGGGTGTGGTCGGTGTGGGCGTACTCGTTGTAGCGGGGCAGCTTACGGGTGGTCGAGTCGATGCGGTCGGTGGCGTAGGGGCGCTCCAGGTTGAGGTTCACGTACACCTCGTCGTCCACCTGCTGCACGTAGTCTTGCAGGCGGTAGTCGTAGCTGATGCTCAAGGGCTGGTCGCGGGTTTCGAGGTTGGCGATGCTGTATTTGTCGACGAAGAACTTGTTGTTGCCGCGCTCCAGCAGGGCCTTGATGTACTTGGGCTCGTCGGTGCGGTCCAGCCCGTCGAGGCCGTAGCTCTGGGTGACTTTGGTGTAGCCGGCCAGGCTGAGCTTGCCGGTGCCGCGCAGGGTGGTGCCGTCCAGGGTGAGCACGGAGGCGTCGTCGGTGCCGCTGCGGGTTTTGTCCATGGCCGGGATGGTGACCACGCGGCTGTTCTTGGGGTCGAGGCCCAACAGGCCTTCCTTGCCCTGAATCATGGCCGATGGCATGCCGTAGGGCGTGTGCTTGCTGGTGGCATCGAGGAAGACGTACTCGCCGGGCTTGGGCTCGTAGGTGGCAATCATGTGGTTGTCGACGCCGGGCGTGGCCAGCTCGTTGTACTTATAGGGCAGGTCGCGGGTGCCCACCCAGGTGAGGTAGGCATTCTTGACGCCAGCCAAGTGCAGCATCTCGTTGGTGAGGTTGGCCATGTCCTTGCAGTCGCCGTAGCGGCGGGCGTACACCAGGCCGGCATCGTGCGGGATGAAGCCGCGCAGGCCCTGCTCGAAGGCGATGTATTTCACATTGTCCTGCACCCAATAATACACGCGGCGCACCTTTTCCTCCTCGGTTTTGGCCCCGGCCACCAGCGAGTCGACGCGGTGCTGCAGGGCCGGACTGGGCTGCCGGTCGATGCGATTCACGAAGTCGGCGTACATGGTGTAGAGCTCCGGCACGCCGGCCAGCAGCTTACGCGACTGCCCCGCCACGGTGGCTTCTTCCACGAAAAACACGATGTGCGGCAGATAATAGCTGGCCTCGGGGGCGTCCTCGTCGCGGGGCGGGCTGGGCAGGTTGTCGGCCGTCCAGCGATACACCACGGTGCTGCCTTTTTCCTCCTTGCTGTACTTGATGGGCGTGTTTTCGGCGTGGAAGGTCTTGTAGCCGATGCGCACGCCCTTAGGGGCCGTGATGGTTAGCTCGGCGTGCTTCACGGGCACGTAGGAACCCACGAAAAACGGCATCACAAACCGGGCATCGACATGGCGCACGGTGTAGTCGCTCACGGTGCGGGCGCCGGGCGTGATGGCCGGAAACGAGAACGACACGGAGCGGGTATCGTCGAAAAACACCCCCGACTGAATCTCAAATTTGTCCTTGAACTCGCTCACCTTAACGGTTTTGAACTTCTCGCCGTTGGGCACCAGGGTGCGGGCTTCCAGCTTTTGCAGGCGGTTGAAATGGGAGCTGTACACCCGGTCGTTGGCGTACATGGCCGACTGCTCATCCAGGTGCAGCATGTCGGCGTGGTGCCGGGCCACTACCTGCACCGAGTCGTTGCGAAACTCCACGCTCAGGTCCTGGCGCAGCTCCAGGTACACGGCTTTTTCGCCGGGGTACTGCTTTTTAAGGTCCGTCACCAGCTGGCTGCTGGGCGCCTGGGCCCGGGCCGCCAGGCCCATCAGGAGCAAGAGGGGTAGAAATAGCTTAGCGGAATACATGAAACACTACTAAAAATGAGGAATATTGGAAGGCTTGGATTCGGACTAAAGTTAGATAGGAATGCGGGAATAAGTGCACGAAAGCGGGACGAAATATAGTAGGTAAACGGGTCACCGACACGCGCCAGTAGGGGTAGTAGGCAGCCAAGGGCCAGCAACCCGAACCGTCGCTAAGAGCGTGCAGAAAAAGTGCGTCCTGCTGAGCGGAGTCGAAGCATCTCCGCCGCAGTAGTAAATCTGATTACTTGCGCGGTGGAGATGCTTCGACTCCGCTCAGCAGGACGCACTTCTTCTCCTTGAGGTGAGGGCTTTCTACCCCTTCCCTACTTTTTCCCTTCGTACACCACGGCGTTCCAATACACATCGGTGCGCTGGGGCTTGCCGGCGGCATCGAAGTAGGTAGTAGGGCCACTGCGCTCACCAATGCGGTAGGTTTCTTCCCGCTCCAGGGTGCCATCGGGGCGGTAGTAGCGGCAGCGGCCGTGCAGCTCGCCGTGCAGGTACTGCTCCTCCTCCATGCGCTTGCCACCAGGGTAAAAGCTTTCCAGCAAGCCCGTGCGCACCCCTTTCTGGAAGCTGGTACGCCGGAACACCTCACCGCTGGCGTAGTAGAACGTGGCCGGCCCGGTGGGTAGGTTGTGGTCGAAGGTTTCGGCGGCGGCGGGCTTGCCGTTGGGGAAGGTGGTGGCCACCGGGCCACTCAGGTTGGCCAGGGGTTGAAAGGCTGCCTTCGCATCGGGCCCGCGGAAGCTCACCAGGTCGCCGTGCTCAAAGGTTTTCTCCACCAAGAGCTCGCCAGCGGGGTTGAAGCGGCGGCTGAGGCCGTGCAATTCGCCTTCGTCGTAGTGCTGCACCCATTCTACCTGGCCGTTGGGGAAGTAGCTGGTCCACTCGCCTTCTTCTTCGCCGTCGCGGTAGCTGCCCTGCTGGTGAAGCTGGCCGCTGGGGTAATACATCAGCCATTCGCCGTGGCTCCGGCCGCCCCGGAACGCGCCTACGCGGTCGGGCTTGCCGTTGGGGAAGGTGGATTTGTAGGGCCCATTGCGGCGCCCATCCACCTGCGTGTAGGTCGATTCGATGCTGCCATCGGGCCGGAACCAGGTCGACGGCCCCGAGCTGTTGTAGCAAGTCAGGCCCGTTTGATACAGGGTTTTGCCGTTGGGGTAGCGGAAGCTGAACTCCTTGCTCTCGGGCTTCAGTTCCACCAGGGTCACCACCTTGCCCAGCGAGTCGTAGGTGGTGATGCGTCGCAGCTGGCCAAACTCGGTCAGGCGTTCCTGAGTGAGCTTGCCGCCCGGCTCGAAGCTGCGGCCCGGACCGCTGATTTCGCCCTTGAAGTATTCATACTCCTCGCTTACGCGGCCGTTGGCGTAGTAGTCTTTCCACAGGCCGTGGCGCTGGCCGGCCAGGTAGTAGCCGGTGGTGGCGGGCTGGCCATCCTTGGTGTACTGCTCGTAGTAGCCGTCCTCGTCGCCGCTGGCGTCGTAGTGCAAGCGGCGCTGGAGCTGACCATTGTGGTGGTAATACTCTGTGGTGCCGGTTTTGACGCCTTTGGTGTAATGGCTGCTTTCGCGTACCGCGCCGTCGCGATAAAACCACTTCCACTCGCCCGTCATCTGCCCGTCGAGGTAGCTGCCGGTGGCGTATTTGTTACCGTTTTCGTCCAGGGCCTGCACGGTGGTCAGGGATTTTTTTACGGGCTGGTCGCTCAGGGTTTTGCCCGTGCGGTCGTAGTAGCGCAGGCGGATGGCCCGGCCGTGGGCATAGTCTGCGTCGGAGTAGAGGTGGCCGGTTTCGTCGTAGTCGTGGTAGGTACCGTGGAGCTCGCCGGCCTCGTCATAGGTCTTTTCCACGCTCAGCTTGCCGGTGCGGAAGTACGTTTTCCATACGCCCACGCGCTTGCCTTTCACGTACTTGCCTTCCTCGCGCAAGGCGCCGTTGGAATGGTAGGCCGCGTAGGCACCTTCGCGTTCGCCTTTGTCGTTGGTGCCTTTATTTTCCAGCGTTTTGTCGGGATGGTAGGTGGCAAAGGGGCCCTGCTTCACGCCGTTGACCAGCATGGTGGTGTATTCGGGCGTGCCGTCTTGGTAGAAGCCTTCTTCCAGCCCGTCGATTTTCTCGTTGTGCAGGGTGGCCCGCATGCGTACCTGGCCATTGTCGTAGTAGGTGGTGTAGGGTCCTTCCAGCACATCGTTCTTGAACGTGCGGGCGCCAATGCGGGTACCGCAGTCGTTGTACACCGTCACCACGCCTTCCACCTTGCCGGCGCGGTACGGGATGTCGTACGAGGGCTGTCCATTGGTGTGGAACTCCCGCGCCAGGCCTTCGCGCTCGCCCTGCTCGTTGTAGAGAAAAGTTTTTTCAATGGTGCCATCCGGCCGCAGCACTTTCCAGAGACCCACGCGCTGCCCGGCAGCATTGTAGCGCCCCATGGCATCTACCGCGCCCTGGTTATTGAGCGAAATCCAGTCGCCTGCGCCGTGCTTGAACTGGCCGTTTTCGGTGCTGCCCGGCCCCAAGCCTTCGGGTTTGCCGTCGCTGTACCAGGCGGTGAGGCGCTGGCCGGCACTGCCGCCCGCCACCAGTTGCTGGGTCCGCAGAGCTACCAGGGGCTTCAGCACGGCCTTCAGCATGGTTTCTATCTTGCCTTTGTTGCCTTTTACCCACTGGCTGGCCTTGGCATCATCAGCCGATTGCAGAGCTAGGTAGGTGAAGGCCGTCAGGTTGTCGTCCTGCCGCAGGGCTGCCACCGCAGGGCCGTACACCCGAATCCAGAAATCATCAGCCGGGCCATCCACCGGAAATTTCTCAACCAGCAGCTGGGTCTGCTTCACCACAGCCGCCTCAAATTTCACCTTCGATACGTAGTTCTTCTGCAGCGCTAGCTTGCTTTCCAGCAGCTGGTCCAGCTCCGCAAAAGCCTCGTTGGTGGCCACGGACTTCACTTTATCCTTTTCTTCCACCACGGCCAAGCCCTGCGAGAGCCGTTCGGCCTGCACCAGCACGCTGTGACTAGTGGTGTTGGCATCGGCCAGGGCTAGATACATGAGCCAGCTCATCAGCGCGTGCGCCGTTTGGCCTTGCTTGGCCGCCAGCAAGCCCAGCAAGCGGTGCGAGTTGGGGTGCATCGGGTTCAGCTCTAGTCCATGCTCCAGGCTGACCAGCGCCGCAGCGGGCTGGCCGGTTTCCAGCAGCATCACGCCTTGGTTGTAATACAGACTCTGGCTGTAGGGGAACAGGTGCAAGGCCTGCTGGTACGCCGTCTGGGCAGCCTCCACCTGCTTCAGCTGCTCGTGGGCATACGCCAGGGTGTTGTAGGTCTGGGGCTCGAAGGGATTGAGGGCAATGGCCCGGCGGGCCGCTGCCACGGCTTCCTCGTTTTTACCAGCCGAGTGCAGACTCAGGGCCAGCTCGCTTTGCGCCGTGGCGTAGGACGAGTCGCCGGGCGTGACAGCCTGGTATTTGGCAATGGCCCCTGCGTAGTCCTCCTTATCGTGAAGTGCTACGCCTTCTTTCACCAGCTGGCCCGGCTTGGGCCAGGCTACGGGGGCTTGCTGGCTCATCCCCAGGCGTGGGGCAGCCAGCAGCAGTGCCAGCGCGGCACCGCGAATTACTGTCGACATAAATGAAATTAGAAGGAAGCGAAGCAGGCAATTTCCCGGCCCTAAGCCGTGGCAGCATCGCCTGCATTGCCACAATGATAAGCATATACCTGCCTATGCTTTCATCCTTCATTCATCTTTTTTTCGCCTATGGCTTCCTTTTTTTAGCGGGCCCCACGGCCGGGCTGTTAGCGGGCCCAGCCGCCGGGTGCACCACCAGCTCTTTATAGCCAAATGTAGCATCGGTTTCGCGCCGGAAATCCAGTTGCGGCAGCTCGCCCAGCACAATTTCGGCGGTGGTATACACCCGGCAGCCATCCAGCAAATGCCCGCCAATAGTGCGGCCGGTACTATCCGACACCGCCAGGTGCAGGTGCGAGCCATTAGTGGAAAGTGTACCCACCAGCGACACAATCTCGAAGTGCCCTTTATACACAGAGGGCCCTTCTTGGTTGGCCAGCCGCAACGTGGTCACGGTAAGGCTACCCACGCAGGTCAGCATGGTGCCGGCCACAATGTGGTTGGCTTGCACGAAGGCTGCGAGCTGCTGGCGTAGGTCATCGCCGGGCTTGAGGCGCAGGGCGTAGGTTTTCAGGGAGGAAGAGTGGGCAGGCGGCACGGGTGGCATAGGTGCAGGCGAAGCGACGGGCTGGCCCAGCACCGGCGCAACGGTTAGCCACAATCCCGCGAGAAGCAGAAATTTCATAATCGAAGGTAGGCAGCGCGGCCCCTCTCCCATCCGGCACCGGCACAGCCAGACGCACGATGCCTTCCGCTGGCGAGCTTGGTCAGGTCAGCGGATTGCCAGTCCCAAACAAGGCCCGCGCCTACTCGCGCGTGATAATCCACCACTGCGTGCCATCGCTTTGCACGGTGATGCCCTTGTTGCCGCTGCCGGTGCCCAGCGTGAAGTTGGCGGAGGTGCTGGCGGTGCCCGCGTCGCGGAGGGTGCCCGTGATGGTGTTGCTACCGGTGTTGCCGTTCAGCAGGTGGTAGAGGCGGCCGATGTTGGTGGCGCTGGGGGCGGGCAGGCTCACGTTGCCGGTTACCAGCACGGTGTAATCGGTGGCGGCGATGGTGGCGCTGCTCAGCGTGCGGATGGAGGCCGCCACCGAGCCCGCTACTTGCAGCGTGCTGGTGGGGGTGCTGGTGCCCACGCCCACGTTGCCAGCGTTAAGCACCGTGAGGCGGGCGGCGTCGTTGCCTTCTATCACGAAGTCACCGTTGGTGTTCTGACCGATGTCGAGGTAGTCGGTGCCCGCGCCCTGGCCCTGGAAGCGCAGTTGCGGGCCGTTGCCGTTGTTGCCCTTCCAGGTGCCCAGCAGCACGGTATTAATGCCGCCGCTAGCGGGGAAGTCGTTGGTTTGGAAGCTGCCGTTGGTCATCAGCGAGCGCAGCGTACCGCTCACATCCAGCTTGTTGATGGGGATGGCCAGGCCGATGCCCACGTTGCCGCCGGCCTTCACCGTGAGCAGCGGGGAGCCGGCGTTGGTCTGGGTGCCAGTACTCACGTCGAGAGCGGTAGCGTCGGCGTTGCTGCCATTTATCTTCACGGCCAGGCCGTTGGATACGGCCTGCGCGCCGGCGTTGTAAAACTGCCCCACGTAGCCGTTCTGGTTGGCCGCCCAGTTCAGCGAGCCGGGGTTGCCGCCTTGTCCGTCGGCCCCGAGGGTGTTCACGCTGGTATTGGCTAGCTGCCCAGCGGGCGAGGTGGTGCCCAGGCCCAAGGTGCCGGCACCCGTCAGGGCCAAATTGTAGCCGGCCAGCCCAATGGTGGTGGCCTGACTCAAGGTGCCACCCAGGCCGATGGCGCTACCGGTTTTGGTCAGCCCGTTGGTGGCTGTGATGGTGGCGCCCGCCGCCGTGGCCAACTGCTGCCAGCTGGGGGCCACCGCCGTGCCAGCATTGTAGTAGAAGCCCGGCGTGCCACCGGTTTGGTACACAATGAGGCCGTTGGCGGGGCTTACCAGCGCGGTGGCATCGGCCACGCGTGGCAACAGGGCGCCCCTGTTGCTGCTCACGATGTCGAGGGCCGCGAGGCGTCCGGGGCGGTGGTACCAATGCCCACGGAGCCGGTCTGGGCACGGGCAGCCAGAGGCAGCAGACCGGCCAGACACAGGCCGGACAAAAGGGTGTATAAATGCTTCATGCGCTAGTTATATGGCCAGAAATTCCGACCTTAAGCACGAAGGTAAGACCCAACACCTCGCTGTTTTATTATGCCAAGATGAAGTAGCACTGCTACGAGGCAACAGGTAGTAAATTTCACCCAAGACGGCCGGAATCTTTCCTTTTGGTAGCAATCAGCCGAGCAAACTGCACAGCTGCTTCGATTAAGCCTAATCTGGCTGGCGTTAGGTTATTTGCCCTTGTAGGCCTCCGCTACTACGGCATCCAGCGGCGTTTTGCGTGGCCTCGGCGCGGCGTTATCCATCCTACCCTGCGGTAGCGGTAACCACTTTTTTCTTTGGTGCGGCTAGTTCATTGCCAACCAGTACTTTTTTAGTTAGCAACGGGGTACCTCACCCACTGGGCAAAATCCTTCAATCGCAATTCTAGTGCCTTGATGGGTTTACAAGCGAGGTAGCTGTGCCTTTACGAGAACAGCCGCAATCTGCCTCCCCTACTTGCTAAATCGCACCGTGCCGTAGCGCACCTTGATGTTCACGTTGCTGGCGCGTTGCGCCGGGGCCACCGTGCCGAAGGTGCCCAGCACGTCGCTGGTTTGCGGGCCGTTTTCCTGCGACAGCACGCGCACCAGGTCCTTGTCAACCAACAGCTGTCCTTGCTCGGTGCTCACATCGAAGCGGAAGCCCGGGGCCTCAGCAAAACCTAGCCGGATGGTGCTGAAACCACCATCCAAGTTCACTTGGCGGAAATTGGCGCCCATGTCGCGCACCACAAAATCGGGGCAGTAGCGTAGGGCCATATCCAAGGCCTCATCCAGCTTGTCGATGGTGAAGCGCGAGTAGCCCGACGAACCGCGCAGGTTGCGTACGGTGCCCAGGGCTACGTCGCCGTACTTGCTGTGCACGGTGAGGTCCTGCACCGTGCCGATGTCTACATCGGAATAGTTGTTGCGCAAATCCACCGTGGTACCGGTATCGAGGCGTAGCTGGGAGTAGCTGGCGTCGATGCTGGCCCGGCCGGCGAAGGCAATCCGGCAGTTGCCGTTGCCGATGCGCACAAGGTTGCGCGGGCCTTCGAGGCGGGCGGTGCGCAGGGCACCATATTCTACCGCCAGCTCAGTGGGGCCGGTCATGTCGCCGTTCAGCGTCACTTCGCCGAAGCTATTGTACACCTTGAGCGCCGTGGTGCGGGGCAGCCACACGGTGTAATTCACCTCGTAGCGGCAGCCACCGGCCCGGCCACGCAACGCGGGACCAAACTGCGTGCTCACCGCCACGCCACCGGTTTTGCAGTCATAATCCAGCCACTGCACGCCCAGCGCATCCAACACCACACGGGCGCCGGCGTCGGTTTCGGCGCGGGCTACCAGCTCGGCATCGACCTTAATTTCGTGCTTGCTCCAGGTGTTGATTTGCACGCGGCCATAGCGGGTATCCAGCGCAAAGGGGCGGCCGGTCTTCGGCACGTTATAGCTGCGGCTAAGGCGGCGGCGCTGCTCCACCTGCAACGCGCTGCCGGGCTGTTCGTCCGTCTGGTCGAGAAGCGGGTTCTGCTGCGGGTTCTGTGGTTGCTGACAAGGTTGCTCTGGGCCTTGCGGCGGTTCGCCGGAGCCATACAGCGCTTCCTCGGCGCGGCGCGCCTCGGGCGTCAGCACCCGAATGGCCACGCCCCGGTCCACTGTCACCCACAGGCCCGACTGGGCCTGGGCAGCGGCCGGCTTCAGCAGCCCGGCCAGCACGCCCACGAGGCCCAGCACCTGCCCTATCCGGAACGCCAGGGGCTTCTTCATTCTCCCTGGTGGCGGCTATCGGCCAGCACATAGGCCCCGTTGCTGCGGTCGTCATCAGCCGTGCGGTCGGTGCCGAGGTTGAGTTGGCGGTCCAGAATATCGAGGCGCACTTGCAGGTTACGGTTCATGGCCGTGAGCACGGCATCAGGCTGCGGGTGGTGCAACAGCTGCTGCTTCAGCTCTCGGTAGCTCGAATCGAGCGAGGCCAGTTCCAGTTGCCAGTCAGCATTCATGGCCGCCATTCCGGGCCCACTGAGTTGGCTCAATTCGGCCTGACGGCGGGCCAGCTGGTTAGTGTAATACGCTTCCATACCGCGCACGGCACGTACCAGCTGGCTATCGGCGCCGGTGGTATGCTCAGCAGCGGTCAAGGACAGTGGGTTGCCGCCCTGGTACAGGGCAGCGTCATCAGAATTCACGGCCAAAGTGCTGCCCGAGCTAGCAGCGGCCGGGCTCGAAGCGGCGGCTACTTCCGGAGCAGCCTGGCGGGACTTCCACGCCTCGCTGGCGCCGGCGGCAAAAACCAGCAACGCCAGCGCCGCCGCCACGCCGTAGCGCTGAAACCAGTTTTGGCGGGTGGCCGGGGCCATCGTCGCGGCAGCCGCAACGGGCGCCGTAGTCACCTCGTCAGCCAAGCGCATCACCGGCGTTTCGGGCGCGGTGGCATTCAGCTTCTCCTCCAGCGCAGCCCACAGGTCGGGGCGCGGTTCGTGGGTATCGAAATCGGCGCGGTGCCGCTCGACGAAGTTTTCCAGAGATTTATTTTTCGGGGTATCCATGAATTGAGTAGCAGACGCACGGTTCGTCCAGGTTCAGAGCGGGCGGCGGGTATATCGAAAAACGCAGCCGGGCGAAAGAGGATGAAGGGTAGTTGAACGGTTAATTAAATAATGGAATAGTTTTTTTAGACTTAAGACATGAGACGTTAGACATGAGAATAGGGCATTTTACCAACAGGATTTCCAAAGTATAACGTCTCATGCCTTTAAGTCTAACTAAGGCCGCGCTGGGTGGCCAGCTCGCGCAGCCGGACGCGCGCCCGGCTGTATTGGGATTTGGAAGTGGACTCGGAAATGCCCAGGATGCCGGCAATTTCGAGGTGGTCGTAGCCTTCGAGCAGGTACAGGCTCAGTACTACGCGGTAGCCGTCGGGCAGTTCCTGAATGCAGCGGCGCAGCACGTCGGCGCGGTAGTGCATATCGGCCTCGTCCTCGGGCGAAGCGGCGATGGCTTCGGCGGGTTCTTCGTGGTGTTGCTCGCCCAGCGGCACCAGCGCCAGCCGCCGCTGCCGCAGGCAATTAATGCTTTTGTTCACCACAATCCGCTTTAGCCAGGCGCCAAATGAGGAGTCGCCTTTGTAACCACTCAGTTCCCGGAAGGCGCTCAGAAACGACTCCTGGAGCACATCTTCAGCCTCGGCATAGTCGCCGGTAATGCGCAGGGCGGCGTTGAACATGGCCTTGGAATAGCGCCGGTAAATCTCGGCCTGCGCCTGCCGGTCGTTGAGGCGGCAGCGCTCTACCAGCGGGGCATTGATGTCGACGTAGGCGGAAATGGACAGGGCTTCCATGCAGAAAACGAGGTCTTAGAAGTGCTTAAGCAACCCATAGACTACCGGGTAGGTTCAGGGGTTGCACGGCAAATTACGCAGGTTGTGGGCGTGGGCAAGAAGCTACCCGCCGGTCATGCAGAGCGTAGCGAAGCATCTCGCGTGCCGAAGTAATCAACCCCTCTGAAACGATTGAATAATTGGCGGCGCGAGCGAGATGCTTCGCTGCGCTCTGCATGACAGATGGGTGACTGAGTGGCATCAGTGAAAACCCTTATTTCTGCGCCCCGCCAAACCTTTCCCACCAACCCCAGTTATAACCCCGCGAAATAAAATTTTGGCATTTCGCAGATTCATCTTTTATCTTTGCACTTGCAATTCACCCGAATTGCTGCAAATTTTATACAGAGGCGCGGAGAGACAGGCTCGACGAAACGCCGGCAACCCCCACTAGTTGGAACGGTGCCAAGTCCTGACATATAAAAACGCCGTGAGCACTTCCATCAACCACCGTCTGCAATTCGCCACTTCTGCTGTCTCGCGCCAGATGTGTTGTTGCATGGCGCGTCCTCTGGCCTGTATGCTGGGGGCAATTGCTGGTTGTTGAGCTAGGGCTTCTCTTCCTGCGGCTGCTGCGGCGGCCACCCCGCTATCCCTCTTTGTGGTGATTGATTCATTGCGCGACGCGTAGCGGGTTTTTGCGGCCTTCGCGGCCCATCCTGGTTTTTTCTCCGGAAAAAAACTCCCCAATTCATCATGGCATTACCCCTTGAAAGCCAGGTCGCTGACCTGCGCCGCTACTTGCCCGAACACTCGGCCGCCGAAACGCTGGCCCTGCTGGCCGACCACTTCCCTGGCCGCGTTTCCTTCTCCACTTCCTTCGGCCTCGAAGACCAGATACTCACCCATCTCATCTTCGAAAACGACCTCCCCATCCGGGTTTTCACCCTCGATACGGGCCGCAACTTCCAGGAAACCTATTCCACCTGGAACAAGACTTTGCTGCGCTACGAAAAGCCCATCGAAGTATTTGCGCCCAACGGAGCCGCAATTGAAGAACTGACCCGCCAAAAGGGCCCCAACAGCTTCTACGAGAGCATCGCAAACCGGAAAGAGTGCTGCAACATCCGCAAAGTGGAGCCGCTTTCCCGCGCCCTGGCCGGCCAGCAGGTGTGGGTGACGGGCATCCGCGCCGAGCAGTCGCAAAACCGCCAGACCATGCACCCGGCCGAGTGGGACGCCGGCCACCAGCTCATCAAAGTACACCCGCTGTTCGACTGGACCTGGGAGCAAGCCTGGAATTTTGCGCAAGTCCACGGCATCCCGGTTAACCCGTTGCATCAGAAGGGTTTCGTGAGCATCGGCTGCGCGCCGTGCACCCGGGCTATTGCGCCAGGCGAGGACTTCCGCGCCGGCCGCTGGTGGTGGGAGGATGCTGCCGCCAAGGAGTGCGGCCTCCATGCCACCGCCGCCCACCAGGGCCTCGACCCAGTGGTGGAGCGAATGCCAGGCTAGGCGGAGTACCGCGAAATTTCATTTCGCCACGAGCGAAGCGATTTCTTCCGCTGCCCATACCCTTCCCCAAAGGCACCTCTCGCGGGCCTTATCCCACCCCCTTTTCCTGCTTATCCATTTCGCCCGTTTTTTTCGGGCCCTGAATTTCTATTGCCCATGCCAACTGCTCATTATCTCGATTATCTCGACCGTTTAGAAGCCGAAGCTATTCATATCCTGCGTGAAGTAGCCGGCCAGTTCGAGCGGCCTGCGCTGTTGTTTTCCGGTGGCAAAGACTCCATCGCCCTCACCCGATTGGCGGAAAAAGCCTTCCGGCCCGGCAAGTTCCCGTTTCCGCTGGTCCACATCGACACGGGCCACAACTTCGAGGAAATCATCAATTACCGCGACGAGTTGGCAGCGCACTTGGGCGAGAAGCTGATTGTGCGCAAGGTGGAAGACACTATCCGGGAGCGCGGCCTACGCGAGCCCGGCGGCAAGTACCCCAGCCGCAACCCGCTGCAAACCTACACCTTGCTCGATGTGATTGAGGAATTTGAGTTTGATGCCTGCATCGGCGGCGCGCGGCGCGATGAAGAGAAAGCCCGGGCCAAGGAGCGCATCTTCTCGGTGCGCGACGACTTCGGCCAGTGGGACCCCAAACGCCAGCGCCCCGAGCTGTGGAACATCTACAACGGCCGCATCCAGAAGGGCGAAAACGTGCGGGTGTTTCCCATCTCCAACTGGACCGAGCTGGACGTGTGGAACTACATCCAGCGCGAGAACATCAAGCTGCCAGAGATTTACTTCTCGCACGAGCGTCAGTGCGTGGTGCTGCCCAGCGGCCAACTCCTCGGCTTTAGCGAGCACCTCAACCTGGATGAAACCGACGAAATCGTGAACCGCCGCGTGCGCTTCCGCACCGTGGGCGACTCTACTTGCACGGCCGCCGTGGAAAGCGACGCCGCCTCCGTCGACGACATCATCCAAGACCTGTTGCTGGCCAAAGTGAGCGAACGAGGCGCCACGCGGCTCGATGACAACCTTTCGGAAACGGGGATGGAAGACCGGAAACGGAACGGGTATTTCTAAAAACCGAATCCATCCGCACGTCATGCTGAGCGCAGCAGAAGCATCTCGCGTGCCATAGTAAATCAATCTTTCAACGATGCGAGCGAGATGCTTCGGCTGCGCTCAGCATGACGTTCTAAAATCACCCATTAAAAAAATGGACCTTCTCCGATTTATCACCTGCGGCAGCGTCGACGACGGCAAGAGCACGCTTATTGGCCGGCTGCTTTATGACAGCGACTCCGTATCTCTCGATGTGCTAGCGACGCTGGAAAAGCGCCGCGCTGCTGCGGGAGGCGACGTTGATTTGGCGCTGCTCACCGACGGCCTCAAGGCGGAGCGCGAGCAGGGCATCACCATTGATGTGGCGCATAAGTACTTCACTACTCCGCGCCGCAAATTCATCATTACTGATGCGCCGGGCCACGTGCAGTACACCCGCAACATGGTGACGGGTGCGAGTAATGCCGACCTCGCCATTGTGCTGGTGGATGCCCGCCAGGGCGTAATTGAGCAGACCCGGCGGCACACGCTGCTGGCCTCGCTGCTGGGCATTCAGCACTTCGTGTTGGCCGTGAACAAGATGGATTTGGTGGGCCACGAGGAAGTTATTTTCCAGAAAATCGTGACCGACTACCAGACCATTGCCGAGCAGTTGAAACTGCCAAACGTGGTGGCCATTCCGCTCAGCGCCCTCAACGGCGACAACGTGGTACGGCGCTCCAGCTTCCTGCCCTGGTACCAGGGTCCCAGCCTGTTGGAGCACTTGGAAAGCGTGCCTGCCGCGACCGACGCCAACCCCAACGAGCCGCGCTTCCAGGTGCAGTACGTCATCCGGCCCCAGACCGAGGAGCTGCCCGACTACCGGGGCTACGCCGGCCGCATCCAGAGTGGCACCTACCAGGCCGGCGACCAGGTCCGCATCTGGCCCTCGGGCCTGGAAACGGTGATTGAGGCCATCGAAGTCAACCAGCGGGAAGTGGCCACCGCCACCGCGCCGCAGGGCGTGGTGCTACGCCTGCGCGACGACGTGGACGTGAGCCGGGGCGATACTATCGTGCCCACCAGCGCCCACCCGGCCGTGGTGCGCGAGCTGGAAGCCACGCTCTGCTGGATGGATGAGAGGCCCCTGCTCGCTGGCCGCAAGCTGCTGGTGCAGCACCAC
>Ga0265780_10006255_pt1 | contig 14820 bp, 8 predicted proteins | sample P1T30metagenome_FD_192432 | JGI IMG/M metagenome (GOLD analysis project Ga0265780, IMG submission 192432) | Plant litter microbial communities from East Loma Ridge, Irvine, California - P1 T30 | ecosystem: Environmental > Terrestrial > Plant litter > Unclassified | place: USA: California... | reverse complement strand
AGCGCTCGCCTCTGGCGCGGAATCGACATCGAGTCCGCGCTCGGTGTCGATCCAGGCTTCAGCGGCGCGACTGGTCGCGATGCGCTCGAGTTGCGCCGCAGATTCGATCAGGAAGGACGATTGCCAGAATGGCGTGTCGATCCACGAGCAGCACAGTTGTTCCACATACATTCCTGGCCGTAACTGCTTGACGGCGACTTTCTTCAGACCGGGACGCGCGACCGGCGGGGCTTGCCGACCGGTCCCGATCATGGCAGGGCCAGCTGCAGCGCGGCGGCGCGGTTGACGCCCGCCGAGCGGCGGGGCGGCATCGCTGGCATGGACGCTGGCGCTGCACTGCGGGCCAGCTTGAACACGGCCAGCGCCTGGACGACCTTGAGCGTCTGTTCCTGCAGGGCGGCGGCGGCGGCCGCCGATTGCTCCACCAGCGCGGCATTCTGCTGCGTCACGCCATCCATTTGCGTGACGGCGTCATTGACCTGGCCAATGCCCGCCACCTGTTCGCGCGAGGCGGAGGCGATTTCGTTCATCAGGCCGCTGACCTTGCGCACGGCGGCCTGCACCTGCTGGGTGGTTTCCCCGGCGCGCACGGCCAGGGCGGCGCCGGCCTCGACCTTGCTGATCGAGGCGGCGATCAGCCGCTTGATCTCCTGCGCCGAGGTGTTGCTGCGCTGGGCCAGGTTGCGCACTTCGCTGGCGACGACGGCGAAACCGCGCCCTTCTTCACCGGCACGGGCCGCTTCGACGGCGGCGTTCAGGGCCAGGATATTGGTCTGGAAGGCGATGCTTTCGATGATGCCGATGATGTCGCCGATCTTGCGCGACGCCTCCGAGATTTCGTCCATCGTGGCAATCACTTCGCCGACGATGAGGCCACCGCTGACGGCGGTGCCATCGGCGGCTTCGGCCATCGTGCTGGCCTGGCCGACGCTGGCGCTGTTCTGCTGGACGGTCGAGGCCAGCTCTTCCATGCTCGACGCGGTTTCTTCGAGCGCCGAGGCCTGGGCTTCGGTGCGTCCCGACAGATCCATATTGCCGGTTGCGATCTCCGCAGTGGCTACGCTGATTTGCTGGAAGTTGGTGCGCACGTCGCCCACGATGGATTGCAGGTTGACGCGCAACTGGTGCATGGCCCGCGTCAACTGGCCCATTTCATCTTGCCGGTTGCTGCTGAATTCAACGCTCAGGTCGCCCCCCGCCATGGTCTGGCAAGCCTGGCGCGCCACTTCCATCGGCCGCAGCAGGGTTGCGTGTAACGCGTACCAGAAGTACAGCAACGACAGGCCAGCGGCTCCGGTCAAGATGCCGAGCGGAGTTTCAAGGTGGGGAAACCGGACTGCGCCGTCAAGCAGGTGAAAGCCCATCAGCAGCAGCAGCATCGCGCACTGGCCCGTCAGATTCAGTGCGATGCGGCGGCGCAGCGTCATATGGGTTGCGGCCGCCAGCCAGCCGCGCAGTCCGGTCGCGCGCACCATGCCTTGCTGAAGACGGATATTACCGGCGGTACCCGCCTTGAGGTTGCGATACAGTTCGGCGGCCGCCGTGATCTGGGCGCGCGTCGGTTTGGTGCGCACCGACATGTAGCCGACGGCCTTGCCGTTTTCCATGACCGGGGTGGCGTTGGCCATCACCCAATAGGCGTCGCCGTTCTTGCAACGGTTCTTGACCATGCCTGTCCAGGACCGGCCCGAGCGGATCGTGGCCCACATATCGGCAAACGCCTCGACTGGCATATCGGGATGGCGCAGGATGTTCTGGGGCGCACCGATCAGCTCTTCCTCGGTGTAGCCACTGATGGCGATGAAGTACGTGTTTGCGTAGGTGATGTTGCCTTGCAAATCCGTGGTCGAAACGATCGTTTCGGTGTCGCTCAGTTCGATTTCGACATCGGTGACCGGAAAATTATTGCGCATGACAGACTCCTGCTGGAAGGCGTGGCGGGCATGACGCGCCACCTGTTTAATTCATACCAGCAACAATTTTATGTCATCGGAAAACGAATAACTCAAATAAAACGAATAAATCGATTTATTTTCACTGCAGTGTTGTGATTTGTCACGACGCATGTCGCTGGATGCCTTCCGTGATGCAACATGGAGGGATGATCGGGAGAGCAGCGGTTTTTCTGCAATCCGCGCACGTCGTTGTTGTACTTTTGCCAGCCAGGTGTAGCATGAGAAAAATGATCCGCCTACCCACCGGAACCACCATGCGGCGTCGATATGTCGAGTTCGCCATGCTGGCAACAGCGCTGGTCTTCCTCGGCGCCAGTCTCGCCTATCTGCAGCTGACCGAGGTGGGGCGTCTCGAGAGCAGCGAGCGGGCCCGGTTGCTGTCGCTGACCACGCTGTTGGCCAGCAATATCCAGACCGATCTCGTGGCCACCAATGTGGCGCTCGAGGGCGTGGTGCGCGATTACCTGAGCGCCCCGGATGGCACCGTTGCCGATGCAGAGCTGGCCGGGCGTCTGTCGGCGCTGGTCGGCGCGATGCCGGGCCTGCGCACGATGATGGTGTTTGACCGCGACGGGCGGGTGCGCGCTGCCAGCCAGCACGATTTGTATGCGCACGATTTTTCGCGGCGCGACTATGTGAGCGCAGTGCGCCGCGCGCCCAGCAGCCGCACTTTGTACGTGGCCGAGCCGTTCCGGTCGATCCGCGGCGACCAGGTGGTGACGGTTGCGCGCATGGTGCCGGACGCTGCCGGGCGCTTCGCGGGCCTGGTGCTTGCCACGCTCGATCCCGAATATTTTACTGGCCAGTTCCGTACCGTCATGTATGCGCCCGACGTCTGGGCCGTGGTGGTCCACGGCGGCGGACGGCAATTGCTGAACTACCCGCCCAAAGGAAAGATCGACGGCATCAACCTGGCGCGCCCGGGTACGTTCTATCAACGCCACCGCAGCAGCGGCCGGGTGGCCAGTGTGCTCGAAGGCCGGGTCTACACCACCGGCGAAGAGCGCGTGATGGCCATGGCCACGATTGCGCCAGCGGCGCTGGCGATGGACTATCCGCTCGTGATTGGCCTGAGCCGCGACGCCGCCGCCGTCGCCGCACCGCTGCGGCGCCAGGCAATGACGCTGGCCGTGCTGTTCGCCGTGTTGGCAATTGGCGCCTGCGGGGCACTGGCGGTGGTGCAGCGCAGGCGTGCGCAGTGGGCGCGCCAGGATGCCGAGCAGGCGCGTGCACGCGCCGCCATGCAGGGTGTGTATGACAGCGAAGCGCGGTTTCGCACGCTGATCGAGGATGCGCCGCTGGCCGTTGCCATCCTGCGGCACGGGCGCTTCATCTATTCCAACCCGCGCTACCGGGCCTTGCATGGCTACGCGGTGGCCGACGACCTGACCGGCTTGCGCTGGCGCGCCATGATCGCTGCGCCATCGCTGGCCCGGCTCGCGCAGCAAGAGGCCCTGATCGAGGCCGATACCCCGACCGAGCAGCATTTCGAGGCGATTGGCCTTGGCAAGTGGGGTACCTCCGTGCCGGTCTACAAGACCACTGCGCAGGTAAGGCTGGCGGATGGCCCGGCGACCCTCGTCTTCGCGCAGGATATCTCGGCGCAAAAAAGCGCCGAGGCCGAGATGCTGCTGGCCCGCGATGCAGCCGAGGCGGCCAGTCGCAGCAAGGCCGAGTTCCTGGCCAATATGAGCCACGAGATCCGCTCGCCGCTCAATGCCGTGCTGGGTTTCGCCTATCTGCTCGAGCAGCGCGCGATCGACGCCGACGCCCGCAGCATGGTGCGCAATATCCGCGTGTCCGGGCAATCGCTGCTGGCCATCGTCAATGACATCCTTGACGTGTCGAAGATCGAGGCCGGGCACATGCTCATCGAGGCCGCGCCGTTCTGCCTGGGCGAGTTGCTGGAGAAGGTCGCCACCAGCATGCGCATCGGCGCTGCCGGCAAGGACCTGCAATTGATTGTCGACACGCCGCCGCCCGGTGTCGGCATCCTGCTGGGGGATGCATTGCGGCTGGAACAGGTGCTGCTCAATCTCACCGGCAATGCGGTCAAGTTCACACCAAGCGGCCAGGTCGCGCTGCGCTGCAGCTTGCTGCGGCGCGACGGTGACGCCCTGGTGCTTCAGTTCAGCGTGTATGACACCGGCATCGGCATCGACCCGGCTGCCCAGGAGTCGATCTTCTCGCCATTCACCCAGGCCGACAGTTCCACTACGCGCCGCTTCGGTGGCACCGGCCTGGGGCTGACGATCTGCCGCCAGCTGGTCGCACTGATGGGGGGCGCGCTGGTCGTGGACAGCGCCCCCGGGCGCGGCAGCGTATTCAGCTTCAGCCTGCCGCTGCAGGCGTCCACCGAAGCGAGCGCCACATCCGTCTGCGCCGCCGCCACGCCCTCGGGCCAGGCACTGCGCAATGTCTGCGTGCTGGTTGTCGACGACAGCGACATCAACCGCGAGGTGGTCCAGCGCATCTTGCGCGATCAGGGCGCCGAGACCGTCTGCGTCGGCGACGGCCGGCAGGCGCTGGACTGGCTGCTGGCGCATCCGGACCAGGCCGACGTTGTGTTGATGGACGTGCAGATGCCGGTCATGGACGGCATCGAGGCGACCCGGCAGCTGCGCCGCATGCCACAGTTCGACGGCCTGCCGGTCATTGCACTGACTGCCGGGGCGTTCAAGGAACAGCAGGAGGCGGCGCTCGAGGCCGGCATGTGCCATGTGCTGAGCAAACCATTCGATGTGCTGGCGATGCTCGCGCTGATTGCACGCCTGTGCGGGAGCGGCAGTGGCAGTGACGGCCAGGGCGGCGGCGCGGACGCCCTGGCCGGCCCAGCGCCGGCACGGGTCGACGACGACGCGCTCGACGTGGCTGCCGGACTCGCCCTGTGGCTGGACGGCGCGGCCTACCGCCAGTATCTGGCCCAGTTCCTCGACCTGCATGGCGACAGCGCGGCGCTGATCGGCGCCAGCCTGGCTGCCGGGCGGCCTGGCGAAGCAGCCGCACTGGCCCACAAACTGGCCGGCGTGGCCGCCAGCCTGGCCCTGCCTGCCACGCGCATTGCCGCGCACGAGGCAGAGCGGATGCTGTACGCCGCCATGCGCGATCCGGGCGCTGACGGCGTCGAGGTCGACCTGGCGCCATTAACGCAGGTGCTGGCGCAGGCGCGGCGTGCGATCGGGCAGTACCTTGGACCGGCGCCGGCGCCGACAGCCTCGCCCGTGGCAGCGTCGCCGGAAGTCCTGCACGCGCACCTGACGAGTCTGCTCGAAGCGCTTGACGCCGAGGCGCTGGAACAGGCCGAAGCTTGCCTGGCCGCGCTGGCGCCGCTGCTGCCGGCGGTGACACTCGACCGTGTGTGGAACCCGCTGCGGCGCTTCGATTTCCGCGCCGCCGTGGCCGCCGTGCGCCTGTTGACGGCGTCCGTGCCGGCAACCTCGTAATCGCCGGGCTGCTTGCCGTCGACAAGCCGGGCAGGGCTGGCTGCCGCGTCAGCGGACCGGCTGCGTCCAGCGCCGCACGAGGTCGCCCAGCTGCTCCGCCGTGAACGGCTTGCTCAGGTAATCGTCCATGCCGGCCGCGAGGCAGCGTTCACGGTCGCCGTCGATGGCGCTGGCGGTCAGCGCCACCACGGCCATACGCGGGGCGCCGGTGGCGTGTTCGCGCTGGCGCAGCTGGCGGCAGGCTTCGTAGCCGTCGAGCACCGGCATCATGCAGTCCATCAGCACCAGGTCGTAGGCGCTGGTCTCCAGCGCTGCCAGCGCGACCGCGCCGTTGACGGCTTCGTCGACCCGGCAGCCAAGTTTCTCAAGCAGGATGCGCAGCAGTTCGCGGTTGATCTCGGTGTCTTCGACGACGAGCACGCGCGGCGTTCCCACGGTGGCCCGCAGTCCGGATGCGGTGACGGTGTCGGGCGCCGGCGCCGACGCCAGGCTGCATGGCACGACCAGGCGGAAACAGGCGCCGGGCCCGGTGCGAGGGACCAGGTCGATACTGCCGCCCATCAGGTCGGCCAGGCGGCGGCAGATGGCCAGTCCCAGGCCGGTCCCGCCGTACACGCGGCTGATGGTGTTGTCGGCCTGGCTGAAGGGCTGGAACAGGCGCGCCTGCGCAGCCGGTTCGATGCCAATGCCGTGATCGCTCACCTGGTACAGCAACAGCCACCCGCCGCTCGTGTCGGGATCGCGCCGGGCCACCACGGTCAGTTCGATTGGGCCGCCGCCATCAGGGGTGAACTTGATCGCGTTGCTGAGCAAATTGCCCAGCACCTGGCCGATCCGGTCGGGGTCAGCCATGACGGCCGGTGGCAGCACGCCCGGTCGCAGCACGATCGACAGGCGCTTGCGCTCTGCACTCATGCGGTACGAGTCGACCCGCTGCGCGGCATGGCGCAGCGGATCGAACGCCTGTGGCAGCAGTTCCAGGTTGCCGGACTCGACCTTTGAGAAGTCGAGGATGTCGTTGATGATGCGCAGCAGCTCGAGCACGCTCTGGTGGACGGTGCGCGCATACGTGTCCAGCGGCGCCGGCAGCCCGGCGCCGAACAGCAGTTCGGACATGCCGACGATGCCGTTCATCGGGGTGCGGATCTCGTGGCTCATCATCGCCAGGAAACGTGACTTGGCCTGGTTGGCCGCATCGGCCTGGGCCTTGAGCGCAAGCGCCTCGGCCGCATCGCGCTCGCGCTGGCGGACGATGCGCAGCACCGTGCCAAAGGCCAGTGCGACGCCCAGCATGCCGGTCATCGCAATGGCGCCCAGCGGACGCAGATTGCGCCACCAGTCGCTGGTCAACAGTGCTTTGGGCACGGACGCTTCGATGATCAACGGGTAGTTGCGTACCGGGCGCTGGGCCACCATGCGCGCCTCGTCGTTCGTGGCAGCGGCGGCTGGTGCCAGGCCCATCAAGGCGTCACGCTGCGGCCACGAGGCCAGCAGAACCTGGTCGCTCGACAACAGCGAGATCGCCGCCTGCTGCCCGGGGCTGACGGAACGAAAGAAGTCGGTGAATGAGGCGCACGAGATGCCCACCACTGCCACGCCCGCGAAGCGGCCATCGGGCGTTTCGCGGCGGCGGCTCAGGTAAAACGTCCAGGCGCCGTTGATCTTGTTGCGTACCGGACGGCTGACGTAGGGGGCGGGGTCGCGGTGGTCACGGTGGTAGGCGAAATAATCGCGCTCGGCCAGGTTGATGACCGGTGTTGGCCAGGCGCGTGTGGAACTGAGCAGCGCGCCGTCGGCGCCGATGATGCTGGCCACGGCCACTTGGGGCAGGCCGCTGATCTTGTCGCTCATGACGCGATAGAGCGCCTCGCTCCCCAGTGCCGCATCGCCATCGTCGGCCGACAGCGTTGCGAGGATGCTGTCGAGTGCCAGACTGGACGAGGCCATCGATTGCGCCGTGCTCTCGGCCAGCGCCAGCGTCAGGTTGTCGAGATCGCTGGCCCAGTCGTCGATCTCGCGAAAGCGCAACACCCAGGCCGAACTGGCCAGCCCCAGTGTGAGCAGCAGCACGAGGCCTGCGCAGATCATGATGCTGACGGTGCGCGTGTCGAGGCGCTGCAGACGTTGCCACCATGGCGCGTCGTTCATCGATGTATCCGCAATCACCCGCGCCCTCCGTCGGTATTGATCGGCCATGCAAAGTGGCCGGCGCGTGGCATGAAAACGGCGGATGACACGCCCGTGCGGGCTGGCCTGGCAGACAATGAGTCTACCTCAAAACCATTAAATTATTTAATTTAATTTATTTGGTTAAATTTAACGAATATTTCGATTGCTGGGCTTGGGACGTGCTACACCGGCGCCGGCTTGCGCACACGCTGCGCGACGTTCGCGCGCAGATAGCCGCGCAGCTCGTCGTAGTTGATTGGTTTGGGGAAGAACACGACGCCTGCCGGAACGCCGCCACGGGCTGCGAGCTCGTCGGCAGGCAGCCCGGACAGGATGGCAATGCTGACGTCCGCCAGTTCCGGGTCGGTCATGACGGTGCGCACCACTTCAAAGCCGTCGATGCCCTCCATGACGATGTCGGCCAGCAGGATGTCGGGCGGGCGGCGGGCGATCTGCAACAGCGCCTGATAGCCGTTTTCGCAAAAGACGAAGTCTGCTGGCAAGTCCCAGGCCGCAAACTGGCGCTGGTACAGGGCGCGCTGGATGGCGTTATCCTCGATCACGAGAATGGTCGCGCGCCCGCCGGCCTCGCGCCCCATGCTTCCGGCCAGCTTGTTCTTGTAGTCGAGTACGGCCTTGAGCGGAATCCGGCGGTGCCCGCCCTGGGTCTTCCAGGCATCCAGCACGCCTGTTTCCACCAGCTGCTGCACCAGCGACACCGAGATGCCGAGCATCTGCGCCGCCACCTGCGTGGTGCATACCTCGTCGGACGTTACCGCACTTTGCTTAGTTGCCACCTGAACCGCTCCCGCACTATCCATTGACTCAATGAGAATTCATTGAATTCGTTTTAATTGCTTGTATTGTATCGTACCGGCGCACGACCCATCAGCGCCCGTGCGCGTTGACAGGCGCGCAGTGCTTGTAGAAGAAGGTCGTTGCACACAGCGGGCCGTCGGGCAAACAGGCGAAGTCAGGGACGCTACCTACGCGCTGCCAGCCCGACCGTGCATACAGGCGTTCGGCCGTGCTGTCAGCCGTGTCGAGTACCAGCACGCTGCGCCCTTGCGTACGCGCGGCTTCTTCGACTGCCTCCATCAACCGTCGGCCGATGCCCGCGCCGCGTGCCTGGCGCCGCACCAGCAGCTTGGCCACATCAGCCCGATGCTGCTGGTTGTCCGGCATGGCGGTAATCAGCTGGACGGTGCCGAGAATGCCAGCCCTGTCCTGCGCCACGATCAGCGTCCGCTCGCCGCGCTCCACGCCGCCTGCGATGTCGTGCCAGTAATCCAGCGCCGTCGTGCGCGACAGTGGCAGCATGAAACTGACCGATGCGCCGCCTTCGACGCAATCGATCAGGACATCGGCCAGTTGCTCGCTGCAGGCGCGGGCGTCGGCATGCGAAAGGGTGCGCAGCGTGATGGTATGGGGCATGCGGGTTCTCCTGGAGATGGTTGTGACGTGCCGGCCAGGTCCGGCAGTGATTCAGTCGGCTTTCGTCGCTTCCGGCGCCTGTCCGGCAACCAGTGTACGTGACCCGGCATGGGGACGCCCATCAATCGGGATATTGATGAAGAACGTCGTCCCTCGGTCGCTGTTGCTGTCGAGGCCGATACTGCCGCCATGGCTTTCGGCCACGGCGCGCACATAGGGCAGGCCGATTCCCCAGCCTTGCGGATCGCCGCGCTGGGCCAGCTCGGCGCGGCGGTACATCTGGAAGATGCATTCCTGCTCGTGTGGCGGAATCGGCGGGCCGTCGTTGTGCACCGACACGAGCAGGCGTTCGTGGAGCTGGTCTACCTTGACGCTGATCGGCGTGGCAGGCGCCCCGTATTTCACGGCGTTGGACACCAGATTCTCGATCGCCCGCTTGAGCACCTGGCGATCCCACCAGCCATCGACAGGATGCGCGTGCAGCTCGAAACGGGACCCGTGTGCGGTGCGAGCGTCGGCCAGCACCTCGGCCACGAGTTCGTCCATCGGAAAGGTCGTGATGGTCAGCGGAATGCTCTCGCCACTGTGAAACGCCATCGTATCGAGCAATTCGTCGACCATGCTGCTCATGCGCCGGGTATTGGCCAGCGCCTTGCCGGCCACCTTCTTGATCTGGTCCAGGTCGTTGCTGCGCAGGATGAGTTCAAGCGCAGTGACCGTGGCGCCCAGCGGGCCGCGCATATCGTGCGTCAGCGCTGCAGCGAAGCGTTCGCGAAAGCCGCTGTGCACCAGCGAGAACGCTTCGACGGCTTCCTGGATGCCCGAATCGATCGATGAATGGATCGTGTGGACTTCGCGGTGATCGAGCATGACCTGTTCGCGGTGAACCACATCGAAGATCGCCCAGCGGAAGATCTGGTATTCCTCGATCAGCGCATTGTGATCGTACGACGTGATGCGCGCGCGCTCGCCGCCATGCTCGGCCGCGACCGTGGTGCCGTCGACGGCGGACGTGCGCGGATAGTCGGGGCTGATGCTCTGGACGATGTTGTCGTAGAACACCGGCAGCGTATCGATCAGGATCGGATGCTGCACATTGCGCGCCTGTGCGACGCGTTCGCGCACGCGTGCTTCCCATGTCGCGAAAACGGCCCCGCGCAGGCCCAGCATCCGCTGTGCATTGGCCGACAGGTGGTCGGAACCGGCTTGCTGGTCGGTGGCGAAACTCACTGGATGCTGTCCCTTCGATGGTGGCGTGTGTCTTGACGTCCGGCCATCTTACGCCGGGGCACGGACGCACGCCGTACGATTGTGGTCAAGCCGGCATGGCTTCCGGGTCCGGCGCCAGTGTGTCGAGCAGCGCCAGCAGATAGGGAATGTCGACTGGCTTGACCAGATGCCGCGAAAAACCGGCGGCCTGCGACGCGGCCACGTCCTGTGGTTGTCCATAGCCGCTGAGCGCCACCATGACCGCGCCTGCCAGGCGCGGCGCGGCGCGCAGCCGGCGCGCAAGCTGGTAGCCGTCCATGTCGGGCAGGCCGATATCGAGCAGGCAGACATCGAACGCCTCGGATTCGGCCCGCAGCAGCGCGCCATGGGGTGACTCCTCGACCTGCACCGCATGGCCCACGGCGGCGAGCACCATGCCCAGCGACTCGGCGGCATCGCGGTTGTCGTCGACGATCAGGATGCGCAGCGTCGTGTGCGAAGCCAGCGCGGTGTCATTGTGCGTGGCGGCGGCGGGGCCGGCCCCGTCCGGGCCCAGCGGCAAGGTGACGGCAAAGCAGCTACCGTGGCCGGGGCCGTCGCTGTGCGCCTCGACCCTGCCGCCGTGCAGCGTGACCATGCTGCGCACCAGGGCCAGTCCCAGGCCCAGCCCGCCCTGTGCCCGGTCGGGCGTGCGCCGGGCCTGCGTGAACAGCTCGAAGATGTCGGGCAGCAGGCTGGCCTCGATGCCGATCCCGTTGTCCCTGACCGACAGGGTCACGCAGCCGGTAGCAGCATGGGCTTGGGCAAACACGGTGATCTCGCCGCCGTCCGGCGTGTACTTGGCTGCGTTACCCAGCAGGTTGGTCATTACCTGCACCAGCCGCTTGCGGTCGCCCGTGACGGTGACGTTGGCCGCACCCAGGCGCGTGGCGAGCGTGTGGCCCTTTTTTTCGATGAGCGGGCGTGCCTGCTCGATGGCGCTGTGGATCACGGTCTTGAGATCAACGGGCAGGCGCTCGAGTTCGACCAGGCCACGCGTGACGCGCGAGACGTCGAGCAGATCGTCCACCAGCTCGACCATGTGCCGCACCTGGCGGCCGATCACGTCGGCCGCATGCGCGGTGCGTTTCGGATCGAGGCTTGAGAGCTTGAGCATCTGGGCAGCGGTGCTGATCGGGGCCAGCGGATTGCGCAGCTCATGCGCGAGCATCGCCAGGAACTCATCCTTGCGCGCATTGGCGGCCTTGAGCTCTTCGGCGGCCAGCCGGTGGTCGTGCATGTCGGTGACCGTGCCCATCCAGCGGATGATGGCGCCGGCCTCGTCGCGCACCGGCAACGCGCGGTTGAGTACCCAGCGGTAGTCGCCGTTGTGGTGGCGCAGCCGGTGCTCGATCTCGAACAGCGCGCCGCTGGCCAGGCTGGCCATCCACTGCGTCCGCAGCGCCGACAAGTCGTCGGGGTGGATGGCGCGGGTCCAGCCGCTGCCGGCCAGCGCCTGGCTCGACATCCCCGTAAAGTCGCACCAGCGCCGGTTCGCGTAATCGTTGGTGCCATCGGGCAGGCCCGACCACACCATCTGCGGCATCGCTTCGGTCATCGTGCGGAACTTGTTTTCGCTCTCGCGCAGCGCGCGCTGCACCTGCACCTGGGCCGTCAGGTCCATCGACGCGGCCACGGCGCCGGTGATGTTGCCGGCGTCGTCGCGAATCGGCGCGGCCCGGGTGAGCAGGAAGTGCCGCTCATGCGGCCGGCCGAACGGCTCGATTTCGACAAAGTCGGCGTCGACCTGCTCGCCGCGCAGCGCGCGTACCAGCGACCAGTCGCGGGCCTGGACCGGCTGGCCGTGGCGCTGCGAACCATCGGCCCACCAGCCGCGCCAGTCGCCATAGCCTTCCGGACTGGTGGTCATCGGGTGCTCGCCCCACAGCACGTGCATCATCGGGTTGGCCGACGAGAGGGCGCCCTGGGCGTCGGCGTAGACGATGCCCACGGGTGCCGAACTGAGCAGCGCATCAAGGCGCCGGCGATCGGCCTCGGCCTGGGCGAGGGCGGCGCGCGCGGCCGCTTCGCTCGCCTGCAGGGCGCGCTCGGCGTTCTTCTGGTTGCTGATGTCGGTAAATAGCAGTGCCACGCGGCGCCGGGTCGGGTGCGCGATGCGGCTGGCGTAGACGCTGAACCAGCGTCCCATCGCTTCGGAGCCTTGCTCGAAGCGGCGCGCCACGCCGCTGCGCGCGATATCGTCATAGATGTCGATCCAGCTCTGTTCGATGCCGGGCACCAGCTCGCGCGCCGTCTTGCCGACACTGTCGACCACGCCCGTGTGGCGGGCAAAGGCGGGGTTGGCTTCCACGAACAGATAATCAACTGCCTTGCCGTTGGCATCGTCGATCATCTCGATCATGCCGAAGCCTTCGTCCATCGTGTCAAACAGCACGTGGTGAGTTTGCTCGAGGCGCTGGCGCAGCAAATGGTTGTGCGTGACGTCATTGACGATGACAAGCACGCCGCGCACGCCTTCCTCGTCCTCGATCGGGCTGCAGCCATAGTTCCACCAGAGGTCTTCGCGCCGGCCATGGCGGGTGAGGGGGATCAGCCGGTCGTCATGCCAGGCGCCGGGGCCGCCAGCCATGATGTGCTCGATCTCGGTACCGATCAGGTCCCAGGCTTCCGCCCAGCAGACCCGGCCGGGTTGGCCCAGCGCGGACGGATGGCGTTCATGACCGAGGGTCTGGCGGTAGCTGTCGTTGTAGAGCTGGATCAGCTCGTCGCCCCACCAGATGAGCATCGGGTGATTGCTCGACAACACGACCCGGACCATGGTCCTGAGCGTCATGGGCCAAGTGTCGGGCGACCCCAGCGGTGTGGCTTGCCAGTCGTGGGCGCGCATCAGGGCGCCCATCTCGCCGCCGCCGGCCAGGAAGCTGAAAGGTGAAGTCAAGGGGTTCGATGGTGGTATGTACGAACAGACAAGATACGGGCTGGCTGCGCCATGCGCAAGACCAATGGCGTGCGGCAATCAAGGCGCATTCACCGTTATCTGTTGATGACGCTGATTGCAATACATAGGAACTGTTCTGGGGAACTAACCCGTCCGCCGTCCAATGCCCAGCGCCAACCCAGATAATTGGGCAGATAGCGTGACGCAACACCCCGAAAGCCCGATAGCCAGTCCTTGAAGCGCTGGTGATAGGCATTCACGTTTTGTACGTGGATGGCGCGGCTGCCCGAATGCCGGACCCTGACGCCGGCGCGCAGGTTGACGGCCTCGTGCGCAATCCGGTGCTTGCGTGCAAAGGCGCGATAGGCGCGATGGCCATCGCTGACCAGCAGCGCCTGCGGATCGAGCCTGGGCAGCAGATCGCGCTCGAGTTGGGCAGCGGTCAGTGCGCCGCGGCCGGTGACGGCATCGACCGTGCGCCCGTTGCGGTCGCGCGCCACCAAGATGCAGTCGAGCTGCGTTGAAATGCCACGCTGGGTGGCGTGCCCGCCGCGCCGGCGTGGCGGGCGATCGAGCGTGCGCGATCCTTTTTGTGATTCGAGCAGGAACGTTTCGTCAGCCTCGACGATGCCATTCAGGGATGCGGGCCGGTCGAACTTGACCCAGTCGAGGAAGCGGTGGCGCCACCGGAAGGCGGTATTGCGGTGCACGCCAACCCGATCTGCGCCCTTGCGCACCGACAGTGATTCGAGCAGCACCTGGGAATACGCGAGCCACTTGGCCTTGAGCCTGAGCCGTGCCAGCGGTGTGCCGCTCAGGTCGTTGAATGTGCGCCCGCAGGCGCAGCAGCGAAAGCGCTGCAGATCGTTGGCAAAGCCATGCCGGTGGCAGCGCCCGTTGCCGCAACTGGGACAGCAGCGGCCAGGCGCTCTGGCCTGAGCGATCAGCGCCACCACCTGATCGAGGCCGGCCGCAGGATGCAAGGCATCGAGCACTTGCCGGCGCTGCGGCTGATTCAGCGATGGCAGCCTGGCGAACCAGCTCTTGAAACGTGGCGCTTTCATGATCGACTCCTGGCCTTGGGGACAGGGGTTGGACCATCGGGCTGCTCATCAGTTCAAAGCTTCCCTCTATTTAACGTTGACTGCGCCCAATCATGTGGTTCGTTGCAGGCGCAGCAGCAACCAGGCCGCCACCGTGGTGAAGGTCGCAATCAGGCCGCACACGATCCAGAAACCGTGGCCGTTTTCAGCCAGCGGCACGCCGCCCACGTTCATGCCGAGCAGGCCCGCGATCAGGTTGATCGGCAGCGCCATTACCGTCACGATCGTGAGCAGATACAGGCTGCGCGCATTGTCTTCGTTGACACGCGCGGCGATTTCTTCCTGCAGCAGCTTGATGCGTTCCTGCAGCGCGGCCAGGTCGCTCAGCACCACGGTGAATTCTTCCGTGGCCTGGCGCAGGTCCTGGCGGTCTTCGCCGTCGACCCAGACGGGCGGGCGCTGCAGCAGGCGAAACAGCGCGGCCGGTTCCGGCGCCAGCAGGCGCTGCAGCCGCACCAGCACGCGCCGCAAGGCGCCCAGGTCTTCGCGCTGGCGCGTCAGGCGTCCGGCCAGCAGGCGGTCTTCGATGGTATCGACGCGCGCCACCGCATCGCGCACGATGTTGACCA
>Ga0265780_10006253_pt1 | contig 14825 bp, 10 predicted proteins | sample P1T30metagenome_FD_192432 | JGI IMG/M metagenome (GOLD analysis project Ga0265780, IMG submission 192432) | Plant litter microbial communities from East Loma Ridge, Irvine, California - P1 T30 | ecosystem: Environmental > Terrestrial > Plant litter > Unclassified | place: USA: California... | reverse complement strand
GAAAGAATCGTACCTGCAGCTGGGTGTCTACCAGGTCAATCCGAACTACGTCAACGACGATTACGCCGTGCACAAGGGCTTGCTGCCGAATTTCCCCGACGGCACCACGGGCGCGCTGATCCCGCTGGAATTCGGCTACACGCCAGCATCCGTCGGGATGTTCCACGGCCTGCCGGGCAGCTACAAGATCGGCCTCTGGTACAACACGTCGGACAGCGCCGACCTGCTGCTCGACGCAAACCGCCAGCCGCTCGGCACCACCAGCGTCGGCGCACTGCAGCGCGATGGCGCGTATGGCGGCTACATCAACTTCCAGCAGCAGGTGACCGGCACCGCCGGCGGCGCCGGCACGACGGTATTCCTGAACGTCAGCCAGGCCGATAAATTCACTGCCGCCACCGACAGCCAGATCGCGTTCGGCGCCGAGGTCAAAGGTGCGTTCGACCGTCCCGACGACGTCATCGGCGTGGCGCTCGGCACGACGCACGGCAATGGCCGCCGCGGCGACAGCCAGCGTTTCTACAACCTGCAGCATCCAGGCAATCCGGGGCAGGTCAACAACGGCTATGAAGTGGCAGCCGAAGTGTTTTATGGCTGGACGCCCACCAAATCGGTCACGATTCGCCCGAACCTGCAGTACATCGTCCATCCAGGCGGCACCAGCCAGAACGATAATGCGTTCGTGGTAGGCCTGAAGTCGTCGATTGCGTTTTAATCACAGCAATCCGAAGTAATCTCACAGGTGGCCCCCGGATTGTGCCGCTTGTGAGACAGTGATTCCCAGCAAAATTGGTGCAACAGGCCGCGTTTTCTTGTTAGACTGCAATTCGCTCAAGCAATAACACGCAGCGTTGAATGCCTGGCATTGACTGTTTCACCCACACTGAGGAACCACATGAAAACCAAACTGTTGATCGCAGCCCTGTTGACCGCAACCGCTTCGATGGCCACCCAAGCCGCGGAAGTCACGTACCAGCTGGACCCGAGCCACACCTACCCAAGCTTCGAGACCGACCACTTCGGCGGCGTATCGGTCTGGCGCGGCAAGTTCAACAAAAGCAGCGGCAGCTTTACGATCGACACGGCTGCCAAGAAAGGCACCGTCAACGTCACCATCGACATGACGTCGGCTGCCATTGGCAATGACGCGCTGGACGCCGAACTGAAAGGCGACAAGTTCTTCGACGCCGCCAAGTTCCCGACCGCGACCTACAAGGGCACCTCGGTCAAGTTCGACGGCGCCAAGCCGGTTGAAGTGATGGGCGAATTGACGCTGCACGGCGTGACCAAGCCGGTCACCCTGAAGATTTTGTCGTGGAAGTGCTTCACCAACCCGATGATGAAGAAGGAAGTCTGCGGCTCCGATTCGACCGCCACGTTCAACCGCGCCGATTTCGGCATCGACTACGGCAAGGCGTATGGCTTCAACATGCCAATCACGCTGCGTATCCAGGCTGAAGGTGTGAAGCAGTAATAGTAATAGTAAATACCACCGCAGTAAAAAAAACAGCCCGGTTTTCCGGGCTGTTTTTATTTGCCGATCTGCTTGATCATGCCTTCCACTCGGCCACCACTTCACTGACCTGCTGCACCGGCTTGATGACCGTGTAGTTGACCAGGTCCGCTCCCAGTTCTTCCGCATACGGCCCGATGGCTTCCATCAGCGCCTGCACTGACTCGCAATACAGGTTGCCCACCGCCGCGTACGCCGGGGTGCTGCCAGGCTCCACGCCAGACAAACCTTTTTCGACAGAGTAGGAAAGCAGGGCGGCGCCCATGCGTTGCTTGACCAGCGGCATGTGCGAGTCGCGGTAATAGTCGAAGTCAAAATGGGCGCCCGGAGTGTATGGGTACATGACACTGAGTTTGATCATGGCAATCTTTCAAAGTTTCAAAAGTAAAGGGAAGCCGCGCAGCGGGGTCGACCCGGCGCGCGGTGGTATTCATGGTATCCTCTGGCCCTGATCCGTGCCCGCACGTTCCTGCACAGCATCACCTGACCCAAGGCTTGCAACCGCGTTGCGAGCCTTTTGTTTTAATTAAAGACCGCAGACCATGACCACGCTTACCTACGAAGCCTTCCTCGACGAAGTCACCACCATCCTGACCGAGCGCTACGACCTCGACGACGCCGCCGCGATCAAGCTGGTGGTCGATGCGCAGGCTGCCGATTACTTCACCCTGCATGACGACCGCGAGGAAATGCGCACAGTCGAACAGGCCGACAAGGAAGCCGTGGCGCTGTACGAGCAAAAGCAGAACCGCGTCAAAACCCACGAGAAGCAGCAGCAGCGCGTGCGCCAGAAGAAGTAAGGACGGCACGCCTGCCAGTTTGTAAATAGATTCTCTTCGGCTACAATAGCGCCACTCTTTGGGGAGTAGCCTCCTTCCGAATACGTCGGAAGGGCGCGTGTCAACATACTCGGCCGGTTGGCCGTGGCACGTGCGCCTGGGGTGCTGGTACTAGTACCGGTACCGGACCCGGTTGGCGAGACCATCGGCACGTCTTCTTGCAGCGGTTGGGCGCGGAAGCGTGTCCTTGCGTCCGCGCCCGGCCGACCGTTCCCATCATGACCCTTGCCGCCCTGATTTTCCTGGCCCTCGCCATGTCCACCGACGCTTTTGCCGCCGCACTCGGCAAGGGCGCCGCCATGCGCCAGCCACGCTTCAGCCAGGCCCTGCGCATTGGCCTCCTGTTCGGCTGCATCGAAGCCATCACCCCCATCATCGGCTGGGCACTCGGATCGCTGGCCAGCAAATGGATCGCCCAGTGGGACCACTGGCTGGCCTTTTTCCTGCTGCTGGCACTGGGCGGCCACATGATCTGGGCCGGCATCCACGGCGACGAGGAAGAGGAATCGGAAGATCCCGCCCGGCAAAACGTGTTCGCACTGGCCCTGACCGCCGTCGCCACCAGCATCGATGCGATGGCCATCGGCGTCGGCCTGGCGTTCGTCAACGTCAATATCGTCCATGCCGCCCTGGCAATTGGCGTGGCCACCACCGTCATGGTGACGATCGGCGTCATGCTGGGCCGCCTGCTGGGCGCGAAGATCGGCAAAAAGGCCGAGCTCATCGGTGGGGTGATCCTGATCCTCGTGGGCGCCACGATCCTGTACCAGCACCTGCACGATGAAGCGGAAGCGTCTCGCGTTGCCAACATCTCCCCCAGCCAGGTGCGTTCGATACCTGAAACGGGTCGGATCAAGTAATATGGCGCTTCTGCCATTCCATTAGGAAATATTGCCTGATGATGCGCCGCACTGGATCAACATTGTCTCCTCCCTCGCAGCCAACGCCATTGCCGTCCTCCCGTTTCAGCCGGCTGGAAGGTAAAAAACGTCCGGTCACATTTGGCGCGATCGTCTTCATCGCACTGGTGGCAGTCGTGATGGTGTGCCTGGAAGCGCTGTCGCGCTATCAGGCTTACAGCAACGAGCTTGAAGGCGCCCAGGTCGATACCGTCAACATCACGCGCGCGGCTGCCGAGCACGCTGAGAACAGTGTTGAACTGATCGACGCCATCCTGTTCAGCGTCGTCGAACGCGTCGAGGGCGACCGCAGCGACGCCGCGCTGCAGGCGCGACTCCCGCGTCTGCTGGTATCGAGTGTCAGGAATACGCCAGCGTTACAGGATCTTTTCGTGTTTGACGAGCACGGCAACTGGATACTGTCCTCGGCGAACCGCACTGGCAGCCTGACTGCAAGGGACCGCGCCTATTTCCGGTATCACCAGACCCACCTTGAGCGCGGTGTGCATCTCGACCGGCCGATACGCGGACGCGCTTCCGGCGACTGGGTGTTGCCGGTCTCGCGCCGCATCGAGCATGCCGACGGCAGTTTCGCGGGCGTGGCGCTCGCTACTGTCCCGATTGCGTATTTCGAGCGCTATTACAACGACTTTGATCTTGGCAAACAAGGGGTAGTGTTTCTTTCGCTGGGCGACGGCACGCTGATCACCCGACGGCCTTTCGTGCCGGCTTTGGTCGGCACCAGCATCGCCACCGGTCCTGTCTTCACCATGCTGCACGAACTGGGCGACCGCGGTACTGGCATGCGCGTGTCGAATGTCGACGGGGTGGAGCGCCAGTACAGCTACCGCAAGCTGGCCACGTTGCCACTGGTGGTGTCGGCGGCGCTGGGCAAGGACGACATTCTCAAGGGCTGGTGGAAGCAGACCTGGCGCGAGTGCGCGGTCGTGGCGCTCCTGATCGCCGTGCTGATGTTCATCGGTTCGCGCCTGTTTCGCCAGATTCTGATCCGTGACGACATGGCGCTCGAACTGCGCGAGATGCACGCCGCGCTGGAAGCCAGCGTGACCGAGCTCGACCGCCTGGCGCGCACCGACAGCCTGACCGGGCTGTCGAACCGGCGCTGCCTGGGCGAGCGGGTCGACATGGAACTGGCGCGCGCCAGCCGCCAGAAAGGCGAATTGGCACTGATCATGATCGACATCGATTTTTTCAAGCGCTACAACGATACGTACGGCCACGTGGCCGGTGACGCCTGCCTGAAACTGGTCAGCGCCGCCATCGCCGGGGCCACGCGGCGCCCGGCCGACCTGGCCGCGCGCTATGGCGGCGAAGAGTTTTCGATCCTGTTGCCGGATACAGGCCAGGGCGGCGGCCTGGCCGTGGCGCGGCGCATCTGCGCGGCGGTGGTCGCCCTGCAGGAACCGCACCGGGCCAGCGAGTTTGGCATCGTCACCATCAGCGCCGGCGTGTGGGCCTGCATGCCGGGCCCAGGCACGACGGCCGCCACACTTTTTGCGCAGGCCGACGCGGCGCTGTACGCGGCCAAGACTTCCGGGCGCAACCAGGCCGCGGCCGTGGCCGGCCAGGCCGCCACGCTGGGGTGAATGCGAAGTAGGGCCGCGCTTGCCTGTACAATGCTGGTCGGTTTGACACGGTCCCTGACCACTTTTACATCGATTCGATCCATTTGGAAGCTGATGGCTTATTCCAGCGACGCACTTGCTCACACTTTTGGCAACTCTGCCGTTGCTGCGGATATTCTTGCCCATGACTGGGCCGGCAGCGCATTCGGGCCGCTCGCCACCTGGCCGCGCTGGCTGGCGTCCGCGCTGGCAATGGTGCTGCGCAGCCCGACGCCGATGACGCTGTTATGCGGACCCGAGGGCCGGCTGCTGTACAACGACGGCTACCGGGTGGTCGTGGGCGCCATGCACCCGCAAGTGCTGGGCGCGAGCGTGCATGCGGCGTGGCCGGAGGTGGCCGCGTTCAACAGCGACGTGCTGGCGCGCGTGCTGGCAGGGGAGTCGCTCAGCTACCGCGACCAGCGTTTCATGCTCGGCCCTCCAGGCGCCCGTGCCGAGCGCTGGTTCGACCTCGACTACTCGACCGTGTTCGACGACGAGGGCGCGGCGTGCGCGGTCCTGGCTATCGTTATCGAGCGGACCGATCAGCACTGCGCCGACAACGCGCTGCGTGAGTCGCAGCAGCGGCTCGACCGTGCCCAGTCGGCCGGACGGGTCGGCACCTTCACGCTCGAACTGGCCAGCGGTAAAGTCTTCACCACCCGCGGTTTCAACCGGATCTTCGGGCTGCCGGAGGCGCCTTCGATCGATCTGGCCAGCCTCGAAGCGATGGTCGTGACGGACGATGGGGTGCTGCCGTCCAGCGCGGCCAGCCGCGCCGACCAGAGCGCGCCGCTGCAGGTCGAATACCGCATTCGCCGCCACGACGACGGGGCCGAACGCTGGATCCTGCGCCGCGCGGATTTCGAATGCGACAGCGCGGGTGTGCCCGACCGCATGGCGGGCGTGGTGCAGGACATCACCGAGCGCAAGGCCACCGAACTGGCGCTGGCCGAAAGCGCGGCGCGCTTCCAGACGCTGACGCAGGCGCTGCCCAACCTGGTGTGGACCGCCGGCCCCGATGGCATGATCGACTGGATGAATGCGCGCGTCACCGATTACAGCGGGCTGGCGCCAGCCGCCTTGAGCGGGCAGGGCTGGCTCGCCATCGTGCATGAAGACGATGCCGAACCTGCGGCGCGGATGTGGCGCAACTGCGTTGCCTCGGGCGCGTTCTTCGAGACCGAATACCGCGTGCGCCGCGCCGACGGCCAGTATCGCTGGCACCTGACCCGCGCTTTCCCACAGCGCGGACCGGGCGGCCGCATCACGCGCTGGATCGGCACGTCGACCGACATCGACGAACGCAAGCGCCTGGAAACCCACAGCAAGCGGGCGTTTTCGCGCATCTGGCGCCTGTCGCAGGAACTGATGCTGGTCTGCGATTTTTCCGGCGTCATCGCCGCGGTCAATCCGTCGGCCACGCGCCTGCTGGGCTGGACCGAGGAGCAGCTGGTCGGTCGCCCCATCAGCGCTTTCATCCATCCCGACGACCTCGCCAGCACGGCGGCCGAGGTCGGGAAGCTGAGCGAGGGCGTCACCACACTCGCGTTTGAAAACCGCTACCGCGCCAGCGATGGCAGCTACCGGCTGCTGGACTGGACCGCGGTGCCGGATAACGGCCTGATCCACGCGGTGGGGCGCGACGTCACGCGCGAGCGCGGCGCCGAAGAAGCGCTGCGCCAGTCGCAGAAGCTGGAGGCCATCGGCATGCTCACCGGCGGCGTCGCGCACGACTTCAACAACGTGCTGGCAGTGGTGCGCACGTCGATCGACCTGCTGCGCCTGGTGCCGCTCGACAGCGACCGGCGCAAGCGCTACATGGACGCGATTTCCGACGCCGTCACGCGCGCGGCCAGGCTGACCGGCCAGTTGCTGGCGTTTGCCCGGCGCCAGTCGCTGCAGCCGGAAGTATTCGACGCCGGTCGCAACGTGCAGATGGTCAGCGAGATGATCGGCAGCCTGACCGGCGCGCGCATCCGCATGGATTTCATGACCGATGCCGGTTGCTTCGTCGACGCCGATCCGAGCCAGTTCGACACGGCCATCGTCAACCTGGCGGTGAACGCACGCGACGCGATGGACGGCAGCGGCCGCCTGGTGATCAGCGTGCGCGATGCGGACGAAATTCCCCCTGTGCGCGGCCACGACGCGGTGCGCGGGGCGTTTGTCGCCGTGGCGGTGGCCGACACCGGTAAAGGGATTCCGCCGGAACTGCTGACCCAGATTTTCGAACCCTTCTTCACCACCAAGAGCACCGGCCACGGCACGGGTCTCGGCCTGTCGCAGGTGTTCGGGTTCGCCAAGCAGTCGGGCGGGGAAATTGCCGTCGAGAGCACGGTCGGGGTCGGCACCACCTTCACGCTGTTCCTGCCGCGCGCGACCGATCCGGTCATCCAGGCGACCGTGGCGCCACGCAACAGCAGCATCGCGCGCGGCGCCGGCAAGCGCATCCTGGTGGTGGAAGACAACGACGACCTCGGCGCCATCGTGCGCCACAGCCTGGAAGAACTTGGGTACACGACCGTGATGACCACCAGCGCGGAGGACGCGCTGGTCGAACTCGACCGTGACGCGACCCGCTTTGCCGCGATATTCTCGGATGTCGTCATGAACGGCATGGGCGGCTTTGCGCTGGGCCTTGAAGTACGGCGCCGGTTTCCCGCGTTGCCGTTCGTGCTGTCTAGCGGCTACAGCAATGTGCTGGCGAGCGAACAGCGGCACGGGTTCACGCTGCTGCCGAAACCGTATTCGCTCGAGGAGCTGGCCGAGACGCTGGCCGATGCGCTCGCAGGCGAAACAGGCGCGCCTTTTGTTTCAGCGCCTGCTGCGCCGCCGGCGGATGCCACCATCGAGGGCGACCAGGAGTTGTTCCGCCTGGCCGAGCTCGACGGCCTGCAAATCCTCGACACGCCGCCCGAGGAGACGCTCGATGCGCTGACGCGCGCCGCTGCCGCCACCATGGGTGTGCGGATTGCGATGATTTCGCTGATCGATGACCGGCGCCAGTGGTTCAAGTCAAAAATCGGCGTCGATGTCACCGAGACCACGCGTGAAACCGCGTTCTGCGCCCATGCGATCCGGACGCCCGGCGACGTCATGCAGGTGGCCGACGCCACGCAGGACGCGCGCTTCGCCAGCAACCCTTACGTGACTGGCGACCCGCACATCCGCTTTTATGCCGGCGCCCCGCTGGTCACCGCCGCCGGGCACGCGCTCGGCACGCTGTGCGTCCTCGACAGCCAGCCCCGCATCCTGAGCGCCGGCGAAGTCGCGCAATTGCGGGCGCTGGCGGCGCAGGTGGTGGCGCACATTGAGGCGCGGGGAAGGGATGTGGGGAAGATGGTGCCTTGATGAACAGCGATTTGCGGTTCACTTGCGTAGCATCGAACCAGGTGTAGCCCGGCTGTAATCCTGGTCCTACCCGGTCGCAGCACGCGTACCGATTATGGGTACTGGTCAACTTTTGCATAATGCCAGCATTGTCCGTATGGACGAACTTTCATGATTGCATCCTATGAAACCAAGTTTCCTCGAAGAATACCTGCACGACGATAAGCCATTGCCGACATCGGCGCTGCCAGTGTCCTCGGACGTCGAACCCGCCCGCGACCTGTACTTTGATTTGTACAATCACCCGGATGAGGCGAAAGCCGCGTCGCAGGCGTTCCTCGAGCATCAAATTGCCGCCGTGCAGGCGATTCCTTCCGACCTGCCGGCCAGCATCGACGGCCTCACCGCGTGGATGGTCGAGCGCACCGAGGCGGTGGGCGCGCAATACCGCGATTATCTTGCGGCCCGCAAGAATGGCGCGCCGCGCCGGTATTTCACCAACCGCGCGCATGCGCTGTATTTTATCAAGGCAGTCGCGCCCACCAAGCTGGTCGACGGCTCGTGGCTGTTCGGCCTGCTGCGCCACTGGGAAAATCCCGATTTCCATCCGCTCATCAAGACCTACCTTGAAGAGCTGGGCGACGGTGCGCCGGACAAGAATCACGTCACCATTTTCCGCAAACTCGTGGCCGTCCACGGCTGCGAAGGCTGGCAGCAGCTCGACGACAGCCATTTCGTCCAGGGCGCCATCCAGCTGTCACTGGCGCACAACGCCGAAGATTACCTGCCGGAAGTGATTGGCTTCAATCTCGGCTACGAGCAACTGCCGCTGCACCTGTTGATCACGTCGTATGAGCTCAACGAACTGGGCATCGATCCGTATTACTTCACGCTGCACGTCACGGTCGATAACGCGTCGAACGGCCATGCCGCCAAGGCAGTCGATGCGCTGAAAAACCTGATGCCGCGCGTTGGCGACGCGGCGGATTTCTACCGCCGCGTCATCGACGGCTACCGCCTCAACGAACTGGGCGCGTCGACCAATTCGACCATCGCGTCGTTCGACCTGGACGCCGAGCTGACCGGCATCATGGCGGCAAAAAGCGTCACTGGCAAAAACATGCACTCGGACTATTGCCGCGTGGCGGGCAAGTCGATTAACGACTGGCTGCATACGCCAGACAATGTGCCTGAATTCATGGTTGCGCTGGAAAAGGCCGGCTGGATCACGCGCGGCGCCGACGCCGAGCAAAGCCGCTTCTGGGGCCTCATCCAGGGCGACAAGGCCGAGATGTTCGGCGTCTTCAGCCCGTATGAACAGCAGGTCCTGCGCGACTGGATCGCCACGCCGCGCGCCAGATCCGAGGATGCCACGGCCGGCGATCACCAGGAATACGCAGCTGAGCAGCCAAGAGTGTTGAGCCATCGGGCCCGACAGCGTATGCTGGCGAATGTTGGTCAAATGTCACGTGATGGGGAGCATCCTGCACGCGGCTTGATCCGACGACGTCCCGGCCAGATGGGGACCGGGGACTCGGAGCTGCATTTGCTGGAAGAACAAATTGCAGCGATGCCGGGCAAGCAACAGGCCATGGCCCTGCTGGCGAATTTGATGTCACCGTCGAATCACCACAGCGCGGTCGGCCTGATGGCCACGCGGATGTACTCGCAACTGCTCGATCACTAAGCTGGTATTGGCTTGACGTGTCGGGGCGGCGGCGGGGATCCGCCGCCTCGACATGGTGTCAAAATAATTATTAGAAGGAAAGCAAGTGCGTATCCTCGAACAACGTTTTCTGCGTGGTCCCAACCTGCACGCAGACACACCCTGCCTTCTGTCCGTCCTGGACCTGGAAGCGCTCCATGGCGTCTCGTCGCAGGACATTCCCGGTTTTTCCGCTGCCCTGCTGACCTTGATGCCGTCGCTGGAAGGCTACACCTTGCCCACTGGACAGCTCGGCGGGTTCGGCCAGCGCCTGCGCGAGGGCACCTACATGGCGCGCGTGATCGAGCAGGTCACGCTCGACTTGCAAGGCCAGGCAGGCGCGCCGGCCAGTTACGGCCGCACCCGTCCCGTGACGGGCCATCCCGGCCAGTTCCGCGTGGTGTGCGCGTACCAGCTGGAAAACGTGGTGGCGCCGGCGTTCCAGCTGGCGGTCGACCTGGTCACTGCGCTGGCTGCCGGCGCTGCCTTTGACCTCGCCACGCCGCTGGCGCAGCTGCGGGCCACCGCGCAACAGTTCGCTATTGACCCCAGCACCGCCGCGATTTTATCGGCCGCGCATGAACGCGGCATTCCCACCCAGCGCCTGTCGGAGGAGGCCAACCTGTTCCAGCTGGGCTGGGGCAGCCGGCAGCAGCGCCTGCAGGAGACGCTGACCGGCGCCGCCAGTCACGTTGCCGTCCAGATTGCCCACGACCGGCGCCTGTCGATGGCGCTGCTGCGGGAAGCCGGCCTGCCGGTGCCGGAAGGCGAAGCCGCCATGAGCGCCGAGCAGGCCGTGGCTGCCGCGCAGCGCATCGGCTATCCGGTGACCGTGAAACCGCTGCGCGCGCGCCGTCTCGACGTCGCGGTCGAATGCGAGGATGAGGCCCAGGTCGCGCAGGCATTCGTGGACGCCGGGTCGAAAGGCCTGATGGTCGAGCAATCGATTGCCGGTAAATCGTTCCGCGTGCTGGTGGCTGGCGGGCGCATTGCCGCTGCTGCATGGCGGCGGCCGGCCCAGGTGCTCGGTGATGGACAGCAGACTGTGCGCGAACTGGTCGAGCAGGAAAACCGCAATCCGCTGCGCAGCGCCGACCATATCAATATCCTGACGGCCCTCAAGCTCGACGCCCATGCCGACGCGGTGCTGGCGCGCCAGGGCCTGACGCTGGACAGTGTCCCACCGCGCGGCCACGCCGTGCGCCTGCGCGCGCGCGCCAACCTGGCCACCGGCGGCACCGTCGAAGACGTCACCGACCGCTTGCCGGCCTCGACGCGCCGCCTGTGCGTGCGCACCGCCGCCACAGTGGGCCTGGATGTCGTGGGCATCGACATCGTCTGCGCCGACATTGGCGCGCCGCTGAAACAACAGGGCGGCGCCATCGTCGCATTGACCGCCATGCCCGACGTGCGCATGCACGAACACCCGACTGTCGGCATGGCGCGCGACGCCGGCGACGCAATCGTCGACAGCCTGATGGGCGACGCCGACGGCCGCATCCCCTTGATAGCAGTCACCGGCACCAACGGCAAAACCACCACCTCGCTGATCATTGCCCACAGCGCCGCCATGGCTGGCCTGCTGACCGGCCTGACCACCACGGAGGGCGTGTTCATCGATGGCGAGCCGGTGGCCGCTGGCGACTGCACCGGGTACTGGTCGGCGCGCACCGTGCTGGCCGACCCCGAAGTCGAGTTGGCCGTGCTGGAAACGGCGCGCGGCGGCATTTTGAAACGGGGCCTGGCGTTCGATCGGTGCGATGTCGGCATCGTGCTCAACGTCACGGCCGATCACCTTGGCCTGGACGGCGTCGACTCGCTGGAAGACCTGGCGCAGGTGAAAGCCGTGGTGGCGTCGTCGGCGTCGCACGCGGTGGTGCTCAATGCCGAAGACCGCCTGTGCGTGGCCATGGGCCGGCGCGTGCGGCCGGGCGTCGAGATCGTCTATTTCTCGATGGAAGCCGACAATCCGGTGCTGCTGCAGCACCTCGACCGCGCCGGGCGCGCGGTGTATATCCAGGACAATGCGGTCATCGTCGCTGACGGCCAGCGCCGCAGCGAATTGCTGCGCGTGGAAGCGATGCCATGCGCACTGAACGGCATCGCGCGCTACAACGTGGCCAATGCCATCGCCGCCGCGGCGGGCCTGATGGCAGCCGGGTTCGACCAGCACCAGATTGCCGATGGCCTGTCGACGTTCGTGTCCGACGGCAAAACCAACCCGCTGCGGGCAAATGTGTTCGATGTGCGCGGCGTGACGGTGATTGTCGATTATGCGCACAATGCGGCGGCCTACACGGCGCTGGCCGATATGGCGCGCGCCATGTTGCCGGCGCAAGTCGTGGGCATCGTCACCGCGCCAGCCGACCGGCGCGACGTGGAGTTGGAGGATATCGGCCGCACCTGTGGCGCGCGTTTCGATGAGCTGGTGGTGTATGAAGCCGAGCCGCGCGGCCGCCAGGGCGAACATGCGCCTGGCGTCACTGCCGACCTGATCCTGCGCGGCGCGCGCGAACATGTCGGCTCGTCCGATACGCTGCACCGCGAGCTCGACGCTGACGCTGCCGTGCGGCTCGGCCTGCAGCTCTGCGCGCCTGGCGACGTGCTGGTGTTTGCCTGCGGTACGTCGTTGCAGGTCCTGATCGACGCCGTGCGGGCGCTGGATCCGGACAGCGCCGACCGCATCGCGGCGCAAATCGACATGTGAGCGACATGTGAGCGATACGTGAGCTGTCATATGTAATTCGTCTCACCCAGCTGTTTCAAGACCTTGGGCGACTCGGCCGGACACGGCGGATGAATCTGGTAAAATACCGCCCCTTCTACAGAAAGGTCTTCATGGCAAACGCATGCGGCGTCGACTTCGGTACGTCCAATTCCACAGCCGGTTGGGTGCAGCCCGGCAAGTCGTCACTGTTGGCCCTGGAAGATGGTAAAGCGACATTGCCGTCCGTGGTGTTTTTCAATGCCGACGACGACGAGGTCAGCTACGGCCGCGCCGCCCTGGCGAACTACCTGGAAGGGTATGAGGGGCGCCTGATGCGCTCCCTCAAAAGCCTGCTCGGCACCAGCCTGATCGACGGCCAGACCGAAGTGGCGGGCCGGGCGTTGCCATTCCGCCTGCTGCTGTCCCAGTTCATTGGCGAGGTCAAGCGCCGCGCCGAGCAGCAAGCCGGCGACAGTTTCCAGCACGCTGTGTTCGGGCGCCCGGTGTTCTTTATTGATGGCAATCCGGCCGCCGACAAGGAAGCGGAAAACACGCTGTCCGATATCGCCCGCTCGGTCGGCTTTCGCCAGGTCAGCTTTCAATTTGAACCGATCGCCGCGGCGTTCGACTATGAATCGCAGATCGACCGCGAAGAACTGGTGCTCATTGCTGACATCGGCGGTGGTACGTCAGACTTTTCGCTGGTGCGCCTGTCGCCCCAGCGCGCTACCCGCATCGACCGCCGCAACGATATCCTCGCCACCGGCGGCGTGCACATCGGCGGTACCGACTTCGACAAATACCTGAGCCTGGCGTCGGTGATGCCGCTGCTGGGCTACGGCTCGATGCTCACCAGCGGCGCGCAGATTCCGTCCAGCTATTATTTTAACTTGGCCACCTGGCACACGATCAACCAGGCGTACACGCGCAAAAGCATCACGCAGCTGGCCGACCTGGTGCGCGACGCCCGCGAACGCAACAAGCTCGAGCGGTTGCAAACGCTGATCGACGAGCGCGCCGGACACTGGCTGGCCATGAAGGTCGAAGAGGGCAAGATTGCGTTGTCAGGCGCGGCCGGCGTCACGCTCGACCTGGACCGCCTGGCGCCGCCGACGATGCTGGAGGTGCAGCGCAGCACGTTTGAAGACGCCATCCTGCCGCTGGTCGACGCCATCGACCGCACCGTGCTGCAATTGCTCAGCGACGCCGGCGTCACCGTCGACCAGGTCGACACGGTATTCTTTACCGGCGGCTCGAGTGGTGTCGGCCTGCTGCGCCAGCGCATCGCCGCGCTGGTGCCGAACGCCGCCAAGGTCGAAGGCGACCTGTTCGGCAGCATCGGCGCCGGCCTCGCGCTGGATGCGCAGCGCAAATTTGGATGAGGAGGCACGATGAGTGTATTTGAGCGCCCCATCGTCATGCTCGACTTCGAGACCACCGGCCTGTCGCCGGCGTTTGGCGACCGCATCACCGAGGTGGCGGCGGTGCGCATCGTCGGCGGCCGGATCACCGAGCGGTATGTGTCGCTGGTGAACACCGGCGCCCGCATCCCGGCATTCATCACCTCGCTCACCGGCATCACCCAGGCCATGGTCGACAGCGCGCCGCCGGATACCCGCGTGGTGCCGGAGTTGCTCGACTTCATCGGCACCGATACGCTGTCGGCGCATAATGCGTCGTTCGATGAAAAATTCCTGCTGGCCGAAAGTGCGCGCCTGGGCCATCGCTGCGGCCACGCCAACCTGGTGTGTTCACTGAAACTGTCGCGCCGCGTGTTTCCCGGCATGGCCAGCTATAAACTCGGCAACCTGTCGCGCCAGCTGGGCATCGCCTTCCGCAGCGCCGCCCACCGCGCCGAGGCCGATGCCGAAGTGGCAGCCGAAGTACTGATCCATATCGCGCGCCATCTTGGCAAGTCCTACCAGCTGCAGCAGCTGCCGCCCGACCTGCTGGTCGCGGTGAACAAGCTTGCCGCCGCCAAAGTGCACGCTTACCTGGGCAAGTACGCGCAGCAGCAAGCCTGATCCACCTGGACACGGCGCCACCACGCTGCACGATTGTGCGTCCGCAAATGCACTCGCCGCGCCCTGATTAAGCTTTTGGCAATGCGCCCGCCAATATGGGCTGCCGAAAGAATGCCATGATCCGCCAGCCAACTTCCGCCATGCAGGACCAGACGTACCAGTGGTTCCTCGACGCCGCCC
>Ga0265780_10006251_pt1 | contig 14827 bp, 13 predicted proteins | sample P1T30metagenome_FD_192432 | JGI IMG/M metagenome (GOLD analysis project Ga0265780, IMG submission 192432) | Plant litter microbial communities from East Loma Ridge, Irvine, California - P1 T30 | ecosystem: Environmental > Terrestrial > Plant litter > Unclassified | place: USA: California... | reverse complement strand
GAGCGCTCGGAGTGGGAGTCGGGGCGAGGGGTAATCTCCGAGGCGTCCTCAAAGTCGTCCTGCAGGAACACACAAAATCAGCAAGTGTGCATATCTGGGTACAGGCCACGGTTTCTGCAGTGCTCCCACTTACGCCCTCTCTATCCGAGCTGTGTGAGCTCGTCGGCCGGAGCTCTTTCTCCTCTGCCTTGTTCGTGTCGGCCATGGTAATTGTTGCGGAATGCGAAATGGTGCACTCGAAGAAAGCGGCGGTCGGGGTAGCGCACAACTTGGGTGCGGCGGCGCTGCAGTGTAGGAATTAAGGAAATTAGAATGCAGCGTTCAAATCGTTTGTGAGGCGGTCCTAGGCGGACAGGCGGGTGACTGTGAAAGAAAGGGAGGTGAATGTTGAGCATGGAGGTGTGAATTAAGGTGGGGCTGCTAGTTGGTCGATGCCCGCGGCCAGGAAGCGTAAGTAGTCAGGGAAGGTACGGTGAGCCACCCGTGGACACCAAAATTAGGCCTTCATCTACCATTGGATCGGCTTCTCCTCATACACTCCGGAATGCATCCACGTTACACGCCAGCCACGGCCCTGCACAGGTCTGTCGTCCATGTGTGCCCTTGAAAGGAACATGCTTTTGCTCTCCATGCCAGCTGGCCAAATGCCACACTGTCACACGAACCGTTCGATTGCAGCATCTGTTTGGGTCTGTACTTGAAACACCCGCTAGGCTGCCGCCTGTCCGTCTGCCGCACAGCTACGGCCCAGATTCGTGACCTCGAAGCCTCGAAGCCTCGAAGCCTCGAAGCCACTCCCCGAAGGCCATGCTTGATCTCACCGCCGCTAAACTGCCGAACGACATTCGGGCTACGCTACAATGGCAAGCAGTCGAGGAAGGAACAAGCTGGTTTGGCTACATCGAGGAGCCAGCGTTGCCTTCCCGCACATGCTGATTCGTGCTCCGCCAAACATTACCGTCCCCAGGACGCGTCATAACGCTGAGCACGGTGAACGAGCCCAGGTAGTCATCCTAGATTACAGCAACCAGGTTGAGGGAACTGCACGGCCGCAAAAGCAGTTATATCTCATATCCCGGGCAATAACCGAGAGATTGCCTGCGAAACATGTTTAATGCATCATGCCAAAGTCTTTATGGGGGGATTTGTTTTCTACTAACTCGGCATGACCTTTCTCTCCAATCACCGAAAATGATATGCCGTCATCCAAGCAGAGGTTGAGGTGGCTTCCTCAACTGGGATGACCCCGCATACCTTCTGGCCCCTGCATGCGTGGAACTTCCAGGAAGGCGCTCGCGCACCAGTCACTCCCTGCGGCATGTGCGCCTCCCAAACCATGACACAGCATCGTCACCACAACATCAGCTGAAGAGCTGTATCCAGCACGAGATGCGCTCTGCAAAGAGTGAACATGAAACAATGTTGTTGCTTCCTTGAACTAACTGCAAAGTTCTTTGTCTACAAGTCATATTTCCAGCCTTTATCTCTGCAGTTTCCTGCACAGTGAAGCAACCATTTTGCCACGTCTCCCTACTCTCACCTTCTTTTCTTTCAACAGTCTGTCTCCTGAGGCTGGTCCTTTTTGATAATTCTCACGTCTCTTCTCCGCATCACCATGACTTTTAATCAACGAGCCTCATCCATCGACATGGCTTCAATCGAGCTCCGTCAATCCCCCGCCCCATCCTACATGTCCTCCTTCAAAAACCAACACCATGCCCACACCGGCAGCACCTCAAACAACCCCTACTTCCAATCCGCCACCATGACAGGCACTCCCGCCGAAAAAGACACCCCAACCAAGGCCGACCACGACGACCCCAACCACCCGCACTACATTGAGCCTGTATCCAAATTCTACAACCACCTCCCCCACAGATCCCCTGGACGCCGCCAATGGCCGCGCAAGCGCATTCTCGTCCCCTGGCTCCTAGCCCTCGTCTTCTTCCTCACAACACTGTGGTTCACATCCATCGCGCTCGGCGCACGCTTCCTCAACATCATGCACCCCACTCCCTCGGCCCAAGACATCAAAGTCTACATCAATGGCGACATTCTGCGGGGCGTGACGGAGACGGCGACGCCGGCGCCGAGGACGCTGACGGTGGGCGTGACGGCGACGTCGGATTCGACGCTCACCGTGGCGCCGAGTGCGAGCTCGACGTATACCGGGCGTTTGCATCTTGCGCAGACGGGATTTCCGGATGTGGATTTTGGTGCGAAAGGAGCAGAGAGCAAAAGAGCGGAGAGGAGGGGTTTTGTTACGTTTTATAGGGGTTGATGGGGGTGGTGGTGGAAGGCTAGAAAACAATACTAAAGACACGCAGAATCTGAATCGAGGTTTTAAGTTGCTACGGGCGAGTTTGCATGGTGTGTATGCGTGAGAAATGGGGACTATAGCGACACTGTGATTGCGAGAAAATGGGACTACCTTCTGCATGTCTGCCATGGTGTTTTCTCGCTACCTTTTCATGTTCGTTTCGAAGTCGCTCATTTGGCCACTATGATTGCGGAAAATCGAGGATAGTATATAATATCCAGGTCTTGATATCGGATTTCTTTAGGTCGGCTTTTGCTTTCATCCGTGGAACGACATTGCCATACAACTTCCTGGGGGCCGAAATGTATAACTCGAGAAGAGAGACACAGCTCCTGAAAAACCCAGCCCCTTTTCTGTAATGGCCACCCCGTATCTCCATATTCCGATGGATTGCTGGTATTACGGCGAATATGAACGCCTGGAAAGTCTGGCAGCTGCTGACCCACGTAAGACCAATGTGTCTTCCGGAAGCAACCTTCATCAGAGTTATGCGCAACAGACGCGGCAATTATAATGCGTGCATTTTCATAAATATCGGCCATCAAAGCGGCTTGGAAACGCCAGTCCTCGTCACTATCTTGGATGATACAAAGACTGACAATCCAGAGATAATCGATACCAAGACGTCGACGTGCTCCCACGGCATCTTTGAAAGTCAACGGAAGTGAGTCTAGATGAACACCGGTCGTCAGATGGGCATGTAGATTGCGTGCAAGAGTTTTGACCACATGTGTACCAGAACCCCAGCAATGGCTCAGGCAGGCGTAAGCGATAGACGTTTGGTCCTGCGCGTGTTCGACAAGTAACAAAGTGTCTCTCTTGATCTCGAGAAACCTAACGCCTTTCGGAGGCTTCCCAGCGGTCCTCGCGCTTTGTTCTACGCATTTAACGTGGTCTGAGACGCACTTTCTTAGCCACGCTTCGATGACTGCAAACGTTGGAGCGGAGGATGTAATCCAGGGAGTATCCTTGCCACTGTTCCTGTATTTAAAATTTCATAATCAATGTTAGCTGTGAATGTTAGCACATACCATGCGAGTAATCTATCAGCTTACTATTGAGTGAAAACAGCTCCAGGGAGCATAAAATTTCATACTCTTTTCCTTCAATAATAATTCCGCCTGCTGGTAAAGGACATATGAAGGCAACATCGGTGTACGCGCACAGTGCTGGTACAGCCTAGTCAATACACGCCGAAATGAGGCAGCAAGTTGGAGAACGGGCTTCAACACCCCGCCTCATTTCTTTACATCTAACCATTTTGTTGTTGGATGTCCACACTGATGTTCTTCGAAGATTGACTCCAGGTCTACAGCCGGCATATCCATAAGTGTATGAGCTCCTGGGTGAGGCAAATACGAGTTTTTCAGCCCTCGTGTACTGTGCTCGATTCCAGGATCTCGAACTCGTCCCTATGTGTGTACGGAGGTAATAACGAGCATGTGCCCTTTAGCAGCAAGGTGAGAAGAACAGTGAATGTAGATACAGTCCCGGTTCGGGCTCGTGTATGATACTGACCGAAAGATTCAAAAGGGATTTGGTGGCATTACCGCTAGGTGCGCGGCAACTGTTCATCAGCTCCCTACGTCACCTGCGGCTTACTCACGAGGTCCTGCCGCGGGTCCCGGCATGGATTTTGCTGCTGCCTGGTGGCGGGCACATCGAGCTGTCTTACGCCTCTGCGCATAGCTCAGTTCTTGCCCGCATGCTAAGGCATGCGTGCGTATAATTTGTATGCATGTTGCGTCTCTTGTGCAGCTGAAGATCGCAGCCGCCCTGATGGAGAAAGACCAGAGGCGCCAAGACCAAGGCGCTATTTACGGCTACACCTTCCGCCCAGAGTCGTTCGAGCATACCTGGGCCACAGCCTGCGATCCAATGATTCCTCATAAGCGCAGCGATCCACAGCGGCGTCTCGAGCTGTCGCTTTTCATTCTGCTGATGCAGCCCGCGCGCGTCAAGACGTGCAGCGCCACGGAATAATCAATGAATCCTGCGCTTGATCTCCTTAGGTGGGGCTTCCTTCCAGACGATTCATCTCGAATTTCCTCAACTTCATCTCAACTCAAGATTCTATCCATTTTCTTTTTTCCTCGACATTCGCGCGGCAACACCGGAAAGCATGAATAGCATTTCAACCTTATTCGTATAAAGGACGCAGGCATGAATCCTCTTAGCATGGTGTTCATCACATAGACAAGCGCTCGCTTACGAAGTGGTGTTTGAAACGACCCGTAGCGCTAAGGTAGGCGGCATGAAATTCGCTATCCCAAAAGATTCGAGTTTCAAAACTTTCGTGTCTCCACACAGCGAACCACTCATCTCTTTTCATCAATTTTCGAGAAAGTCTATCCTCGTCTGGGTTAGGATGGTACTCGAGTATAGTACCCGGAGCGCGCTTCCGGTCGGTGTGCATACTGTTCGCAGTAAGCGCGCACGGCTGGTGCAGGTATCAACCCTTCAGACCACTGGAAGAATTATTGTAGGCGCGCGCTGAATCGCATCCTACTTTACCATGGTATATAAGTTGTGAAGCGTCGGTCTGACATACAATCATCATTCCAACAGGCCAGTCCTTCTTTCAACGTTCTTCCTTTCGATACCACATTCACTCTTTACATTCAATTCAACGTGATCCGGGATCACTTTCAACCACAGTCACTGTACAGATTAGCACAGCTACAGCTCTTTCAGAAACGTCAAGATGTTCTCCAAGGCACTCCTTACTACCGCTCTCATCTCTGCCGTCTCGGCTCATCAGAACTTCCACCAGATTTGGATCAACGATGTGACTCCTGGCAACCAGGGCGGCATCCGCATGCCACCAAACAACAGCCCTGTCGTGGACGTGACGAGCAAAGACATGGCTTGCAACGTCCCGTCGACTAACGGCGCGGCCGTCAAGACCCTCGATGCCAGCGCTGGTGACGCCATCAAGGTCCAATGGGACCAGTCTGGACACCCGGGTCCCATCACACACTACCTCAAGGCAGTCGATGATGCTGCGACTGCTACTGGCGAAGGCGATGGCTGGTTCAAGATTGATGAGCTTGACTATGTCAGCGGAAAGTGGGCCAGCGAAATTATGGGCGCGAACAACATGAGCCACGAATTCAAGCTGCCTACTGGCCTTGCCAGCGGAGAATACCTGCTCCGCTCTGAGATGCTTGCCCTGCACTCCTCCCAGACGCTCGGCGGTGGTCAATTTTACATCGGGTGTGCACAGCTCAAGGTCGCTGGCACTGGTAGCGGCACCTGCGGACCTACCATCTCCATCCCTGGCGCGTACAAGAAGGACGACGCCAACATCTACATCCCCAACTACTACAATGGCTACGACGCTACCACCTACAAGGCACCTGGTGGACCTGTTGCGTCTTGCGGTGCTGGATCTGGCGGTTCGGCTCCTACCACCCCTTCTACCCCCAAGCCTTCCAACTCGACTACTCCCCCTGTGCCTTCGGCCAGTGCCAGCCCGGCCGCATCTGCTGTCGTTGAGGCCACCCCTTCTCCCGTCGCTTCCTCGAGCCCTGCTCCTGCACCGGGTGCTGGTAACGATGGCGCTCTGCCTGCCACTTTCTCCCTCGACACTTTCATTGCTTGGCTTGAGGGTAAGGCTGGCTCTTCCACCAAGGCGCGCCGCCATGCTCGTGCTTTCTAAGTGTTGCGGGGGTATCGACCGGATGATGTAGGATTTTCTGTCTGACATTCTTGTATATATGCCATTTACATTCTTCAATACACCCATTACTTGTTCATCTCAAAACTTCCAATTGAATTTGAATGTGCTGATGCTGCTCATCGCCGATCGACGATTAGTAGGGGTCCAGCTCTTGCTATGCAGCGGGTATAACAGTTGCGTGCATGCTGCAGTTCGCGTCATGTTTGGCAGTCTGACGTTGACCCATCGGTATTTGAATAGGCTGAAGGGCTTCCATGACGACCTGCGGGTGTTTGCGGTACCATAATAAGATTGCCATGTCATTTGAGTCTAGCGGTCAACGACATTTCGGCAGTCCATCTTGATTGTCGCTTCACGTGCTTGCCATGAAACCGACGGGTCGAACATTGAGTCTACCAAACTTCCTTGGAAATTGGACGCTGCCATGAGTTAGGCAGCTCACGTCCACTCGGACAGCAGGTATTCCGACGATGTCAATAACAACAGCGCTACTGCACAGCGTCATGCGGAGGTCGATCCGGGGAACTTTATCAGCACGACTTGTGCAATGCAGGGTCTGCACACGTCAGGCAGCTCGACGTCAAGCGGTGATAGTAAGTGGGTGGAGGAGACATCGCCATTGGGACGAGTCGAAGTTGCAGCTTGTGCGACATGGGCGCTGGACTCGAGCAGGTCTTTCTTTCAAACATTGTCTGCATCAAGACATTGTCGGGAGCACAATCCAGACGTTTCTTTCATAAAGTGGGTGCACGCTCGTATAACCCTCGGCAGCAGCCGAACGCAGTCCGAACCTTGATGCCGTCGATCCGATGGCCACGCCCCAGGACCGTCACAGTCTCGACCACTGCAAGGGGCATCCACATCGCGCATGTGTCCGATGAGGTGTGGCTCAGACGGCATGTCATGGGCAGGATTAATTTCCCTGCTGGCGATGAAAGAGGGCGAGCGGGATGATCTCAGGGCAGTGAGTTTTCTTGGTTCGGCGCTGGCGCAGAAGTCTAGCCGCTAGATGTGAGGCCATCGGCGATTTTCCAGGACGCGTGGTTGGCTGCGGTTTGGAATAAGTTGAGCAGATGACGTCGCATCAGCCACAGCCGAGAGATCGACGCCGACCTGCGTCTTCAATGTTGCGAACAAGGAAGGATTGCAGCTGCGAGGCTGTCGTCATAGCAGCTGTCACAAATCTGAAGTAGGACATAAATCATCCCTTGCGCCTGGCTTAATTCATGTCCCATTATTGAAACGAACTTCACAACTAATCACTGCCCACCTTGCAAGCTCATCACGTAGCTTTTCTTCACTTCTTTTTTGTGATATACACATTACCTTCACAATGGCTGTCGGCGGCGTGATCTTGAGATTTGGCTCCACGCTCATCTATGCGCTCGCATTCTGCTGCGCTGGACTCATCCTTGGAATCTACTCCTACTTCCTGGCTGTCCAGGCTGACCGCGATGTCACCATCCCCCGCTGGCAACAAGCTGTCGAGGGTATCTCTGGCGCCGTTGTTCTCTACACCATCTTCGCTGTCCTGTTGACATGCTGCCTCGGCGGAAAGAAGTTCTTCGCTCTTCTCGGCATACTTCTTGACCTTCTCTGCTGCGGTGGCATGATTGCCATTGCCGTGCTCACCCGCGACGGCGCATCCTCATGCTCCGGATACGTCAACACTCCCCTCGGCAACGGAGACGAGAGCTCCAAGGAAGGCTTCAACGACCAAATCACCTACGCCGCTTCGCTCGGATCCATTTGCAAGCTCAACACCGCCTGCTTCGCTGTCGCCATTGTCGGAGCGTAAGTCCTCCACCCCTTACTATATCCTCCTCACTAACTCCCCACCAGCTTCCTCTTCCTGATCTCCATCCCCTTCCAGCTCTTCATGACCAAGCACCACAAGAAGGAGAAGCGCTACGGTCCCGGCCCCTCCAACGGCTACACCAAGGGCTCCGGCATCAAATTCTGGCAGCGCAACCAGCGCAACCGCAGTCTCCAAGACCCCGAGGTTGCCGCTACCCCTGTCGCTGCGGGCGGTCTTGCTGTCCCTGCCCATGACATGCGCCCCAGCCACGACACTGCTTACACCGGCTCCACTGTCGGCGTGCCCCATGCCAACTGCGTTGATGACCACCACAAGACCGGTACCCTGAACGGTGGATATCACACTGCGCCTACTGGCACTTACCAGACTCCTGCTACCAACTACTAAATCATTCGACCTTGGTCCTGTCATGCGACGGGGCGAGGAAGACGATGAAGTTGGATAAGAATGACGATGCCTCAGCGAGGTATCTTTCCCTGGGGGCTTATTACGAATTACGCATTATACCATGTTATCAGACGGAATGGGGCAGAGTGGTGACTCGGAAACAGATTGTTGTATGACACGCTAGTTACGAACTTAATACCTAATATGAGAATATACTTCAAATCATTGGCGTATACCTGCAATACCCTGATGTGTGACTTAATCTCACAGGCACACAGGGGATTGTCCTTTCTTGATTCCCTCTGCACATGAGCCTGCAAGTCATGGAAAACCCATAGACATGGTCACACGACACGTGACGTGAACCATAATCGCCGAATATGCAGCATCGCGCACTTCTTCCATTCTTGCATCGGCTTCTATAGCTCGGATAATTGGGTATCATATCATATCGTATCCACCAAACGCCAAAACGCCCCTTCATTCACGCAGACCCTACCATCTTTATGTCTTCGCTTTCCCCTTCCCCTTCCCAACCGGCCTCCCCTTCTTCCCCCCCTCCCCCCTCCCCTCGGCCCTCTCCATCCTCTCCAACTCGCCCTTCAGCATACTCTCCAGCGCATCATTGCGCCTCGTCAACAACATGACGTCGTCGGTAGTAATCGCCTTGCGGCCCGCGTGTTTGGCGAAGACTTCGAGGTCGTGGGAGGTGTTTGCTTGTATATGAATTAGACGAGGGTTTAATGTTGGGGGCAAGGAGGGGCAAGGGTACCGATTTGCGTGTAAACAAGCTCGGTCAGTGCGCCGATGAATTGGGGCGTCGCGTTGAGGTCCGAGGTTAGGCATTCTTCGTCGATGTATTGGCCGATGGTGTACCAGAGGGCGGATTTGAGGCGCTGTTGTTGGGAAGGGTTAGTCATTGGATTGATGCATGGTTGGTGGGGGATTCGTACCTCCTCGCGCTCTGCAGTTGCATCTGTGGACGCCATTGTGGTTGTGTATATGTTGACCTGGCAGCGTTGGAGTGCGTTGCAGAGTGACGCGACGCGTAGAGTGCAGTGTGGGGCGGCCTCGGGCGATTGCCGGCAAGGGTCCAGGGTCGGTGGTGAGGCTTGAGACATTTTATTGGACCGCATTGTTGTTGCTCCTTTACTGCGCGACTTTGCTCTCAACTACAGACAACGTCTATCAGAAATCACTGCACAGCGTCGTCTCGACGAATAAGTGCATTCCGCCGACACTCGACACAACCTCAGATCCACCCGGCGCATCTTCACCGCGCGCGACGTTCATCACACATCCTTTGCACTCCCACCCCTCGAGTCACCTACATACCGCCATCATGGAATACGTAGACTATGTCTTCGACAACCTCAACATCGCCAAGGAGCGCCTGGTCACAAACTCGATTGCCTCCTTTGAGGGCATGACGGCCCAGCGCTGGATCCGCATCATCGTCATCATCGGCGGCTACATGCTGCTGCGTCCCTACCTACTGGGTTTCGCAGCAAAGAGACAAAAGGCGCAATTTGAGAAGGAGGCGGATGATCTCGGGATCGGCGAAGACCGGGCGCCAGATGCGAATAGTCTGCGCGGAGGCGCAAAGAAGAGCGGCGGCGGGAAAGTGCTTGGCGAAGTCAAGGACAGCGGAGAGGGCACGGCGAAGCAGCGGAAATAAAGCGGGTCTAACTGGTGAAGAAGGGGTTGTGCGCGCACATGTTTCGCTTCTCATCTGATGCGCATCTTTACCGGACCTGCGTGTCTTGGTTTAGAGGCGTTCCTGAATCACGAACGAACCGGATATATGCAATGTTGTACCAATACTGCTCGGAATGCGGGACGTGGTGTAGGGCGACGAGGTTGGGGATTGCATTCCGATCTCTGGGATACTTGGGCGTTGACATGTGGGTTTGGAATATCGAACAACAACAGAAGAGCTGGGAGGCTGGCAGTAACTCGGCTAATGATATGATAGAACATGTCTTACCCTGGAATTCGACGCGTATTTTTCTCCCAACCAACCCACTTTCCCTTGCTTCCCACCATCAGACTTTATCAATATGGCTGATTTCGCTCTTCCCCGCTGCACACTGAATCACCACCTTCCACTCCCCACACCATTGTATGCTGGACATCATGGCTTCAAAATTCCTCCTGGGTGCACTTAGTGCCCTTCCACTCACTCACGCACACATGCAAATGTCAAATCCCTCTCCCTTTCGTGATCCTCACGCAAATCGACCAAACGAGCCAAAAGACTACAACATCTTGAACCCTCTGCATGCGGATGGCAGTGATTTTGCTTGCAAAGGGTATCACCTGAACACGCCATGGACTACAACTGCTACTTACGAGGCCGGTGGCACTTACAAGATGCAACTCACAGGCAGCGCAACACACGGCGGGGGCAGTTGCCAGCTCAGTATGAGTTTTGATGAGGGCAAGGAATTCAGAGTCATCAAAAGTATCGAGGGCGGCTGTCCTGAAAAGAAAGAGTATAGCTTCACAGTGCCGCCAGAACTGGCGAAAGGCGGAAGGAAGAGAGGACTCTTTGCTTGGACATGGTAAGTCAATCTGCTTGCTGAATGAACACAAGCTGACAACGCCTATCAGGTTCAACAAGATCGGCAACCGAGAAATGTACATGAACTGCGCACCCGTCGAGATCGTACCCAAAGACAACGACAAAAGAGACGATCTTTCAGAACACATCGAGATGAGGGATGTTCAGAAGACCAATGCCGCGGCACAAGCATCTCTTTCTTCTTACCCACCGCTCTTCGTTGCAAACCTCAAAAGTGTCAACGACTGTGTCACCAAAGAGACTCAAGACGTCGTGTTCGACACGCCAGGCAAGAGCGTCGATTTCGCCGATGGCATAAATCGTTCCGGGAAACCAAGTTTCGGCACGAGCCAATGTACTGGAAAGGGGGGTAAGAACGCTGGCAGTTCTTCACCATCAAGTCCCCAAGGACAATGGCAGCCAACCGCTCCCTCAAGCCCAGGCAGCTCGTCAAACTGCAACGATGGCCAGTACCACGAAGAATGTCATGGAGGTCCTTCCAGTCAAAAAGCTATCAGTGGTTCAGCCGCGTCTGCATCCGCAAAGCCAGCCCAACAAGCACAGGCTCAGCAATCGAACAACCAGCAGCAAGTCCAAGACGTCAAGACCGGCGATAAACCCTCACCCAAAGTCGAACAAGAACTCGACGCCTACCTGAAGAAGCTCTACGGCGGATCCCGCCCCAGCAAGCGTGACGCCTGCAGCTCCACCAAACCTCCTACAGGCGGATGCAGCTCCCCCGGCCGCTGGGTGCGCAAAGGCGAATGCACATGGTCCTGTGAGCGACAAGGCAAGACAACCAGTACGTCTACCAAGAGCGCAGCGCCCACCAAAACCGCCTCCTCCGCCAGCAAAGAAAGCGCAGAAGTCGCATCGAACCTCAAAACCCTCGGCGCCGACATCTCCGCAATGGTCCAACTCGTCCTCGCAAAGCAATCCGCTACGAGTGCCGGGGCAAAAGACATCGACGCCAACCTCGCCAGGCTAAATACTGACATTGCTCGTCTTGTCAAGGCTTGCGTCAAAGGCGCCACGACCAGCAAGCAGACAGAGGCGAATCTCAAGTCCTTCCAAACCAGCCTGAAAACCCTCGTGCAGGGCATGACGCTCCGGAAACCCTCACGCCTAGTGAAGAGGGAAGACACGTTTACGTCAACTCCCTCGTCATCGCTGGATGCATTCCTCGCGTACCTGGCCCGCCTGCAGACGACAGTCATCGAATGCATCCGCAACCTCACAACCACAGATTCGCTCGGATCACCACTGCTGAATTCCACCGTGCTGGTGAATTCCACACTCGCGGCCATCGATGCAGCAGCAGCCATTCAAAGCACGCTCAAACCCGCGCGCAAACGCCAATCCACAGGCTGGTTCGCCGCCGCCGATCTGCCCACCGAAGACCTGGAATCCGACACCGTATTCACCGGCATGCGTCGTCTCGGGCTAGACTTCGAGCGGCTGTACGACTCCCTGCGTCCCGAGGGCGACGGCGCGGATACCTCCGACCTGCAATTCCTCACCATTCCACTGTGGATGGCCAAAGACGACTCACGCACACACGCCCCGCGCAAGCGCAAGCGCCAGAACGCGGGCTGGTTCGACGCCGCGGACCTGCCTGCCGACGAACTCGCCGACGACGCGGTGTTCACGGGCATGCGCGATCTGGGGCTGGATTACGAGCGGCTGTATGATGCGCTGCGGCCCCAAGGGGATGCGGGGGATGTGTCGGATATGCAGTTCCTCACTGTTCCGCTGGGTATGGCCAAGGATGAGGCGCTGTCGGCGAAACAACTTTCAGCTAAAGCGGCGGCGTCAAATCCGCTGCAGGATGCGGCGGATCGCGCGGCGTTTGAGGCGGCGCTGGCGAGGGATGAGGTGCAGAATGAACCTCTTCGCACTAACTCTACCTCAAAGCCAGAGGTTGTCGAGGCTCTGCTGCCGCTCGTTTTGGGCCCGGGACCAGCGGCTCCTCCGGGTTTGGAGGGCGTTTGGCCGGCTACGAATGGGGGTGAGCATGTGGGTAATTTGGAGGATATGCCTGTGGTGGTGGATGATCTAGGGCCGGGGGCGGAGGAAGAGGTTAAGGAGTTTTTTGCGAATCTTGCGAAGGATGCGGGGGCGAGTGATGCAGACGGGGAGAAGGATAGGAGTGCTGTGACGAGGAGGTGGGAGGCATAGATGGAATGGGGTGGGTTTGTAGAGGAGTTCTGTAGGTGCGTTGTGCAACTTGCTAGTTGTTAATTTTAGATGTATGTGGTATCTTTCTGCGTTGATTTACTTCACACCAAATCGTGATTCAGAATCGAGTCTGTTCGCCCATCCTCTTCACTTTACCACACTTCACACATCCAATACCCAACACCCAACACACCCCTTCACACACTTCCGCTTGCCCATCTCACAAACACTTGTCACCCACAACACACATCATTCACGTCCCACAAACACCACTTCTCGCCTACATCCTCGCCCCAAATCCACCATGCTTCCATACCATGCCCTCCCCACGCTCGGAATCGTACCGCAACCAAGTCCAAACCCGCATTATCGACCTAGTCTCTGGTAAAAGGCCACGCGATCCGCATCTAAGCACCTTGAGCACGCAGCGCCTTATCCTCGAGGGTATCGTCGAAGAGATACGGATTTACCGCCTGGGCAAGGAAGAGAAGAAGAGGAAGGAGAAGGATAAGAAGAAGAGAGAGAAGAGGAGGATGACTGGACATGATAGGGAGCGGAGTAGGAGTGAGGAACGGAGGAGGCGTAGACACGAGGGAAGTGGACGTCGCCGCCATCATGATCGCTCAGGCGAACGCGACCATGCACATCTGAGACACAGATCGCGAGATCGAAGCCGTGACCGACGTCGTCACGGACGACCCGATCGCGGCATCTCCGACATCGTCACTGAAGGCCGTGCAGATCCCAATCCAGACCTGATGATGACGGGTGGCGCGGGACCGGCTGGGACTTTACCTCTTACACCTCCGTTCCCACATCCACCTCCACCTCCACCTCTACCCCATCACCCAAATCCAGGCAAAGTAGGCGTATCTCCATCTCCCACCCGCCGCCACGGCCCAGATGGGAAAACGCCTTTCGGCCAACTGCCCAAGAAAGCTGCGGGTGTGGGATTCGCGGCGCATGCGTTGAATACGTATAAGCATATCAAGGCGGAACATGAGGCGGGGCATCGGTCGAGAGGGATATTGGAGAGGACGGTGGATGGGTGGCGGGGGAAAAGGCCGAATACTGCTGCTGTTGGTGGTGGTAGCGATGGGAAAGGGCGCGAGTCGGAGAAGTTGAAGAAGGACGATCGCTGGCGAAGAGCGGAGGAGAAAGGTCGAAGGGATGATCGTGGGCGTGATGAGGGTCGGGTGGATCGAGGGCGACGCAAGCACCGTGATCACCACAAGAACGATCGACGTAAGGGTGACCCAGGAAGTCGTAGAAGTGGAGGCGTGGATGCTCGAAGCGATCGTGCGTCTCGCGATGTTGAACGAGAGTTTGATCAACCTGTGCGCCGGAATCAGCAATATGTGTATGACTATACACGGGCGCCGGATGAAGACACTCCTCCAAAGAGCTTTTTGCCACATCTTACAGGTCCTAGTGATACAAATCTGCCGTTTCGTCCTCCACCTGGGCGGCCTCCTCATGCAGCGAATGATCATCCGAGGGCAACGGTAACAGACACACCTATAATGAGCGGTCCGTCACATCATCCACCCCCTGGTGAGGCTCATTTAACTCATCGTCCTCCTCCTGAGGCTCCTCCTCGCACAGCTTACGACGATTTGTACGCGCAGCCAAGTCCTGCACAGTCAGTGCATCCTCGGGCGGCTGCACCTCTTGAGCATACCAATACACCCTGTCCTTCTTCTCCTCAGGCGCAACCTCATATATCGCACGATGCTTTGTACGCGAACCCAAGTGCTACACCGTCAGTGCATGTTCAGGAGGCCACTCCCCCCTCATTCCATCAAGATGAAGCTCCGGCTTGGGCCCCTACCCCAGAGAGCTTCATGCCACGAGCACACACTCCATCTCGCGAGCGCT
>Ga0265780_10006250_pt1 | contig 14828 bp, 17 predicted proteins | sample P1T30metagenome_FD_192432 | JGI IMG/M metagenome (GOLD analysis project Ga0265780, IMG submission 192432) | Plant litter microbial communities from East Loma Ridge, Irvine, California - P1 T30 | ecosystem: Environmental > Terrestrial > Plant litter > Unclassified | place: USA: California... | reverse complement strand
GTTCGCGGGGCTTGGCGTTCGTATGCGCTCAACTGGAATCAGGTAGTCGTAGAGCTCCTTCAGCTGAGTGATGGTGTCCGCAGACAGCGTCTCCAGAGTGATGAGCACGGCGAGCTTCTTCTTTGTGCCGGCATCGCGGAGGGAATGTGCGAGGACGGCGGCACCCGGGAGGTACGAATCGCTCATAAGAAGCTGTATACTTGTTAGCTTGCGTGCACGTTGGGCTTTACTATGTGGCAATCCTACCGTGCAGTACACATCTTCCAAAGGTCGCGCCATTGTGAAGCTATGTGAGTAGAGGAGCTGACAGTCCTCGAGAGTGAGTGGGAAGTAGAAATTAAGCGCCCGGAAGCTCAAAGGTCAGATGAGGCGACTTGTATGTACAGGTTTCCCCGCAGCGCAATGCAGTGGAGTTGGCGCTGATCACCAGATTGGAGTTGTACCGAAAGAGTAGAAGCGGGCGGCAGATATGCAGGAGCTCCGAGGCGCAACTGCAGCACTTCAATGAATTACTAGGCTACAGCTACAATTCACAGGTGCATAGATGGCAAACGGCGGTCAATTTGACGGGCGACAACCGGAATGTGAGGCTAGAACCCAATATTGGTTGAGAAATGAACATTTCCTCGTCCGTGAGCTGGAGAGCTTGCGCCACGCGACAGGGAATCGAGCTTCAGCGAAATGACCTCACCCATGGCGCGCTAGTGGACGGCCCACCTCGATGCGTGAACGAGCTCCAACCTGACAACAACGCTTTCACTGCAGACTTGAGGCCTTTCTCCTCACAGCGCACCCTCTCTTCCCACTGCGGCTATCCGTTTCTGAAAGCGCAGTTCCAACGACACGCGTGAGCGCTCAAGTGCCTTTCCGTCCCGTCAAAGGCTAGATGGCAGGAGCGGGCGCGTGATGCCACTAGTGGGACAGCGGCATCACCGCCTCGGCTGGAGCTGAGCATTTCGACTCCAACACAAGTGGAATGCAATAGCAAAGACGCCGTATAAATGCCCGCAGTAACAGCAGGTGTGACTATAGATGATCTTATAATTTCACCCGCACGAAGTGCACCTACAACCTCTTCTGCGTCTTTCTCGAAAACACAAACAAACAACCCTCGAAAGCGGTCTGGCCTCGAGCTCGAGTGCTGGAAGTTTAAGCGAGGGGCTGCAAGGATATCCCTGCTCATGGCCCGATGACGTCCATTACCCCAGTCACAATTCAAGGTCGATGGCGCAAACGACGTAGAACACCTACAATTTATATGACCTGAGCAATATTTCAAACACAAATAAACACCACAAAATTACCTAGAGAATCTGATCAGCAACATGACCTACCCAATTCCCCTCGCAAAATCAATCCTCCAACTCACACTCACCTCCGCCCTATCTGGCTACGGCCTCTTCCTCTCCTACGGAAACATAACCCGCCTCCAACAATACGAAAAACAGAGCGAAAAGGCCGCAGAATGGAGTAATACAGCTGCTCAGCGCCTGCACAAGACTCGCACAACTCAAACGAGCGGGACGATAAGTGTGCGTCTCCACCAACACCAACACCAACAGGACTGTAACGACTACATACTGACATGTACTTCTCAGTTAATCATATCCTTCCTAACCCCCATCGTCGCCCTCTCGACCTCAGACCCAACATACCTAGTCTCGGCGGCGGCGGCGAATACAGCAGTCTTAGTGTTTGCGCGCCAGCACATGGCGAACTTCTGGAACGAGAAGGAACAAACGCGCGTCCCGTTTGTGCAGAAGTTCAAGGATGCTGTGAGTGGGAGCGAGCACGTCGTTCAGATACTGGGGGTGTTAGGTGCGAGTTGGGCGGTTACGGCTCTGGGGTGGGGAGCTATGGGGCAGGGGTGGTTGTGAAGAAAGTATCAGGATAGGTGTATTATGTCTGTATGAGATCATGATTCATATGATATCCAGATTGGCAAGACTAAATAAGTCTATCCTTGCATTTCCAATTCCCTAGCCACACGCACACTGTCTGCCTCTCTGATCCACTCCTCGATCCGCGCACCTACATCGCCCACCAATCTCTCGTACGTCTCGTTGACGAAGAATAGACTGGTGTGTGCGGTCACCTCATCCATGTTTTGCATGAACACACGCACCCACGTCGGATCCACGTTACCTGTTGAGTCTTTCGGTGGCAGTGTGCAGAACTTGCCCAGTTTCTTCTTCTTCTCCTTGGGCTCGCCATCTGCGCCAGGAGTCGGCGGATGCGAAGCATTGCTATCAGTCGTTGCCAGCGTGTAGTTTGATTCGTGCATGGAAGATTGATCGTCGGGTGAGGCCTGATTCAAGATGGCGCTGCGGGAGAAGTCATAGTTGCCGTAAGGATGGTTTGAAGACTGGTGCTGGTGGTGGTCGTCGCCTAGGTCCATAGCTCCGAGGTCTTCATCAAGAGTTTGGATCTCGGGAGCTTCTTCGGGAGACATCTCGTAGCCGGTATCCATGTCAGTGGTGGGGAAAGAGTCTTCTGTTGAGTCTGACTCCTTGTTGGATTTTTGCTTCTGTTCCTGCTGGTGGCTGACTGGCGATGCGCTGGAGTCCTCGTGTGGCTCGGAAGGTCCACCGTTCATCCGTTCATGTTCTTTGCGCATTCGTTCTGCTTCCTGCTTCAGACGCTGCTCCTCTTTATATGCGTGTGAATTCTTGTATTCCTCCTGTTCACGATCCTTCTGTCGCTGCTGCTCCTGCTGCTTCTCCCACTTTTCTTCGGCCTTAGTCCGCTCCTTGATGGCCTTGTTACGCGCCTTTACTGCCTTCTGATACTCCTTCAGCGCTTTGTCATGTTCCTTCTCAGCGGCTTTGCGTTCTTGCTTGTCTGTGAACTGCAGCAAATCTACAAATGGTGGCTCTTGCGGTATTGGCGGGATCTCTGCAAGACTCGGCGTACTGTCTGTACGGTGTGTAGAGCCCCCGATCGAGAAGCTACCGATAGGACTAGTCGCGGATAGCGGTTCTTGATGAGTGACTGGGACAATCTCATTGTCGCGATGCTCCTGGACTTTCACTGATATGCGGGGGCTGTTCATGATGGACTGGGACCGCATGCTTGCCACCGTCGGTCGCGACGCAGAAGCAATCGTTTGGATGTCTCTGTCACGAGACTGCGATGTCCGACTCGAAGGCCGAGAAGGCGATGGAGACTTGGGCGACTTCGGCTTCTTTGGACGCCCTGTACTTACAGTGTAGTAGTTGACAAACCGGATGCGAGGTGGCGATGGAACACTGGGGTTCACCGACTTCCGCGTCTTTTCATCTTCTTCTTCCAACGCTCGCACTCTGGCATATCGGTCCTTCAGTTCCTTGTAATCGGCCATGGCGCTACCGAATTCAAAGTGCGACTTGACTAAGCCTTTGGTAGCTTGTCTTAGGCCATTCGAATAGTGCTTGTTCAGCCAGTGTAAGGTGTTCTCCCAACCCTTACGTACTGGTAGACGCACATCATTCTCGAAAGTCGGATTGAAGTTGGGATCATTCGGCTGGGGATTGAAGAAGGTTGCCATCCTGCTAGGCTTCTTTTCCGACGGCTCTTCTGCAAGCTCGTCGACTGGTGCTGGAGCAGGACTGAACAGACTTCCGAGGCCCGCCTTGATAATCCCAGGATGCAATCCAAGAAAGGGAACATCGAAATTGATCACGCCCACAATGCGATGGCGAAAGGCTAGAGCAATGTCCGCAGCGAGTAAGCCGCCCATGGAGTGTCCCAGCAAGATGACATCTGTCCATTGATCTTCGTGCGGCGCCAGCCTAGCACTTGTCAGTCACGTGCAATTGATGAAGAGTCCTCCACAAGTACCAGTTGGAGAAATTGTCTCTTGCATGCTCCAGCGTGTTCCGTGACTGGTATCTCGGGTAAAGTTTGGTATGCACAACGTGCGTGTGTGCAAGTGTAACTGTCACGAGGTTGTGTACATGAGCAGGGAAGCTTCGGAAACTTGTCTCGTTGCCCATGAAGCCGTGTATGAATACAAGCAAGACTCGGCGCAAGTTTGAGCTGTCCACAGCAGGATCCGGAACGAGTGACTGTGTCGACGACGATCGGGGGTCGTGAGAAGACATGGCGAGCATGGAAGGGTCAATGGTTGCAGTTGGCGCACCATGGGTAGACTGTCGCGGTGGTAAAGGTGGAGGCTGTCCGCTGTATCGTGCTTCACGTTGGGTTGCGACTGCCCCATGTGCGGACGACGTCATTTTCACTTGTCGCAATGTGAGTGGTCGTGCAAACGAGTACGTTGTCACTATCCATGAAGGCGATGAGGCGAATGTACATCAACAGTCACGGTCGAGGTATAATTGTTCGTGCTCGCGGAGCTTCTTAGCCCGATTGCAGGTTTGCGACAATGGAGGGGCAGTGCGAGGCAGGCAAGGGCTGGCCGCGTGGACAGCACGTGCGAGCAGAGCGAGGAATGCAGAAACAATTAGACAGCGAACGTGTCTTCTCTATCGCACACTCCTCTCTCTCGCACTTTTCGCCTATGCAGCCTGCAGAAGAGCCATTGTCTCGCATTGGGGGTCGTGACACGCCCATCTTTTGCTCGCACCAGTCCGCTGACTGAATCCCACCCCCCACAAAAGACCTCATTTAACGTGCGTCGATCATTCTCTCCCGCGACGGGCACGCTGCACGCAAGAGCTCGACGGAGGTCTAGAATAGGAGTGTGTTCCTACCCCGGTCGCCCTCCCGCGAAAGTCTCAATCTCGAGCCAGTCTTGGCAATAAAAGCCTCAGAAACACGAGCCTCGTTCGTATAGAAAGAGAAGCATCCAGCAGGCTGAATCGAAGGGAGGGGGTGACTTGCCCAGTGCTTCAGCATGGCTCAGGGTCGTCTCATGTGTGACGGCGAAGCGAGCCATTAGAGGTATTGGGGGCGTCCAAGAATAACAGACTTCAACGCGCAAACCGACTGTTCCAAAAAGGTCGTAGTACAGTGTATACAGGTGGTATGAGCGTTATCTCCTTTGCACGGTACACGGCACACGGCACAGGCACAGGCACAGGCACAGGCACAGGCACAGGCACAGGCACAGGCACAGGCACAGGCACAGGCACAAGTGCTGCAGCATTCAGGAACCCCTCGCGTCGACTTGTTCGCGGCACGATAACGCGACATGAAGAATTCCAGAGTGCTGGCAGGATCAGGGAATGATAGGTGGACGACGGCTGCTGTCGAGCGCCCATGTGTTGGTGGTGACAGGGCAATCTCCGTGGGCGCCATGTCGTTTGTTTCTGAGCCGGGCGGATCCTTCTATTTTCGGGAGGCCCATGTACCAATTTCGCTTGCACAGCCAATCACCCCCCCTGTTCCCCGTCCGCCGCCCCATGTCGCCGCTCCATCTATTGAATCTGTTTCCTCTCGCAGCGCTTTCCCTCTCACACGACCTTCGCTGCGACGCGACAAGATATCAGCGCTGTGCGGCTCTGGAGAGCGTTCGGGACCGAAGAGCTGCTTGTCGCCCACTTGACCAGGGGCAGACCGTCGTCGCGCGAGGAAGAACCGTTCACGATTCATTTACCCACGCTACGGTTGCACTACCCACAGCGGAAACCACCAGTAGTCCACCACGCAAACTTCGCCCACCCTGCGCGCCTCTAATAGTCGCCTGTCCAACCGCGCACCTGCCAGCAGCACATTGTCGTTCGTGAATGTTGCTTGCCTGACCGACTTCAGGTGCGTCTCCCACCAAGTCGCTTATCGCCTCTTTGCGCCTTCGACCGCCATGCGATTCGAGTGCTGATCCCTCGCCAGATCCTTCCTTCAGCAGCCACTTGCCTGGCGTCCGTTCGTTTCTCGACACTCACTCCACTCACTACTCGTATCCATTGACTGGACCTTCGTACCGGCCAAGACCATACGTCCACTCTTTCCGTCAAACTTCTGACAACCCCGACCAACTCGCTACACTCACTCAACCACATGTTTGCGCAAACGACCGCATTCGCCACCACTCTGGAAGCATCATTGCCGCGCAACTTACGTTAGACCCTTGACACTTTATGGACCCCAACATCACACCGTCTCGACGATACAGGGTTGACCCACGACATTATTTGCCGACGCAGAGCACTCCACAGGACGACGAGAAGGAACGGAATTCAAGCAAAAGAGAGGGCAAGCCTCAGGACCCTCTAGGTCGACCTCCGACACATCAAGAGGAGGAGAGACGCAAACTAGCCATGACGAAGGACCACCGCTTCTTCCACCGCCGCCAGGCACCGTCTCCTACGAAAGTCTTGACGGTCAACGTAGAGGTCATTGCGACTGTGGACTCCGGTGGAAATCTGGTAGCCCAAGAGACGAAGACGCAAGCTGCGACTACGCCCCAAGCCTCTCCACCGTCAAATGTCGCGCCCGCCATCGTCAATGCCGTAGGCTCTCCTGTAGATCCGGCAGTATCTGCCGCCGCAGCGTTGCTAGCATCTCCAGCAGCAGCACTATCGCCAGCCGTCCCCATACCTGCAGTACCCTCCATACCGCAGGTACCAGCCGTCCCTGCGGTGCCAACCGTTGCTCTTCCCGTCGTTCCTTCGGTGCCACCATTTCCCAGCGACTTGACAGTACCCGCATACCCATTTTCATCAGGCGCTCCTGCTCTCGCGGCGGACATCAGTACGGGGTCTTTGACTCCTCCTGCACCAACAAGTATGTCGGGGAGCAGTGTCAATCCATCATCCTTGCCGTTAGCATCACTGATCCCGCCGTCGAATTCCACCATCCCAAGCATGTCACTCTTTTCATCGAGTGCGTCCTCAACGTCAGGAAGCAACAGTGCTACCCTGTCCTCATCAGTATCCAACGACCGCTTCACTGCCGCTGCGTTTACCCGTTCGTCGTCAGCTAGCTCTGACGAGACATCATCGACACAGCCTTCAAGCGTGACCCCAACTGCCGACGTGGATAGTACAACGTACTACGCAGGGGGAGGAGCAGCAGGAACAGCCTACCCACCTGGTGGCGCAGCGCAGACTACAACTGCTAGCGGTGCCAGCGCAACTGGCAGTACGACACCGCTCCCGACGCCTCAGGTCGTTGGTAGTGTAGTTGGAAGTCTTGCCGGTGCCGCGCTAATTCTAGCCGTTATTTTGTTGCTTCTCCGACGTCACAAGCGACGAAGGCAAGGCGCGCTCCAACTCTCCGACGAAACAACCGACCGCAGTCCGCCTCCAATGATTCAAAACGACTCAAAGGCTTACCGCATACCGTCCGCGTTTCTGAACCGTTTCTCAGGCATATCCCGATCGACAGTTGAAAGCTCTACTACTGCTAGTGGCGAACGTGGCTTTCAGCGAGTCTCGGGACGCAAACTTCCTTCTGCTTTCAGCGAGGGCATGACTTCGGAACAGTTTTCGGGCGGTGGGACATTGTCTGGGTCCTCCTTTTACATGGACGACCAAGGAACCTATGGTTCACCAGGTCTTCCAAAAGAGTTTGGTAAGGAAATTGATGCGACGGCTGCTGCTGGGGGTGCAATGAACATTCGTCAAGGCCCGCGTCGTACCCCCATCATTCGCCACCCGGATGAGGATGCAAATCCCTTTGCAGACCCAGCTCCTTTCCCAAGGACCAATGCGCACTCGACTCCACCACAATCACCCAAAAGAGACGCTCGTCCCAACACACTGGGTCGAAGTCTCTACTCCCACGACGGATCTCGAAGCTCAAAGTTCACCGAGAACGTATGACGACCCCCTATTCGTAATCCCATTCTGACTGTCGCTTCTACATATTGTTCAGTCTCATGACACGCATGTACGTGTCCAAGACCATTCGCATATTTCATTGTATCTAGCGTCTGTCAGTAGCTCCACTTTGTTATACCCCGGAGCTTCCGTCCGTCATCACATACTGTCCTCGATTGGAACGCACTACGCGGCTCCAAGTAATATGTTATTGGTCTGTCTCCCACTCTTCAGGAAGGAACGTGTTTCATAATGTTTGTCGGCATTGTCATCGCCATTTGCGTCTATTCTCAGTGTACATACCTTCTACACAGCGTGTCTTTTAGGACGCGCATTGCTGCGCATATGGTCGCCATGTTTCTTGGCACATACTGAGAGGCAGTGTAGACATAAGCCGCATGTCTCATCTACGGACACATTGGCGTGTGAGGAGTTTAGTGCTCGATCTGCAAATGGTCAAAAAGTTTACTCCAACATCCAATTCAATGTGCATCATCTCCATCATTTGCAACAGCCTCTTTGGCCTGAATCACTACATTCTCAAAGTCTTGAACGCGAGTCTTTGCATGATGCCTGTATGTACTAAGCCTCGTGCTATTGCGTTCGGACCACTCAATGCGGCGAGGCTGAGGTAGAAACTTCAACGAATCGGCGAACTCCCAAGGCTTCACAGCCCTCCGCGATCGACATTTCGGCAGACCCACTACCAGGCTTGGCTGCCCGCCTGTACGCTAAAGTTGTTCGGCGCGCAGCTGCCTGACGCAGGCAGTTGCGTCTAACATATAAGAAGCCAAGGAAGGCGTATTTCGCGCGCAGTGTTGCTGACTGCATGGTCGATCCAAGACACCTCGATACATAAAGCTCGACATCGCCGCAATTTCAGCACATCTCTAGCCCTCAGCCTATTTACACTCAAAAACCCTTCTCTCTCGTAACCCGCCGCAATCATGGCCTCCCTCGCCCCCGTCCCCCAGCCCATCGCCCTCTTCCCCCAATTCATCGCACAAGCGCCCGAAACCCTTGTCCTCAAAGAACACGTCCTCTCCCTCTCCGGCGACAGCTTCAGCATCAAACTCGCCAACGGCACGCCCATCCTGCAGGTCGAGGGGAAGGTCATGTCCATCTCCAACCGCAAGAAGGTGCGCGACATGCAAGGCAACGATCTATTCAGCATAGTGAAGGAACACCTGCATATCCATGCGACGTATGTGGTTGAATCCCCGAATGGGCAGAAACTGTGTGAGGTCAAGAGCGGGTTTAAACGTGAGTAGTGTAGCGGTAGAGCGGGAGGGCAAGAGAGCTAACATGTGTGCGTGCAGTAATCGGATCCAAAGCAACAGCGACATTTACGAGTCAATCCGGCAAACAGGAAGTCCTCACCATGCGCGGGAACTGGATGGATACATCCGCCGATATCGTGGATGAAGCCATGGGCGGTGCGTCCTTCGTTTTTCCAATCCCCCCATCTCTGCTAATGCAGCATAGGCGCAGTAGTCGCGCGCATCGACCGCAAGATCCTCAGCGGCAAAGATTTATTCTTCGGCCAGCAGACGTACGGCGTGCAGGTCGCGCCGGGCGTTGATCTCGCGCTGATTGCGGCGCTGTGCATCTGCCTCGACGAGAAGAATAATGAGAAGTAGGAGATCTCGCCGGCAGCGGTTGGAACAGCAGTTATGAAGAAGTGGCAAGCGAAGAAGGGGAAGGAAAGCAGTTTTGTGAAGAGGGTGGAGAGTGTAGGAATGGGCAAGAGGGCAGCGACGGTGTAATTACAAGCACGACATGATACCTACCACGACATGAATCCAGAAGATTATCTTTTTCTATGAAAAGTAACATTTCGTTTTGAGAATCCTCCGAGCCCTCGGATCAATCCTTCCCTTCACCACCCTCCCAGTCTCGGTAATTTACCCACCCCCATCGGCCCCAACCACAGCACCACGACCACCAAACGCATGAACCCATCATCTCTTCAGCCTGGGACTCACTGGTTCTATCCCCCAGCTGCGCGCGCTGTGTATGCAGCCTTCAAACCCTCCACGCACCAGCAGCGTTTCAGGTACTGCCTGCGCCTCAATCAGGCAAAGAAGCAACCCGCACGCCGTACGTCAGGCCAACATGTTCTTAATACCGAGCCCCGCCGCCCCCTCCGCCGTCCCCACAGCTTCTGGAATTGTTATATTCAGTAGGATTCGTTTATAACTTGTATCACGAATTCAAATATGTCGGCGGCGCTGGTACGGTCGGGATTCTTGGCGGGCTTTACGGTCTTCGACTTTTCGATGGGGCTGGTTGTGCCGGTGCTTTGTGTGCTGGTTACGGGGGCGGCGATGCTGGTGATTGTGCTGCAGGGGCGCGAGGAGAAGAGCACGGAAGGACAGGATGTGGAGAAGCGAGGTGGTGAAGAGGAGGTGCTGGACCAAACACTGGAGAGAACATGCGACACGGTGCAGATATATGTGGAACTTGAAGCAGGCGAAGAGATTTATGGGAGAGACAAGAGGAGCAAGGCATATGATTTCGGTGGTCGGATGCGGATCAGCTGAAAGACTATGACGCCAACATCGTCAACTGCAAAACAGCAGTAGATGTTCCTACTTCTACAAGCCCTTGCCATCAGGCTCCCAGTCAAACTTCCAGCAACTATCGAAAGCATCGCCATCGCCGGAACTTGCACAAACATCTTCCACCCACGCCTTTGGACACCTTCCCAGGTCGAACAGCATAAAACGACTCAGCTTCGAACAGGTGCTGACATCGCATGGTCTCGAAAACGCTTCTTCGTTGCCCGACTGAAGACGGTCACAGAAGGACCAGTACCGTCTTTTGACATGGCGAAGCGCTCGAGACGGCCAAGATGTTTGGAAAGCGGAGAGATAATATTGTACCCGCGCGGAGAGGGATACACGAAGCTGCCCCCGAATCTTTTGCTTGCTGGGGTCTTTTCGATTGAAAGTTCGCCGGATTCCCAGGTTGTATGATAGAGCGCATGGACCAATGGGCAAGCGCTGAGATACAACTCTTCGAGTGCGCAAGCATGCAAAAAGAGAGAGTTGAGCTATCAGTGGTACGCTTTGCTCCCGATTCTGAAAGAGAGCGATTCGAGATGTGGAAAATGCGGCACTAGAGGATCCCAGCGGGAATATACAGCCAGAAATCGTCGCCGTATATATAGTCGAATGAATCAGGCGCTCGCAGATGTCTTTGCGCCAATGCGCAAGCTTATCACCAATTTATATTCTGAATTACTTTCCCCCTTTGTCTCCGGGGCCATTCTTCTCCAGATAGTCCTTGATACTGAACATGCCCGTACCTCTTTCGAGGGGTTTCGGCTGCGTAGGGCTAGGCTTCCAACCAATCATGAAGATAAGGCGGAAAGTCGCTGGGAGAGAGCCGTCCTCGTTGCCATGTAGCTCGCGATATATACCCTCAGCAGCCAAGAGTACGTCCCGATGTATCGGGCCCTTCTCACGACCGAGCACGGCGTTGGATTCGCCCATGGCCTGGAGGTCCTTCATCAGCGAAAAGCAATCGGGAAAGTCGACAACAATGTCGTCGACATCAACGGTTAGAAGATTGAAGCCGGCCTTTTGCAGGAGCCCACCAATGTCCCGCACGTCAGCCAGGGGTGACGTGTGGGTAGCGACACCGCCTCGACGGTCTTGCTCGGCGAGCTGAAGAGCAGTACGCAGCTCGTAGAGACTGTCGCCGCCCATCATGACTCCCATGAAAGGGCAGTCCGGCTTCAGGATGTTGTTCACTTGGGCCAGCACCGAAGGCAGATGGTTGATCCAGTGCATACTGAGGCTGCTCATCACAGCGTCGAATGTATTGGTATCGTATGGGAGGATTTCTGATGTGGGCAAGACCTCTCGAACCATGTCAATCTCCTTGTTGAAGGGCAGGTCGACATCACGGTACAGGAGCGTCTCTGACGACTCGGCGGCGGTGACAGTGCCTATGCGCTTCGACCGCGGGCCTTTGTCTGGTGAATCTTCGGACGGCAGTGTGAGCATGCGGGACAAGTTACAAGCATTGGCTCCTAGATCGAGAACTTGGGCGAAGTGGCGATTGATGTCCTATACATGTCAGTAGCTGCGCAATGAGTTTGGCTCCAAGTCCACGCACCAGAATTCGTTCACATAAGCGTGATGCCACTTCGTCGCGTAGATAGTCGACGCTCCTGCTGAGCTCTGGGTTGGAAGCGGCTCGTTCCTTTTGCTGCCACTTGTGCTGGTTGCTGAATATCTCAAGTGTTGGAGCACCGGGAGCCTGCATGGCGTAGCGGCGGGTAGCTTGGAGGGGCACGCATCGTCGCCTCAATGGCGGGATGAAGGCGCGGACCGAGAAGGTCTTCATCTCGACATGTATGAGGCGAAGTGTTTTCGGGCCAGTGAATTGGAGGCAGGTGCGTCCACCAATGCACAGTCTTGAAAAGGCTCTAATGCGATTCGTCATGTCAGCACCAGCCTAAAAAATGGACCCTGGATTCGCGACTCGATGGGCCGAGCTCCATGGGGAAACCCTCCACCAACGCGCTCCCCAACATTTCCTACCGCGCGGGAAAGAGGCGGACCGGGCACAAGGGAGGCGACAGCATGGCCCAGCCGTTTCCGTACACGTACTACGCATGCGACTGCTATGATAGCAATACGTCGACATCGGCCCAACGCGCCTCGCACATGGTCGCCGATGCAGACGAGGAAGACGGCACCTTTGACCCCCGAAACCCGCGATCGAACTACGCCCTATACCCGCTCGAGCACCTGCTGTACTGCGAAGACTGCCAGCAAATCCGCTGCCCGCGATGCGTCATTGAGGAGACGCTGAATTGGTACTGCCCAAGCTGCCTGTTCGAGGTGCCGAGCTCCGTGGTCAAGAGCGACGGGAACCGGTGCACGAGGAACTGCTTCAACTGCCCTGTGTGCATATCGCCTTTGACGGTCAATTCAATCGAAAACCCGGATGCGCCCTCGGCTACCGGCGGGCCATATATTCTGGCGTGCCCATACTGCCACTGGAGCACCATCGAGACGGGCATCGAGTTCGACAAGCATACAGGCGTCTACGGCCAGCTGGCGCGCATAGCAAATGGCGGCAAGCCGCTGCCCACCCAGAGGGAGCGCGACAAGGAGCGCGAGCGGCGGAAAGAGATGCAGGCCAGGCAACGCGACTCAAGGATGGTGCTATCACCGTCTGAGGACTCTCCAACATCTGATGCAGACAAGTTCAGCTCTGCCCCCGGCCGCGAAGACCTGTTCTCCAACTTGGGCGCCTTCTACAAGTCTCAACTCGAGGCCCAGACACCATCCAATCCCTTCTCAGCACATGACCTCAACTTCTCCTCGCCGTCAGCCTACTCGAGAATCATGAACCTGTACTCGTCCGCAGGTGCCAAGAAGCAGAAACGAGCAAAGCCGATACCCATGCGAGAGGCTGCGTCAGAGCTGGAGGGCCTGGCCGTGTACGACATGGCCTCAGACAATGCCGCAATAGAGCGCATAAAGAGGGATGGATGGGGCACTACGCTCTCGCAGACCCAGAAGCTGGCACAGATCGATCCAAACGTGCAGTTTGATGACCAACTGCGGCCAATTGCAACACTACTCTGCACCAAGCGTTCCAAGCGATGTCGCTCATGCAGACACATCTTGTCCAAGCCCGAATCAAAGATCACATCGACTCGCTACAAGATCAAGATTCTGGCTCTGAGCCACATCCCCCGTCTCAGTATCCGCGCTTTACCAAACCCATCAGCGCCCTCTGTCGCACCAACACCTGGCTCGTCCTCAACCGCCCAGACACCATTCAACTACAACCATCTGCGGTCTGGTATACCCTCGCACTTCTTGTTGCAGCTCAGTAACCCCCTGTTTGATACCATTCGCGTCACGTTAGCAACACCAAGTACTACACCCGGCAGAGTCCAAAGTCGCGTCACCATCCTCTGCCCGCAGTTTGAAGTCGGTGCCAACACCGACGTATGGGACGATGCGCTCTCCACTTCTGTACCTTCTGCAAGTCGCGGGTCCGCAGCGGACGGTCAAATAGAGGCCGGCAAAGTCTGGGACCGCGGTCGCAACTGGACCAGCGTGGTCATCGAAGTAGTACCTGGCTTTTTGCACCCCATTTCCGGCTTCGGCCAGGCGCCCGAGGAGCTTGATGAAGATGATGATTTGCTTGAGATACCCATATTCGTAAGACTTGAATTTGAGACGGAAGCGAATGCCGAGGACAGAGGGTTGGGAGATTCACGGGGTTCAAAAGGCGAGAAGGAGAGGAGAGAAGAGGCGTTCTGGACGGTGATTGGGGCCGGGCGGATTGCGCCCATGTAACATCGCATACGCATGATTTTCGCGATACACTGAGATACCCATTTGCAACTGGCCTCGAAGTTCTGCAAACCTATGCCCGATACGGGTTGGTGGGCGTTCCCGGCTTTCATCTAACACTAGATTAGCGAAAGCTTAGCCTCGATCTATGACAGCATGCATCCCAGCCACATGGTTTTGAGACTCTTGTTCAGACACGTCTCTTTATTGTCGCATCGACGCGCACAAGAATAACGCGTCTTTTGAACAGAACCCCAACGTTGCGAAGACTAATTTTGCTAAGAGGCAGACCTGCAATTCATGATGCCTAAACCAAGAGTAATCTACTGGTTCAGAACCGATCTGCGACTGCACGACTCACCTGCCCTTAAAGCTGCCTTGGACTTGAAGCCAGAATGCTTGTATCCTATCTGGACCTGGGATCCGCATTACGTCTACCGTGCCCGTGTCGGATCCAATCGCTGGCAATATCTCCTCGACTGCCAAAACGATCTCTCACAGTCAATAACAAAGCTCAATCCAAGGTCGAAACTGTTCCTCATTCGAGAAGCTCCCCAGACGCTGTTTCCAAAACTCTTCAAAGCATGGAAAATCACACATCTGGTGTTTGAAAAAGACACGGATGCGTATGCAAGAGATCGCGATGAGAAGGTCATGGAAATTGCGAAAGAGGCGGGCGTGGAGGTTGTCATGAAAGTTGGACGAACATTATATGATCCGGATGAGTTGGTGAAGCAGAACAACGGGAAGCCAACTATGAGTATTACTCAAGTTCAAAATGCCGGCAAAAAGATTGGAG
>Ga0265780_10006249_pt1 | contig 14829 bp, 13 predicted proteins | sample P1T30metagenome_FD_192432 | JGI IMG/M metagenome (GOLD analysis project Ga0265780, IMG submission 192432) | Plant litter microbial communities from East Loma Ridge, Irvine, California - P1 T30 | ecosystem: Environmental > Terrestrial > Plant litter > Unclassified | place: USA: California... | reverse complement strand
AAGCCGTGGTCTGAGGACTTGGTGGGGAGGATGACGGCCATGTTTGCCCGAGGTCTTTTGTTGTAAAGTCGTGCAGATTCAAGGATATTGGAGGATCGAGAATGAGGGATGGGTTTAATCGAGCAATGATTCATGAAGTTATTAAGAATAAGGCGCGATGTTGGCGTCTTCATTGAATGTACGGGCTCATGACGTCGGGCTCAGCCACACTAGCACCGCCCCGCCGGTCAGCAATTGGGCAATTCGAAGCGACCACCAAAATCCCGCCAACACTATCATACACTGAACTGTGAAGCTCCGGATTGTCTTACTCCTCCTGTTTCTCCACCCAGCTCTTCCTCAACTTCTCTCCGCTACCCCATACCGCTTCTTTACGCTCTCTAAAATGATCGTGCACAACAGGCTCGACCCTGACTACTTCCCCATCGACATCAACACCGAATTGGGTTCCTTCCTTGAAGAACCCGCCTTCTGTGCTGACTCTAATGTTTGTCATGTTCTCGATCCTACAAGTCGCAATTCCAACATTTCCAATCGCCGCAATGATCCTCCCTGTCGGTCTGCCCTTGCCCAAAGCCCCCGTGTCATCGAGGGTTCTGATGTCCATTCCTTGTTGAGGCTGGGGTACAAATGCTGGGTCGACTGGCGCATCAGGGTCCGCTACACCTGCACCGCCCGCGTGGAAACGCACAGGCAAGATGCGCTTCCTCACGACGCCCGTGTGTTTTGTGCGAATGGTGAGTTCCTGGCCGATATAGCAGCCCTTTTTGAAGTCTATACCGCCGTATAGGTCGATATTGGCTTCGAGGGGCAACGTGCCGTAGGGCGGCATTTCTGCTGGCCCTTCTGGCACGCCGTGTATGTACCGCTGGACATTGTAGAATTTGGCATCTACTGGCTGCATGTCCCCCGCAATCCTCTCACGATCCGCATTTGCTAGGTAGCGATACATGCCCGGCGCGCGCGGATCCTGCATTCCAACAATCTCGCTCCAGTCCTTGACTTGTGTGTGCGCGCCGCCCCACGCTGCCCAGACCTTGATGCCGTTGCTTCCTTCGGCGGGTACGTGGGTGATGGTGAGCTTATGTCGTAGTTTGTGGCGCATCAGGTGCATTCGCAGGTTTTCGGCTACGCTGGTGTCGACCTCGATGTGGCATGCCCAGTGCCCTTCTTTTGCGATCAGCTCGGGCCATGTCCAGATAAACACGTCGCAGAGCACACGGCCGCGCGCGTCGAGGAAGGCGGCATAGAAGGGCGAGACGCGGGATGCATCGTGGGTTATCAGGCCATGTAGGAACTTGGATGCTGTGGGGCCCGAGAGGAATATGAGGCTGCGATGGGGGAGGGGCGCGATGCCGGATGCGATCGCTTGCGCTGTGGAGGCTTCGGTCGAGTATAGTCTGGAGGCTGCGCGAGGCTTGGAGAAGCTATTATGAGCTGCAGGTACAGCGATTGAAGAGCGTTCATCTTGCAAACGGGGACATTTGCGTTGTGCCGTGGAATTCAAAGTCGGTGATGACCCGGTCGAGAAGAGGCGGGGTGCATGGACTTGTCTGCTGCGTAGCGATCGTGCACCACTTAGGCAAGAGTCGCATATGTACTTGGGCGACTGCGCCGGAGCTGCTAATATGCGTGAAGCCATGTCGAGTGGAAGATGAGTTCGACGTGTCACAGTGAAGTTCTGCCGTAGTGGTGGAAATGTTTCGGTCTTTACGGATTTAATGATTTAATGATTGAAGCTAGTGAGGCTCTCGGAGACCCAGCATGGGTAGCATCCGAACACAGCTCAGGCTTTGCTCGAGTCATGTAGTGATTTGAGACGATGGAGGGCTCTTGTATGCTTGCTTCACCAGTGACAGCAACATGTAGCTTGCATGCTCCGTGAGCAAGTTGCCAGCCAATAGATTCGTGCAAGCGTGCGGACGCGTACCGGCACTTCAATGGCATGGTACTAAAGCCGTTCATGATGAGAAATCGTTACGAGCTTCATCTTACTCGTCACATTTTCCAATCGTCTGCAGATTTGTAACGTTGTGAGCTGCCGAAGTGAAACAGTCTGGGAAGGACACGTTCACAGCCGCGCAACGCCAAGAGTTCGCCGCCTGCATGGTTCCCTGCATATTTCGCTTCTCTACAAACCACCTCGAGGCCTCACTTCATACCTGAAGCTTTAGAGAACACACAACATGTTGTTCAAGAACTTGATACCCGCAGCGATTGCGCTGCTGCCCGCGCTCGTCTCCGCCGAAGCCGTCCTCGACCTCACCCCCTCCAACTTTGGCGATGTCGTGCTGAAGTCTGGCAAGCCTGCCCTCGTAGAGTTCTTCGCTCCGTGGTGCGGCCACTGCAAGAACCTCGCTCCCGTCTACGAGGAGCTTGCCACCGTGTTCCAGCACGCCTCGAACAAGGTCTCGATCGCAAAGGTCGACGCAGACCAGCACAAATCCCTGGGCAAGGACTACGGCGTCTCGGGCTTCCCTACGCTCAAGTGGTTCGATGGAAAGAGCAACAAGCCCACCGACTACAACGGCGGACGTGACCTCGAGAGCCTGAGCAAGTTCATCACAGAGAAGACCAGCCTGAAGCCTAAGATCAAGGGCAAGCTGCCCAGCCAGGTTACCTTCCTCGATAACCAAAGCTTCAAGCAGAAGGTCGGAAAGGACCAGGACGTCCTCGTCGCCTTCACTGCCCCATGGTGCGGACGTGCGTTTTCCCCGCTTCCTCATCTGCTTTGCCGCTGACAAATTACAGACTGCAAGACTCTCGCACCCATCTGGGAGACCCTCGCCAACGACTTCGTCAACGAGCCCAGCGTTCTGATTGCCAAGGTCGACGCCGAAGCCGAGAACTCCAAGGCCCTCGCAACCGAGCAGGGCGTCCAGTCCTACCCCACCATCAAGTACTTCAAGAAGGGCAGTACCGAGGCTCTCCCATACGAGGGTGGCCGCTCCGAGAAGGACTTCATCGACTTCCTCAACACCAACGCTGGCACCCACCGCGCTGTTGGCGGCGGTCTTGACACGACCGGCGGAACCATCGAAGCCTTCAACACCATTGTTGAGAAGTTCCAGGGCGCATATGCTGATGGCGCTGAGGAGGCGAAGAAGCTGGCCGACACTCTCCAGGACAAGTACGCCCAGTACTACGCCAAGGTCTTCCAGAAGACCGCCGCGAACGAGGGATACGCCCAGAAGGAGTTCAAGAGGCTCCAGGGCCTGATCGGCAAGGGCAACCTTGCGCCTGAGAAGCTCGATGACCTCGTGAGCAGGAGCAACATCCTCCGGAGGTTCTTGGGCAAGGAGGAGAAGAGCGAGTTGTAGATGCTGTCTCTCCAGGTCGATGAGACGATATTGCACATTTAGCGTTGGTACTGCTTATGGCTAGCACTGGATACATGGGATATGACAGGACACGTAAAAGCGTGGGTAGGATGCAAGTAGATCTTGTATGATTATGGGGATGGTATAGCTTAGCGAATGATGAGAAATAACACAAAACTAAACTCATTGTTGTCTATGCCCTAACGCCGAATTCTACATAATGATATGACGCAACGTAACTTGCGTTCCTCAAATGGAAGAAACCAAAGCATGCATCATCGCCATGATGCTGCCAGCCCTGATCGCATCTACTTGTCCGAACCAGGACCTTTGCTACCTTCCCCACCCTGAATCGTTGCTTCAAGATTGTCCAGTCTCCGTGACATATCGTCCACTACATCTATTAGCTACACCTCGTTGCATCACGATCATCTCTTCTTACTCTTTGAAAGCAACTCGCTGCTGATTGTGGAGAACTTGGTGTTGAGTTGGCTTAATAGATCATCAACCACTTGTGCTAATTCAACAGAGCTGTCGCCGCCAGTGTTTACAGACTGCATCCAGATGTTAGCGAAAACGGTTCATGGTTGTCAGTCATGCGTGCACGCACGTTCGCGTCGCTGGTCGCGCGGTCCATGTTCGGCCGTGGTGTTGACATTGTGGACGAGTAATCTGCTTTAGCTAGCACGTATGTTCCTCGAACAAGCAAAAAGTAGTGGGGGATTCAATCGCGAACTGTCGTTTATGGTGTACAGAGCTTGTGGTACATGGAAGTGAATACTAAGTTCAGGGCAACCACGTGATGCAGGCCGCGGCTGCGCGGGCGGTGAGTCTAGCGTTCACGCTAACACTTTTCTGCGCCAAGATTTCGAACTTCTGAGATAATTTTTGGAGCTTTGACGTTTGATTGCATACCACGCGCGACTTTTGCGCATACATGACGACTGAAGAACGTACTCCGCATACTTCGCTTATAATTATACGCAATGGCGAAAAGCAAGCTCAAGGCCGCGCTCGGCAACGAGAAAGGCCGCAACATCAAGCTCGAGAAGCAGCGCAAGAAGGAGAAAGAGGCACGGAAGCGCAAAGAGAAGAACAAACCAGAAGTCGACGAAGAAGACTCAGAAGAAGATGGAGGTGTTCCCCTGGACGAGGTCGAAGTGAAGGTGAAGGGCAAGAAGAAGGACTCGACGAAGCCAAAGAAGGCCGGCAAATCTGCGCCAGCCGTCAAGGAACCTGACTGGGAGACCGAAGGCAGCGAAGACGAAGACGCCAGCGATGATGATGACGATATGCCCGAGCGACGCGCGATCGACCTTTCACATCTGGAGGACAGCGAGAGCGACATCAGCTCCGACGAGGAGGAGATGCGCGAGCAGGAGCGCGAGGAAGACGACGATGAGGATGCAGAGGATGATGAAGACGAGGATGACATCCCGCTCTCCGACATCGAGTCGCTAGCTTCAGAAGACAAGGGCGACATCATCCCACACCAGCGCCTCACGATCAACAACACTGCCGCGCTGACCGCCGCGCTCAATCGCATACAACTCCCCTATTCCAAGCTCGCCTTCTCAGAATACCAATCCGTCGTAACCGACGAGCCCGTCGAGATCGACGACGTGGAAGACGACCTCAATCGCGAACTCGCCTTCTACAAACAATGTCTATCCGCCGTCAAGGACGCGCGATCCAAGCTCAAGAAGGAGGGCGTCGGCTTCTCGCGGCCAGCAGACTACTTCGCCGAAATGGTCAAGAGCGACGAGCACATGGGCAAGATCAAGCAGAAGCTGATCGACGAGGCTGCAGGCAAGAAGGCATCCGCTGAGGCGCGCAAGCAGAGAGATCTGAAGAAATTTGGCAAGCAAGTCCAAGTTGCAAAGATGCAGGAGCGCGCGAAGGAGAAGCGCGAGACTATCGACAAGATCAATACGCTTAAGCGGAGTACGTGCACAAATTCTTGAAAACTTCGCCCATATGCTAACAAACCTGTAGAACGACAAGGCGCCGAAATCGGCAACACGCACGAAGAAGACCTCTTCGACGTCGCCCTCGACAACGACGCAAAGCCCTCATCCGGCGACAAGGCCCGCGACACCAAGCGCGACACCAAGCGCGCAAAGAAAGACCAGAAGTTCGGCTTTGGCGGCAAGAAGAGGCACGCGAAGAGCAACGACGCCAAGTCGAGTGCGGACGGCAGTGGGTACTCGGTCAAGAAGATGAAGGGCGGCGCCGCGAAGAGGCCGGGAAAGAGCGTTAGGATGAAGAAGAGGTAGATGTGATGTGATGTGATGTGCGCAGGGGGGGTGTACGATGTTGCATGGGCGTGGCGCTTGGGCGTTGGGACAAAAGCAGATAGAGCTGCGCGTGTGCATGTCAATGATATCAGGTTTGATTTGCCATTGCTATTTGAGTCCTCAACTTATCCATGTGGCATAGGTATAGCCCACTTCATCGCGTGACGTAAACTCTTGTACAGTCAACGAACATGTGTTCCCCCAGTCCAGGCCGGTTTACTTACAAAATGCATCCCCGAAATATATCCTCAGCACACCATGGCTTGAAACCTTGCTACCCGACAATATCCTCCCGCCACTCCGAATCCACAGCACGCATACTCCCCACGCCATCACAAGTAACGCGTCTGTAGCGACGTGAACTCAGCTGCCAGCGCGGAAAATTGCGACTGAGGCGGACCGCGCGAGGTGGTATCAACAGGGAGCCGTACTCGCGGGGCAGCCGGCGGCGATGGAGATTCCTCTTGCGTCTGTGGGCACTGCGGCGCGTCAGGGGCCAGATGGCGAGCAACGGCATCTTGCACTTCAGGTGCGCCAGGCGGAGGCGGTAGTTTCTCAGATGTATTACCTTTGGGCTCCTTGAGCGCCTTGATCTGGCGCGCAAGTTCTGCAATCTGCGTATCGATATCGATCTTCTTGTCCTGCGATGTCTTTTTCTTGGCTTGTGCGGCTGCCAGATCCCGTTCCCAGATGGAGATCGTGCTGTCCAGGTGCTGTAGTTCACGTGCGTATTTCCAAACAGGTGATGTGACGGTGGCGTTCTCTGTCGGCGATTCTTGAGATAGGAGTGCTTCGGCCTTCAGCGACTGGACAGCATTGCGCAGATCGTTACGCTCTTGCAGTAGGTAGTCGTTGGCTGCTTCGAGTTCGATATTGCTTGTCTTTAACTCTGCGTTGGTCTTCTTGAGCTGGTCGTAGCCTTCGGTGCTGATTCTGGTCGCATCCTTTGCAGCCTTGCTCTCTCTCTCTTTCTGCCACTTGGCAGCAGACAGCTCAGCCTTGTCCTGCCGAAGCTTCTTGTTTCCTCGTTCAAGCTCGTCATTCTCGTTGAAGATCTGTGTGTAAAGCGAGGCATCGAGTTTAGCTTCATTCAGCTGCTGGCGTAGCGCAATGGTCATTTCGTCAACTCCTTTCTAATGAGTAATTAGCTACGTTTTATCCGGAATGCAAAGATCAGCGACTTACCTTGACGTCTTCGTCATACTTGCTGCGCTGATTTCCCATCTCCAGCGTCATGTTTGCCATGGCACTCTCCAATTCCGACCTCATTCCTGCTAGGCTACTCTCGTTCGCGTCGAGTATCCTTCTCTGTGCTTGTACAGTTTCCTTCTGGTTATTGATCGATTGCCCCTGTCTATCGATCATGCTCTTAGACGCTGTAAGGTCACGGCGAAGTTCCGCGATGATGTCGCTTTCTTCTTTGGGATTTGACTCTGGCCCCATCTCCACCGCACGCTTGAGAACACTGATTTCTTTTGCCTGCTCTTCATCCACCAGCTTCCGCATTTTCTTCTGTTCAGCTGCTTTGTCAACCATCCTTCTTATTGGTAGGGCAAATCTGATCATCATTTCCTCATGCACGTATTGCCAGATGATCGGGCTGTCCAACATCTCAATCACTGTCTTGAGTTCCGCCTGCGCAGTGTTCGCCTCTGATGCTTGATTTTTCACAAGCTCAACCTGATCTTTGAGGCCACGGGCGATGAGTGAGGCCTCCTTCTTTTCGAGGCGTAGAACTTCGTCATGAATTGCTTTCATCCTTACTTCGCTTTGGGTCCTCGCCTTTGTAACGTTTTGGATCTCTTCGACTATATCACGCCAAAACGCATGAAAGCTGGAAAGTTCGGGCTTGACACGCGACAAGGTAGAATCATCGATATTTGTGAATGTCTTGATCCAAGCCATGAAGTCGTCGTACATTTGAAGGTCGTAGTCGGCAAGCTTATTGAAGAGCGAGTTCCGCGCGGCTGACGGTTTAAGGGTCCAGATTGTGTCGGTAGTCCATCTCAACAAAGCTAACAATGGTTTTTCGTGCAAGTCCCGCGGAGGTAGACCGTGGTGCTCTTCCGCATCATGAATAGCCAAGTCGCTTTCCAAGAATTCATCTTCGGATTTAGTTGCCAACACGTCCTGCAGAGGTAGACTATGTTGCTCTTCCGTATCACGAAGAACCAATGCGTCGTCCGAGTATTTATCTTCGGTATGAGTTGCCATTTCAGAGAGCTTTGGAGCATCGACTTCAAGGCTGGGATCATTCGCAGGCGGTTTTGTCGTTAGCAACAAATTCCATCGAGCAGCCAATTCGATGCATCTTTTCCGAATGAAAGAAAACGGATGCGTTTCAAACTCCTGTATCTGGAGTAGAACCTTGGTTTCTGTAAGGATGTCTTTGGTCATGGGGAAAGTCATGAACGTGTTCACGGCTTTTATGCCTAGCTTCATAGAACGGGCGTCCATGGATCGAGCGTCTTCGATGTTCTTGATTAGTTGGACAAGCACAATTTGGTAGCATAGTTCCCTTGCTGAGATGTGATTTGTCTCCTGTGTCATTACTCTGGCAACTTCTTCGTCCGATGGGTGGAGATCCATAATAACTCGCCACTTGTTGACTAGCCTGACGGACTTTGTCCGGACACCAGTGATGGGGAACGATAGGAGGGACTCTATGGTTGGAAGAATGTTGCTCAGTACAAGCGCATCTTTGTGTATCTCGAAGCCTAGGAGAACATCGAGCATTCTGCTGATGGTGTCGGTGAGGCTCCTGCTACGTTCGATCGTGGCTTCTTCACCGTTCATCCAAAGGTTCTGTAACATAGCTGCCACGTCTTGTGGTGTAGAGGAGCCTTTGCGAGGTTCGCTCGTGACCTCTTTGACGATGGTCCACATTTTTCGTACTGTCTCCGCCAGGTCCGGTGACGTAAGTTGAAGCAATGTTTGCAGTCGGTCCAGCGATTCCAGCATGGCATCTACCCATATTCTCCTTACGCCGGCCCCCTTGAAATAGTGGTCGACCTTGAAGAGAGCCTTGGGAGAAATCTCGGTCGTCGCCATGCCGTGCGCTTGTACAGCACCGTCGCTCCTAGCTACTTCGGGCTTGCTTGAGCACGTTGTGAAAGCTGGTTCTGCAGGCATACTTCCCCTATTGAAAAGTTAGAGATGTATCAAATTACGCCATACATTGGAAGGAGGCGGCCGCTAATTCTGCCGACTAGCGCGCAAATCAGTACAGGCACTTACAAAGGCTGGGTACGACAAGTGTGATAGAGAAACCAAGCGTACTAGTCGAATGTACTAGTCTGGTTGCAGAGGGTGCGGATGACCGGTTGAGTCGTTCTCTAGAAGCGATGAAACCGCAAGGAGAAGTTGACGACCGGGTACGAGACTTGGGTTTGTGGACAAGATGGGTCGCGGTGCTTTGTGCTCAGGGGGCGGGGGCACTTTCGCCTAGTGAATCACCGCGGTGATTGTAGCGCCGATTCCCTCGCATTCTTCAGATATGTATACCTTGGCTTAAGCGTTTTGCTCACATATCAGGCAGCCCCGTAACCCATCCACCACCGCCCTGCCAAGGTTTCTCACGAACCACTAACTGCAACTTTACTCTAAATACTCCCAGCACTCCAAAGGCAGCTCATCTACGTCCGAGACCACCAAGATGTCGAACCCGTATGAGTCAAGTGGGAACAGTGATATCACAAGCCTGCGTTCAACAGCAGTAGCTGGCGGCGCATTCGAAGGTCAGAACCCAGCCATCATCAATACAGAATTAACGTGCACGCAGATGGCGACAACTCCACGAATTCCGCCTCTTTCAGCCTGCATAGCTTTTACCCTGACCGCAACAGGCTTTACGAGCGCAACGCCCCAGACGATAGACACGCTCACGATAGCGCTGCGAATGACATACCGGGATTTCTGCGACAAGATGTAGAGGCCACACGCGACGAAGAGCACAAGCGAAAGTGCGCGGAGAAGAACGCGCTCATCGAAGCGCTCAAATTCGAAGTCGAAAAGACACGGCACGAAGACCTGCAGCTGCAGGCGGACACCCGACAAGGAGAGGAGAAGCTTGCCAGAATGAAAGCAGAGCTTAAGCGACTGCAACCGCAGCAGGAAAAAGAGCAACTAATGGAGTTCTACATGAGGCCAGCGAAAGTAAAGAAGGGCAAGAAGAAATAGAGGTTAGCATGCGGCCACGTTACGATAGTCCGTCGTTTTGACGCTCGAGGCATCTTGATCCTGGAGTGGCAGGGCGACAGTAGGATTGGCTAGAAATGGAGCATTGAACTATCGCATGCACTTTTAACAAAGCATGAACACGGATAGATGTAAAAATGATTGTCGGATGCGCGGAAGCTCCGACATCGTGAAGTTTGACACCAGTGCATTTAGCGCGTCCACATCGGTCTTAGTCTCACAAAGAACGTCACTGTTCGAAATCATCAGCATACGTCTGGAAGCTCATCTCATCACGTTTCTGAGAAGTCAAAAAGTCTCCAGCGTTCTTCAAATCAATGTAATTGCATGCTATGAGCCACTTCGCACATGCGATTCGCATGAATCTCGTGAAAATCTATCTCATTCTGCCCTTGCTTCATTGATGATCATCCGCCTCCACATCCCATCAAGTTCATCCATTGTAAACGCGAACTCCATCTACTTCGCTCCCCGGGGCCTCACCTCTGTCCAGCCATCAGACTCGAGCGCGCGGATCTCCTTCGCTGTAGTTACTCCAGTACCCTGGTTGGACGTTTGAACGTAAGCGCGACCTACTCCTGGTACTCCCGGCTTACTGGCTCGAGGTGCAGCAGCTTTCGTCGCATATGTCTGTAGCTGACGTTGAGTGGGCTCAAAAGCCGGGCGGGCAGCTGGCAGCACAGGATAGCTGTCTTCTGCTGTCAGAGGTTGAGCCAACGTGTCGAGAAGTCCTGATGAAGGGTGCACCGCAACTGGTCTCGCTTTGTCGTCAGAGTCGTCTTCAGGCTCGTCAAAATTGTCATCCTCCTCGCTTTCTGACTGATCAATACCTTGCAGATCGTTGATTTGTAGGGTGATTTCGGCGATCTGCGCTTCCGTCTGCTCAAGCTCTGCTGCGGTCTCGCGGACTGCCAGTTCGGCGAATTGCTTTTGACGGTCCCAGTATGCCTCCAGAACTCCTAGATCTTCGTCATAAGAGTTCAGAATCCCTGCGTTTGAGTGAGAGACCTTCGAAAGATTGGCCACTGAGTCTGACGACGAGGCTGTATCTGGTAGAGCGCCAGGTGCTTGCAGAAGATCATCGCGTTCAGCTTTTATGTCGTTATAGCTGCTTTCGAACTCGTCACGCTCCTTTTCAATCTGCTTGTACCCATCCTCGTACATCTTCAGGGTAGCCACCTGGCTCTTGAGCTCCTCTCGCTCTTTCTCAACAGCAGCCTTTGCGAGGCCCAAGTTGTATTTGTCGCGAGCTAGATCCCGGATCGTCACCTCAAGCTCGTCGTTCCTGGTCGTGGTCTGTTTGTGCAGCCGAAGCTTTCCTTCTGCGCTTTCGATCTGTCTTGCATATTTGGCCTTCAGCTCGTCCAAAGCGGCTTTTTGATCGCGTCCGGATTTGGAGCGGAGATCGTTCAGCTCTGCGCGGTGATCGTATCGCATCTTATCTTCGCTGCTGCGATGCTCGTTTTCCAGCCGGTCCATTTCGCACTGAAGATGATCCTGTCCAGTCTCTGCAGAATTTGCTCTTGATACCGTCTGTTGCAGCTTGTCCTCCAGAGTAAGAATCTCAAGTCGCAAGTCGTTCATACGTGTATTGGTCTCTTCCACTTTTCTCTTCGAATCCTCAATTGGGGAGTTTGGGTTCCAAGCTTGCTCGGCGACTGACTGAATGTAACCGACAACTCGTTCCAGAACACGGCGCTCCATGGAACGCAAGCTAACGAAGCTATTATGCGACGCAGTCTTATAATCCGCGAGGGTCCCCTCAATTTCAGTCCGTTTCTTCCAAGCCTCTATCACGGCGTCTCTGGACTGATTGGGTAATTGTGTTTGCAGATGCAGGGCGTCGCCGACCCGCGTTGCGTTCGCCACGGCCGACTTGATCACGCTATCCTCACGAGTGCTCGAGGCAACGTACTTTGTGAAAGCGATGATCATTTCGTAAAGAGACTTCAAGTCCGGCGTAATTGCTTCTCCGCCGGACTTACTCATAGACATGGTTTTCTTTGCATAAGAAATGAAGTCCTCTGAAGAACTGAAGGTAGGCTTAGTGGGCTTAAGATCTGTCGAAGCTTTGGGGGTGTGTCCGTCGGGAAATTCTGGCATGATCCAATTGGTTGGCCTGCTTTGACCAAAAAGGCGCTTCGCGGGTGTGTCTTCATCGTCCCCAGATTCTTCGTCCTCCTGTAAATGTTCGGACTGGCGCTTTCCTGGAGCTGCACAAGTCTCTTGACTTGCATTCTTTTTCGCATCGACTCCCACAGGAATCTCGGGTTTCGCACTAGTCTGGACGTTGGGTTCTGGGGAAGGCTGACCCTGGCCGCCATGAAGGGACGTGGGCTGGTCACCAGTGAGGCCTTCATTCAGACTATCAGGGCCAGTGGGCAGAGTCCCAATATCGGCGCTATCATCAGGTGTCTTCACGTCGCTGAAAAACGATGGCTTCTGATCCCCAAAGCCTTGCCAACTTACACCATTAGGGTACTTTTCGATCTGGCCAGTGAACTGAAAACCTGGAGGAACCTTAAACACAAAAGGGGGTCCTTTATCATGCGTGGCGGTTACTGAACCTCCGGGTGGAGCTACAGGGTGCTGGGCAGAATCTACGGTCGACGTTGGCGGTGCAAAATGCGTTGAGCTGAATTCGCGCTTAAACTTGTCCGCACTGGCTTCGAACGAGAAACCAGATGAAGGAGGGACAGCAGCGGCCTGTTCTTCTGGTGGCTTTGGAACAGGAATTCTACCGAGGATACCGTGAAAGGCGGGAAGACTGGGAAAAGCAGACAGCCCTCCTCGGGCCAGGGGACCAGGTTCTCCAGGACCCGGGGAATCTCCTCCCAAACTTGATTCCTCTGCAGCCATGGCGTTAAGAAGTGGAGGCACCGGTGGAACGCCATTAAGATGCGTCCCGAATCGGCTGCTCAGAGCGTCGACGTCTTCATCGATTTGTGTTGCCGACTGTTTCTCTGGAGATTCAGGGCCACGCGGCGCTTCTATACTAGCTGAGGTCTTCTCTGAGCTGTTGGCATCGCTTGTCTCGTCGTCGCGATACTGCGAGAAAGCGCCCGGCATGACTCTTCGATTTTGGTTGCGAGCCATGTCGTATGCTTAGAACGAACGGGGAATGCAGCTGATATGGGTCCGTTGAAGATCAATGAAGAGCTGCTTTTGGTTCGACTCGCTGTTTGTGAAGGTCGTTGAAGCAATGAATAGGTCTTCGTGGCGCTGGGACCGTCTCGGTGGCTATTTGTTCAGACTTTGGTTGAGACAGTGAGCAGTTGAGGCACTGGATGATTGGGCGATGCGGTAGAAAGGTGCCCAGGTAGGGTCTTGTCGTTATTTATATGCAGCAAGGAGAGAGCATCGTGACGTAAATCTGTCGTGACGAGCTTGTTGATGCCTGGCTGCGACTGATTGACAGGGATTTCTAAGCTCGAGCCAGAGTAGCTATATCACTCATTGGCGTAGGCAGCGAGTCCCCATGGCGAGTTGATGTCGCAGGCCGTACGCGCAATCTTAGGCTGCTACAGGCGTGTATACAACGTCTTTCACATATGCAATAACCCATGAGACGTCACGGGCTCACGTCACAAGGCACTGGCTTGTTGACGTAGACAAAAGCTTCTCGGAACATCTATCTTTTCTCAGTAATCTTCATTATTGACCCAACAGCTACCACCTGCGCCTCAACCTCAACCACACTCGATCACTTCGGCCTCGCCGACATCTTCGCCGACACTTCCCACTCAAACACGCACTGTAAAAGCCTCACGAAGAAGTAGGAGCCACACAATACAACAGCTCACCACTGGAAATATGCCTGCACCAAAGCCGCACACGAGGAAGGCATCGAAATACATCACAGCAACAGTGCAGGGCAAGGAACCCTCGTTCGCCAATATTTCTCCACCAACCGTCCCACCTCTGCCCTGTTCTACATGCACCCGCCTCTCCACCACCTTCCCCTGCTGCCTCACGCGCACATCTCCCGCACCATGCCCAACCTGCCTCGCCTTCGACGCCGCATTTACCGCAAAAGCCCCTGACACCGAAACCACCCGCCAAATCCAACAAGACCGGGTGGAGAGCCTGAAGCTCGAAACGAAGGACCAGGAAGCCGCGAAAGACCGTCTGAAAGCTGCCTTGGAGGAGAAGAAAAAGACCATGCAGCAGAAGGTCAAACAGCTGGAGGATATGGTGCCGCGGAATGATTTTAGGAAGAGGATGAAGAAGGTCCGGAAAGCGGGTGAGGCGAAGAAACTGCCGGGCGAGAAGTAAACATCTTCTCCGATGCGATGCGTCAAGGCGAGTCCATGGTAGACCTGCGCAAATCACACACATGCGTGCTTTATGCGCTGCAGCTATAAATCCACCATCTTCAACGACGCACTTTTATCGTATACAAATCTTCTCTCATGGGCGCTACAATCTGAAGAACATCTGTACACGTCCCATCTCCCGGTGATGCTCAACTTCGCTTCCAACCTTCACCCCTGTCAGCCTGCATGACGTCAGTCCACCACTCACCCGGCTGGCTGGCGGTAATCATGCATACACCATCACGATACACACCTTCCCCTCCAACTACCACGTTCTTTTCAATCTCCCACCACCCATCGGTCCGTCTCCCTACCCCCAACGCGCCCTTCCCTACCACGCGGCCTCTGAACAATGGGCATCCCGTACTCGCGCCAAATCAACGCTGCGTTTGAAGAAGTCACGCCGCTCGTCGCGGCTGGCTTCAAGGTCCTGCGCACGACGCGGAATATCTCCATTCTGCTAGCTATTATACAGGTCCTGACCGTGTTTTTGCTTTTCCTGATACTGCTGGGACTGGTGGCGCTGCTGTACTGTGTGAATCCGGATTTGGAGGTGCGTGAGAGGATGGGGTTGGGGGGATGTTGAAAATAGGAGGGATGTGGGTGCTGACGTATATGTAGTACGAGCGCGTTAATCTCGTTACGCCGTGGCTCAGGACACTCGCAAGTATTACGATTTTGGGGATTGTGGAGAGCGTG
>Ga0265780_10006248_pt1 | contig 14830 bp, 10 predicted proteins | sample P1T30metagenome_FD_192432 | JGI IMG/M metagenome (GOLD analysis project Ga0265780, IMG submission 192432) | Plant litter microbial communities from East Loma Ridge, Irvine, California - P1 T30 | ecosystem: Environmental > Terrestrial > Plant litter > Unclassified | place: USA: California... | reverse complement strand
GTGCTGGCCATCACGAGATTGCTTGATTGGATTTCATACTGGTCAGACGCGCCAGCTTTCATGACGTAGGTGGCGGGGGATGGTGCGCTCTGTGCCGCTACGACGGTGGGAACAGCGAGCAACGCTGCCGTTAAGATGAGCCGCTTCATTATCTTCTCCTACGCATTGTGTATGCGTATGGTGATAAGGCCATAGCCGATCATCGCGTTCCATTGTTGATCGACATGCTGGTCGGCTCTTGATGTTGGTTTATACGTTTTGAAGGCTGGCAACGATTACTTGCCACGAGGGCGCTCCCGTGGGTGGCTCTGACTTCCACGACATTCGCAAGCGAGGGCTCACCGTGACCGCGGACGTGCTCGGCGCAAAAGGTCTGAAAAGGCTCGCCCCGGAGCGTCTCTCGCGAGCCCTACTAGGGCTGATCGGCGAGAGGACGCCCATGCGCGATCGTGCGCGCCGGCGAAGGCCATTTTGCCGCCGCGAACATCACACTCGCTCATGGTGCCTATCTCGGGACTGCAGCCGATGCTGGCGAGCAGGTCGACGTGGACGCGACGGCGACGTGGATCCTTCAGGACCGCAGATTGTAAAAAGCCTCAGACAACACGACTAGACAATTGCCCGGCCGCGTGCAGAGTCCACATTCAACGGGGAGGCTACGAGTATATCTGTGACTGTATCTGCCAATCCTCGAAAAGCTAAGCTTGAAAGCTGGCGTTGGCCCCTGTGGACGTTCTCTGGCGTTTTACTCATCCTTCCGGCCATCGCGATGTTATTCACTGACGAGGTGCGTTGGACGGGTGCCGATTTCATAGCGGCCGCCGCCATCTTCGCCGCTATCGGCTGTGCAATTGAGCTGATTGTTCGGTTCATTGGCCATCCGTTCTTACGGACGACTTCCATTTGCGTAGTGGTGGTGGCCGCGTTGGCAATCTGGGCCGATGGTGCGGTCAATATCCGCTAGCTTCTGTAACGGGATGGCAATTTTTTGCCCAACCTCGACATTGATGCGGCTAGGCGCTGAGGTGGTATCATGCACAGCTTGTGGTCCTCATTCGGCTCGGCGGCTTGAGCGTTACCGCAACTAGAGAACGCACTGTAGTTTACGCGCACATCCGGACGTTCCCGCTGCCGATCCGGGCTTCCAACAATGACAACTCGTTATGCACGATTTCTCGTTTCTCCGTCTCCGACAGGCCATTTTGAGAAAGTGAGGCTAAACGGCTTTCGGTGCGATCGCCCGGGCGACTATCTCGCTATGGTTCCCGATCGGGGAGTTCTCATAAAGGATGCACAGCGCCGCATCGTCGCGACGCTAGCCTCGCCTTGCCAGAAAGCCCTCAGCCATCAGCCGGAACGCGACGATCGCCTGCGGAAGGGCATCGTGCGGCGTCTCGCTGGAGGAAACCCAGAGCGCGGCATTGAACGCCGCACCGCTTAGGAGGCGTGACGCGGCTTCGATATTGACCGTCTGCATGACCCCCTCGGCGATCAGTTTGGCGACCGCCTGCTCGGTGACGGCAAGGCAGGCATTCTGGCTCGGCCATGTCGCGGGGTCGCCCAGGAAGGCCGGGCCGTCCAGCAGCACAATCCGTCGGACCTCCGGATCGAGCGCCATTTCGATATAGGCCTCGCCTTCGGCGATCAGGCGCTGCCAACCGGTCGCCGCATCGGACCCCGCGCGTTGCGCGCGTGCCGCCATCTCGCCGTCGACTTGCGCAACGACGGCAGCCAGCAGACCCTTCTTGTCGCCAAAGCCGTGATAGAGCGCACCCCGGGTCAGGCCGACCTCTGCAGTCAGGTCGTCCATCGACGCACCTGCGAAACCCGAGGCGGCAAACGCCCTGCGCGCCGCACCGATCAGCTTGGCGCGGTTTTCTTCCATCGTTTCAACGCGACGCTTTGCTGCCAATCGAATACCCTTTCACATACGCTGCGTATATGAATTGACGCAGCGTCTGATTATTGCTTTCATATACGCGGCGTATCTGGATTATCCAGCTATGTTGTAAGGTCGAGCAGCCAGTGGCTGCTTTTGTTGCCCCTAAATACCCGAAGGAACGATAGCATGGTCCAGAGCGAAGCAGTGTTTCCTGCCAGCCGGCACGCGCTCTACGACGCCCACGGCTATTCGGCCGCGATACGGTCGGACGCCCTTCTGTTCGTTTCGGGTCAGGTCGGCAGCCGCGAGGATGGTTCGCCCGAACCCGACTTCGAGGCGCAGGTTCGCCTTGCGTTTGCTAATCTGGAAGCCACCCTGCTGGCCGCGGGATGCGGGTTTGACGACATTGTGGACGTCACGACGTTCCACACCGATCCCGAGCGGCAGCTCGACACGATCATGGCCGTCAAGCGTGAGTTCTTCGAACGCAAACCTTACCCGGCCTGGACGGCTCTCGGAGTCAATTGGCTTGCGGGGTTCGATTTCGAAATCAAGGTGATCGCTCGCATTCCGACGCACGAGTGATCGACGGGGATCAGGGACCCCAGGGAAATGGCCGTTCGACAATTGCCTGATCGGTAAGCCGGGCTGAGGTCTGAAGACGCCGGACCGCGGGGGTTACGATCGCACGGCTGGATCGTTATAGGTCCGTAATGAAGATCGCTGTGATTTCGGACATCCACGGGAATGTCGCTGCGCTTGATGCGGTTCTCGCCGACATCGCCTCTCGGCAAGTCGACCAGATCGTGAACCTCGGGGACATCTGCTCGGGGGGCCTATTCCCGCGTGAAACAGCCGACCGACTGATGCCTCTGGGATTGCCGGCGATACGCGGGAATCACGAACGTCAGCTTTCGGATCAGCCTCGTGAGCGTATGGGATTGTCCGATCGCCACGCCTACGACCAGCTAAGTGCTGAACAGCTTGCGTGGCTAGCAGATTTGCCCACGACCTTGCGCCTGTCCAGGGATGTGCTGCTTGTTCATGGCACGCCGGACAGCGACCTGACCTACTTTCTCGAGACGGTGACAGAGGAGGGGCTTCGTGAGGCCACGCGCGAGGAAGTCCAACACCGTGCGGGAGCTACAGATGCGGCTGTGATCCTCTGCGGCCATACGCATATCCAACGAGTGATGACGCTCGACGACGGGCGCATGATCATGAATCCAGGAAGCGTCGGTCTTCCGGCATATGCCGATGATCGACCCCACGCTCACCGCGCAGAAAGCGGATCGCCGCACGCACGCTACGCCGTCCTGTCCAACGAGGGTGATGGCTGGATGGTCGAGCTTCTATCCGTCGATTATGACTGGGAACAGGCTGCCCGTGATGCCGAGGGGAATGCCCGTGCCGACTGGTCCAGAGCTTTGCGGACGGGTCGGGTCTAGCCCGGAATATCCTATTTCTCGATGCGAAACGGGTTTCGGGAAGCCGTGTGGATCCCAGGAATTCGATCGTTTTCGGAAAAGGCGGTGCCGCGCCATGTCTTCTATAGCAATCGGCGTCTCGCGCAGCCGTGCTGTCGTCGGCGCATTCAGCATCAGGCGGGCGATAGCGGGCCGCTACTGTCAGCCTTTGCAGGAGAGCGAGCCGCTGCGTCGCGCAGGTCGCTCTTTGAGCAACGTCTGGGGCAGGTTGGGACGACGACGGGCAGGCCGCGTCAGGAGGTAACGGCGACGACATTGTCGTCGCCGTTCCGGTCCACATACATGTTGTACGGATCGATCCCGGCAAAGGCCGGCTTCTTCCGTGTCACGATACGGATGGTCTGTACGCCCGAGACGATCGGTCGACGGAGCTTCGCGATCACGTCTGTCGCTGCGAAGCTGCCGAAGCCGGAGCGCTGGTCGAAGACGCCGACGTCGATCGTGTCAGAAAGCGGCGATGCCTTTTCGACGCCGGTGCCGTTCGCGTAGAATTTGGCAGCGTCGATCGTCAGCACCGTTTCGAAATGACCGTCGGGCAGCTTGCGCGTGACCGCATTGGTCGTTTTCAGGTCGTACACCGTGATGCGATCCAGCAGGTCGCGCACGAGCTGGCGTTCGCCGGGCGTGCGGGCCAGCGACAGGAAGCCCGCTACCAGATCGAGCGAACGCGGATAGGGCTTTCCCTTGAAACGATAGCGGGCGAGCAGACCGCGCAACATGGCGTTGACGCGCGCTTCTCCGAGGCGGTCCTGCAACAGGTACATGACCAGCGAACCCTTGCGGTAATGGATATACCCCTGGTTCTCGACCCGATCGAGCGGCACTTCCTCCACCACGTCGCCGCCGCGCGACCGCAGGTAGCTGTCGAGTTCGTATTTCAGGAAACGACGGATCTTGTCCTCGCCATATTGGTGCTTCATCACCATCAGCGCGGAATATTGCGCCATGGTCTCGACCAGCATCGACCCGCCCTGCATGTCGGCGCCGACCAGCTGATGGCCCCAATATTGATGCCCCAGTTCGTGCGCGGTGACGTAGCTGACATAGTCGATCTTGTCGGGGTCGCGCGTGTCGGCGACGAAGCCGATGCGTTCCGAATAGGGGATCGTGCCCGCGAACGCCTGCGCGTAGCTTGCATAGCCCGGGAATTCGAGAATGCGCGCATAGTCGAATTGATAAGGTCCGAAATTCGCGCGGTAATAGGCGAGCGAGCGCTGCGTCGCGTTGAGCATGCGGTCGACGTTGAACGCATGGTGCGGGTCGTAGAACACCGTCAGATGCGTGCCGTCGACGGTCCGCGAGCGTTCGGCATAGGCGGCGGACTGGACGGAAAAGAAGGCGAGGATCGGCGCGGTCGATACGAACCTTGCGGTTCTGCGCCCTCCCGTGGTCGTGTCGGCAACCTTGCGGCCCGGCGCCACCGGGACCTGGCCGGCGATCGTCGAGACGGTGATGTCGGAGCGGACCCACGGCGCATTGTTGATCAGGTTGCGCGCCTGCGCCGAACGATCCTCCAGCTTGGCAGGGCGCAGCTCCGGCGTCAGGCCGTATTTGCGCCGCTTGGCGCGGTCCTGCAGCAGGCCGTTCTGCCGCATGCCGATCTGCGGCGCGAATTCGTCGTTCTGCAGGAACGTCCCGTTGCCGACGACGCGCGTGTCGTCATTGTTGGCGACCAGCCCACGCTGCCACCGCGTCGCCTGGAACGCCATTGTGCCGCGTGCGCCCGGTGCGAGCGGCGTCGCGAACCGGTAGATGCGGTAGTGAAGATCGCGGTCGTCCATCACCAGTCGCGCGCCGGGAATGACGACTTTGCCCAGCTGCGTCTGGTCGTCCATCAGCCGTACGTGCAGGTCGGACAGGGGCGCGCCGGTATCGTTGACGAAGGCATAGGTGCCGCTCGACTCCATCCGACGCTGATCGGGGTAGAGCGCGACGTTGAGGCGCATGTCGGTGACCGACGGCTGTTTCAGCTTGGCATATCTGAGATATTTCTTTTCGTATTGAGCCAGCCGAGCCTCGCCATCCTGTGTGGTGCGATAGCGGTTGATGACGTTCATGTCGTGATACAGATACGCACCGCTTGCCGCCGTCGCGAACAGCGCGCCGGCGAGCGCGACACCGGGCGTTCCGAGCAACCGGCGGGGTAGCTGGGCAAGACGAACGCGGAGCCGGGTCTCCGTGCCGCGTCGCCAGAGCAGGTGCGCGACGACGCACAATGCCAGCGCGACCGAGCCCCAGTACAGCCGGAGCCACCATGCGCGCGGTCCGCCGATCTGCGCCCCGTTCATGTCCGACAGCTGCACCGCGCCGGTGCTGCCATATTGATAGAGCGGGTGTTCGAATCCCATGTTGGTCAGCGTGATCGTGCCGACGAGATAGACGACCATGATCGCCCATCCGACATATTTGTTGGGGCTGAGCGCCTGTACCATGACCGCCAGGATCGCGAGGATGACCGCGTCCGCCGTCATCGGCAGCACCCACCAGGCGAGATACTGACCGAGCGCGAGGTCGGTCTGCCCGCGTGCGAGCTGGACGACGCACGCGGTCAGCGCCGCCATCACCGCGGTCGCGAACAGGACGCCGGTGATCGCGAGCACCTTCGGCACCAGATAGGCCCAGTTGGGCAGCGAGGTTGCATCGACGATCTCGTGCATGCCGCGTTCGCGGTCGCGCCAGACGAGTTCGCCCGAATAATAGATCGCGATGATCAGCGGGATGATGCTGAACGTCCCCTCCAGCGTGGCGATCACGGCGAACGTCAGCTGGCGGATCGGCGCACCGAACATCTCGTTGGCGAACAGCATCCCACCCAGCGTGTTGAACAACCCGATCAGCATCAGCACGACGAACGCCGGGCTGCGGAACACCAACGCCATCTCAAACCGGCACCGTGCGGACATCCGCGTCCAGTTCGCTTCGGACGATTTGGCACCGGGCAAGCGATCGACCGTGAGCGGCGGGGTCGCGGCAAGCTTCGTCGTCGCGCGCTGCTGCTTGCGCAATCTGCGCTTGGACACGCCGCGTTCGGCAAACGAGAAGCGTGCATAGGCGACGGCCATCGCCACCAGCCCGACGCCGATCGTGATCACGCGGTTCCACAGCAGCACGCCGGCAAAGGCGGGCAGCCCGCTATTGGCCTCGCTCGCGGTCCAATAGCGCGTCGTGGTGGTGAGCGCGCCGATGCCGAACAGCTCGAAATAGCTTCCCGTCGCCCGCCATTCAGGCTTGAAACGCAGGATCGAGTTCAGAGCCAGATACAGCATCAGGAACACGACGACGCCGAGATAGGAATACATCATCGATCGCGTCATCGTCGCCACCGCGAAGAAAATCGCCGCGGTCAGGAAGACGTTGGGCAGTGCCAGCAGGAAATACGCATAGGCGAAGTCGTGCAGCCGGTTCGGCCCGAGCGTCTCCTGATCGACCCACGGCATCAGCGAGCCAAGCCATATTGCCAGCGGGATCGCGGCGAACGCCAGCGCCGCCGCCGCGAACGCGCCGAGGAAGCGCGCCATCAGATAGTCGAACTTGGCGACGCGGGTCGATCGCACCATCGGTCCGAACCCGCTCTCGTCGTCGCGAACGATGACGTTCGCGACGAACGCGGTCGTCACGAACATGAAGAAGATCGACATGATCTGGTGGACCTGCGCCACCGCCATCGGCGCATTCTTGTGGATGTTGGCGCCGCTTCCGATCTTGATCTGGTCGATCGTCATCGAGCCGAAGGTCAGCAGGAAGAACAGGATCGCGACGGTCCAGAAGACCGGGTTGCGCGACTGATAGCGAAGCTCGAAGCGGGCGATCTGGCCGAACATGGCGCTCAGGCCGCGATGGCGGAGGAGGGGGTCTCTGCCGCCGGTACGCGCCGCGACCGGGCAAGGGTCGAGAAATACACGTCTTCCAAACCGCCCCGTGCGGCGGTGAAGCCGTCGCCCGGATCCTCGGGCGACAGGATGTGGATGATCGTCCGACCGGCAAACAGCCGCGTCGAGATCACCTCGTACCGCAGGCGGCTTTCGTCGAGTTCCTCGCGACCGATCGTCTTTGCCCAGACGTTGCCGCGGGTGCGTTCGATCAGGTCGAGCGGCGCGCCCTCGAGCTGGATCCGCCCCGCTGCCAGGACAGCCATGCGGGGACAGAGGTCGGCGACGTCCTCGACGATGTGCGTCGACAGGATCACGACGACGTTCTCGCCGATCTCGGCCAGCAAATTTAGGAAACGGTTGCGTTCCTCGGGATCAAGGCCTGCGGTCGGTTCGTCGACGATGATCAGCGCGGGGTTGCCGATCAGCGCCTGCGCGATGCCGAAGCGTTGCCGCATGCCCCCCGAAAACCCTGCGATCGCCTTCTTGCGGACGCTCCAGAGGTTGGTCTGGTTGAGCAGCGTCTCGACCGTTTCCTTGCGCTCGCGAGCCGAGGCGATGCCTTTCAGCACGGCCATGTGATCGAGCATGTCATAGGCGGATACCCGCGGGTACACGCCGAAATCCTGCGGCAGGTAACCCAGCGTTTCGCGCAAAGCCTCGGGGTTGGCGATCACGTCGATCGTCCCGAACCGGATCGTGCCGGCGGTCGGCGTCTGCAACGTGGCGATCGTCCGCATCAGCGTCGACTTTCCCGCGCCGTTGGGCCCGAGCAGCCCGAACATCCCGTTGGGCACGCTAAGCGTCACATCGTCGAGCGCCCGCGTGCCATTGGCATACACATGCGTGACATTGGTAAGTTCGAGCATCGTTCATCCCCCGTCAGGGACAAGCTATCAGGTGTGTTGCCGATGTAAAGCAGGCCGATCTTCTTTAATGACGCGCAGACTTGAGCGCGGACGTGACAGCGTTGCGAGGCGTCATTGGAACGGTTGACGGAAGGCCGGTTGGGATAAAGTGCAGACCGGTGTGCAAGACGGCAGTTCGCCGCCTGATCTGATCACGTTTGAGGAGCCCTAACGTTATGATTACTGGGGCTTCATATTGGCATACGCCCTCGTGCACTGAACGCCAGAATTGGCAGCGTCGGGTAGAGCGAGCGTAACGTAATAGTCCCGCGTTTCGTCACCGTTCCTAATGCGAAACTCGCGGATCCTGCGTCAGCTAACGACCGGCAAGTAGGCCGGACATCCGCTTGCACGAAAGCAGATGTTGTTTGCGGGCGCATTCGATCGCGGCTTTCCTGGGATGCCGCCCTGAACGACGCCCGCCCGCATTCCTTTCCAAAGCAGCCCTTCCGCTTTCGCCCAAAGTAGGACGATCCAGTGGGAAGATCGCAGCCTCGAAAGCGGACATCCGTTCATCACGATGATCGCGTACGCAACGTCCGTGATCGTGATGTTATCAGCGGACGCGCATTCCCGGCGGTACTAGAGCGGAACACTTCTCTGCAAATTCCTGGCGGAATGCAGCAGGTGCTGCTGGAAAAGTGCGCGACTTTCCGTTGTACGTCGCAACTAGTGGCGCGCCACTTTTTAGTGCTGACAGTACGGGATCGCTGATCGCAAACTGGAATTCGAAGACCGTTTGATCTCCGATCATTCGTAGATCGGGATTGGCAGAACGCGTTGTGGTACCAAACTTCAAGGACATCACAGGCTGGGGCCATTTTTGCGCTGCCGTGAATCCTCTAACTTGAACGGTGTTTTGCGTACCGCTGCACGTCATAACGAAGCTTGGTTTGCCTTCCTCGTAATAACTAATCGCAGGACGGGTTGGGGTCATTCCTGCAATATCCCACTTCGCCGAGCCTTCGAGCGGCATAACAGGAAGCAGGAGAGTGGCGAGGACGGCAATCATGAATAGGTCCTTTGCAGTGACGCAGTAGCATCGAGACTATCATCGAATGCCGCTTAGCCAACAGTCATCGCGATCAAAGCGATGAGCCAATTCACAAGTCTGCATCGACCAACGCACGGCAGGAAACCTTGGGATCCGCCGATGCATAAGCCTGCATCTGGGACGTCCTTTCAGTTGCTGATTTCCTGGGATGCGGCCCCTAAAGCGGCCGTTCCGCTTCCCACCCAGTTCCAGACGTTCCGGAGCTGATCGCATCGAACAACCGCTTCCGCTTACTTCCGGACAAGCGAAGTGCCCCAGCTATGGGCCACTTAGAGAACCACGTTCTTGAACTGCGGATGGTCTGACGAGATCACCGCGGGCCCGCCGAAGCGGATGGACATCTGGTTGGTCGATGTAACCGGATTTGCCGGCAAGCCCTTACAGGCGGGATGCAAGGGGCCGCTGAATGCCGAGACGGCCATCCACGTCATCCCGGAATAAAACCCTGTCGCTACGGCGCCGGCTTCGACCGTGAGATTTGAATGGCGTTTTTAGGCGCGTCCGGCCGCTGGTGATCCCTGTGTTCGACCATTGTCCAATTCACACCGCAGCGGATCGTGCGCTGGCCGTTAAGCAGCATCACGCCATCGCACTGATCATGATCGCCTCACATCGGTAAGGCGCTCACCCTTGGCAAACGGCTGAAGCTGGAAGGCGGCGATCGATGTGGGAATGTCCAGGTCCAGGTCTGGTCAGCCGACCTCCGCGCCCATGCGGCGGTGATCACCGCAGCTGGCTGTCCTTGCTGCCGCGTCGATTGAACGCGGTGGCCAGTGGGCGGTCGCGGCCGCTCTGGCACGTGACGCACGTCCGCACGCCAGGGACAGCCTGGCGCCGACCTTCGGGGATCTCATCGCCGCAGATTGCACAGAAGGGTTCACTCGTTCCGCTTGGCATGCTTGCCCGGGCGGCCAGCACTGCGTCTGCAACTGAATCATCAATCTGATCCTGAACCGCGCCATCGCGCGTCCAACCGCCGACCATATGCCTCTCCTTACCTTCGGCATATGGGGGCCAGAAAGCGTCAGCGCCAATGCCAGCGCGACGTTTCCTAGTGAGTGCAATTGCCGTCATCGGACAAGTCTCAAGGCGTCCCGATCTGCGGTAGCGGCGGCCAGTTCGGCACGCGCGGATGCGATCCGCGCCTGCGCGTCGACGAGGCGGACGCGCGCATCGGTGGCGGTTTCCTCGCGTTGATTGACCAAGAAGAAATCGGCGGATCCGAGTTCGAAGCGCCGGCGCTCGGCGGCCGCGAGACGGTCGGCGAGTTGACGCTCTTCGTCGGCGATTGCGGCAAGCCGTTCGGCTGCGCCCACTGCGATGACGATCCCCTGGACCTCGACGCCGATCTGGTCGCGCAGAAAGCGGCTGCGCTGGCCGAGCGCGTCGATCTCGGCGCGTGCCTCGGCGACGCGGCCCTTGGCGGCGCGGTTCTGCAGCGGCACGCTGAACCGGAAACCGACCGCCGCCTCGAGCGGCGTCCGGTTGGGGCCGCCCAGACCGACCGGCCCGACATCCTTGCCGACCTCGCCGCGCAGGTCGAGTCGGGGCGACAGGTCGTTCTCCGCCAGGATCAGCCGCGACGTCGCCTGATCGATCCGCGCGAGCACCGCGCGATAGTCGGGATGCTCGACCGGCCCCGCCCGGATCGCGGCGACGGGAAGCGCGGCCAGCGCGCCGGCATCCGCGGGCATGCGATCGTCCGACACCGTCACGGGCGCACCCGCCTCGTCGCGCAGATAGAGCGACAGCGCGTTGGCGGCACCGGCGACATCCTGCTCCGCTCGCACCGCCAGCGCGCGACGCCGGACGAGGTTCTGGTCGTTCCCGACGAGCAGGATCTCAGGCCGTGCGCCGAGCGTCACGAGCCGACCGATCGCGCTGCGGCGCCTCTCCGCGAGGTTCAGCAGGTCGCGATAGGCGCGCAGGCGGAGGCCTGCCGCGACCCAGGCCTGATAGGCGTCGACCGCGCGGCGCTGCACGCCGACCGCGACCATCTCCGCCTCGAACCGCGCGACGTCGATCTCGGTGCCGGCGATCGTCCGCCGCGTGCGACGTTCGTCGACCACGCGGTCGCGCAGCAGCGCGAACAGCGCGCCGACCTTCGCCTCGCCAAGCTTGTTGGTATAGGCCTGGTCCTCATAGACCGGGAACGTCCCGCGCGACGCACGGTAGCCGCCATAGACATAGCCGCCATTGCCGGTGAGCGGCCGCGTCGCGCGGCCCTCGACGACGGTGCTGTCGTAATAGCCCGCGACGCGGGACTTCGAGTCGACGTCGAAGACGGTGTCGAACGCACCCTCCGCGGACAGCGCACGGCCATCCGCTTGCCGCACCTTGGCGAGCGCCTCGACGATCTGCGGCGCGGAGCGCGCGGACGAACGCAGCACCTCGTCGAGCGTCAGCGGCGCGTCTTGCGCGGACGCGGCGACGGGTACCAGCAGGACGAGCAGGAAAGCGACGCCAAGAAGAGGGGGGACCCGCGTCATTTCTTGGCGTCCCCGTCCTTGCCCGTTTCGTCCGTGCTGGCCTTTGCCGACGGCTTAGGCTGCGTCTTGGCCGATGCCGCGCCGCGCTGGCCGAATTCGAGCGGGAAGTCGTTGAGCTGGCGCCACAGTTCGTAGCCGACCAGGACGGTTTCGCCCTGCACCCAGCCGCGCACCTTGCCGCCCGGGCGGACGAAGGTCGCGGTCGGCCAGCCCGGCTTGCCCGGCCGCGGTTCGACCAGGATGCGGAAGGTGCCGTCGGGGGCGGCACTCGGGTCGATCATCCGGACGCGCGCATCGAACATGCCTTGCGCGACCGACGGCCAGCCGCTGAACTGGATCGCGGGCCAGCCCTCGAACTCGAGCCGCACCGGGCGACCGGGACGGATCAGCGGCATGTCGCGGCCATCGACGTAGAGCTCGACCGCGCGCTCGACGCGCTCGGGCGCGATCACCGCGAGCACCGTGCCGGGCGAGACCAGCGCGCTGCCGCTCGCGGCGTTCAGCTGCTGGACGCGGCCGTCGCGCGGCGCACGTACCAGCTGGGCCGACTGGCGGTTGAGCTGGATGTCGATCCGGTTCAGTTTCGCGCGTGCTTCGGCGAGCTTGGCGCCCGCGTCGGCGACCTTGATCTGCGTCTGCTCGTAGTCGCGGCGGGCGGCGAGGCCTTCGGCAAGCAACTGTCCGGTGCGCGCGACATCGATTCCCGCGACCGCGCGGCTCTGCTGGATCGCGGCGATCTCCGCCTGCACCTGCGCGCGCTCGGCCCCCAAGCGCGAGAGCAGATCGGGATCGAGATCGACGACGCGCGCGATCGGATCGCCGCGCGCGACGTGCTGGCCGTCCTGGACGTACCAGCGCTCGACCCTGCCCGGCACCAGCGCGGTGACCTGCTGCTGGCGGTCGCCGGGATCGAGCGCGACGACCTGACCCGTGCCGTTGGCGGTCTGCACCCAGGGAACCAGCGCCATGATCGCCGCGGCGATCGCGATGCCCAGCACGAGCATCCACGCCACCGCCGACGCCACCCGTGGTGCCCGCATCGCGGCGAGCGTCTGGAAATGCGCGAGGCGATCGGGCTTATACGGCATTGCCGGCTCCCTGCTGGGTCGCGGCGATCAGCGCCGCGCAACTGTCGAAGCGGCGTTGCCGGTCGGGTTCGAGATGGAACCAGCCGTCGAGCACGATATCCTCGGGGCGACCGGTGCACAGCAGCACCGTCGTGCCGGCCGCCTTGAGCTGGCGCAGCACCTCGGCGAGGCGGCTGGCCGGGATCAGGTCGTAGAGCTGCGACAGCATCAGCACGTGCGGGCGCACCAGCAGCGCATTGGCGAGCTTGAGCGCCATGACCTCGCCGATCGACAGCGGATAGCCCGACGCGGCCAGCGGCGTGTCGAGGCCGTGCGGCAACCCGGCGACGCGATCGCGCAGGCCGACCGTCTCGAGCGCGTCGAGCATCACCGCGGATGCCGACGCGGCCGCGGCAAGCGTCAGATATTCGCGGATCGTGACTTCGACGATGCTCGGACGGTCGAGCACCATCACCTCGGACCGCAGCAGATACATGTCGAACGTCGCCATGTCCGCGCCGCCGACCAGGACCAGCCCGCGCTCGGGTACGACATGGCGCTTTAGCACCATCGCCAGCAGCCGCTCGGCCCCGTCATCCGCGCGCGTGACGAGCTGTTCGCCGGCAGCGAGCGCAAAATCGAAGCGCGCGCCCTCCGTCACCACCCGGTCGAGCCGCACCGCCCCATCGCCGGGCGACTGCCCTGCCGCGGTAACCGTGCTCTCCTGCGGGATCGCGTAGAGCAGCGACAATTCCTCCGCGCTCGCCACCAGATCGTAGAGCGTATCGAGATACCAGCCGAGCTGCGACACGCCGTAGAAGACGCCGCTGAGGATCAGCTCGGCCGCGACCAGCTGTCCGATCGACAATTCACCGCTCAGGATCAGATTGCCACCAAGTGCGAGCAGCGCCGCGCTGGCGAAGGCATAGAGCAGCAGGAAGGCGACCGTCTGCGTGAAGCTGTAACGGAAATAGCGCTGGTGGCGCTCGACATAGGTGGCAGTGACGGCTTCCGACCGGTCCATCGCGAAATCGAAATGGCGGCTCGACTTGTAGAAGCCGTTCGACCCGCCGACGCTTTCAAGCCAGCGCGCGGCCTCGTGCTTGGCATGGCTGAGCGCGACCGCCGAGCGGATCGAGCCGCGCGACCAGATCAGCCAGATCGCGAGAATGACGAGGAGGAGTATCGCGTTGAAGGCGAGGAAGAAGGGATGGTAGAAGCTGGTGACGATCAGCCCCACCGCGGATTGCAGGATGATTGTGAACGCGCCGATGACGAGGCTCGGCACGGCCTTCTGGACGACGACGAGGTCGAAATAGCGATTGAACAGGTCGCCGCGATTCTGGTCGGCGAAGAACGGGTTCTGCGCATGGACCGCGCGGACGGTGATCTCGGCGACGATGCGTGCGAACAGCCGGCGCTCGAACAGCGCCATCATCCAGAACCGCATCGCGCTGAGCCCCGCCACGATCAGCAACAGCCCGAGCAACAAGCCCGCCAGCGTCCAGAGCGGCGCGGGCATCGCGGTGTTGGCGACGCTGTTGATCAGCAACTGCACCGAGATGGGGGTGGCGAGCGACAACAGGCTGATCGCCACGCCGTACACCATCGCGAGACGGACATAGGGCATGTCGGGCCCGACGATCTCGGTCAGCCATCCAGCTGCTGAACGCCATCCGATATGTGCGCCTGCCATGTGTTCCTCGCGTCTGATCCGAGGCGAGTATTCCCCAATCAAAACATTGGAGCAACGCTGTAAGACTTATGATTTCCATAGGATTATCCTATGCGGAAACCGCGCGTAGCAAGTCTGCGATCACGCCATAGGCCGGCGCCCGACCGGCGCCCTGACGCCACAGCAGGCCAATGTCGCGGTAATATCGGCTGCCCTTGATCTTGCGGACCACCACGTCGTCATCCTCGCGGATTTCCTGCCGAACATAGAGTTCGGGCAGGAGCGCCAACCCCATGCCCATGCCCGCCATCTGCCGGATCGCGTCGAGGCTGGTCCCTTCATAGTCGCGCAGCACGTTCGCCCCGACATCGACCGCGATCGCCGCCACCTGCTCGGCGA
>Ga0265780_10006247_pt1 | contig 14832 bp, 12 predicted proteins | sample P1T30metagenome_FD_192432 | JGI IMG/M metagenome (GOLD analysis project Ga0265780, IMG submission 192432) | Plant litter microbial communities from East Loma Ridge, Irvine, California - P1 T30 | ecosystem: Environmental > Terrestrial > Plant litter > Unclassified | place: USA: California... | reverse complement strand
CGCGGGTCCGGAATACGTCGATTGGCGCGACTGAATTTTTGCGCGCCAACGAACGCATGGCCAGCCTGCTGCCCACCGCCCTGCGCATGGCCAGCCTGCAAAAAGATATCGCTGCGGCGCTGCCGGCGATGTTCGAGAACTGCGACGTGCTGTCGTTCCAGGACGGCGCGCTGGTGCTGGCCACGCCCAGTTCCGCCATCGCCGCCAAGCTCAAGCAGCAAGCACCGAAGCTGCAAGCCGACCTGACCCGGCGCGGCTGGCAAGTCGCGTCGGTAAAACTCAAGGTCCAGGTCACCCGCGCCCTGCCCCCGGCGTTCGAGGCGCGCGTGCTGGCATTGCCGGAGACGGCAGTGTGCGCTTTCGAGGAACTGGGCAGCAGCCTGCCCGACAACCCGCAGAATGCGCGCCTGATTGCCGCCATCAAATCGATGGCAGCGCGCCGCCGCGCTGAATAGCTAACCAGGCAAGCCGGCCACCATACTGCGCAACTGATCCAGCGAATACGGCTTGGGCAGCACCGCAAATGGAAACGCCACGCTGGACGCGTCCGGCGCCCCGTAGCCGGACGCCACCACCACGTGGAGTCCGGGACGCACCAGCAGCGCCTGGCGCGCCACGTCAAGGCCCGAGCAGCCGGGCAAATCCAGGTCCGTCAGCAGCACATCGAACGGTGCTTCGCCAATGCGCGCCAGCGCGGCTTCGCCCGTGCCGGCGCCAATAACGACGTGGCCCAGCCCGGCAAGTACTTCGCACGCCATGTCGAGCAAGTCGGCATTGTCTTCCACCACCAGGATGCGCCGTGCACGCACGGCCGGCGGGGACGCCGGTTCCGACGCTTCCGACGCTTCCGGCGCCAGCATTGCCCGCACCTTGCGGGCCAGCTGCTCGCGCCCGTACGGCTTCGACAGCAATGCGACGCCGGGGTCGAGCCGGCCGCCATGGACAATCGCGTTCTGCGTGTAGCCGGACGTAAACAGCACGGCAATGTTCGGATGCAGGCCCTTCGCATGGCGCGCCAGCTCCGGGCTGCGCAGCTGGCCCGGCATCACCACGTCGGTGAACAGCAGGTCGATCGGCAAACCGCTTTTCAGGATGCCCAGCGCGCTGTCGGCATTGTCGGCCTTGAGTACGCGGTAACCCATGCTGCCCAGCAGTTCCACCACCGTGCCCTGCACCGACAGGTCGTCTTCGACCACCAGGATGGTTTCATCGCCGCCGACGGTGGCCGGCCCGGCCCCGCCCTGGATCTGCGCCACGCCGGCCTCGGCCTCGAACGAGCGCGGAAAATACAGTTTGAACGTGGTGCCCACGCCCACTTCGCTGTAAATCCTGAAGTGGCCGCCGGTCTGCTTCACGAACCCGTACGCCATCGACAGGCCGAGGCCGGTGCCATGCCCCTCCGGCTTGGTCGAGAAAAATGGTTCGCATGCGCGCTCGAGCACCTCGGGCGACATCCCGCAACCAGTGTCGGAGATGGCAAACATGACATACTGGCCCGGCGCGATGTCCGGCTCGGACGCCACGTAGCCGTCGTCAAGCATCGCGTTGCCGATTTCAATGGTCAGCTTGCCGCCGCCGGGCATTGCGTCGCGCGCATTGATGGCCAGGTTCAGCAGCACGTTTTCCAGCTGGTGCGGGTCGGCCGACATGCTCCACATCCCGCCTGCCTTGATCATCTCGATTTCGATGGTTTCACCCAGCACGCGGCGCAGCATGTCGTCCATGTCGGAAACCGCGCGCGCGGGGTTGATGACGACCGGCTGCAACGGCTGGCGCCGCGCGTAGGCCAGCAACTGGGACGACAGTTTGGCGCCGCGCTGCACTGCCTGCAAGGCCGACGCCACATAGCGCGTGGCGCGCCCCTCCGGCAGCGCCACCTGCAGCAGCTGCAGGTTGCCGCCGATTACTTGCAGGATATTGTTGAAGTCATGCGCCACCCCGCCCGTGAGTTTGCCGATCGCCTCCAGCTTCTGCGAGCGGTTCAGCGCTGCGTGCGCGCTCGACAGCTCCTGCGTGCGCGCGCTGACCAGCGATTCGAGTTCGGTCTGGTAGCGGCCCAGTTCGAGCTGCGCGTTGCGCTGCTCGGTGACGTCGCTGCCCTGAACAAAAATGCCGGTAACGCGCCCGTCGCTGCCAAGCACGGGCTGGAAGACGAAATCGAGGAAGCGCATGGCCAGCCCCACGCCGTCGGGCCCGGTCCCCATCTGCAGCGGCACGCTGCGCCCAAGGTACGCCCTGCCGGTCGTGTACACCTCGTCGAGCAGCTCCACGAATCCCTGCCCTGCCACTTCCGGCAAGACTTCGCGTACGGACTGGCCCACCAGTTCGCGGCCGCCAAACATGTTGCGGTAAGCCTGGTTGGCCAGTTCGAACACATGGTCGCGTCCCTGCAGCACGCAGATGAAACCGGGCGCCTGCTCGAACAGGCGCTGCAGATGTGACTTGGCGCCCTGCAGTTCCTGCGCCAGCGCCAGCGCAGCCTGGGCCTCGGCCAGGGCCAGGCTGCGCTGCGCGACCATCTGCTCCAGCTCGGACTGCTTTGCCTGCAGCCGATGCTGGGCCAGCACCCGTTCCGTGACGTCGTTACCCTGCGAAAAAATACCCACCATGGCGCCGTGGTCGTCGACGATTGGCTGGTAGACAAAATCGATATAGCGCTGCTCGCTGGCCCCGCCGGCCAGCGGCGCGACGGCGATCGGCAGGGCCTCGCCGATGAACGGCGTGCCGGTCGCGAACACATCGTCGAGCAATTCGTAAAACCCCTGCCCGGTCAGTTCGGGCAGCGCCACGCGTACTGGCTTGCCGATGATGTCCTTGAACCCGGCCAGGCGGTGGTGCGCCTGGTTCTGCAGTTCGTAGACATGCTCCGGTCCCCGGAAGAAGCAGACGAACCCGGGCGCCTGCTCGAACAGGCGCAGCAGGTCGTGGTATTCCAGGCGGTTGTCGTGCAGGCGCGCAGTTGGCGGCGTGGGGACGGAAAAGCTGTCGAGGTCGAACGAATCCATGGGCATGAGGGACAGGCGAGTGCGTGGCGCCAGCACCGCTCGCGGAATGTTGATCGGTACCAACATTCTACAGACAAACGCCAAGGCAGGCTGCAATTGGGCGCCTGCAGGGCTTGCCGTGTCTATGTATACTGGGCGAACTATGCGCATCCAGCTATTCTCCGACCTCCACCTGGAACGCGATCCGGCGTTTCGCCCCTTCATCGCCCCTGACACGGACGTGGTCGTGCTGGCTGGCGACATCGGTTCCTACCAGTCCGGCTCCCGGCTCGGTTCGGACGACTTCGGCCTGGAACTGTTCGCGCCAGCCCTGGGTGCGCCCTGCCCGACCGTCCTGTTTGTCCCTGGCAACCATGAATTCGACGCCATGGATTTCGCCGCGACGACCGCCCGCCTGCGCGCCACCTGCACCCGCCTCGGCATCACGTGGCTGGAGCAGCAGGTCGTGACCATCGGGGCGGTCCGCTTCATGGGCACGACCTTGTGGAGCGATTTCGATGCGCTCGCCATCAGCGAACCAGATGCCACGAAGCAGCTCGCCGTGCGCAACAAGGCAATGCGGGCAGCGAACTATTACCTGAGCAAGAACACCACCCTGACGGACGGCGTGCCGGTGCTGGCCGAAGGCTTGCGGGAAATGTCGCTGGCGTGCCAGGCCTGGCTGCGTGCAACGCTGGCCGAACCGTTCGACGGCAAGACTGTCGTGGTGACGCACTTCGCCCCAAGCTTGTTGAGTGCCGACCCGCGCTACGGGCTGGCTGCGGGCACAGCGGGATTTTGCAATGCGCTCGATGCGCTGCTGCCGCTGGCCGACGTGTGGATGCACGGGCATTTGCACTGCCTGAACGACTACGTGGTCGAGGATAAAGCCACGGGCAAGGTGTGTCGCGTGGTGGCCAATCCGTTGGGATACCTGAGCAAGAACGAGCAGATCCAGTTTCGGGAAAACCTGGTGATCGAGGTGTAGCGGCGCTGCGCTGCAACGCACGGTGCGTCAGGTTGCGCCCGCATGACATTTGCCGGGTGAATGTCTCTTGTCGCGCTTATGCGCTGCATCCATTGGCCTGCACGCCCACCGTGGGTAACAATACCGGTATCGTCCCTGTTTCCGGCTTCGGCTGCGTTGCAGCTGCACTGGCTCATTGCCAGAACTGGAGGAATACCATGCGCCATTACCCGGCAAATTCACCGCAGGCCCTCGCCCGCATCGTCGCTGCCGCCGTGCTTGCCGACGGCGGCCTCGACAAGCATGAACTCGATGCGCTCGACCGCGCCGACGTTGCCGGGAAAATCGGCATGGACCGGCAGGACCTGGACCGTATCGTCCATGAATTTTGCGACGACATGCAGGTAGCCTCGCTGCGGGATCATGGCGGCAACCTCGCGCTGGACCGCGCTGGCATCGACGCCCTGCTGGCCGACGTCAGTGCGCCGGACGCGCAGATCAAGGTGCTTGGCATCCTGCTCGACATTGCTGCTGCCGACGGCCGGCTCACCCATTCCGAACTGACTCTGGTATCGCAGGCGATGACACGGTGGGGCCTCGCGTTGCACAACCTGTCATCGCACCGCGAACCGGTCCACCACCCATCGCAGTAAGCCGGCGCGTCGCACAAGTCGATAAGTCGATAAAGCGGCAGCATGCCGGCTAATGGCCGCCCCGCGCCAGCCGCAACTGGAAGCGCGCGACCGGGTCCCATGCGCCCATGTGGGTAGCGACGCGCCCCATCGGAAACGCCAGGCCGATCAATGCCAGGCCGGCAAGCAGCACTGCAGTCCCGCCGCCGCGCGTATAACCGTCCAGCAGCGACGGCGCCGCCAGCAGCCAGGCGCCGAATGCGATATTGATGAAACGCAGCGGCCGCGCGACGTCGCCCCATGCAATGATTGAGCAGGTCACGACCAGGGCGCCGATGACATGGTCGTTATGCGCAGCCATGCCCGACGTGTCGAACAGCAGGCGGGAGCACATCAGCGCAATGCCGAGTGCAGTGCTGAACATGAGCGTCCACGGCACGCTGATGCCGCTGAACAGAATTTCCCGCATGACCACGCTGGCCGGGGCCGCAAAATTGTCCGACTGGTCGGTGCTGCCACCGTCCATCGTGTCACCGTGCAGCAGCAGGTACCCAAGGGGCTTGCCTTGCTGGTAGCGCCGTTTCAAAAACTGCAGCGTGGCCAGGATCTCGTCCATCGAATAGGGAATTTGCAGCAGCATGGCCAGGGCGCCCACGAGGCACAGCGTGCACCAGGTACCGATGACGATCGGCTGGATGATGATGAAAAACACGCTGACGCCACCGAGCGGCACGATGAGGATGCCGAACAGGAGCACCAGCCAGGGCATGGTGCGCCAGCGCCGCTTGTCGCCGATGATGCCGGTGACGATTTCGATGATGTAGACAGCCGCGCCAAGGCCGGCGTCGGCCACCGGCCACGCTTCCGATACCGACGACGTGACGATGCGTTCGCTGCCATCGCCGAACCACGGATCCCAGGCGGCATCGATATGGCCGAGCTGGTAGGCTGCCAGGTAGCGCGAGATGAACAGGCCCACGAACGCCAGCGCGATGATGGGGATGCGGCCGGTCCAGCATGACGGGCTGTAGTCCCACCCGGGCGGCGCGTCCGGGCCGCTGGTGCGTGCGGCAGGGCTGATGCCCGGGGCGGACGGAATGGCCACGGCAAGCGCGATCGCCAGTGCCCCGACCAGGGTATCGTTGGCGTAGGCGGCAGCGCTGCCGGTCCAGAACAACAGGGGTGCAAACAGCAGCCACAGGCCGGTTCCCGCCGCAGCCCAGCGGGCCCAACCCGCATCGCGCGACAGCGACAGCAGGCCGAACAGGACGAGCAAGGCGCCGCTGAGGATGTCGCTCGCGGTCATCCAGGTGTCCGAATACACCAGGCCGCGGCCATTCGGACTGTTCAGCGGGCCGGCCTGGCCCCAGTTCTGCGCCAGTCCGAAAACGAACGGGCTGCTTGCCAGCCACAAGCCCAGCGCAACATTGCCGAAGTGGCACCACAGCGTACGCTGGTGTTCCGCACGCTCGCGGGCATTGAAGTCGTCGACCATTGCCCTGTCGGCCGGCTGGCCTGGCGCCGGCTCCAGCCACGGGGGCATGGGGATGCGGTTGCGCTGGTACCAGCCGGCCGGGTCCTGGCGCAGGGCATCGATGATGGCAGGGAGGGTACGGCGCAGCGCATGGACGGGGCGCCAGCCAAGCGCCTCCTCCGCGCGGGCGATGTCGAGTTCGTAATGGTCGTCGGCCAGCGCCACCATGAACGGCTGGATGAACGGCTTGACACCGCCGTCGATGGCGTCCGGAACCACCTGTTCGATCTTGCCCTGAAGCCATGCGCCGGTCGCTGCGACACTGGCAGGAATCTGCCGCGTGTCCCAGGTTTCGCCATGCAGCAGGCGGCCGATCAGGTGCTGCAACGCCTGGTAGCTCTCGGTGACCGGCTCTCCGATCAGCAGCGTGGCGGCCGGGGGCAGCTGCGTGCGCCGGTCGACGGCGGCGCGAAAGGCCCGTGCGACATCGTCCAGGTGCACCAGCGCCTGTCCATGCGCGGTCTCCCCGGGAAAGACGCGGCTGGCCAGTTGCCGTTCGTGGATGCGCGCGATCTGATAAGCCAGCGATGGCAGTTCCCCGGCATCGGTATAGACGCCGGCAATGCGCAGAATGACCACTGGAATAGCGCCGCGTTCATCCTCGATGACGCGTTCGGCATCGAGTTTCGATTGCGGATACGGCCACGCCGGCTTGAGCGGCGCAGCCTCGTCGATTGGCTGGCCTGGCGCGGTGGGTGCGTGGACCAGCATGGTGCTGGCGTAGATGAACTGGTCGACCTCGAAATCCTGCAACGCACGCAGCAGCCTGGCGGTGCCCCCGACATTGACGGACTGGTACAACGGATTGGGCGCGCTGGAAAATTCGTAGAATGCGGCAAGGTGAATCACGGCTGCGAGGTGGCCGCCATAACGGCTGCGCAACGTGCTGCACCCTTGCGCCAGCGCCGCGTCCGACGCAAGGTCGACATCGATGCAGCCGCCACCCTTGCAGGCCCGCTCGAAACCGACGATCTCGTAACTATCGGCGAGCTGGGCCGCGATGGCCTGTCCGAGGCGTCCCTCGGAACCCGTGATCAGCACAACAGGTTTCTGCAAATCCATGAGAAGTTCTCCCGGAAGCGCAACGCAGTTTGTAGCTTAGTATGCCCGAACCACGCCACAATCACGACATACGTTTTTTATTTGGCGCTACACTGCCCTATTGCCGCCTCATGCCGATGGGAGCCGTGACATGAACGATACTGAACAATCAGTTTCTCGTTTCGATGCGCAATTTATCAGCTGGCTGAAACGCGCGATCCGCTGGGCCGTCCGGGCCCTGGCCGTGTTGATGATGCTGGTGATCTGGTGGGGTGTCGCCGACGTCATCTATGTGCTGGGCGAGCGCATGATGGCCCATCCATACATGTTGCTCGATATCAGCGATATCCTTGCCACGTTCGGCGCGTTCATGGCGGTCCTGATCGCCATCGAAATCTTCGTCAATATCGTCAGCTACCTGCAAGAAAACATCATTCACATCAAGATTGTTCTGGCGACAGCATTCATGGCCGCCGCACGCAAGGTGATCGTGCTCGACTTCAATGAAATCAGCGCCGACTACGTGTATGCCCTGGCCGCCCTGATGCTGGCATTGAGCGTCGCTTACTGGGTGGTGGAAATCAGGGGCGACGCCGCCAAATCGCGCGCCGGGGAGCTGTAGCGCCGGTGCACCGCTGCCAGCGCGACGCTAGCCCCGATCGACGATCTTGCTGATGCAGCCTTCATCGAACGTGCCGTTGGCATGGTGCTCGAAGCGGATGTCCGATGCCAGCAGCGCACACATGCCATCCAGGTCGAACCGGTTGCAGGCGTCGATGTACGACTGGATCAGTTCTTCTGGAGTCGCAATCGCCACCGCGTTCTCCAGTACATTCCCCGGTCTTGCGTAGGGGTTACCCTCCAGCGCCTTGCCAAACAAAACCAGGTTTTCACTTTTGTTTGATCAATTCAACGCCCACTCGCGCGCCATCTGCTTGCCGTATTCGACAGGAACAATGCCGGCGCCAGCCGCATCGAACGTGACGATTTCGTACGCATCAGGGCGGTCCAGCAGCGCCAGCAGCAGCTGGTTGTTCAGCGCGTGGCCGGATTTGTGGGCTTCGTAGCTGCACAGGAGCGGATGGCCGACCAGGTACAGATCGCCGATGGCGTCGAGAATCTTGTGGCGCACGAATTCGTCTTCGTAGCGCAGGCCGTCGGCATTGAGGATGCGGTACTCATCCATCACGATGGCGTTTTCCAGCGAACCGCCCCGGGCCAGGCCCATGCCGCGCAGGCTTTCCACGTCCTGCATGAAGCCGAAGGTGCGGGCGCGGGCCACGTCGTGCACGTATGACACGGTGCCAAAATCGACGGTCGCGCGCTGGGTCGTGCCATCTACAGCCGGATGGTTGAACTCGATGAAGAAGTCCAGCTTGAAGCCGTCGTACGGCAACAGCCTGGCCCACTTTTCATTGGCGCCGCTACCATGGCGCACTTCGACTTCCTTGATGACGCGGATGAATTTTTTGGCGGCGCCCTGCTCTTCCACACCGGCTTGCTGCAACAGGTAGACGAACGACGACGCCGAACCATCCATGATGGGGATTTCTTCAGCCGAAATATCGACGTACAGATTGTCGATGCCCAGGCCCGCGCAGGCCGACATCAGGTGCTCGACCGTAGAGACGCGCGCGTTGTCCTTGACCAGCACGGAAGCCATACGGGTGTCGCCCACCACGCCCGCGCTGACGACGAATTCGACGACAGGGTCCAGGTCGACGCGGCGGAACACGATGCCGGTATCGATGGCGGCAGGACGCAGGGTCAGCTCGACCTTGGTGCCGGAATGCAGGCCAACGCCGGTAGTGCGGACGAATTGTTTGATCGTTCGTTGTTTTAACATCGTTAAATTATATATGACCCCTGCCCGGCCCGCCGGGCATCGGCAATCTGGTAGCAAGAACCCAACAATTATGGGTGTTCCGACCCCGCGTGGACCTTTTCACGCCGGATCAGATACAGGCCGCTGGCGATGATGATGGCGGCGCCAATGAGCGTGTAGCGGTCCGGCAGCACCTGCCACAGCACCCAGTCGATGGCCACGCCCCAGGCCAGTGCCGTGTACTCGAACGGCGCCACGCGCGACGCTTCGCCATGGGCAAACGCTTCGGTGATCGCCAATTGGGCAAAAAAGCCGCTGAACGCCAGGCCGCACAGCAGCGGCGCACGGTCGCGCGGCACCGGCACCCAGTCCGGCCAGGCCAGCACGGTGGCGCCGATCGCCATCAGGGTCATCAGCCAGAACACCATCTGGGCGCTGCTGTCGACGCGCGCCAGGATCCGTCCCGACACGTTCGACACCGCATAGCACGCTGCCGCCCCCAGGATCGCCAGGCCGCCGACCGTCAGCACGCCCGCGCCGGTCGGACGCAGCACCACCAGCACGCCGCCCATGCCGATGGCGATCGCCACCCACTGGCCGGCGGTCACCTGTTCCTTCAGCACCCAGACCGACAGCGCCGTAATCAGGGCCGGGGCGATGAAGAAGATCGAATACGCCTCGGCCAGCGACGTTTTGTTCACGCCGAACGCAAACAGCGCCAGCATGACGATGCCCAGTCCCGCCCGCAGCAACTGGAGCGGCCAGTGCACGCGCAGGATCGACCGGAAACCGCCGCGCCAGGCGACGTAGGCGACAATCAACGGCAGGGAGGCAAGCGCACGCAGCGACGCCACCTGCATCGCGGGAAAGTCCGCAGCCAGCAGCTTCATGGCCGTGTCCATCAGTGAAAACATGACCACGGCAATGAGCATCATGTAGATACTGCGCAAATTGCTGGCTGATTGACTCAACGGGATGCCTTGCATACTGCTTCTCCAAATGAAAAACGGCGCCGCAGCGCCGTCAGGGTGTGCTGCTGGTTCAGGTCACGCCAGTTGCTTTAGCATCGTCTCGGCGCTCGAGACATCGTAGCCGGCGGTCTCGACGTTGAGCCGGGTAACGACGCAGTCTTCCACCAGCATGGAATAGCGCTGCGAGCGCGTGCCCATATTCTTCGCTGAAAAATCGGCCGACAGGCCCAGCGCGCGGCTGAAATCGGCATTCCCGTCAGCCATCATCCGGACGATGCCAGTGGCTTTCTGGTCGCGGCCCCAGGCACCCATGACAAAGGCGTCGTTGACCGAGATGCACCAGATCTCATCGACGCCGCCGGCTTTCAACGCATCGGCATGCTGCACGTAGCCCGGCACGTGCTTCGCTGAACAGGTGGGCGTAAAGGCGCCGGGCAGGCCGAAGATGACGATCTTTTTTCCCTTGACGAGATCGGCGACCTGGAAGGTGTTGGGACCGACCGCACAGCCTGCCGCCTCAAGTTCGATGAATTCGGACAGGGTGCCGTCAGGCAGTTTTTCGCCGATGGTGATCGTCATGCAAGTGCTCCGACATGTGAGGTGATGAGGGTGCCAGTATGCCCCAAGTAAATCGGGATTGCTGCCACCACCACGTCATCCTCGCGAAGGCGAGGACCCATATCACTTGCGCTGCATTGGCGGCATCATCGTCACCACTTCTGCAAACGGGTTATGGGTACCGGCTTTCGCCGGCATGACGGTTTTAAAGTTAGCGACCAATCTGGAATGCGCTCAGCGAACGAAAAAAAGGCCGCTTGCGCGGCCCCTTCATGCATTCACCAGCGATTATCAATCCGCCTGCTTGCGCAGGAACGCCGGAATGTCGTACGTTTCCACGCCGTTGCGCTGCATGGCCTGCACCTGCTCGGATGCCTGCTCGCGGCGCCAGACGGCTGGCTGCTTCATGCCGTCGACGCCGGCGCCGGCGGCGGCGGCTGCCGCGCCCATCGTCACGCCAGCGGTGCGCGTGCCTGGCATGCCACCCATGACCGGCATGTTGTCGGTACCGGTGCGCAGCACTTGCTGCGGCTGGACCAGCTGCATCGATTTCTTCACTTTGCCCAGGCCCGTGGCCACCACGGTGACGCGGATTTCGTCGCCCATGCTGTCGTCGTACGCGATGCCTTGCGCAATCGATGCATCCGGCGCGGCAAAGGCGCGTACTGCCGCCATGACTTCCTTGATCTCTTTACCTTTCAGGCTGCGGCTGGCAGTGACGTTGACCAGCACGCCGCGCGCGCCGGACAGGTCGATACCGTCGAGCAGCGGAGACGCGACAGCCTGTTCGGCAGCGATGCGCGCGCGGTCCATGCCCGAAGCGGTCGCGGTGCCCATCATGGCCTTGCCCTGCTCGCCCATGATGGTTTTCACGTCGTTGAAGTCGACGTTGATGTGGCCCGGCACGTTGATGATCTCGGCGATACCGGCTACCGCGTTGTTGAGCACATCGTCGGCGTGCTGCATCCACTCGATCATCGATTCGTCTTCGTAGATCTCTTCCAGCTTTTCGTTCAGGATGATGATCAGCGAGTCGACGTGCTGGGTCAGTTCGTCCAGGCCCGCTTCGGCGATGTCCATGCACTTCTGGCCTTCGTACGAAAACGGCTTCGACACGACGGCCACCGTCAGCGCGCCCATCGCCTTGGCGATCTCAGCGACGATGGGAGCTGCGCCGGTACCGGTGCCGCCGCCCATGCCGGCCGCGATGAAGACCATGTGCGCGCCGCGCAGCGAGTCTTCGATGCGCTGGCGCGACTGCTCGGCCAGCATGCGGCCCACTTCCGGCTTCATCCCGGCGCCCAGGCCGGAGTCGCCGATCTGGATGATGTTGTTTGCCGACGAGGCGGCCAGCGCCTGCGCATCGGTGTTGGCGGCGATGAATTCCACGCCGGAGACGCCCTTGTTGATCATGTGCTGCACCGCGTTGCCGCCCGCGCCGCCCACGCCCACCACCTTGATGATGGTTCCCAATGCTGCGTTATCGACCATATCGAACTCCATGATGTACTCCTGTTGTCAGTTGCCGCTTTCAAGCGCTAGCCCTCATGCAGTGGCAGAAGGCCTGGAGATTGAAAACTGCGTTAAATTAAAAGAATTGAAATCGTTTTACTGCACATGCCGTGTTGAATATCGCCAGATCTGTGCCGGCTTAAAAATTTCCTAGAAACCATTCCTTCATACGCTGCCAGACTGCCTTCACCGAACCATCCTGGCGCGTCACGATATGACCCCGCAAGTACTGTTTTTTCGCTTCAAGGAGAAGGCCAAGCACGGTGGCGTAGCGCGGACTGCGCACCACGTCGGCCAGCTGGCCGCGATAGTCCGGCGTGCCCAGGCGCGCCGGTTTGAGGAAAATGTCTTCGGCCATTTCGACCATGCCCGGCATGATCGCGGTGCCGCCCGTGAGCACGATGCCCGACGAGAGCACGCCTTCGTAGCCTGAGTCGCGCACTGCATGGTGCACCATTGCAAACAGCTCTTCGACGCGCGGCTCGATCACAGCGGCCAGCGCCTGGCGCGACAGGTTGCGCGGACCGCGGTCGCCCAGGCCCGGCACTTCCAGCGTTTCGCCCGGATCGGCCAGCACCTGCTTGGCTACACCATAACGGATTTTGATTTCTTCGGCTTCGCCGGTCGGTGTGCGCAGCGCCATCGCGATGTCGTTGGTGATCTGGTCGCCCGCAATCGGGATCACCGCAGTGTGGCGGATCGCGCCGTCCGAGAACACGGCGATGTCGGTGGTGCCGCCGCCGATGTCGATCAGGACCACGCCCAGTTCTTTCTCGTCGTTCGTCAATACCGCGTCGGCCGAGGCCATCGGCTGCAGGATCAGGTCCGACACTTCCAGGCCGCAGCGGCGCACGCACTTGACGATGTTCTGCACGGCCGACACGGCGCCGGTGACGATGTGGACGCGCACTTCCAGCCTGATGCCGCTCATGCCGATCGGTTCGCGCACATCTTCCTGGTTGTCGACGATGAATTCCTGCGGCACCGTGTGCAGCAGCTGCTGGTCGGTCGGGATGTTGACGGCTTTTGCCGTCTCGATCACGCGCGCGACGTCGGTGGCGGTGACTTCCTTGTCCTTGATCGCGACCATGCCGCTCGAATTGAACGAGCGGATATGGCTGCCGGCGATGCCCGCATAGACGTTGCGGATTTTGCAGTCCGCCATCAGCTCGGCCTCTTCCAGCGCGCGCTGGATCGACTCGACAGTCGCCTCGATATTCACGACCACGCCTTTTTTCAGGCCCCTCGATTCGTGCTGACCGAGCCCGATCACTTCGTGGCGCCCGTCCGGCATCACTTCGGCCACCACCGCCACCACCTTGGAGGTGCCGATGTCGAGTCCGACGATCAGGTTTTTCGCGTCTTTAGTCATTCTTGTCGCCTGCTCTTCAAATTTGCTTGTTGGTCTTGCTGGTTGTCTTGCTACTGTTTTTGCTATCGGGTTGCGGCTTTTTCTTGGCCACAGGCTTGACCGGCTTGGTCGCATCCTGCGGCACGTTCAATGCTTTCGACGCCAGCGCCAGCCCGTTCGGGTAGCGCATGTCGATCGTGTCGATACTGCCGTCCTGCAGCCGCGAGACCAGCTGCGGATACACCGCTACCAGCCGGCCCACGCGTTCCCGCAAGGTGTTCTTGTTGTTTTCACGGCCCAGGGCCACGGTCATGCCGTTGTCCAGGCCCACGGTCCACGCATACCGGTTCGACAGCGACAGCGTCTCCGGCACCAGCTTCACTGGCCCGAACCAGGTGCGCAGCTGCGCAAACTGCGTCAGGACTTCCTTCTCGCTGCCATCCGGGCCGCTAAAACCCGGCAGCGGATGGTCGTCGTCCGCTTCGGCCAGGTTGGCAGTAAACACTTCGCCCTTGACCGACAGCAGGCGCCCGTCCGCGCCCCAGGTACCGAGCGGCTCATGCTCTTCGACGTCGACGATCAGCTGATTCGGCCACTCGCGCCGCACCGTGGCGCGGCGTACCCACGGCACGGCTTCGAACGTCGCGCGCACCTGCTCCAGGTTCGCGGTAAAGAAATTCCCCGTGATCTTGCCCACCACGCTGTTCCGCACAGTGATCTCGCTCACGTGTTTCAGGTCCATGTCGTAAATGCTTTCGACGCGGACTGCCTTGAGCGTAAACATCGGGCGCTGCGAAATCCACCACACGCCGGCGGCGAGACTGGCGACAACCGTCACGGCCATCAGGCCGCTAGCGGTGGCGTTCAGTGAGCGGATGTCGTGCCACATGATTTACGCCCCGGCCTTCGCTGCAGGTTTTGCCATCTTCAGGCGCGCACTGCGCAAAATCTCGATGCACAGGTCCGGGTAATCGATCCCGACGGCCTTTGCCGCCATCGGCACCAGCGAGTGGCCGGTCATGCCGGGCGACGTGTTCACCTCCAGCAGGAACGGACGGTTGTCCGAGGCGCGCAGCATCACGTCGACGCGGCCCCAGCCCTCGCAACCAAGCGCGTTGTAGGCATCTACCGCAATCTTCGCCATCTCGGCGGCCAGTGCATCGTCCAGCGTGGCCGGGCAAAAGTACTGCACGTCGTCGGTAAAATACTTGTTCTGGTAATCGTAATTACCGGCCGGCGCCACGATTTCGACGATCGGCAGCGCGCGCGCGGTTTTGCCGCGGCCCAGGATGGCGATGGTGAATTCGCGGCCCGTGATGAACTGCTCGGCCAGCACGGCTTCGTCGAAACCGCGCGCCAGGTCGAACGCCGCCTGGAGCGCCGCGCCCTCTTCGATCTTGGTGATGCCGATGGTGGAGCCTTCGAGCGGCGGCTTGACGATCAGCGGCACGCCCAGG
>Ga0265780_10006246_pt1 | contig 14835 bp, 22 predicted proteins | sample P1T30metagenome_FD_192432 | JGI IMG/M metagenome (GOLD analysis project Ga0265780, IMG submission 192432) | Plant litter microbial communities from East Loma Ridge, Irvine, California - P1 T30 | ecosystem: Environmental > Terrestrial > Plant litter > Unclassified | place: USA: California... | reverse complement strand
ATGCAATTGAGAGATGAGGAGGAAGGCAAGATGAGGAGATTGGCCGAAGAAGCTACTATGAAGGAATGGCATGCTAAGGAGGATGATTTCCAGCTTGAACAGAGTCGACGTCGAGCTGGAATCAGGTTAAGGGAACAGCGGGGCAAAGCGATCGATTTTTTGGCCATCAATCTCAGATTCGCGGATCCTGGAGGAATGGCTCGACACACCGCTGCGATCGGATCTCTTGCTAATCCGAGGAAGTCTGAGGTAGAGAGGGAAGAGGAAGAAGAAGGTTGGGGTTGGGCGGATGCCGGGTTCGAGTTCGAGATTGATGAGCCTTGGCGGATCTTTGATGTGAGCATGATTGAAATAGAAAGGCATTAACGCTGATCCCAGAACCTGAATCTCGAGGACTGTGAGGAACTTGAAATCGACATCAAGATGTATATTTCGCTGGAGAAATCGCCTATAAACATCGAGTTCTGGGAGGTGAGCTTTTTTGCCCAAGATTTGAAACAAGCTGATCTCTAGGCAATGCTACAGATCTGTGAACACCACTTGGACTTACTACGTGATCCAGACCACGCCGAAGGTGGAAGGTATTATGACCGAGAAGTCGATCAGTCTGCTGGAAAGATCGTTTCTGGCCTTAGTCTTGCTAGATTGATCGAGCTCGAGGGAAAGACAAACGCCATGCTCCGAAGTGGACAGCCTGTAGATGGAGAATTCTGGGACTTGGTCCTGAAGAAGATTCATGTCGAGAAATCGGTGGTACGTCCCTTCACCTGATCGTTGATGCTGATGACCAGGCAAAGTTGAACTCGATCCACGAAGTGGTACTCAAGAACAGACTGGAACAATTCAAGAAGCGTCAGAGGGAGGAAGCGGCCAAACAGCAACAAGAACTGGGAAACAAGATCATCGCAGAGGGCGAGGCCGCTACGTTCGGAGGTGATATGCACGCCGATGGAGGAGACGGGGAGGAATACGAGGATGACGCAGATGACGAAGACGACTTTATAGAGGATTACAGTCGGTCCATGAGCCCCGGACCTGTGGATCTGAGGACACTCGCTCAGGAGGATCGTCGAATACCTGTCATCTCCGAAGCTGAATTCAAGCGAGCTATCGTATGTCATCCCTTGGTTTCGTCTGCTGCTGCTGATCGCCCAGTTCAAATCAAGACGAGCAGTGGCAGAGTCGTCCTTCGTCCCGCGACATCAGGCTGACGAAGACTTTTCAAAGATTGTAACAAATCAAACAGTCTCAAGGCCATCAGCAGCAGATCTAGAAGCAGAAGCGATTTATCGTGCAGAAGCTGAACAGGAAAAGAAGGATCTCGGAGCAGATGAAAGTGAGGAGGAGTTTGGAGATCTCGATGAAGGTCTGGACCTTGCTCCTGCAGCTAGTAATTACGACTGGAACGATCGATATCGACCCAGGAAACCTAGATTCTTCAATCGTGTTCAAACTGGATTCGAGTGGAATCAGTACAATCAGACACACTACGAGTGAGTCCTCTCACTGTCTGACGCTATTCATCGCTGACGACAGTTCTGAGAATCCGCCGCCAAAGGTCGTGCAGGGATACAAATTTAACATATTCTATCCTGATCTCATGTAAGCTCCCTGACCGATCCTCCTCTTGAACTGACATCCAGCGATAAATCAAAAGCCCCAATTTATCGTCTGGAGCGAATCCCGGGCGACGAAGATACACAGCTCATCATCTTCTCTGCCGGTCCACCATATGAGGATATCGCTTTCCGGATCGTAAGGCACCCTTGGGAGTATGGGCATCGGAGAGGATTCAGGAGTACATTTGATAGGGGTGTATTGCAGCTGTATTTCAATTTTGGAAGGGCATTCTACAAGAAGTAGATTGTGGTTCGTCCAGTTGTATGCATATGTCATCGAATCTTGGTTCATCATGCAGTCGCCACATGACCCGAGGTAGACTTTTAGGGTCGATCGGGTGAGCCGAGCTCGACTTTCGCGTGATGGAAATCGGGTCGTCCATGTCGGGTCCTGTCTTTCGTCTCAAATACCCTGCCGATTGGCCCTGCCTCAGCAAGGCTGGTGGGGTACTATGGGCACAGCCGTCCTCCGAGGAGGGGCCAAAAGTTTTCGCTCGAGCACTCCGGCAAAGACTCAGCCTATTGCGCAACTCCTTCCCACTCGCTCACGGCATACGCATTCGCTGCTCCCCTCCTTGACAACTTCTTGCTCTTCTTCTTTTCCGACTCTCCTGTCTTTAAACCAACTCCATGAGCTGGTAATGTCCCCGGCTCATCGTCCCATGCCGCTATCTCGTACGCGTTCTCCCTTTGTTCATTCTGAAGTTGTCTTTGAATTGCAATCTGTCGTCTTTGTCTTCTGTAGTACCGGATCCAGGAGGTCACCTTTAAATCAGCTTAGGAACCGATGGGCGAGACCCAGCTGACCTTGAAAAAGAGAACAATGCCCGTGATAACTAAGACGATAACCCCTGATACAATTGCTATGCGGACAATATTTGAAGTCTGGTAATTATAGTCGTCAAGCGTAGACTCGGTAGGGTTGACATCTGATCGAGAGCGTGTTGTGATGGTCGCTGCTGAGCTCAGTGACCTCGCGACTAACCTCGGAGATGGAGTAGCCATTATGCAAGGCTGGTGAGGCAGTAGAAACGGAAGACGCGTGACTGAAATTGGAGAAGTTAGATTGATCGGCCAGGCACAAGCGACCAAGCTTGGACGGTCTTATATAGGGTCATCTGGGTTGCCAATGCCAATGCAGCGGACGACACATTGACAGTGAGCTGCTACTGTACACATGCGATCCTGACAAGGACAACAATCGCATGTGCTCGGTCCGAGTCGCAACGAAGCGATCGGCCTTGGTAGCCTGCTACACCACCGCGACCGCTTCTCGCCTTCGAGCGCTCAAAACGACATTCTGGTCGGCGTTCCTCCCGTCAGTGAGCTCCTAGTAGCGACTCTGATCGCGATGATTCACACCGAGTCTCGCTTGAAGATATCCTTCGGCTAGATAAAACTCCAACAACACAGAGGTGGAGGTGCCGTGGAATAATACGAATAATTGCTACCAGGCACGTCGTCGACGTCTGTGATTCGGCAAGACGGGCTGGAACCATTTAACGGATTCCAGGAGTGAACGGAGGGGCCCGGGAGATGTAGTGCTAGAAGCGAAAGAAGGAGAGCTCAATGAGCCGATGTTTCAGCCAGTGTAGTTATGGTGATTGTCCCCACACAGAGCAGCAATGTCGCACATCTGAGCTGCAGCAGTATGTATGGCTTATGTTGCACTACCAGCGAACTGGCATCGGGTCAGGGCGGCAATAAGGAGAGGGAGATCACGGGTCAAACAGGAGAGTTCAGTAGACATATAAAGGTACAGGCGGGAGAACACCGGGTCATTAGTCCTTGGACCCTGAATGGCCACCCTTGCTAGATCCCTGGCCATTCTCTTTGAGGTAAACGGCTGAGTCGTACTCTGGCAAAAGTTGTCGCTCATCAGCAACTACTACTTCCTTACTCCACATACATACCTATACTCCATCACCAAGCGCATCACGACCCGCAACCTCGCACTCAGAGATACACCAGCTTTCGCGTCAAATTCGACAAGCTATTCCCCTCCCCGAGAATATCAGCCGTCCTCGCCCTGCTTTCCAAATTACAACACCACCACCTCCGACTTGACTACAGATCATAAGACCGCTGAGGATCTATAAACGGGCCGCACAGTGCGTCAGTCGGCCGTTCCTCGCCCTCAGTGAATCAGCACATTTCTCATCATCAGCTGGAGGGTAAAGATACCTGGATACTCGACTGGATACTAGACCACCCGGCTTCGCTTCAGTCCTGCATAGAGTCTGTATTCTCGGCGTCCGGGCCGCATTGCCTATACTTCCTTTCTTCACTACGGTTCACGGGCATCATTCCATTCCCAAACCACCGGCCGTCCTTTCATAGTCCGAGAGCTGATCCCCTCCAAGCGTAGCGATTACCCTCGAGTGAATTCGCCCAACATTCCTACCGACACCCCTTCACCCGACGTTTCGGGTCCTTCCCCTCGGTCGAATACCTCGTCGAAATCGTCACCCGCTTCAAATTCGTCTACTAGCACAACCACAACCAAGCTACGGCCGATCTTACCTAGACCCGCTCCGCGTGACGGTAAATCGCCCAACGGCGCGACTCCAGGGACTACGCCAAAGAGTGGACTCGGTACCACGATGGACAAGGTTCCGTGGAGGACGTCCGGATCGAAGAAGGGCCCCTTCACTGTCGACTCGGGTGGAGGTGGGAGCGTAGGGCAGAATCCGATGTCGATGCAAAGACAGGCGCAGCAGGGACAAGTCAAGAGTCAGGCAAGGCAGGTGCCGCCAAGGAGACAACAGAGTGGACATTCGACACCCGCTGCATCACCAGGACACCGTCATAGTGTACATCAGGCTATGCCAATATATCCTCAGAATAATATGGCGCAGAATCTCCCGCAGATGCCTTCGGGACCCAGTAGAGAGAACTCGATCTATGGCAACAATGCGCTGTCGTCGATTTCGACCACGCCCAATCCGATGACCCCTATTGACAACTCGTTCTCGTCGAGCGTTGGGCGGAACTTTGGTCCTGCCTCATTCGGCAACTCGTTTACCAATTCTTACGGAACATCGCCATACATGTCTTCGGTGAATGGGTCTACGACACCTGTGGAACCGCCGCCCAATTGGGGCGTCAGTCCAGCCCAGGCGACAGACGCATTCAACTGGGCTCATATGCCTCCTCAAATGTCTGCCCCTCAACAGCAACAGCAACAGCAGCAATCAGGACAAATGAATGACATGACCGACATGCTGGATCCACAAGTCTTCAACAGTTTGGCGGAACTTCTCATTCAGAGTCAAAACTCGAATCAGGCTCAACAACAGTATCAGCAACAATTGCCGCAGATCCACGCCCAGCAACAATTGCAACAGACTCAACAGCAACAGCAAGAATCGTTTGATCTCCTCTCTGCCCTGGCTCATGCACAGGGCCAGATGCAGTCTCAACAGCCCACGCAGCAGCAAGTGGGATCGGAAAACAGCAACTCGGCCTCATTGTTGACTCGGCGGATGCAGCAGACTCAACCCCAACAGCAATACTCGAGGCCGAATTCTGTCGGTGGATCTGCCAATGGCACGCCAAACACATCCACCACACCTCAGTACTCGTCCCCCACGTACGTAAATCAGCAGCAGACGATGCTCGACCCAGCCAGTATGGGTCGGTTTCCCACACCACCCCAGACCTTCAGCTCTTCTTTCCAGCAGCAGAACGGGCGCAGTATCAAATCGTCTTCGAACCCAACTACCCCTTGGCCTATTCAGGACCGGCAATTGGGATACTCGGGTACACCAGTGACTACACCTGGGGGGAGTGAATATGCCTACACTAGTCCAATAGAGGTAAGTCTCGTTCGTAACGACTGTGCTCATCAGCAGAATGTACCAGGTCCCTCGCGAGCTCCTCTGCCTATTCAACCACGTCGTCGAGAAGCGCCGCTCCCACCCGCGCCGACATTCCACGAGACTCCAAGTCAAGGAAGCAGTTTCCGGTCGTCGCACGCACCTCAACACAGCTCTGCTCAGCCAGGCTCGCAGAAATCAGTCAGCTTCAAGGCGATGCCCGAGCACATGCCTGATAGCTCGGGCCCGGCGGATCGGTCAAGGCATCAGTCAGTGGCCAGCGGAAGTGGATATTCTGGATCAGAGCTGCCACCGTTACCGCCCGGATTCGACCTTGCCCAGTTGGCGCAGCTTGGAGGAGCGGGTTTGGAGATGGCAATCAGGATGGGGATCGAGATGGGAATGAACCTAAACCAACAGCAAGCGCAGCCACAAGCTCAACAAGCACTATCGACAGCTCCCCCAAGTCCGCTTCCGACCAGCTCAGTTGTCTCGCCAATCTCGCAAAACACTTCCTCGCCAGAAAAGACCCGCAAAAGTGGCAGAGGAACAATCGTCAACAACATCCTGCACGACAACTTCTTATCAAGTCGAGCACCACCCTCGGCCGTCGCTTCGCCTGTTCCACTGCCGTCTTTCTCCCACTCGCGCCGACCTTCGCATGGCGATACGGGAGAGACCAGCTTCCCTGAGGTACATTCTCCCGACGAAATGGCCAAGCACGATCCGCTGGCCAGTCAGGTATGGAAGGCGTACGCTCGGGATAGAGGAACATTGCCGAATGGAGCTAGGATGGAAAATCTGACATGGCGGTTGATGCATCTTACGCTCAAGAAGACCGAGGAAAGGGAGGCCAAGGAAGCTGCCGAGGCTGCTGAAGCAGCTGCTGCTGTAGAGAGAGCACGAGTCGCTCCTGAGCCAGCTGTGATTCCGGCTTCGGCCATACCAGAGCGAGGGAGAAGCAAGGGCAAGTCAAGGGTCGTGGGGTTCCAGGGTGCCTCAAGCAGTCCAGAGTGAGTTTGCCACGATGCATCATGAGACTGGCTGACAAAAACAGCGCAATGGATATTGACTGGCGTGCTGCAAGTCGTTCGCGATCTAGAATGCAGATGGACTGGCGTGGTCAGTCACGGTCTCGTTCTAGATCAGTCATGCCGGGCGGAGTCTCGATATTCGATGTGGGATCCGAGGCGCATGCCCATAGTCTCTTAGCCAATGGCTCAACACCTAGTCAAACAAGCTTTGGCCGTACACTTCCCAATATCGCATCCGAATGGATCGCAGAAGCCCCCGAAGGGCAGGAACTCGCACACTCCCAGCCGAATCATGCGACCGATTTCGAAGCCGCCTTCGCTCAAATCAGCTCGTCTCTACAGAATGGCGGGGGATCTGCGCCTCGAGAGATTCCTCATTCTATGCCATCAGGACCCGACTTTGACTTTGACGAGGCTATCAAGTCGGCCGCTGCGTTCGACCTGTTTTCGAGCTCGGCTCCTGGGGAACAAGAATCTCAATTGCAGCAACTGGCAATGTCGCTTGCGAATGGGACATTCATGGATCGAGCACCGACAATGCCTGGGATCCACGGTCCGGGTCTTTACGCACAGGCAGAAGAGAATTTCCATCCTCAATACGGATATCTGCCTCGGCGAGTTCGAAAAACCAGTTTCGATCACACTTTTGAACGACCCGATGCGGACGAGATTCTGAACGAGAACCCACGCAAGAGACATGCGGAAGCTTCGCCATCTGTAGGCATGTCGAAACCGCTTCCCGAGCTCGACTCGACTATGCCATCATCAAACTTTACATTCCAGATGCCCGCTGATGGTTCATTCGACAATTTCTTTGACACGGCCGGCGCAAGTGGCTCAACTCCGAACGATGCTGAAGGTGCCGAACAATGGGACAGTCAACCTCCTACGGCTGACCAGTCGACATATGGATCACCGTCACAGCAGTTCGCAGTGGATTCACAGGGCAATGTCACTGGTATGTCCCAAGGCACAGGTGACAATCCGTTCGATTTCCAGCAACTCATGCACCTTTATCTCAACACGAATACTACCGCCAACCCCTTTACACACATCAACCCCAATCAAGTCCTCGGCGCTATGCCAGGATACAATGGCGACATGTCTAATGCCATCTCTCCTTCATCTGCCGGTCCGACGCCCCACGTTGCTATTCGACCTTTACCCAAGACGGTGGGAGGTAAATCTGTCGAGAAACGCCTACACCCTCCTCCAGGTCCTATGCGGTCGAATTCGTCGCCTAACCTCCAATCCCTCAGATTACCAATCATGACTCCGCACCATCAACATCAAGTGCCGAGACAGACGCCCAGCGAGCACAAGAGGACAGGGTCGCTTAGTGCGCACAACAGTCGAGGCGGAAGTCTGAGCAAGGGAGGCAGTAAATCACGAGGCGCCAGTCCGGATGATGACATCATGCCCGTTGGACCTAACGGAGAGGGACCTACCGCGTGCAGTAACTGTCACACGACCAATACTCCACTCTGGCGACGTGATCCGGAAGGTCAGCCTCTGTGTAATGCCTGTGGTCTCTTCTATGTACGTCTTACTTCACTTCTTGAGGATATTGCTGATTCCCAGAAATTACACGGAGTCGTCAGACCCTTATCGTTAAAGACAGACGTTATCAAGAAGAGGTACATTTCTTCTACATTCTAAAATTCAATAGCTTACCATCAGGAATCGTACCCAGCCACCGGCAAAGGAGCCGACCAGAAAAGGCTCAAACGCTAAATCCAACGCCTCCCGTTCGAAAGCCTCATCACCCATTGCGAGTGGTAGTACCGCCAGCACATCGTCAACTACAACAGCAGGCAAGAAAGCTCGCAGAGCCTCTGACGGGCCTGACCGCTCGGATCTGAGTAGACTGAGCATGTCTTTGGGGAACAAGTAGATTCCGTCCACTAATTTCAGATCAAATTGTACCATAGCCATTTTCATTCACATCACTTATAGAAGGATTCCAACATTGTACTCTTGTTATAGTTTGCCTGCCCTGCTTTGCTTTTCGCTTCATACGACGCTCTTGATGCATCAGATGCATCATTGGTAAACCGCTAAGAACGCTGCCCTCGAGTACCCCAAATGTGACATCACATGAATACATGCAGGGTCTCGCACTGTACTGATATACTGTACTATTCTTGATCATATGGTATGTATATCTGACTTCCATCAGGTTGGAAAACATATCTTCCAGTAGGGGTGTTGCCTTGTCTCTGAGGTGGTTGAGGTGTATAGCCCATATCCTGGTTTGGTGGGTAGCTTGTCGTCTGCGCTAGACCCTGGTATTGGTGGTGCTGTTGATGCGGTGTCGGCGGAGGGAAAGATTGTGATCCATAGTCCTGTTGATTGTACTCCAGTTGATTCACGGTATTTGGTGGCGGCATCGATGAGGAGGTGGACCAGTACTCCCCAGCGTGCTGCCGGGGATGCAATGTCTGGTGTTGTACAGGTATTTGAGAGGCTGACTGGGTACCGTATGGTAATGGTGGACCGGTCGCTGGGTCGTACATTGGTGAGATGAGAGATGGCGACGAGGTATATGGGGAATTTGACAGCGATGAATCGGTCCCGTTGGACGGATTGAGGGATCTGGCCCCGGGCACGCTGCGGTTCTGATTCATCCCCGCCATGTACTCGGGTGGATTGGCAGACATGGATTGAAGCGCGCTGAGGAGCGACTGTGACTGGCCATCGAGGCCCATTATACTTTGTTCGACAGATGAATGGGCGGAGCGAGTTGACCACTCGCGACGTAGGCTGACCGTCAGCCCAACTCTATAAAACAGTCGGTAAAAGCTTACTCGGCTGATCTAGACCACGCTTTCGCATGTGCCCATCGTAGCTCATTCAAAGCTTGAATACAACAGATGATGTCGTCGTCAGAGCCATTGTTCTTGGCTAGGAGCATTGCAGCATAGTATGTTCCATCTCTGACGAGACTTGCATCCCACTCGAAAAATCTATACGTCAATATGATTTGCCACCCAGTGCCTCTTGACGTACCTAGTCCCAAGATGTGTTCGCACGATAGTCATAATTTGTCTCGTCTGAACATCGCACTTCGACTTGGCAATCTCCAATAGGTGCATTACATTCAGGATTTCAGAGTCGAGGCCGTCCTGCTGAGGCATGGCATTAGGGTCGGACAGGGAAGCTGTAACTTGAGTATTCGTGAGCTTCGCCAGTCGATCCTCAAGGTTTGATCGGATGATATTCTGCGCTTCAAAGAGAAAGATTTTCTGTTTGTGAGCTGTAGGATTCATGTCATGTGATTCAGCTCACCCAACCATCAACGAATCTGTCGGGTCAGCTAAATGACGAGAAGAGCTGGCACGACTTGCCGGATGATCTCATCCCCAGACGAGTACTGGCCCGGAGCAATATTACGAATGCTCTCAAACTCCTCCCAGCAACCTTCTAACGCTTCCCACGCCTCCTTGACATGAGCTGCGTTGACCGCATTCCGGCGCTTTGCCACCGGTCCAGTGAGTGCACGGTTGATCAGCCTACATGCGAGCTATACTGTCAGGTGATTAAACAAAAGGGGTCTTGACACATACCGCAAGGTTGATCGGGGCAACGGCCATTCTGGAGACCGAGCGAAAGTTCTGAGACGCAGACACCAATGTCCGATTGGATATCGAGTCCTGTATTGTTTCGAGATCGTCTCCGTCGAGCAACAGTCGTCCACCCTTGAGCCCGGTTGTAATCCCCTCGTGCACAAAAGCGTCTGTTATGAGCTCACGAGCTTAACTTAGTAGTGGACTCACACCAATATGTCCGTATTCGGACAATATTGAGATCACGGCCGGACCCCTGGTCGGATCCACCATTCACACCCGATGTCCCCGCTGCATTGCCGTCGTATCCGAGGGCACCGTAAGAGCAGAGCATGAACACTTGTGATAGAGCGCCCTCGTACATTGCTAAGCGCTCGACGGGGGACGATATCCCTGAGCGTCAGGAACATTCTCACAAGTCGGCTCACCTTCAGTCAGTGGTAACAGAAGAAGTAAAACCCGCACTCCATCCCAAGTTGGTTTCCTCAGAATCCCACAAGCGTCAATCTCGGTCAAGATGATATCCACAGCGACCTTCATCTTTTCAAAGCGCGCTTGACGATCACCTTCTCTCTTCACCTCGTCCTTGCCGGGATCGAGAAGGCTCAGATTGCTCATGGGCGAGTCGCCACCTTCCGGAATATCGAGTTGGCCGTACTCGTCCACTCCGTAGGATGTCGCCCAGGCATACAGAACGTGACAGAGGAGAGCTCCCTCTGGACCGAGATTGGCAGCACATGGCTCGGCGTACGATAGGTATCGGCCGACAAAGTCTGTGGGATCTAAGATTGGCCCTGAGTTTCAGCGCAATGCACAAGCACTCGGTACTCACGCTGTACTTGGAATCGCCTGAAGAAAGGGGACTCGAAGAATTCAGGCGATAGCTCCGGGATCACCGGTGCCGTGATGGGCTTTTCGTCGATCGGAGAACCAATAGTCGCCAGCTCCACTGCGTCCTTGCCATACTTGACTTCTACTTCTGATATCCGTTTACCCCGCCGCAGTTGTTTGGCAGCTTTCATCGGTGCATACTCGTCACTATTATCAGCAGTGACCTGATTGGCAGAGCTCAGCCTTACACGCATTTCATATGTCGATCCTTGCAGTTTGTGCAGACGATCGGATCCTTCTTGGAATCCGAAACCGTGCGAACCGGTCCCGGGCCTCTTCTTGCCCTCTCCTCCGCCTCTAACAATCCCGCTTCTTCCTGCTTGAGCTTCAAATCGCACTTGACTCGACGGTGTCGGCAGGCACCACACGCTGTGAATTGCTGGCGATTCGTTTTGGGCCCACTCGTCCCACCCGCGCTTGCCGATTGACTAGACTCTCCAGCGTGTAGGAGGTCGACTCTGCCGGAGCCCACTGCCATAGTTGGCCGGGGACCGTGATGCCATGTAGGAGAGGGGATCGGGGGTGAAATGAAGGGTGGAAGATGGGGCTGTGCGCTTCCCTGGCGAGTTTGCTGAAAGTCCTGATTCTGTCGGTGATCCCGTTCCTGCTGGGATCCTTGCTCCAGTGGGTATCCTTGCTCGAGTCCGTGTACTTGGAGCTGCTGATATTGCTGTGGCTGCTGCGGAATCGCTGCACCCGGAGCAAAAGGCGGAAAGTATTCCGACATGTGGGCGGACTCGTTGGAACCATTGGACGAAGCCGTCATTTGGCTCGGACCGTGAGCGTAGTAGGGTGAGAGCTGAGGTTGCCGACCAAGTGATGGATATGGTTGAACGGGCTGCTGGCTTTGGGATTGTTGTTGCTGCTGTTGAAGATACCCCGGAGCCTGGCTCGAGGTAGCGTAAGTCGGGTACGGTGATGGGGGGAGTGATCCGGCATAACCGATCGGTGTGAATGGCTGTGAATAGTGATGCTGGATCGGCGCAGAGTTCGGTCCTAAGAGCGTGTTTGGCGGGTAGTCGCCAACAGGTGAGAATGCTAATGTAGATGGGCCGTACTGATTGGGAAATTCGCTGCTCGGGGTGGGGATTGGAGCAAACACGGGTGGTGGTGGCAGATCAAGTCTCATTGGCGGCACGCGATCTTGAAGATTTTGCGTGTAGGTATACGCATTGTCGCTGATTTGGTCGAGTGTCGGACCCGGGCGAGACTGCCCGGACTCTAGATAATGGCCGCCGTTTTGGTAATTGGGATCTGATGTGTGATTTGGAAGCATCTGTAGATCCCGAAGGTAAAGAAAATAGTGGTAAGCCTGCTGTTGATCCATGACGAGACGGGGAGGATAGGAAGAAACTGCGTAGAGTAACTTACCTGATATTACGACAGGATCCTGCTGCCCGTCTCCTTATCGCGTTGATTAATTCTTTTCGCAGTACGTCACAGGTTGGAGCTCAGTCAAGCCCCATGAGGCGTTTCGATTGAGATCGAAAAGGTGGTACAATTAAACCTGATCAATTACCCTCTTATTCGATCGCTTTGTTTATGTCAAAGGACTCACTGGAGTGTCACGCTTTGCGCTGTCCTACCAGCGGATAATGATATTCACAAGGTCGAGTCGACACAGGAACAGAGCGGCGGTGACCAACCGCTTCGTTGTTTCTAGCGGCTGTGCGAAAAATGGTTGTCGATGTCGAGTAAAAGGTATCTAGGCCGACCCAAGCGGTGTGAGGGTACCGCTAGGAAGGTCTAAACCCTAAATTCGTTCAGATCCCAAAGTATGTGTATTTGCCGTGCAAAGTATACTCCGAGGGCGCTCAGACTGCTCCAAGGTGATGTAAGCAGGTGTACGGCCTACTTAAATCACCAAAGGAAGTAGAAGCTGGTGGAAACGCACAGGTCGTCTTGCGTCCTGTGTCGTGTGTGAAGACGCGAGGTGCCTGTGTGTGTATGTGTGTGTCAATTGGATGTTCGAGATTGTCGCACTTGAGACGGCGAGCCTGTGCTCGCTGGATGCAGTGAGACGAGCGAAGTTAGTCGAATGACTCGAATGACTGGATGTGGGGCGCTTCGGGCGAGAGTTCGGGCGAGGGTTTTGCTTCGGAGCAAATTCGAGTGGAGCTACAACCGGTAGGACGCACACTGCCCTCTTGTGGTACAGAACTGTGGACGTCTGTTTGTAATTTGTGAGAGATGTCTGTTGCTCCAAGCAAAGGCACCTGGACTATATGCAACGGTGCGTCGGTCAGCTTGACGTGTCGATCCTAGAGGTACCTTCGGCCAGAAGAAAGTGAATATTCGTGGCGTCACGGATATTGAGCGATAGCCTTCTAGATAGGGGAGTTTTTTGGGGTAACACCCTGGTGCCTGTCCATCTTCACTTCAGGGCTACCAGTCGCACTTTCTACACCGTGAGTCACCAAGCCCACGACTTCGACAGGGGCAATCAAGCGGGCAGCCTGTGATTGCTCATCATCACGGTAGCCTACGCAATTTCGATACTTACATAACTATCTGAAGTCCGCGGGAAGTGCCTGGATCCAGCAGCGCCCTCTTACCACATCCGAAGCAAGGATGCACCATCGATTGTGCTTTTCGCAGATCACGGCCGCCGTTCTGACGTCGACATAGGGTTGCCAAGTCAGCGTTTCGGCATGCATTTGGCATGAATAATCGGTATTTTCCAATTACTCCCGAAAGCATTACCATTCCGCTGGAACTGGGCAGGAGCTATCGGAGCGTTGAGAGGGTAGCTCCGCATGCCACAGCGTCATCGATACACACTCCCGTATATTGAGGCTTATCAGGGGTTTCAAGCGATCTCTCAGCGTCTCGGTGCTTCACAAGTATTGTGCCGAATCATCTCATCTTCATCCCGCGCGGATGGTCCACACAGTGTAGCACTTCTGAGCAGGCACGGTTCGATGATGTGATCGGAGAAAGTCGTAATCTGCAGGCACTGAACTGTAGGCTTTGGGCGTTCGCGTATGCGGTGTCGGGCAGGTCATCGAGGCGGCCAGTGTCGGATAGGGTGATCGACATGTCAAGGCCGACAGTATCGGATCTGCATTGATCCAGTAGCCCAGACGTTTGTCTTTGGTGATTAGACTGATCGGCAGGTGTCCAGTGAAGAGAAGTGTCGGTTCTGTCATGTCAGGAGGTGAGCCGCGATGGTTTCCCTGTCAAGTCAATCCGGCAGCGGAGGTCGCATGTAAGACCATGCGAATAGCAAAGGTTGAGGGGACATACGTCGACTACAGACATAAAATGAGTTGCGATACCAACAATATCTACAATAATGGTACATGTTTACAGTTTCCAGGGAATAGGAACATCCACCCATAGCCATACTATCAGCATCGACCCTTCCGGTCCATGCCAAACCCTGGCAAGGTCTTAGTGCGCGTCCAGACCAACCCAGCTCCCATCCAGACCAGCTCCGCTGGCACTGCTCTCGTAATCCTCTCCTGCCTTTGAAGAAGCGCTGGTCCCAGTATGGAAGGAGCTCGCCAAGTCATCCCCATCGTGCTCGCTGCTACTAGCTGACTTTGCGGCATCTCGGGCAGTGAACGATTTTGGGGGCAGGGGCGGGGCTGGACCACCGGAAGGAGGCAGTGCCGGCAGGATTTGGAGAAGGTAGGGGATTAGGGGCAGTGGAGCCCGAGATAGTACGAGAGGTAGGTACGAGTATTGTCCGACGGTGTATTGGTCAGTGGAGAACCTGGATGACCGGATGACGCGTAGCATGCGATGCTCGAATTGTGCGTAATCTCGTCCTGCGGTTCCGACTCCGAGGCGTCCAACAATGGTATACCAGAGAGAAGACATTCCCCCCATGATGTAATCCTTGATGATTGATACTTTCTTGCTGGCGTCTATCGCAGAATTTCGCAGATCTTGCTTGGCCTGC
>Ga0265780_10006244_pt1 | contig 14840 bp, 18 predicted proteins | sample P1T30metagenome_FD_192432 | JGI IMG/M metagenome (GOLD analysis project Ga0265780, IMG submission 192432) | Plant litter microbial communities from East Loma Ridge, Irvine, California - P1 T30 | ecosystem: Environmental > Terrestrial > Plant litter > Unclassified | place: USA: California... | reverse complement strand
CCCCCCCCCCCGGTGCTGAGAAGTGCGGTGTGATGTGTGCAAGCCCAAGGAAGATGGGCAATACATTTAGATGCACGGTACATGGTGAGGTAGGATCTAGAGCTCGGGTACGCAATGGCGCTGGACGACAGTATGTACGTGACGCTAACACCATCTACTGATCAATACAGTAACCTTTGCTCTTCGAGGATCTTGGAAGAGAGCAGGTATGAGGACATGGCATGGAGGTGAGAAAACGTGATCTGGTCTACTGATTCTTGTATTGCGCACATAGCTAGTCTCGTCACGACGAATATGCGCCGTGCTGTACTAATTCAAAACACCCTCGCCATGCATGCCGTCCGTGATATACCCGGCCGAAGCCTAAGATAAGAAAAGTAAATGATAAACGCCAAATAAATGCTCATGGAAGATGATGTGTATAAACAGGCACACTTTTCACACTCTTCGACTCACAGAGGAAGTGGATCTCCCCTTACCCACGGACTCTTGGTACGAGGACTGCCCCTCTGTGGCGATGGGGTTTCGCCAATGACATCGTCGGCAAGATCCATTGGGTCGTTGCCGCGAGAATCAACATCCATCGGCTCGACATCATATTCCTCGGCATTGTCTAGATCCATTGGTGACTCTCTCGATCCCAGCTGCGGAGGCGCCAGATTCTGCCTTTGCTTGTCGTCGGCGTTGAGTTTGGCGACCAATTTGTCGTCAACAGACTTCTCCAACTCGTGATTCTTTCGGTGCATCGTGCTTGCTGGGAACGATGAAATCTCCTCAATCGATGGGGCATGAGATGGCGTTTGTGTAGGACGAGATGACTTGGAAAACTGCCTTCGTTTTGCAGGCGAGCTACGAGGCAAACTTCGGGGTGATTGCGTAGCCTTTGCTCCGGACTCTTGCGAGTCCAAAATTTCGATGGGCCGATCGGAATGGCCTTCCTGTAGAGGTGCAACCATCGGACTAGCGAGCTTTCGTTCGACTGAAGTCTTCTTCTTCGGTGGTGTTCGCAGCTCATCGTCTTCCTCTGACACTCTTGCCCGCTTGAGCGGACTGATTGATCGACTGGCCGGCCTTGTCTGGCATTGTACACCATTACTGTTCGCCACTTCAGGTCCAGCTACTTGCTCATCAAGTGGCAGATGCGACCCTGGTGAGTGCTTTGGGATTCGAACTTCTGGATGAGTCCGTCTCCCTGATGTCTGCAGTTGCCTAGGGCTGGTGGTTGCAGTCTGGCCAGGCGACACTGACGAAGACACCTTCCGCTTGTCGAGAACTTCGGACAGATTTACATCGGACACAGGTTTCGCTGCGGGCGATTTGAGCTTGAACGGAGATCCCAGTCGCGGTACAGCAGGTTTGTGGGGTATATCCTCTGACGATACTTCTGGCACCGGTCCTGCAGCTGAAATCTCTCTTTGGACTGTCGATGGCTCGTCTGTATTGATGACCTTCGGCATCTCTGGCAGCGTTGGCGTGTTTGCAGGCTTGACAGGCTCTACGGGTGGCCGAGGTGGCGCAACACTCACACCCGCGGCCTTCTTGCCCCTCTTCTTCTTAGCTTCCGTAAGCTCTTGTTCTTTCGCCAGTCCAAATAGAATATCGCGCAGATTGTTCCTCATCTCCGTGGGTTTCAGCTGGGGCCAATCCTCTTCTGCAGTCATCTCCCCTAGTAGCAGCTTCGTCTTGAACTCATCAGGGTCTTGGAAGAACCTCTCCGCGTAGCCCATTAGGTAAACGCCACAGTCGCTGAAGTTACTCTGCGTAGGGATCTGGTCACCCTTTGGATAGTAGCCGTTCTCGCGAATCACTGCCTCCATGCTGCGTCGTTCCGCACCCTCTGCCGCGACCCAATCTTTGAGAGCCCGTACTGCTGAACTTCGAGTTGAACTCAACGAGTCTAGGACAATGATGATAGGTTGATTGGGATCTTTCTTGGGCGCTATCGAGCGGCGCTTGGGCTTCTTCTTCGACGAGGTGTTCAGGTTGGACAGTACTGTCTTGGGGCCGTTAGTCTGACTGAGAATGGTCGATGGTTCCTCGACAGTGTCTTGCTGCGCCGGCTGTGGCACAGGTGACACGTGAGTAGATGCTCGCTGTTTCTCTTCTGCGGACCCAGCTTCGCGGTCGATGAGATCAAGCTCTGACTTTTCATCAAACAAGTTGACGTCGTTATCTGTTTGTTCAGAGGGGGCTCTCGGAGAGAGTGGCAGGTTCAAGGCGGCAACCAGCTTTGACTCTGCAGGCTTCTCGGTTGCCTCTGTTACATCTTGGCCGTCTTGCGCCGTGGGTTCAGCAGCGCCGTCGTGTGTTGAACTGCCACCGAAATCTTCCTCGATGGCCTTGCGTTTAATGTTACCGACATTGCAGATGATGGCAAGGTACCAGTGAGTGTCTTCGTTGATAGGTACAACGATGTAATCGTAGTTGAAGATGTCGATCTTAGAGGTCCATCGCTTGACAGCATTGTAATTCATGGAGGCCCGACCGGTGTTTTCGGTGAGTCTACTGTAGAAGAAGGTGTTGAAGAAGAAAACTTTGTCTTGGGGAACATTGTTCTGCTTGAAACAATAGATCATGTAGAAGTCGATTAGATTGTCGTTCAAAAACTCTCCCTCATCCAGACGAAGCAGATCATGGAAGTCGACAGTCGCTCTGAAACGACCTTCACTGAAGACGAGGGGATCGCGCCACCGCTTACCCAAGCCAATGACTTCTGAGTACTTTTCAATACTGTTGCTGTGCTCTTCATCTTCCACATCGTGTGTTGGTACTGATGCGCGGGTTGAGCGAGTAGGTCGAATAGATGACTGTGTTGTTCCAGACGGTGTTGTGGAGGCAAGAGAAGTGGCATTGCGGTTCTGCAAGACTTTGATCACAGAACGTTTCTTGGGCTGATTTTCGGTTAACAGCTCGCCGTCCGCTACCGGACTCGTGCCGTTGATGAGGTCTGAAGTTCCGACCTTGGTATTCTTGTGTAGAGGGTTCTTGAACAACGCCCGCATGTGCCTACCTTCTCTGGGCTCGGGAAGAGCACGCCCTGACAGAGCGGCAACGTGAGTATCGCGGAAATTCTCAAAATCTTCTGTAGAAAAGAATTCCAGGTCGACGATGCGCTTATTCCCATCTTGGTTTCGCGACCCAATCAGCCGAAGGAGACCGGTCTCGTCTAACCAGACCGTGACTACGTCTTGAGACGTAAAAGAAGCTTGTGTTTCGTAATTACCACTGACGTCATCAAGGGAAACAATGCGAAATCCTTTTTGCCCGTCTGGTTTGAGGTGCAGGGACAGATCTTTGCCTTCGGGCCTCGGAATCTGATGGCTGTCAAAGTCGAGATTCCGTGCCCATATGAGACGCCAGCCTTGCGCGGCCTTTGCAGCTTTGGTTATCCGCTTTACGCCGCTGTTTGCTGTCTGGGATGTGCTGGATCCTGAGCGCTGCTTTTTGGGCGGAGCGGCTTGAGGTTGTGACACGTCCATCGCAAGCTCGTCGTCGCTACTGGCATCGCTACTCACCACCTTATTGTTCCTCCGGAAGGTTCGCAAAGTTTTGCGGTCACCGTTTGGCCGCTGCCCATTCACAGGTCGTCCTTGTGCAGCGGTCGATTCGTTGATCCGCGCGTTCGGAAAATGGTGTGAGACGGTGGCTCGCGCTTTCTCTGGTACATTCTGCTCCGTGGACGTGCGGTTTGACACGCCTTGCTTGAAATCTTGGAAGATTGACCCTCGCCTAGAGTCATGACTTGGTTCTGTTTCGTCATCACGGACGAGAATGGGAGTTCCTTGCGGACCGGGGGTGACAGAACCAGACTCCGAACGTCCAAATGATAGTCGCCGTTGCTTTTCCGAAGTTCCATGCTTCTTAGACTTTGAACGACTCAGCTGCATCTGCTTTTCGATGAGTTGAAACTCATTCTTCGGTTGGGAACCAGGCTGCTTTCCAATCACGGTCCGGTCACTGCCAACACTATGCCGCGAGCGTGTAGAGTGCGACGAGCGCGGAAGGCCACTCTGCGGTCGTGCAGGGGTGACGGGCGCCTGGGGAAATATAGCATGCTGTACGTCGTCGTCAACGTCATCACTTAGGTCGATGACTTCGTCTCCAGCTATTTTCCTCCGTTTTGACGGCGAGGGTTTAGCGGGCCACGTATCATGTTCGCCGCGGATCGAAGACTGCCGAGAAGCAGTGCCCGGAGACCATTTATCGAGAAATGCCATTTGTCCCTGTCCCTGCGCCTTGCCAATAGAAGGAGGCACTGGCTTGCGGGACGCCTTCCCATAGACTTTTTGCCTAGCTATTACTGGCCGATCGTAGAGCGTGTCCAGAGGCTTGTGGCTGTGATTAGATGCAGGCTATAGAATATCAGTACCTCATTCTGTTTATCTCACATGGAGGCTTTTGAGCAACATACCTTAGGCATTGCTGGTTTTTGAAAGTACGAGCCTGGGTCTGGCGCAGACACAGAGTCAGCGGGTACGCTACCGTTCACGTTAGCTCTTTGCCTCCACGAAGATTGTCTTGCAAGAGCGCATCCATACTGATAATCGCCTACTAGTCTTTTCTCGTCTGCACTTCTACGGTTCTTGAGAAGACTTGCGCGGGCGCTTTTGGTCTGTGTGTCGTGTGAGTCGGAAGTTCTGGAGCCTCTTGTAGGTGAGGTGAGATCTATGGGGGCGGTTGTAGCGGGTCTGGAGGCAGCGGGCGAAGGTGGAGAGAAAGGATTCGATGAGAGTGCGCCATCGTTTGTCTGGTGCGGCATGGCGTCAGCTTGTTGGCATATAGCGGTGGAGTCGATATTTTTCAGTGGGCGGTCAAACACGCCGAGAGTCATGATCGAAAAGAGTGAGCGTACGTCGTTTGCTGGCTCGGTGCTGTTTCCAGCTACAAATCGAGCTATCTGCGAGAGTATAGACATCAAGACCGAGTGGTGCGGGGCGGGCGAGCGATCATGATTCGGAGAGAGAAACGGCGCGCGAAGGAGTGTTCGAGGGGTCTAAAGCGCTATTACGCGCGGCGGAGTACGCCGTAGTGAAGGTGAGTTGCGCGACTGAAAGTGAAGTCGCGATCGTGCATGCACGGACCACCCGCCTCGAACAAGCAGCTGCAGGAGCAAGACAACGAAAGTATGAAAGTGCACGTGAGCATTTTGGTCAATTCAGTAGGAGTCACTTTTCGTTCCAGTAGCTATTCATTCAAAGCTTCTGCTATAGTGTACATTTGCGCGCGTAACATCGTCCAAGAGGACTCGATACCGCTCGTTCATAGCCCACGTTACGCCAACCGCGGAACCCTGAAAACCAACTATGCAAAAGGCAAGGAAGCAGCGGATTGATCTTGCATGCAAAGCGAAGACCTAGGGCACCTAGTGTGAATGCTGTCGACCAAAATGAAAGCCGGTACCTTCTCAGCGACCAGGTCGGACCGCAGGCTATTTCGTGCAGATCGCAGACCAGAAGGTGATCCATCCTGCACGTATCCACTGTACAAGTTTCTGTATACCGTCGACCTCTGGCTTATGTTCTCGTCCACGACTCTTCGCTTGATCTGCTCATAACATCCACGCCCGACGCAGGCTGCAAATCGCGGACATACAGGCCATATTGTACACAATAGGGCGGCTTACATGGCAAAAAGAAATTCGTACAGTAGGAGGATCCGGCGACAGTGGATGCTCAAGCTCCCGCCGCAGGTGACAGGGAGTGTAAAGCTGAGAGACCTTCTGCAACGACATCTATGGTTTGCAAATGTACCTCGGCCAATGTTGTGGGGACACACGGCTGCACGGATTTCCTGCATGGTGAGATAGGCGCACAACTCCTGCTAGTCGCATTTGTGTGCAGCCGGTGAAGGTCTAATGAGCGCACAATCGCACCGCCCCATTTCACATGGCTGAATGTACATCAGCAACGCGAAGACATAGGGAGGAAGCATAATCTATGATCCTCCCAACGCCTTTTCCCGGTGCGACTCGTCTGTCGAGGTTACTCTTCGTTTCTCGTGGCCCTGGTGGCTTTTCTCATGGCGGGCTTGGTCTATTGCTGTTCTCTGCGCGATGCTGTCGTCGTGACTCCGCCAGACGATTTGCGTACCATCGGGCAGATTGAGAACGCGCTTGACGGTTTCCCTGTTTTAATTAGCGTGTGCGCAGTGCACGCAATGAAAGCACGCACCTAATCTTGATGTTTCGTCCGCCATCGTTCTTGGTCCAGATGCTGAAGACGTCCTCCCCGCTCCGTACACTCAGTACGATGCCGCAGACTTCCTCTCCAGCCTCCAAGAACTGGTCACCGACAATAGCCATGAGCAGCCACTCCCAGTAGCGGTCCGCAACACCCTTCTTGAGGCGCATAATCCACTTTCCTCCTCGCTTGTTCTCTTCGTCTTCCCAGACTGGCCGTATTCCCTGTTTAAATACGTTGTAATCGCTAACAGTGGGTAGACTAGACGGTCGCTTGAGGTGCGAGAAGACTTTCCAGAACTCTTGCGCTGTGCTAAATTTGAACACGGGCTGTATTGACTTCTCGTAATCGCTGCTCTTGGGTGTAGGAGGGCGGAACCATACAACCCAAGTGCACTTGAGCGGCCAAGGCGCCTTCGGATCAAGCTCCCCGGACGAGCTCATTGTGTCTTCGGGTATCGATGTGGATATTGACTCCTTTCGTGCGCTATTGACAATCTTCCCAGGCGGTCTGTCCTTCTTGTCCGCGGGCGTCGTTGGTCTGGATGTAGAAATGGTGCTTGCGGCGGTCGATTTGAAATCAAAGGCGGTGCCTGAGGTCTTTGGCGTCTTAGCCGCAGAGCCAAAGGATGCAAACGCGCCGGACCCAAGGCCAAACGCCGAGGAGCCTCCGGTTGTTGGAGAAGCAAGGCCACCGGGCGTCAGTGGAGAGACACCGTTGAAGGGATTCCTGCCACCATGCGACGAGTCGCCACCAAATCGCTTCGTCGTAGAGAAGGTACGCTGGGGATGGTCGGTTTTCTCGTTCTGTTGTTCTGAGTGCGACATAGACAGAGAGAGCTTGCTAGTGCTGGAGCTCTGTTAGCTTTCGCAACCTGCATGTGGGGACCGACAGCATACTTGGAGCGACGGGTCCAGAGATTTTCCCTGTTGTCCATTGGAGATAAGCTATGAAACGCAACAGCGCGGAGAGACAAGTTACACCGCTTTTGGCTTGGTGAAGTGAACGAGTGAACAAGCAGCAGAGAGCAAGTCAGATGGGCCAATGGATGTCGATGTGCGGGGTGTGCGTTGTCCAGTGTATCGCGGGATAGACACAATTGCGGTTCAAAATGGTGGTAAAGTCGCAGGAAGCAGTGGCGTGTTGCGGGATGGGCGGCGGAGGAGAAGATAGGCGGGGCGTTGCGGTTTGCGAAGCTGTATGGTGGTGAGTGTAGAGAAAACGTTTGAGATGGTGCACCTGCCCGAGTGGCTTCGCCCAAGCGCGCGTCTTGCGCGGCAGAAGGACTTGGCGCCCTGGACTGCATTTTTCTCGCGTGCTCCGCCCTCCGACCTTTCTCCTTCAACATCGGCCTCCTCGTTCAACCATCGCCAGCTCGAACATTCTCACTCAGCTGGCGACTCCGAAGCTGGCCCAGAAGGAGCCAACCCTCTTCTAAAACCATCGTCACGAGGGCCGCCTTTGCGGCTTCCATGAAGCGATGATGACCAAATAGCAGGGACATTCTTTGTCACGCGCACGACGCGTTGCGTGCGCAAAACTCGCGCTTCTTTGTATGTACATGTGCTTGTATTTGCGGCGTCCTGCTGTCGGGATGACGGTCCAGTGGACCACTTCTGGTAAACTGAGTCTCAGCCAGAGCTCAAGTATTGCACTTGTGCGATTTCTTGGTTGAGTTTGAAGCTACAAGGCATTGTCTGAACATTTGCCGAGCCTTCTTTTTTCTGCATTCTCTGGGTTGAGCCTTGCTAATCGTTGCGAAGTTGTGCGCCATGATGGGTTTCTGCGGCTCTAGCATAGTGTCAATTCTAGCCTGACGACAGTTTTCCGGCGAACAATGCCGCACGCGGTGGAGACTTGTCATGACAGATCTATATATACACGTGCCAGGCTTTGGGGCGTCAACATGGCATTACTGTCGCCCTAGAAGACTTGGATGCCCAAGCTAGCATATTAGAAAGAGGACTACGAATAGACTACGCGTACAAGTTCAGACTACGCTTGGCTAACGTGACCGCCGTGATGCTTGCGGGCCATGCGGATTTGTAGATGAAGCATGTTTGATGACACTGTTGAGTGCTGTCGACTATGACGAAAGGCAACCTAGGTGCAACGAATGGCTTCATGTACTGCCGATGCTTGAGAAACCCGTCAATACTGCGCACTTCAGACTATCTGGTTCCTCGGCAATACATACCTGTTTATTTCCCTCCAGGATTAACAACCTGCCGTATTGGGTTTATTGGCTATGGATACCGGATTCATGTGACAGCCATGGATATCGCGGTTGTGTCAAACATAACGTTTGCTAGGATCGCACATGCAGAGTGCTCCATCTAGAGGCCATCGCGGCAAGCAACAGCAAACATGGCCTGCGGGGAAAAGGTGGCTGAATAATAACTTGCATGCGTCGGCTGTGAGGTACTGCACAGTGCGTCATCGCGTTCTCGAGACCCCACCACCACATGGTACTTTCCTTCTCCGCCGACTTGCAACCGACGAGTACCCTCTTTTCAACACCTCATAAGCACGCTTGTCCCCTCGCACTGATAGATAGTCCCGACAGCGCATCACAGACACTACACCGCGCCACCCCACATTCCCGCTTTCACGTGCGATAAACACAAACCTGTCTGCACTTTGCGACACAACATCCCACTCATCACACCACCCACCACCAGAAAACGATGGCGGGAGACTCGCCTCAGATGCATTCACCGAGCTCGCATCCTGAGAGGCCCAAGGGTATGCACTTGCCGTGCGAAGCTTTCCGGAGTCAACATGGCTAACAAAGCATATAGGTATCCTCAAAAACTCAAACTCATACCGCTCGAACTCGCAAACCTCTCCCACCAGCGAAGCCGCACCGCCCCTCAGTCCGCCAACCGAGAGGCCAGCGCTGGGTCGCGAGCTGTCAGAGAAGGAAATCGTCCTCGAGAACACGCTGCGCAATGCAGGCGCTCATCGCCGCTCGTCCTCCAACCCTCGTGGCCCACCGTCAAGGCGCCAATCAGGCGCAAGCCCCCACCTGGACGAGAACAACCCGCAATTGAAGTGGGACGAGGTCAATCTGTATCACAACGAGCAGAATCGCGACAGCACCATGAAGATCGACGAGCCCAAGACCCCATACGTAAAGCAGTACGACCCCACCGAGGATGAGGAGGAGGTTGAGATGCTGGATGCCGAGCAGATCAAGGTCGATGAGCTCGACACCAAGCTCACGCGCAAGCCCAAGATCGACGAGATCCCAGACTTCGACCTTGGTGAGCCAGAGCTGCGCGCACGAGGCGAGTCGCAAACGCCAGACAGCGAGAAGCGTGTCATGGTCGACGAGGATGCCGTCGGAGATGACGGATACCACGGTGAGCTCTTGCCAAATGCTACAGCAGAGGAGCGCGAAAAGCACCGCAAGTTTGAGGAGATGCGCAAGAAGCACTACGAGATGCGGAATGTACGGGATATACTTGGGTAAGTGAAGTGATACAGCGTCATCTACATGTTACTGACGATAGTTGCAGACACCCAGAGGACGAGGATGACGAGGATGAAGCTTCAAAAGTTCCTCGCGGGCCCAATGGCCAATAGTGGCCGGGTGCGCCTGGCTGCTAGGCCCTCTAACAGCTTTGCGCTACCTTGAGTCTCTTTCACGATTACGACGGACATGTACAGCATACTACCCTTTTCTTTTTTGCGGCATCACGACGGAGTTTGCCATGTCACTGTACTGGATCGGATGGGTTCGGAGGTTAACAGATGTAACGATGACAACGCTCGCACCCGGAAACACTAGATAGAATCAAATGTGTACTGCAAGCCCTTATGTAAAGCCCTTGGTGCTTGGTTCCCCACTGCAATGTGATGCGCAATGCTCTTGTCGCATTCGTTCGATGCTCCATGGAGTCCATGCGTATCAGCCGGATGTGGTACACTAACACCTGTCATACCGAGAAACAGTTGTGTGCTTGTCCAAGAGCATCCGGTGCTACTGAAGCTTAGAGTGTCAATTCGCTATGCGGACTTCCGATCCCCGACATGTGATAGGCATCCGTTGGAGAAAGTATGGGGGTGGGTACTTGTCCTATTGCGGATAGCTCCGTATCCACCGCGGCTCGTGATACAGCCATGCAACATCCCGACGTCCAGCTTCTTTCCAGGCGCACCTCCCACACCGAAATCTCTCCTACCTCTCCTCCTTCACTTTTCATCCCCCAAGCTGCATCGAGGCCACTATGACTCGCAACCCCCCAACTCTCCGCAAGACGGCCTCAAATGCCGACCTCTACTCCGATCCATCTCCGCCGCGCCCACTGCGCCACGCGTACTCTACCCTCTCCCGCTCGCATACCACCGCATCGCTCTCCCACCGCCCCAAAGCAGAGAAGACCTCGGAGAGAGTAGTGAACCGAGCAGCTCTTGCCGATTTTAGGCAGAGGCACAGCATAGCCGGGCCATCGTACAACCTGATCGACATCGAGGACGACTTCCAGCCGCTATCGAGGCAGCATCAGAACCCACCACCCGTACCACCCAAGATTCTCGAGGTGCCCGAACAGCAAGATGAACCCAAGGTGGCGCGTCCTGCTGCTTCGCACCCATGGCATCCGATTCTAAGGTCAAAAGATGATGCGGCCAAGTACACGAAGCCCTTCACCGACTGGATGACGGCCAACCCGACCATCTTCCACGCTGTAGATGCTGTGGCGCAGCAATTGGAAGAGGAAGGATACAAGAAACTTTCCGAGCGAGACGAGTGGGATCTCAAAGCTGGCGGCAAGTACTATGTCGCTCGCAATGGGACGTCGCTTATCGCTTTTGCTGTTGGCGGCGGATACAAGGTTGGAAACGGTGCTGCCATCGTCGCGGGACATATTGACGCCCTTACTGCGAAGCTCAAGCCCATCCCCAAGTTGCGCAACAAGGCTGGCTACGTTCAGCTCGGCGTCGCGCCGTACGCTGGCGCGCTGAGCGACACGTGGTGGGACCGTGACCTCGGCATCGGTGGACGTGTGCTTGTCAAGGAGGGCGGAAAGATCGTGACAAAGCTGGTCAAGCTGGGTTGGCCCATTGCGAAGATTCCTACACTTGCGCCACACTTTGGTGCTGCTGCCGTGGGCCCCTTCAACAAGGAGACCAATATGGTTCCCATCATCGGCATTGACAATTCCGACCTGTCTACCACATCGACCTCCGATGAGGAGTGGAAGGCTGGCATGCTGGGTGGGGAAGGCACATTTGCTGCTACCCAGCCTCCGAGGTTGATGAAGGTCATCGCACGCGAGCTTGGTATCACAGACTGTATGTCACATACCACAGGTTCCCATTGGCTGTAACTAACATCGTCCAGACTCCTCCATTGTGAACTGGGAACTCGAACTCTTTGACACCCAGCCCGCATGCACCGGCGGTCTCGACCACGAATTCATCTTCGCCGGCCGCATCGATGATAAACTATGCTCATGGGCTGCCGTCCAAGCGCTCATCAACTCCGCCTCCTCCGTCTCCGACTCCTCGCAGATCCGCATGATCGCCCTCTTCGACGACGAAGAAGTCGGCTCTCTCCTCCGCCAAGGCGCACGCGGCAACTTCCTGCCCAGCGTCATGGAGCGCATCGTCGAGCAATTCGACGGCAAGAAGAGCGCCCTCGGCCGCACATATGCCAACTCCTTCCTCGTCTCCAGCGACGTCATCCACGCCGTCAACCCCAATTTCCTCAACGCATACCTGGAAAACCACTCCCCGCGCCTCAATGTCGGACCCGCCATCAGCGCCGACAGCAACGCTCACATGACCACCGATGCCGTCTCCACGGCTATTCTGCAGCGTTGTGTGGACAGCGATGTCGGTGCGCGTGCTCAGGACCCGAAATTACAAGTCTTCCAGATCCGTAATGATAGCAGGAGTGGAGGCACTGTGGGGCCCATGCTCTCTGCTGCCACGGGTATTCGCGCGATTGACTGTGGTATCCCACAGTTAAGCATGCATAGCATACGCGCGACGACGGGCAGTCTCGACCCCGGTCTGGGCGTGTTTGCGTTCCAGAGCTTTCTGGAGCGGTTCGAGGGCGTGGACAGGGAGTTCAAGGAGTAGATTTACATGACGTGGATGTAGATGGATTCAAACTATGGCCTTTGCTTAACTTATGATTATGTCCACCCGTTGGTGACAGTGAAGTTGAAGCGTAAAGTAGAATGAGCCCTGTTCTCATCTCAGCCCATCATGTTTGTCCTATCTCATCTCGTCTTGACAATTATGTTTGTTAATTCTCACTTTTTTTCTTCCTTTCATCTTTCTCCCACTCTCAAAACTCCTCCCTTCTCATTCATCTTTCTCCATCATATCCACAATGTCAATCCCACACACCCTGCGCCCCATCGATCGGCCGGAAAGCAGGAGGCAAAAGCTGCCGGGGATAAGATCGATTTTGCCAGGGCCGTGGGGGAGAAGAAGGGATGAGAGGGGCAGGGTGGCGTGCAGGAGCCAGGGAAAAGAGGAGGGCAATGGGAAGAACAAGGGGAAGGGTAAAGCTGTTGCTATACGAAACGCACCGCCAGTGGGAGGGAAGAAGAGATGGTGGTGAGGATCTCAACGATTGAAAATATCAACAACTCAAGGGAGCAGCAATCAAACATTCCCCACACTAAACCCCCATCCTCATCTCCTCTCGCCACGATAGCTTCATTCCCAACGCCAAACCCCCTCGACTCGCGCCACACTTCACACCCTCCCCTTCCTACCGCGTCCGCCCCGCGCCCCTACTTTGCGTCGTGAATCCGCGCGCCTGTGCGTTTTCCACTTTATCTGCTGCTTGGTCATTGCCTTCCTTGTCTACCCCAACATCAGCACACACACATCCCACACTTTCTCCTCACCGCAACCACCACCTACTACTCGATTTATAACTCGCAAGATGCGTCTCCTGCTTGATGTTCCAGAAACTGGTGTTTGCGGCGAGGTGTTGATCGACGGGGCCGGTGCCGCGCATGGTAAAGTTGCTGGTGGGTGGAGTGTTTTTTTTTGGGTGTGGATGTTGGAGTTGGTGGCGTAGGCTGGTAGGAGATTGTGTTGTGTTGCGGTGTTGAGAGATTTGTGGGGGGAGAGAGAAGCGGGTGGGTGGGATTTATGTATGTAGGTTTCTGGGAATGGGGAGGGGGGGAAGTGATGGCGACGTGTTTACGGGGGACTTGTGGGGAGTTTGTGTGAGGCTTTGGTGGGTGTTCGATGGTGCGGTGTTTGAGGAGAAGTGGCATGTGGTGCTGTACAAGTGACCTCGGGACTAGCAGTATTATTAGCATGGCTGAGCTAATTTGGTTTACGGCACTTTCGTAAACTGCTGGAGAACCATGCAAGAGCTAGATCTGGGTAGCTGCGATGGAAAGGTTCAACAGTCGAGGTTAGAAGAGCGGATTGGCATGCGGATTGCCGAAGATTATGTACATAGAACAGGTCAAGAGATTAAGGCACGATACGTGGGTTCCTGAGACGTTGTGCTGTTTTGACATAAGAGCATGAAACTACATTTATCAATCCATTTCAGAAACGCAGTCCAACCTAATTCAGGACAACCAATAAATCAGAGCCAATAAATCAGATCCAATGAATCAGATCCACATAAACAGACTTGCCGCAATTTCTCGACAGCAAAATCCTCTCCAAGATTCACTGTCTTTCACCGATACGCTGCTGACTAACACCAACACATGAACTCCTCCCAATCCTCGAATCTCGTTCCTTGGTGTTTGTCCTCGCACCGCGCGCCGAGCCATCCATGCCGGGCATTAAACCATCCCCTCTAACCTCTGCCTAATTACTATCTTTCTTGCCTACCACATAATTAGCTCGTCGCACACTTTCTCCGCTGTCGCCGCTGCTTACCTGACTTATAACCCCTGAGATCTGTCAAAGGTTTGGCCTGATTCCAGAAGCCGAGGTTTGGACCGAATTTCGATGACTTCTGCGACAGCGTGAATTTCCCCTTTTCCTTTATGTAGTTGCTGGGGTCTGAATCATGGTTCCAGTAGGTTGGATTTGCGCTGTTGCCTGGGTTTACTGACGGCCTGTCGGCTCTTGGGGTAGGTAGGTCTCGTGCTGTTGGCATTTCGATCGGTTGTGGTTGGCAGATAAGGTGATTGTATTGCGTTATGCAGATATTTATGGGAGTAAGGGAACGCGCAGATTGGGTCATGATATAGGCCTCTGGTACTATTCACGGTTTCGGGTTGCTTCAGTGAAGTGGGGCGTGACAGCTGCGATGTCTTCACCGAGGGCCGCAGTCAATCAATGATGAGGGAACATGTATTCCTTCGATCGAATTTGGCGTTCACTGTCGCGATTAGTGCGATTGTTTGGCTGTAGACAACAGAATTTGATGCTTCTCGAAATGCTTACAGTATATGGGAAGTTCATGACATGTATTGTGCCTGGAGAATAATTCCAAGTAAATGAAATGTAGAAAGTGAAAAACTTCATTGCAAACAGTGTTCTAGCAATTGAGGCTCCAAGGTCTGGGTTGCGAGGAGGGAGACACCAGTCACAAAACCATGCTACACACATGATTACGAAGATTCACAGAAATTACAGCATGTTGCACAAGATGCGCGCTATAACTTAATTCATCTGTCTCAATTGCACCTCCGCGTTCCATATTTGCCCCTTCCATCA
>Ga0265780_10006242_pt1 | contig 14843 bp, 15 predicted proteins | sample P1T30metagenome_FD_192432 | JGI IMG/M metagenome (GOLD analysis project Ga0265780, IMG submission 192432) | Plant litter microbial communities from East Loma Ridge, Irvine, California - P1 T30 | ecosystem: Environmental > Terrestrial > Plant litter > Unclassified | place: USA: California... | reverse complement strand
CAATTACTGGTTATAGATGGCGACAGAATACATAAAGTAATGATCGAGTCCGACATGCAGAAGACGGCAGCCGTCTATTTAAAATATACTCCATAACATGAATACAAGCCTTTTACGCCTGATCTTTATCATTTTATGCTTAACCCATTCTCTCACAAAAGCCCAGGACTACACTGGAATCTGGCGTGGATACATCACAGCCGGGGGCCTGTATAACAGAGGGCTCATTCTGCATGTAAAACACCAGGATAGTTATATTATTACAGGCAGGTCTTATCTTTTCGACATCACGCTGGCTGGAAGCTCGACTCCCGGTACCTTAAGGGGGATCATGGACTTTGTTGGAACTACATCTCCTGACGGTCTATGTAAGATATCAGAGTTAGCTATTCTGGATTCGCTTATACCTAATGATCAGACAGCGTTATGCAAGAAAATCCTCAGCCTCAGCTATCGCCGGGAAAACAAGAGCGATGTGCTTACAGGAACATGGAACGGAGCTACTTATAACCGCATACCCTGCACATCCGGTAAGGTTATACTCCAAAAATATCCTGACGGCAAAATTGAGGAGCTTGCTGCTATTCCAGCCTCCATTTCGGAGAATACCTCCAAAGATAGCCTGAGCCAGATTACATTTCAGCAAACCAGGCTGTCGAAACCAATAATTGTGAATATTTCCAGTCCGGTAATTAAACTTGAGCTTAATGATTATCTCAGGGAAGATGGAGATATTGTATCGGTATATTATAACCGGAACAGGATAATAAACAAACACCGTATAAAAAAGAAGAAATTCATTAAAACTATAACGCTTGACCGGTTATCGGGCCTTAGTGAAATTGTTGTATATGCCGAGAACCTTGGTGAAGTTCCCCCGAATACCTGCACAATGGTTGTGAACGATGGCAAAAGCAAACAAACCGTTAATATAACATCAGACCAGCAAACCAGCGCAGCAATTTATCTTATTTATTCACCTTAGCAAATCAAATACCTATAAATCAATGTTATAATACAGCGAATATTATAAAACATGATAAAATTGCTGTTACTTGTATTGGGTGTTCTCGCCGGAAATTCAAACTCGCTTTCACAGACTCAGCTTCGTGGTTTATGGAACGGCGCAATAACGACAGACGGGTACGATGCAAAAGCCAGTTATATTATCAGTGTGGAAGAGCAGAAAGATGGTATTATTTCCGGCAAAGCACTTTTATACAAACCCAACATTTTTTCTCATGCTTTTGGTCTATTACAGTTTACCGGCACTGTTAATAACAATAAAATACTGATCAATGATCTTTATGTAGTAGACGAAAGGATGCCTACCAGTTACCACTTCTTATGTATCAAATCATGCGAGCTGCAATACTCAAGGCAAGATACAACGGAGTACCTTTCAGGAAACTGGAACAGCAATTCTGAAAACTGTATACCCGGAAAAATCATGCTCTCAAGACTAAGTGCGCAGGATAGCAGGCAGGTTCCGCCGTATGTATTGGCAGCGATAAAAAAAAGCGGAGAGAAAGCTACGTTTATGAATACGGAACTGTATCCTCCTATAGTGCTAAACGTAAAACATCATGTACTTATAGCAAGCATACAGGATTATATGAAACCGGATAATGATACAGTGAGTATTTTCCTTAACAGGAAATTGCTATACAAAGGTTTGAATATAGAGAAAAAGCCCTTCATGTTTCCGATAAAACTGAACAGGCAGCTGGCGGCAAATGAAATTATCCTTTATGCCAATAACCTGGGTAAAATTCCGCCAAACACTTCGATGCTTACTTTATCAGATGGGGAAGTGAAACACAAAGTTATGATAGAGTCTACACTTCAAAAGAGCGCCGTCATCTATCTCCGAACGTCGCCATAAGAAAAAAAAAATGCCCCGGCATTGCCAGGGCATCTTATCAAATCTTTATCTGCTTAACTTAGACGTCTATACGTGCATACTTTGCATTACGTTCAATAAACTCCCTGCGCGGAGCAACTTCGTCACCCATAAGCATAGAAAAAATATGATCGCATTCTGCGGCATTTTCGATAGTCGCCCGTCTGAGCGTTCTGGTATCGGGATTCATTGTTGTTTCCCAAAGCTGTTCGGCGTTCATCTCTCCCAGACCTTTATAACGCTGAACATGGACGCTATCTTCTTTTCCGGCACCCTTTAAACGCTGAATGGCAATATCGCGCTGCTCATCGTTCCAGGCATATTCCTGCTCTCTTCCCTTTTTAACGAGGTACAGGGGTGGAGCTGCGATATAAACGTAGCCAAACTCAACCAGTTCCTTCATATACCTGAAAAAGAAGGTAAGGATAAGGGTGGTGATATGCGAGCCGTCAACATCGGCATCCGTCATGATTACTACCTTATGATAACGTAGCTTTTCAATATTCAGGGCCTTGTCATCTTCGGCTGTTCCGATGCTCACGCCAAGAGCTGTGAATATATTCTTGATTTCTTCGTTCTCGTAGATCTTATGTTCCATGGCCTTCTCTACGTTAAGGATTTTTCCCCTTAACGGCAGAATTGCCTGGAAGTGACGGTTACGTCCCTGCTTTGCAGTTCCTCCTGCCGAGTCTCCCTCGACAAGATAAAGTTCACATTTAGCCGGGTCTTTATCAGAACAGTCGGCCAGCTTTCCAGGAAGGCCAGAGCCTCCCATTACACTTTTACGCTGAACCATTTCGCGGGCCTTACGGGCGGCAGCCCTGGCAGTAGCAGCAAGAACTACTTTATTAACGATAAGCCTTGCCTCCTTGGGGTTTTCTTCAAGGTAATTACCAAGAATCTCCCCTACAGCTACATCGACCGCGCCTGTAACTTCATTATTCCCGAGTTTGGTCTTAGTCTGTCCTTCAAACTGCGGCTCCTGTACTTTTACAGAAATTACAGCGGTTAACCCTTCCCTGAAGTCATCACCCGTAATTTCCACTTTCATGTTTTTCAGCAAGCCTGATTTTTCAGCATACGCTTTAAGAGTACGGGTAAGCCCCCTGCGAAAACCTGCCACATGCGTACCACCCTCATGTGTATTGATATTATTCACATACGAATGCACATTCTCGGCATAACTGTCATTGTACTGAAGAGCCATCTCTACAGGGATACCCTGTTTTATTCCTTCCACATAAATAGGCTCAGGAATAATAGAGGTGCGTGTACCGTCTAAAAACTTGACAAACTCTTTTAGGCCGCCTTCTGAAAGGAATGTTTCGGAAAGAAATGATCCGTCTTCCTGACTCTCACGTTCATCTGTAAGGGTAAGTTTAATTCCTTTATTTAAGAAAGCCAGCTCACGTAAGCGTGCGGCAAGCGTATCGTATTTATATTCTACAGTCTGCGTAAAGATCTCCGGATCTGGCTGAAAAGTCTGGATAGTACCGGTACGGTCAGATACACCGATCTCCTTTACATCAAACAAGGGCTTACCGCGTTCATATTCCTGTGTAAATATTTTCCCCTCCCGGTGCACAACAGTTCTTACATGAGTAGAAAGCGCGTTCACGCAGCTTACCCCCACACCGTGTAGTCCTCCGGAAACCTTGTAAGTATCTTTATCGAATTTACCGCCTGCATGTAATACGGTCATTACAATTTCCAGTGCAGACTTGCCTTCTTTTTTATTAATTCCTGTGGGGATACCACGTCCGTTATCTTCAACCGTAACCGAATTGCCTGTATGTATAGTAACTAAAATATCAGTACAATAACCGGCAAGAGCCTCATCAATAGAGTTATCGACAACTTCGTATACCAGGTGGTGCAATCCCTTAACGCCGGTATCGCCTATATACATCGAAGGGCGCTTACGCACCGCTTCCAATCCTTCTAAAACCTGTATATTATCTGCTGAATAGTTCGATCTGTTTTCCTTTTCTTCACTCATAATTTGATTTGAACGTACTTTCAAATTTACGCTTTTTTGGCGGAATTAGGGCTATCTGTGGATAAAAAAAAGCGTGTAAACCGGTCAAAACCTGGGCTTCCGGTATTATTTTTAAAGCTGACGTTCTGCCATTCTGCAGGTAAACGATACTCACCTGTTTTACCAACGGAAACCTCCCGATAATCCGGATTTACTGTTCTCAGTATTTAAAAATCCTGCGGACCCCAAATATTACCGCTGACGTATGTTAAGGCCTGTACTCCAAATAAATCATCATTATTCCAGATATTATGATACTTCAGCCGAAAGATTATCTTTGCCATAAATTATAGATTAAAAATGAAAACAACATTGTTAACCTTTTCAAAAATTACTGCAGGATTGGTGCTTGGAGCAGTAATGGTTTCTTGTAATAATACTGAACAACCAAAAACAAGTACTCCTGCCGCGGCATCGCCTGCAAATAACAAAGTTGAAGAGATTGTCTATGTTAATTCGGATTCTCTTGTTGCCAATTCTGAATATTATAAAGATATAAGGACAAAACTTGAGGCTAAATCGAAGAAAGCACAAACAGACCTTACGTCTAAAGGAAATGCATTCCAGAGAGAAGTTGCAGAATACCGTCAGGCTATACAAACGATGAGCGCTGACCAGCGTGCAGCAACAGAGCAGCGCCTTGCACGTAAAGAACAGGAACTGCAGGCATTTAACCAGAATGCAAGCTCTGCCCTTCAAACTGAATCAGCTGCAGAAAATGAAAAACTTTACGATAAAGTAGCTGAATTTCTAAAAGTTTATGCTAAGGATAAAGGATATAAAATGGTTCTTACATATTCCAAATCAAACCCTACCGTTCTTTTTGCAGATGAAAAACTCGACGTAACAAAAGAGGTAGTTACCGGCTTAAATGAAGCTTATAAAAAAGAGAAAAAATAAAGCCCGGTTTTGTCCGGATCATACGATAAATAAAGCCCTGGCAAAATGCCGGGGCTTTTTACTGTCTGCTTTTTCGGACCCAGAAATACAGTAAATCTGCTCCTGCAATTTTGTTTTGGCCTTTATCAAAAACGCTGCCATCTTAATTACTTATATATTTACATCAACAGAAACACCCCTTAATAACAGCAACAATGGAAGACTATAAACAACATGAAAAATTCATGAGAATGGCGATCAGGCTTGCAGAAGAAAATGTCGACAAGATTTCCGGAGGGCCCTTTGGTGCTGTAATTGTAAAAGATGGCAAAGTCATTGCAAAAAGCGCTAATAAAGTAACCGTACTCAATGATCCTACAGCCCATGCCGAAGTTTCTGCAATCAGGAAAGCAGCCAAAAGGCTCAACACCTACGACCTGAGCGGCTGCATTGTATACACAAGCTGTGAACCCTGCCCGATGTGCCTCGGTGCAATCTACTGGTCGCAAATTTCGCGAATCTATTACGCGAATACCAAACTTGATGCAGCTGCGATCGGCTTTAATGATAAATTTATCTACGACGAGCTAAGCCTCCCGATGACCGAACGAAAGCTACCCGCCGAGCAACTATTACATGAAGAGGCTATTATAACCTTTCAAAAATGGGCAGAGTGCGCCGGCAAGCTCGAATATTAAGCAGTCTTAATCCTCATTTTCCCAGGTATCGACGTTTGATGGGCTCTCGTCCAGCAGATCATCAATCTCCCTCCTGTCCTTTTTAGTGGGGCGCCCGGTTCCCCTGTCACGTTTCAGCGCCGGCGCATGGAAAGCTGATTTAAACGCAAAGGTCTCTTCCTCAGGTGTAATATCTTCATAATAGTTTATAGCCGTTTTAGCATCAACTCTGTTAAAAAGAAAGGCTGTAACCCTGAGCTGTTTTTTTTCTATGCCTTTGGAGACATGGTAAACCTCGCCCACTTTAACTTCATGTGAGGCTTTGATATTCTGGCCGGAAAGTTTTACCCTGCCTGCCTTACAGGCCTCGGTTGCCAGGCTCCGCGTTTTAAACATACGTATTGCCCACAAGTACTTATCTATTCTTAACTTTTCTTTTTCTGCCATAATCATTTACAGAGAGACGCTCCTCCTATTTGCCGGCATGCTTTCAGCGCAACAGTATTTTTCATTCCGTATCTCCTGCTGCAAAAATCCTTAAAAAAGCTTTACTTTGCTAAAAATTTCTATAAATGATACCTCAACTTAAGAAACAAATAGAACAGATCTGGGAAGACAAAAATCTTCTTACCTATCCGGATTATCCTGACGCGGTCGAAATGGTTATTGAAATGCTGGATAAAGGAGAGATCCGCGTTGCAGAACCTGTAGCCGGCGGATGGCAGGTGAACGACTGGATAAAAAAAGCAGTTATACTTTATTTCCCGATCCGCCAGATGGAAGTTATTGAGGTAGGCCCTTTTGTGTTTCATGATAAAATGAAACTTAAAACAAACTTTAAAGAACTTGGAGTAAGAGTAGTACCTCATGGTATAGCCAGGTATGGCGCCTTTCTTTCAAAAGGAGTGATCATGATGCCATCCTATGTAAACATAGGCGCTTATGTAGGCGAAGGCACGATGGTCGATACATGGGCTACAGTAGGTTCTTGCGCACAGATCGGAAAAAATGTACACCTTAGCGGTGGTGTCGGCATCGGCGGCGTACTTGAGCCTGTACAGGCCGCACCTGTTATCATTGAAGATAATTGCTTTATAGGATCGAGAGCTATCGTTGTCGAAGGTGTGAGAGTTGGACAGGAAGCAGTCCTTGGAGCCAATGTTTGTCTTACCGCCTCTACTAAGATTATAGACGTAAGCGGCCCTGAGCCAATTGAATATAAAGGAGAAGTACCTCCGCGTTCTGTTGTTATCCCGGGCTCATACACCAAAAAATTCCCTGCAGGAGAGTTCCAGGTTCCATGTGCCTTAATTATCGGGCAACGTAAAGAATCTACAGATAAAAAGACTTCTCTGAATGATGCACTGCGCGAGCATAACGTCGCAGTTTAGTAACCATCAATTCAATGTTGCAAAGCTTCAAATCTTGCTGAATGCTTTGCAACTTTTACTTTTTACTTTTAACTTGCCGGATGCGCATAGGTTTCGACGGAAAACGGGCAATTCAAAACTTTACAGGACTCGGCAATTACAGTCGTTTTATTCTGGACCTGCTCGCCAGAAACTTCTCAGAGCATCATTATTATTTATACTCTCCTAAACGCCCGGCAGGCAATTATGGCATATCTGCCAACGTTAAATTCTGTCACCCGAAAAGACTGAGTATCGGCGGTTTCTGGAGAACCTTCGGAATGGTAAAAGATCTGAAAAAAGACAATATTGATCTGTACCACGGGCTTAGTAATGAGCTTCCTGTTGGCATCAATAAATCAAAGATCGCATCAGTTGTAACCATACACGATCTCATTTTCCTCAGATTCCCTGAGTTCTATCCTGCTTTTGACAGAACGGTATATAAATATAAATTCAAATATGCCTGCAGGAATGCTACACGGATCATAGCTGTCAGCGAACAGACCAAGGCAGATATTATTAGCTTCTTAAACATCCCGGAAGACAAGATAGACGTCGTTTATCAAAGCTGCAATACAGCATTTCAGGTAAAGGTAACAGATCAGGAGAAACAGAACATCCGTTCGGAATATGTACTGCCTCACCGGTTTCTTCTTCATGTAGGGACGATTGAAGAAAGGAAAAATCTGATGCTCATAGTAAAAGCTCTCAAAACTGTTCCCGACCCTATCAAACTGGTGGTAATAGGTAAGGAGACTGAGTATGCAGCCGAAGTAAAAGAATACCTGGAAAAGGAGAATTTAACAAAAAGAGTCATATTTCTGAAGAATGTCCCTCTGAAAGACCTTCCCAGCATTTATCAGTTATCTGAAATATTCCTGTACCCTTCTCAGTTCGAAGGATTTGGAATCCCTATCCTCGAAGCTCTTTATTCAGGTGTTCCCGTTATTGCAGCAACCGGTTCATGCCTCGAAGAAGCGGGGGGCCCCGGCTCCTGTTATGTTCATCCACAGGATGAAGTACAGCTAAGCTGGTGCATTAATAATATTCTTAACCATCCTGAAAAAAGGAAAGAAATGATCAAAGCGGGTTACGAGCACGTTCAGAATTTTTCAGAACAGTGTTTAGCCTCCAGTTTGATGAAAACCTACCAAAAAGCACTTAACCAACATGTCTAAAGAAGAGATCAGCAAGGCCCTTGATGTTTTACAATCAGGAGGAATAATTCTTTATCCTACCGATACCATTTGGGGAATCGGCTGCGATGCCACAAATGAAGCGGCCGTCGAACGTATATTTAAACTTAAAGGAAGAGATGCAGGTAAAAGTCTGATTGTGCTTCTTGATTCAGAGAATAAACTACAAAGTTACGTGAACGAAGTGCCGGAAATCGCATACGACCTGATCGAATATGCCGAAAAACCGCTTACCATTATATACTCCGGAGCAAAAAATCTGGCGAAGAACGTCATTCACGGTGATGGCAGTGTCGGCATCAGGATTGTTAAACATAACTTCTGCCAGCAACTGATACAGCGTTTCAGGAAGCCTATAGTTTCCACATCGGCGAATATAAGCGGAGAGAACAGTCCGAAAAACTTTGCTGATATCTCAGAAGCAATATTATCTCAGGTAGACCATATTGTAAATATTGAGCAGGACGACATTTCGGAAAAATCGCCTTCAACAATTATGAAACTCGAGCCGGACGGCCGTTTTGTTTTCATACGCAGATAGAATCAAGGAGTCTTTCCCCTCCCAATAAATTAAATTATTTTTGCAAATATATACTAAGCCTGTTCTCCATTTTGAGAGAGCAGGAAGAGGCATTTATGAAAGATAAGCTTCAACATCCGATATTCAAGAAATTAAGCGACCTGGCAGAGGAGTCCGGCAATGAAATATATGTGATCGGAGGGTTCGTAAGAGACCTGTTTCTGGAACGCCCCTCAAAAGATATCGACATCCTGGTTATAGGAAACGGTATTACCTTTGCAGAGAAAGCGGCTTCATTATTAAAAACCCAGGTAAGCGTTTTTAAAAATTTCGGAACTGCAATGTTGCGGTACAACGACATGGAGGTAGAATTCGTTGGTGCACGTAAAGAGTCTTACCGGGCAGATTCAAGAAAGCCTATTGTCGAAGACGGCACTATCGATGATGACCAGAAACGTCGCGATTTTACCATAAATGCTATGGCGTTCTCATTAAACAAGGCCAGTTTCGGGCAACTGCTCGATCCATTTAACGGAACAAAGGATCTTGAAGAGCGCCTGATCCGCACTCCGCTCAATCCTGAAGAGACCTTTTCAGATGATCCGCTCAGAATGATGCGAGCCATACGTTTTGCCTCCCAGCTTCATTTTTCTATAGATCAGAAAGCGCTTGACGCTATTTCTCTGAATAAAGAACGAATAGCAATCGTATCAAAAGAACGCATCACAGACGAGCTCAATAAGATCATCCTGTCTGCCAAACCTTCTGTAGGATTTGAACATCTGTTCAATACCGGCCTGCTGCATATTATCTTCCCCCAGATGGTCCAGCTGCACGGAGTGGAATTCATAAATGGCAAAGGCCATAAAGATAATTTCTATCATACTCTCGAAGTGCTCGATAATATTGCAGAACTGAGCAGTGATCTCTGGCTCAGGTGGGCCGCTATCCTTCACGATATCGCCAAACCGGCAACAAAAAAGTTCGATGCTGTACATGGCTGGACATTTCATGGCCACGAAGACAAGGGCTCACGAATGGTGCCTAAGATCTTCAATCAACTTAAGCTGCCCCTGAATGAAAAAATGAAGTTTGTGCAAAAAATAGTTCAGCTTCATCTGCGTCCCATAGTGTTAGCTCAAGACGTGGTTACAGACTCTGCAGTAAGGCGGCTGCTCTTTGATGCCGGAGAAGATATCGAAAGCCTGATGTTACTCTGCCATGCAGATGTAACCACAAAAAATGATTATAAAAAGAAAAAATACAGGCAGAACTTTGAAGATGTTAAGCAAAAACTCAAAGACGTAGAAGAAAGAGACCAGATACGTAACTGGCAGCCACCGGTAACCGGCGATGATATCATGTCTACATTTGGTATTCCGGCGGGCCGAGAAGTAGGGATCATTAAAAACCAGATCAGAGAGGCGATTCTTGAAGGTGAAATAAGGAATACAAGAGAAGATGCCCTGCAATTCATGATAGAAAAAGCAAAACAACTGGGACTTAACCCGGTAATAAATATTTAACAAAGTTTTTTAAACATTATAATAAAAAAGGTGTTATTGTTAATCCAATTTTATTATTTCGCATAAAATTACAAATACACATGGCTATTTACAGGTTTAGGGTATCGTTTGAGGATTATGATGACGTAATACGGGAAATAGATATTAAATCAACCCAGACTTTCCAGGATTTACACCAGGCTATTCACAAGAGCACGGGTTATAATGCGGAGCATTCGTCGTCATTTTATATTAGTAACGATCAATGGATAAAGGGCGAAGAAATTGCTTATTTGCCTAATCAGAGGAAGATTGACCGAGGAATAGCCCTTATGTCGGGCACCAAACTCAGCAAGTTCATTGACGATCCGCATCAGAAATTCTACTATACATACAACTTTGACAGGCCTTTCGATTTCCATGTCGAATTACTGAAAATCTTACTTAACGAAGAGCCGGGCAAAGAGTATCCCTCATTATTTAAAAGCGTAGGTGAAGCTCCCAAACCTGCAGGATCTGTTATTGCTCCTGTATCAGGGGGAGAAGAGCCTGAAGAATTCGATTTCCTGAACGAACTGGAATATAGTGAAGAAGACACAGACGATCTGGGGAGTGTAGACGAACTGGAAACCGGTGCCAGTGATGAGGAAGAAGAAAAGGACGAGTTTATGGACGAATTCTCAGATAACGACAATTTTGAATCTGAAGACTATAATAACAGCAAAGAAGATTTCTAAACTACCGGTAATTACCCATTTCCGATACCCAGTACAGCACGATGAGCGGTGAACTACGAAAAAAAACCAAAGACCTGTTGGTAATCGTAGGCCCAACCGCTATTGGAAAAACAGAACTTGCGATAAAAGTTGCGCTGCATTATAAAACGGAAATTATCTCTGCCGACTCGAGACAGTTTTATCGCGAGATGGATATTGGAACTGCAAAGCCATCGCATAGCGAGCTTTCTGCAGTCAAACACCATTACATAAATTCCCATTCAATAGGAGATAATTTTTCAGTAGGTGAATTTGAGAAAGCGGGGCTGGCACTCATTAATGAACTATTTGCTGTTCATGATACCCTGATCCTGACCGGCGGATCAGGCTTATACATTCAGGCCATAACAGAAGGCTTTGATGATCTTCCAAAAGCATCAGAAAAGATAAGGGCAGAGCTAAACGCCCTGTATGCCGAACAGGGCATTTCAAGACTTCAGCAAATGCTTCAGGAGCTTGACACAGTGTACTATTCCGAAGTAGACCTAAATAACCCCCAGCGCCTTATAAGAGCATTAGAAGTGTGTATAAGCACTGGAACGCCCTTCTCGGCTTTCAGAATTAACAAAAAAGATAAAAGGCCTTTTAATATTATTAAAATCGGCCTTAACACTGGCAGAGAAAAGTTATACCAACGTATCAATAAAAGAGTGGATCTGATGATAGAAGCCGGCCTTGTAGACGAAGTAAGATCATTGATCGATAGCAGAATGCTCAACGCATTGAATACAGTTGGTTATTCTGAAGTTTTCGATTACCTGGATAATAATACCTCATTGGATGAATCTATCGCAAAGATCAAACAAAACACACGCCGGTTTGCAAAAAGACAGCTAACCTGGTTCAGGAAAGATCCCGGGATAAAATGGTTTGAACCCGGCCAGTATAATGATATAATTGATTTTATAAATGAAGAGAGAGCAAAGAACGATTAATCGTTCTTTGCTCTCTCTTCATTTATCCGTCTCAGGCCTGAGCTGTAGGTCCGCCGAAATTCATGGGCAATCCCTCTTCCTGGATTTTAATCCGGCCATTAATAGCTTCAAACTTTTCAATATTATCTTCCAAAGCGTTAAGCAATCTCTTTGCATGCTCCGGAGTTAAAATTATCCGCGATTTAACACGGGCTTTTGGTACTCCCGGCATAACTCTTATAAAATCCAGCACAAATTCGGTATTGGAATGAGTAATAATTGCAAGATTTGAATAAATACCTTCAGCAATCTCTTCTGAGAGCTCGATATTAAGTTGTTCGTTGTTTTGCTCTTCCATATTTATCAAAAATAAAAAAAGTCCTCTCTGTTACGAGAGGACTTTTGAAAATTATTAGAATTTGCCTGTCCTTTCTTTCGAACAGACTACGCTTCTACTTCTTCCTGTTTAGAGGCCATCAACCTGTCGTACTCTTCCTGAGAACCAACTATGATACGCTCATAACTGCGTAAGCCAGTTCCAGAAGGAATTAAGTGACCTACAATAACGTTCTCTTTCAGACCTAACAGATTATCACGTTTACCGCTGATAGCTGCTTCATTCAGCACCTTGGTTGTTTCCTGGAAGGAAGCAGCAGAGATGAATGATTTAGTACCTAAGGAAGCACGTGTAATACCCTGCAGAACCGGACTTGAAGTTGCAGCGATTGCATCGCGAGCCTCTGCAAGTTTCATATCCTTACGTTTCAGCATTGAATTTTCATCACGCAGCTTACGTACAGAAAGGATCTGACCAGCTTTTAAGCTTGTTGAATCACCCGGGTCGGTAACTACTTTCTTGTCGTAGATATCGTCGTTTTCCATCATGAAGTCCCAACGGTCTACAGCATCCTTTTCAAGGAAGCGGGTATCTCCCGGATCTTCAATCTGTACTTTCTGCATCATCTGGTGAACAATAACTTCGAAATGTTTGTCATTGATCTTCACACCCTGTAAACGGTAAACTTCCTGTATACCGTTAACCAGGTATTCCTGAACGGCTGCAGGACCCTTAATTGCAAGGATATCTGCAGGCGAAATAGATCCGTCAGACAACGGCATACCAGCCTTAACAAAGTCATTATCCTGTACAAGGATGTGCTTGGAAAGAGGCACAAGATATTTCTTGATCTGTCCGTCCTTAGACTCGATCGAGATCTCGCGGTTACCTCTCTTCACTCCACCCAGTGTAACCACACCGTCGATCTCAGTCACAACAGCAGGGTTAGAAGGATTACGAGCTTCGAATAACTCTGTAACACGTGGCAGACCACCGGTGATATCACGTGTTTTACCAGTTGAACGAGGTATTTTAGCAATAACCTCACCCATCTTCACTTTAACACCTTCATCAACCGCGATATGCGCACCTACCGGGATGTTATATCCCTTTACAGTGCTTCCTGCATTATCTGCGATCTGAATAACCGGGTTCTTTGTTTTATCCCTTGTATCGATAATAACTTTCTCTCTGTGGCCTGTTTGTTCATCAGACTCCTCACGGAATGTTACACCTTCAATAACTGCTTCAAAAACAATTCTACCTGTAAACTCGGAAATAATAACCGCATTATACGGATCCCAGCTACAAATTCTGTCGCCTTTGGCTACTTTATCACCTTCCTTAACATACAGGTAAGAACCATACGGAATGTTATTCGTCATGATTACCCTTCCGCTGTTCGGTTCAACTATACGGAATTCACCTGAACGGCCAAGAACTACATCAACCGGACCTTCTTCAGTGTCGTAAGGAACAGTTCTGATATTCTCAAATTCAATAACACCGTCAAACTTAGCATTGATCTGAGACTCTGCTGCGATGTTCGATGCAGTACCACCCACGTGGAACGTACGGAGTGTCAGCTGTGTTCCCGGCTCACCGATAGACTGTGCGGCAATTACCCCGACAGCTTCACCAGCCTGAACGCGCTTGCCTGTTGCCAGGTTACGTCCGTAACATAACGCACACACACCACGTTTGCTTTCACAGGCAAGTACAGAACGAATCTCGATACCTTCCAGTGAAGAATTCTCAACATTATGTGCTATTTCTTCATCTATATCATGACCTGCAGCTACCAGTAATTCGCCGCTGATAGGATCGAACACATCGTGTAATGATGTCCGACCCAGTATACGGTCGTATAATGGCTCAACGATATCCTCGTTGTCTTTAAGTGCAGTAGTAAATATACCTCTCAGTGTACCACAATCAGTCTCACCTACGATCATGTCCTGGGCAACGTCATGCAAACGACGAGTCAGGTAACCAGCATCCGCTGTTTTCAAGGCAGTATCCGCAAGACCCTTACGGGCACCGTGGGTAGAAATGAAGTACTCAAGTACCGATAAACCTTCTTTAAAGTTCGAAAGGATCGGGTTTTCAATAATTTCACCGCCTGAACCAGATTTCTGAGGTTTAGCCATCAGGCCTCTCATTCCGCAAAGCTGACGAATCTGCTCTTTAGAACCACGGGCACCGGAGTCAAGCATCATATATACAGAGTTGAAACCCTGGTTATCTGTAGAAAGTATCTCCATTACGTTTGCAGTCAAACGGTTGTTGATACGGGTCCAGATATCGATGATCTGATTGTAACGTTCGTTGTTGGTAATGAAACCCATATTATAGTTATTCATTACTTCTTCAACTTCCTGAGATGCCTGAGCTATTAACTTAACCTTAGCCTCAGGGATGTTAAGATCCTGAAGGTTAAATGACAGACCACCTCTGAACGCCATCTGGAATCCTAATTCCTTAATATCATCAAGGAACTGGGCAGCACGGGCCATACCGGTGATCTTTACAACCTCACCGATAATATCACGCAGTGATTTCTTAGTAAGCAATTCGTTGATATAACCTACTTCTTCCGGAACATGCTGATTAAACAACACACGGCCTACTGTAGTATCAATCAATTTGCTGACAATGCTTCCGTCTTTCTATTTAGCTCTTGCCT
>Ga0265780_10006241_pt1 | contig 14843 bp, 15 predicted proteins | sample P1T30metagenome_FD_192432 | JGI IMG/M metagenome (GOLD analysis project Ga0265780, IMG submission 192432) | Plant litter microbial communities from East Loma Ridge, Irvine, California - P1 T30 | ecosystem: Environmental > Terrestrial > Plant litter > Unclassified | place: USA: California... | reverse complement strand
AAGGTGGTGTTAAAAAAGGTGCTTTAACTCAAGAACAAGCTGACGAAAAGTTTACAGCTTGGGTTGATGCTAAAGCTGGTAAAATCACTGGTAAAACAGAAGGTTTAGCTACTTCTAAAGCAGATGCACGTAAAAATGCATTAGCAGCAGAAGCTAAGAAAAAAGAAGAAAGAGCAGCAGCAATTGCAGCTAAAAATGCACCAGTTGCAGAAGAAGTTGTTGAAGAAGAAGCTCCAGCTGCTGAAGCTGAAGCAACTGAAGAAGCACCTGCAACAGAAGCTACTAAAGAAGAAGGAGCAGAATAATTTAATTATTTTGTTTACTGAAATAGCGTTCCGAATTTCGGAACGCTATTTTTATATAAGCGATTTTTTTATTCGGTATCGTCATTGCGAGGAACGAAGCAATCTCATTTCTGATGACGGAGTGAATGAGATTGCCGGCTTGCCATAGGCGGTTTTCCTCTGATGAAAAACAGATTCTCAATGACGATAATAAATTAGGTTTGTGGTTATGAAACACGAAGAAGCATTTTATATAGGTTATGTTACAAAAACCAGGGGTTTGAAAGGTGAAGTGCAGCTTTTCTTTGAGTACGATGAGTACGAAAAACTGGGGTTCGATGTTGTTTTTGCAGATATGAATGGAAAGCTTGTTCCTTATTTCGTAGCATCGGCAAAATTGCAGGCCAATAAAACTGGTTACTTTAACTTTGATGATGTTGATCATATTGATAAAGCGCAGCCGTTGTTAAAAAAGAAGCTGTATTTGCCAATAGAGCAAATGCCCGAACGTGATGCAGATGAGTTCTTTTACACCGATTTAAAAGGATTTATGGCTGTTGATGAAACATTGGGCGAGTTAGGGGAAATTCTGGAAGTAAATGAATATCCACAACAATTTGTAGCATCTGTTCTCTATCAGGAAACTGAAGTGCTTTTTCCTTTGAATGAAGATTTTATTGTTGAGATTGATGATGAACAAAAGATTTTGACAGTGGATTTGCCTGAAGGTTTGCTTGACATTTATCTGGACAAGTAAACTGCTTAAAGAAACTTTTTTAAGGTTTCTTCGTTAAGCATTAATGAAACGTTTACTGATAACTTTTACTGCGGCATTGCTGATTTTTGGTTGCAAACCTAAACAGCAACCAGAAGAAAATGCTGAGCAGGTAGAAATTGCTGCCTTAGCTACGCAGCAGGATTCTATTGAAAAAGTTGCAGAAAATGTATTAGAAACGCTTAAAGATAAAGATTATAAGGCTTTTGGATCTCACTTTCACCCCATTGAAGGTGTTCGGTTTTCGCCTTACGGCTTTATCGATCAAACCCACAAACATGTTGTTGCCAAAGATTTTTTAGAAGCCATTGATAAGAACTGGACATTAACCTGGGGGCATTTTGACGGCAGTGGTGATGCCATTAAAATGAAAGTTAAGCCCTATATACAAAAGTTTATCTACAATGCTGATTACCTCAACGCGGATAAAAAAAGTTATGATGAATTTATAGCTCAAGGCAACACCATTAATAATTTAAAAGAAAGTTATCCGCAACTGCATTTTGTAGAATATTACTTTAAGGGTTTTGATGAAAAATACAATGGTTTAGATTGGACTAGTTTAAGGCTAGTTTTCAAAAAGTATGAAAATGCCTATTACGTAGTTGCGGTCGTTCACGATCAATGGACAATTTAGCAAGGAAGAAACCCCATCGCCAGTTGGCGTACCTATAGCTAAAAACTTTATATTTGCGCCATGCGTTTCGATATTATTACTGTTCTGCCAGCACTGCTGGAAAGCCCCTTTGCGCATTCCATTCTTCAAAGGGCACAAAAAAAAGGAATTGCTGAAATTGTTGTACATAATTTAAGAAACTATGCAACCAATAAGCAAAAAAGTGTAGATGACTATCAATATGGTGGCGGTAGCGGGATGGTGATGAGTATCGAACCCTTTGCGGCCTGTATCGAAAAACTTCAGGCAGAAAGAGACTACGACGAAATCATTTTTATGAGTCCAGATGGTGTAACGCTAAACCAAAGCACTGCCAACGAACTTTCTATTAAAAAAAACATCATTATTCTTTGTGGTCATTATAAAGGTATAGATCAGCGCATTCGCGATATTTTTGTAACACGCGAAATTTCTGTTGGGGATTATGTTTTAAGTGGCGGAGAGTTGCCTGCTGCAATTGTTGTTGATGCAGTAGTGCGCCTTATTCCCGGAGTGTTAAACGATGAAACATCTGCGCTTTCTGATAGTTTTCAGGGCGAGCTTCTGGACGCACCTGTTTATACCCGTCCGGCTGATTGGAGAGGACATAAAGTGCCTGATGTTTTATTGAGCGGGCATGAAGCCAAAGTGAACGAATGGCGCCACGAACAAGCGCTTGAACGCACAAAAACCCGCCGTCCTGACCTTTTGGAATAGAAGCATTTAGAAGCTCATAATGTGGATTTCTAAAAGATTGTGGAAAAAATAAAATTAGTTTTTTTAATTAGAAAAAAATGCCTAATATTGCAATCCGAATTTCACGGGTTGAAATATCGATTTAATAGCTTAAAATCATGGATTTAGTAAAATTTGTTGAAGAGCAGGCCATCGCGAAAAAAGATTTTCCTGCGTTCAAGTCTGGCGATACAGTGAGCGTACACTATAAAATTCGCGAAGGTAATAAAGAACGTATTCAAATTTACCAAGGTGTTGTAATTCAACGCAACAGTGCAGGTGCTAACGAAACTTTCACAGTTCGTAAAATTAGCAACAGTATTGGTGTTGAGCGTATTTTCCCTATCAATTCTCCAAACATTGAGAAGGTAGAAGTAAATAGTTACGGTAAAGTTCGTAGAGCAAAATTATTCTACTTACGTGCTTTAACTGGTAAAGCTGCTCGTATCAAATCTTTGAGAAAATAATAGTCTTTATTATAAAAGATATAGCCTTCACGATTAACTTCGTGGAGGTTTTTTTGTTTATACCTTTATTATATGTTCAATTCTGAATTCTTTGATCAGGTTTTTTGGGGCAATACCGTTAAGGCTTATTTTCTTTTTGGGAGCATCCTATTTTTCGGATTAATATTTAAAAGGATAGTATCAAAACTTCTTAGTAAGCTCCTGTTTAAACTTTTTAAAAGTTTCTCTCAGCAATCACACGACGAAGCATTTGTTGCGTTATTGGTTAAGCCAATTGAAAGCCTGATCCTTCTGGTAACGCTTTATCTGTCTATAAATCAGCTTAAGCATCCTTTAGAGGTGGCGCTTTTCCATTATAATAAACTCATCGGCAAAACAAAAGAATCTATTCCGGTTAGTATTGGTGATTGTATTGATAGGATCTTCCTCTTTATGATTATTCTTTCTATTTTCTGGATTATCTTAAGAATTATTGATTTTATTAGTCATGTTTTGCTGTTTAGAGCCTCGCTAACGCACAATAAATCTGATGATCAACTTGTGCCCTTTCTAAAGGAGTTGTTTAAAACGCTTGTTATTTTTATCGGCTTTTTTACCTTATTGGGTTTTGTTTTTGAAGTAAATGTATTAACGTTGATTACCGGCCTGGGTATTGGTGGTATCGCCATTGCTTTGGCAGCAAAAGAAAGCCTGGAAAATCTTATTGGTTCGTTTACCATCTTTCTGGATAAACCGTTTGTTGTGGGCGATTTAGTTAAAGTTGATGGCGTTGAAGGTACCGTAGAAAAAGTAGGTTTTAGAAGTACCAGAATCCGGACTTCAGAAAAAACAATGGCGACGATTCCTAATCGTGGAATGATTGATGGGGTTTTAGAAAATCTATCGCTACGCGATTCTAGAAAAGTGAATTTTATTATCGGTTTGACCTATGAAACTACTGGTGAATCTGTTAGGAAAATCATTACCGAAATTGAAGCTTATATCAATCAAAACCAAGGCACAGCTGATGTACATGCTTCTTTCAAAAGTTTCGGTGATTCAGGGCTGAATATAGAGGTCACCTATTTTATCACCAATCTTAATTTCAATGAATTTTTAACGATCAGGCAAGATATTAACCTAGAGATTATGGATATCGTTATACGGAATAAATCTGATTTCGCCTATCCTACACAGCGTTTAATTAGTGATAGGCCATTGGTTAATGATCAGGAAAAAGAAGTAGGAAACGATACTACTGACTAAAATAGGAAGATAAGCTAAAGCCTGCTGTAAAGAAATGGCGTCAAGGTTTTAAAACTTGACGCCATCGAATCTATAAATTTTATTTACTAGCTAAGTGTTGCCAAAGTGGTTATCCCGCCTTTTACCACTTGGTTTAATTCTACATTAACTTTCGTTCCAACCGGAAGAAAAACATCTACCCTCGAACCAAATTTAATGAAACCGAACTGCTCTGCTTGCTTAACCTGATCGCCTTCTTTAACATACCAAACAATTCTACGAGCCAATGCTCCAGCTATCTGACGAAAGAGAACAGGCGTTCCATTTGTATGTTCTACAACTGTAGTGGTGCGTTCATTTTCGGTAGATGATTTAGGGTTCCACGCCGCTAAATATTTACCCGGATGATATTTGAAAAATTTAACTACGCCAGAAATTGGATTGCGGTTTATGTGCACATTTACAGGCGACATGAAAATTGAAACCTGCAGGCGTTTATCTTTGAAATATTCCCCTTCTTCGGTTTCTTCAATTACAACAACTTTTCCATCAGCAGGACAAATTACCAGCTCATCTCCAGCAGAAAATGTACGGCTCGGATTGCGAAAAAACTGTAAAACAATGATGAGTAAGGCTGCAGAAAATATATAAATAAACCAACGCAACCAGGTCATGTCGTAATATTTGTAATCAACAACAGCGTTTATCACAAAAATAAGTAAAACGGTAATCGCTATGGTGGTGTAGCCTTCTTTGTGTATGGTCATTATGTTAAAAATTATGCACAAAGGTGCGAAAAATAAATTAATCAGCTCAAATAATTATCCTTCGGTTGCCCTATAAATGTCTGTTAGGTTTCTGCCAAGACCGTTATAATCCAAACCATAGCCCACTACAAATTCGTTAGGTATTTCAAAACCAATATATTCCAGTTCTTCAATTTCGTATTTTAAAGCAGAAGGTTTGAGTAAAAGTGAACTTACCTTGATAGATGCAGGTTTTTTTTCTTTTAAACTTTTGATAATATGTGTAAGCGTCAAGCCGGTATCTACAATATCTTCAACAATAATTAGATCTCTGCCTTCAATATCGTCTGGCAATCCAATAAGTTCTTTCACTTTGCCGCTGCTCGATGTTCCTTCGTATGAGGCTACACGCATAAAAGCAACTTCGCAAGGCACATTAATTTCTTTAATCAGATCTGCCATGAATAAAAAACTTCCGTTCAAAATGCCGATAAACAACGGGCATTTGCTTTCATAATCTACATTCATTTGAATGCCTAGCAGGCGAATCCTCTTGTTTAAAGTATCATTTTCTAAGAAAATTTCGAACTCTTTATCGTCTACTTGTATTTTGTGCATACTGATGTTTTAAAATAATGGATAGGATTAAGATGGTTTAGGTAAATAGCGAAACTGAGTTGGCCACTCCAACCAGAAGCCCTTAGCCTCCGTTTTCCAACTCTTTCTCCTTACGTCTTTGTTCCCTTCGCTCCTGTCTTAACTGCTTTTTTGATTTTGTAGTATCTGCAGGCTTGGTAATGGATGAATCCTTTTTGGCAGTGCCACCAAATAGTCTATCGAAAAGATTTTTATTTTTATCTTGCATTACCACCGGTGCAACGCCATCTTCCTCCTCATCATCAAAAACATTGGTATCTATAACGGCGGTATCTGGTGCCAAATACCTGCGCAAACCTTCGCGTAAACGAACATTATAAAAACCATAACCAGATGTATCTCCTGGCGTTAGTCCTCTTCTGGCCATAATATTACCCATAAACCTAAAATAGTTAAACATATAAGGTTTTAGGCTTCCATCTGCCATAAATTTATACATAGATGCTTTCGGTTTTGGAACAATACTAGCTAAAAATAAGCCATCACCAATGGTTAAATTAGCTGGTTGCTTGCCGAAATAATATCTTGATGCTTCGCCGATTCCATAGATATTTTGCCCAAGTTCCATAATATTGAAGTATACCTCGAGCATTCGTTGTTTACTTACCAAATGATTGTGTTCAATTAACCATACGATAAGAATTTCTTCCGCCTTACGGGCTAATGTTTTTTGGCGACTTAAATAAATGTTTTTAACCAGCTGCATGCTGATGGTACTGCCGCCGCGTTTAAACTTTTTTTCTTTAAAATTTACCGCGATGGATTTTCTGATAGATTCTTCTACAAAGCCGTTATGCGTGTAAAATGAAGGATCTTCTGCAGTGAGCACTGCATTGATAAAGTTTTTTGAAATAGCATTTAGCGGGGTAAAGTTAGGGTTGGCAGGCCCAATTGTGATATCCCGCATTGGTTTTCCATATTCGTAGGGCGTATAAACAAATGGACTGTTAATTTTTTGAAGATTTGTTTTGCCCCACTGCAAAATTTTGAAATTTACAGGAGTAAGTGTCGAGCTGAACCGAACACTATCTGGTATTTTGGTGTCCAAATGGAAATTTAGGTTGTATTTAACCTTGCCTGCTACTTTCAACCCATCCAATGATTCAAATAAACCTTGTGGAAATCCGTCTAAAATAGCTTGAGCATCTTGTTCATCGGCTTTAAGTTTGAGCTCGTAAATTTTGTTTTTTCCAAGTGTGTATTTGATGTAAGGATGAACCTGAGCATTTTTCAGATAAGCAGTAGAAGAACTATCCAAGGCCAAAAAATTCGGGCCGATCAAAACATCAGCCTCTAACTTTGCACTTTGTACAATAATATCGTTGCTTGCAATTCGGGCTTGATTAATGAGCATGTTTTTGACTGACCACGATCCAGAAATCTTGTAATCATCGCCACTATAGCCTGCATCATTAAGTTCGGTTTGAAGCGTATCAAAGCTCAGTTTAGCATGTAATTTATTGTTCAGGTATGGAAGCTCCAGTTTTTTCCCATCTGCATAAGCCATAAAACTTAACTTTTTTCTCCCGGGATTTACCTGCCCATCTATATGCCAGGTAGCTTCGCCATTATTTACGTTAATTGTCGATTTCAGGTCGCCATCATCAATGGTAGCTGTTGTTGCAAAACTTAATTGAGCAGTATCATGATCATTAAACTTAAACAACAAATTTTTAACGTCCATATCATCAGGGATTTTATACAAGACCTGATTTAAAAGATTATTCGCAATCTCTGGTAAGTTTGCTTTGCCGGTACTTTCAGTGCTGTCTTTTTTCTTTCTTTTAAGGATGAAATCAATGTTTGAAATCGAATCTTTGAAAACAACATTTACAAAACCATCGCTTAGCGCTACTTCTGATAGTTTTACATTTCCAAAAATCAGAGGGAAAAGTTTTACACCCACACTCATTTCTTTAATGTCTGAAAGTGTATCCCTATCCTTTGGTACAATAGACACATTGGTCATTTTTACAGTACTTAAACCTGTAAAACCTGCTGAACCTATTTTAATTGCTAATCCGTAATCTTTATCTGCTTTGGCTATCGCTTTAGCCACCATTTTTTTCAAGAGCGCTTCTCTTTTGCTGTATGCATAAGAACCTACGCCTATTAAAACGATTAAAAGAACACCTAAAATCCATGCGCCAATTTTTAAATATTTTTTAGGGATTTTGATTTTTGGTATGCGCATATCGTCGTTAAAATGGTTAATTGCTTAAACGTAACAATTAAATGTTTATTTCGTGTTAAAATTACAGTTAAAAACCCTAAATAAAAGTATTTGTGGCTATGTTTTGTTAATTTTGAATTTAAATTAATACGATGCCAATTAGCCCGCAACAAGTTTTAGATGCTTTAAAAAATGTAGAAGATCCCGATCTTAAAAAAGATCTGGTAACCTTAAACATGATTAAGGATTTAGAGATAGTAGATAACCAGGTAAATTTTACATTAGAACTGACTACGCCAGCATGCCCTATGAAGGAAATGCTAAAAAATGCCTGCACAAATGCTGTAAAGCACTTTGTTTCAGCAGAAGCGGAAGTAAATATCAATGTAACTTCGAGGGTAACTCAACCAACTAATTCATCTTCGCTAGATAACATTAAAAATATCATTTTGGTTTCATCTGGTAAGGGTGGTGTTGGTAAATCTACTGTAGCTAGTAATCTGGCTGTAACGCTGGCTAAAGATGGAGCAAAGGTTGGGTTAATCGATGCTGACATTTACGGTCCGTCCGTGCCCACCATGTTTGATTTGGTTGATGCCAAACCTGGTGCTGAAGAAACTGCAGATGGCAAAACTAAAATTATTCCCATCGAAAAATATGGGATTAAATTATTGTCATTAGGCTTTTTTGCAGATCCTGGCCAGCCTGTGCCTTGGCGTGGGCCAATGGCATCAAACGCGGTAAAACAGTTATTTAATGATACCAATTGGGGTGAGCTTGATTACTTGATTGTAGATTTGCCTCCAGGTACTGGTGATATTCACATCACCATCACTCAAAGCTTTCCAATTTCTGGAGCTGTTGTAGTTACTACACCTCAACAAGTTGCACTGGCCGATACGCATAAAGGTTTAGCGATGTTCCGTATGCCGGGAATTAATATCCCGATTTTAGGGGTAATAGAAAACATGTCGTATTTTACGCCAGCAGAATTGCCAGAAAATAAATACTATATTTTCGGGAAAGGCGGCGGAACTGTTTTGTCAGAGCGATTTGATGTTCCATTCCTGGGCGAAATTCCAATAATACAGAGTATTGCCGAGGCAGGAGACAATGGTAAGCCAGTAGCACTAAACCAAAATCCGCTTTTGGATGTTATCTTTGGAGATATTGCAAGCAAGATTGCGCAGCAGATATCCATCAATAATGCACAAGTGGCTAATTGCTAAAAAATTACTATTTTTATATTTTAAAATACACATAATGAATTTAACAGAGCAAGTAGAACAGGCATTAGAAACTATCAGACCCTATTTGAAGGCTGATGGAGGGGATGTTTCTGTTGAAGAAATTACATCAGAAGGAACAGTAAAGCTTAAGCTTTTAGGCAATTGCGGTTCTTGCCCGATGAGTTTTATGACGATGAAATCAGGGATTGAACAGGCGATTATGAAAGCTGTACCTCAAATTACTTCAGTTGTAGCCGTAAACATGGCTGAGCAAGATTAGCTTTAACAATATTTAACAAGGAAGTTTTATTTTTAAAATTACTTTTGTCTTAATGAGATATTGTATTGCCCTAGTTTTTCTGTTTTTTTCTATAGCTGCTTTTTCGCAACAAAAGCCAGCCCAAGAAAAGCTTATTCAGTTTTCTGGGATTATTACCGATATTGACAGCACAAACGTAATTCCTTATGTTACCATTACCAATCTTTCTGCAAATGGTAAACGTGTTGCCGCAGATTACAGAGGTTATTTTACTTTTATCGTAAATCCTGGCGATACTGTACTTTTTACTGCCATTGGCTATAAAAAGTTCTCTACTGTTATTCCAACGGGTACGCCTGATAGTAAATACACCATTATGGTTAAGCTAAAGGCCAATGTGATTGATTTACCATCGGTTAGGGTTTTTCCATGGGCAACCACAGAAGAGTTTACCAGAGAATTTTTATCTATGAAGCTTGCAGATGATGATATGGCCATCGCCAAGAAAAATCTATCCAGATCATCTATTAATGGCTTAATTCAAACGCTCCCACGTGATGGACAGGAAATTGGAAGTCAGAATTATCGTTATAATTTCGATAGGATGATTAACAAGAATATGGTTCAAACTAATCCTCTATTAAATCCTTTTGCCTGGGGTAAGCTAATGCAGCAAATATTCGATGGGGATAAAAAAAGAAATGAGAATTAAGATTTAATTTTAGAATCGTGAGTCTTGTATATCTAAAATAAGAAACGAACAAAAAAAGGGAAAACTTTTCCATTTTCCCTCCAATTTCTAAATCAAAAACCTATCGTTTCTTGCTTTTATTCGGAAACTTCATTTTGTAATCAGTTTTAATGTTTCCTTTTGAAATCGCATCCAGTTTACTCTTCAACATCGTTTTACGCAAGATACTAACCTTATCGGTAAAGAGTTTCCCCTCAATATGGTCGTACTCATGTTGAATTACCCGAGCAGGTAAGCCATCAACATCTTCAGTATGTTCTACCCAGTTTTCATCAAAATAATGCACTTTGATGTTGGGTTTGCGCATGATGTTTTCCCTAATATCCGGAATACTCAAACAACCTTCGTTGAAACTCCAGGGTTCTCCGGTTTCTTCTACAATCCTGGCATTTATAAAAACACGCTTGTAACCTGGCGTTCCATCTTCCTCTTCCCCGGTATCTACTATAAATAAACGAATGGGTAAGCCTATTTGCGGTGCTGCAAGGCCAACGCCATTGGCGTAGTACATGGTATCGAACATGTTCGCAATAAGCGTTTGCAACTCGGGGTAATCTTTATCAATATCGGTTCCTACTTTCTTTAAAACAGGGTCTCCGTAAGCTACTATTGGTAATTTCATTGTGTAATATATTTTTTCAGACAATAAGCCTGAGACTAAATTCCAAAGGTTTGTCAGTCTGAGCCTGCCGAAGACTCTCCGATTGCTCCTTCGACAAGCTCAGGATGACAATCTACCACTTTACAAAAATAGCAATTATTCCAGTATTGGACTGAAAGTAAAAATATTCAATTGATTTGGCGAAAAAACCTCATTAGTAATCTTTGCAATTTCCTGGGTTGTCACCTTATTTATTTTTTCGAATACCTGTTCAAGAGAATCAATTTTACCATGATCAATCAAGCTTTTTGCCATCGAAATAATTAATCCAATCCTGTTTTCTTCACTTAGCGCAATCTGCCCAATAAATTTATTTTTTGCTTTTTGCAGCTGCAAGTCGTTGAGCGGTTTTTCTACCAGTCTTTTCATTTCTTTAAAGATTAATGATAAGGCTTTTGCATGTTTTTCTTTATCCGTACCAAAATAGATAGAAAAAATACCCGTATCACTCAGTGGAGAAAAATTCGACTCGATAGTATAGGCGATTCCATATCGCTCTCTGATTTGAAGATTCAAAACAGAACTCATGCCATTACCGCCAAAATAGTTATTTAATAACATTAAGCCAGCCTTATTTTCATTGTGTGTAGAGTAAGTCTGGGCACCAAGAATACAATGCGATTGCATAATTGGCTTGTAAATATCGGTCGAGGTTGGATTTAAAATAGCAGGTTTTTTTCGGTTTAGCGAAGGGGAGTTCTCTTCTACATCACTAAAATGTTTTGTACCCTTTTTTACAACGCTGTTGAAAGTATAATTTCCTAAAACAGCAATTACAATTTCATTGGTGCGGTAATTTGCTTTTCGGAAATCGATTACATCTTTTCTGGTAAAATTACTTACGGTTTCTGTGGTTCCGAGAATGTTGTTCCCTAGTGAGTGGCCAGCAAATAACATATCTTCAAAATCATCATTAATGGCCTCTTCCGGCTGATCCAGGTAAGATGCAATTTCATCAAGAATTACACTCTTTTCTTTATCCATCTCCTCCTCAGGAAAAGTTGAGTGAAATGTAATGTCGTTAAAAAGATCAAGCGTCCTATCTAAATATGGGTTTAAAAATGAAGCATGGACGCAGGTATATTCTTTCGTGGTATAGGCGTTTAAGTCAGCACCAACACTCTCTAAACGATTTAAAATCTGATTTGTACTGCGTTTCTCTGTTCGCTTAAAAATTAAATGTTCAATAAAATGAGCTAAACCTGCTTTTCCCTCAGGTTCATCACGAGAACCCGTGTTAATGATGATGCAAGCATGAGATATGGTAGAAGACGAAGGCACATGCAGCAAGCGGATGCCGTTCGGTAAGGTATGAACATTGTATTCCATTGGTGCGCAAAGATACGGCAATTTGCTTACAAAGCCTCTGTATCCGGGTATTGCAATTGTAAAGTAGAAATCAATTTATCTTTTGTTGGATGTTTAAGCAATAGAAATATAAAGTTTGCGCCAGCAAAAATTAAAAAGAATGAGTTGTGTGTTATAAAAAAACCGACCACATTAAAAAGTGCGCCTCCTTCTAAAAGTGCTGAGCTAATAATGAAGGCACTTTGATATAAATTGACTTTTACATCTGCGGTTTCAGATTTATCGATTTTGTTGATTAAATTTTTTTGAAAAAAAATGCTGCCAGATATCGTGATTAAACCCATAATAGGGAAAATTGGATTAGCTGGCGATGTTGTCGCTGGATTCGCATCAAAAAACATAATTTCTCTGTTAAGAAAAAGTGTTACTAAAGCGAAGAGTAATACGCCGCTGCATAAGGCAAGATGAATAATTTGGAGTGTTTTTAATTTAGTGTTCATCGGGAATTTTGAATATGTCGGATTAAAAATGGTTTGTTGTATTGAGCCTGTCGAAATACGATAGAAATGTTCTTCGACAGGCTTAGGATGACAACGAAATTGAAAACTATTTGGTTATGCCTTCCAGCTTAAATAAAAATGCCCACCGTAATGCAACATCTTTCAGATAATCAAACCTGCCGGAAGCGCCGCCATGACCAAATTCCATATTCGTTTTAAGCAGCAGAATATTTTTATCGGTTTTGGTTGCCCTCAGTTTAGCTACCCATTTTGCTGGTTCAAAATACTGAACCTGGCTATCATGCAAGCCTGTGGTTACCAACATATTCGGATAGGCTTTTTTCGTTACGTTTTCGTACGGCGAGTAGCTTTTCATATAGGCGTAAGCATCCTTCTTCTTTGGGTTTCCCCACTCATCAAATTCGTTTGTTGTTAGCGGAATACTTTCATCCAGCATGGTGTTTACCACATCTACAAAAGGCACATCGGCGATTACGCCATTCCATAAATCGGGAGCCATATTTACAATCGCACCCATTAATAATCCGCCTGCGCTACCTCCGTTAGCATATAAATGCGCTTTTGATGTGTAATTCTGATTAACCAAATGCTCTCCGGCAGCAATAAAATCGCTAAAAGTATTTTTCTTTTTCATCAACTTTCCATCCTCGTACCACTGTCGTCCCATTTCTTGGCCACCACGAATGTTTGCAATGGCAAACGCAAAACCACGGTTTAACAAGCTTAATCTTTGTGGCGAAAAAGTAGCTTCGGTGCTAGAGCCATAAGAGCCATAAGCATACAATAACAACGGCGCTTTTCCATTTTTTTCAAAACCTTTTTTATACACAATTGCAATAGGAATTTTGGTGCCATCATTTGCTGTTGCGAACAAACGTTCTGTTACATATTCTTTCGGTTCGTAGCCGCCAACAACCTCCTGCTGCTTCATCAGTTTCTTATCCTTTTTCAGCAAATCGTAATCGTAAACCGTATTCGGGGTGGTTAAAGAGGTATAATTATAACGGAGCGTTTTACCTGTATACTCTGGATTGGAGCCAATACCTGCAGCATAAACAGGCTCATCAAATTTGATGTAATAATCACTCCCATCCTTTTTTAATACACGAAGCTGCGTTAAGCCATTTTTACGTTCAGAAAGTACCAGATAATCTTTAAACTCATCTCCGTATTCTAATAAAACATCTTTGCGGTTTGGAATCACTTCCTTCCAGTTTTCTTTTTCAGTTTTATCCAAAGCACACTCCATCAAACGGAAGTTCTTTGCGTTCCAGTTGGTAATGATGTAAAATTTATCATCAACAGGCAAAACATCGTACAATACATCCTTAGAGCGGGGCGAGAAAATTTTAAAATCTGCATCAGGATGATCCGCATCGATCATTCTAAATTCATTTGTTAATGTTCCGGCAGAAGAAATTAAAATGTAACGGCCGTTTTTCGATTTACCCACGCCAATGTAATTCGTATTGTCTTTTTCATCATAAACCACCACATCTGCTTTTGCGTCTGTGCCAAGTACATGTTTTTTAATCTTTTCACTTAAAAGTGTGATTGCGTTTTTGGCCGTGTAAAACAGCGTTTTATTGTCATTTGCCCAAGCTACGCCGCCTTCAGAATTAGGAATAGCATCTTTTAAAATTTCACCAGTCTCTAAATTCTTAATCTGGATAGTGTATTGTCTACGAGAAACTTTATCCACACCAAAAGCCAGCAACTTATTATCAGGACTTACGCTAAACCCTGTAGCACTGTAATACGAATGCCCTTTAGCTAAAGAATCAACATCCAGTAAAACCTCTTCTTTTGCCTCTAAACTTCCTTTTTTGCGGCAATATTTATAGTATTGCTGTCCGTCTTCAGTTCTGTTGTAATAAAAATAGCCATTTTTAAATACCGGTACAGATTCATCCTTTTCCTTAATCCGGCCTTTCATTTCCTTAAATAATTCAGCCTGAAAAGTATCTGTACTTTTCATCATCGTATCCAAATAAGCATTTTCAGCTTTTAAATAATCAACAACTTTTGTACTATCCGGTCCTTTTTTGAAGTAATCAATCATCCAATAATATGGATCTAAAACAGTTTCACCATGAATAATCCGGTTATGGGGAATCATTTCTGCTATTGGTGCTTTGGCATTTGGCCACTTTACGGGTTCCATTTCTTTTTTCTTAGGATTATTGCATGATACTATTGCGCTCAATAGTAAAATACCTGGTAAAATACGTTTAATCATGATGGTTTAGGGTGAGGGTTGATGCAATTTAAGTAATTTTTATTGTAGATTTTGATTTGAAATCGAACGGTTCGGGTTTTCATTTTAAAATACAGTCCCGCCTTCCGCTTTACTTCGCTCGTGTTCGCTTCTCTCGCCCGCCAACCCGCAGGCAGCGGT
>Ga0265780_10006240_pt1 | contig 14844 bp, 18 predicted proteins | sample P1T30metagenome_FD_192432 | JGI IMG/M metagenome (GOLD analysis project Ga0265780, IMG submission 192432) | Plant litter microbial communities from East Loma Ridge, Irvine, California - P1 T30 | ecosystem: Environmental > Terrestrial > Plant litter > Unclassified | place: USA: California... | reverse complement strand
ACTGAACACCGAAAAAGACGGCCAGGACGCTCCCTCCACCGGAGCGCGCAGACGCGGAGGGGAACCCCGATCTGAGGGGTGGTGCGGGCAGCCGCAAAGCGGCAACTCGGCCCGAGGGATCGCGGGTTGGAGGGGGTGGACGGCCGGATTAGGTCGTTCAGGAAAGAGAGGGGATGGACCCCGCGGGCGGGCAGTGGGCATGGAACCGTGATGCAGGACGCCCTTGTCGCGTCACTCGCTCGGCAGTGTCACCGTACCTCGACCCGCTACCCGGGGCGGCTCTGACACCCTTCCTCGCTGGCGCATCCGCCCTGCGTTAGTGGCCAAGTTGAAGGATGGCTGTTGCGGCGTGGACTTTGGTGCCGCCTTCTCTGTCACGGCGCGCGCCGTCGTGCGTGTCGAGATGATGAGGGGCCGATTCGTGCTGCGAAGCTCCCCGGCTGGACGGCAGGGGCTCGACGCGGCTGTCGTGATGCCGACATCGCATTGCTCCATGACCCACAGCAGGGTGTCGCGCTGGAGCGATCCGTTCTGGGCGATGGAACACGCGACCGCCTTGGCGGCGGTGATCGAGGGTTCGGTAAAATCGAGTTCGAGAGCTGCGGCTGAGGTGCGCATCGAGGGCCTCCTTCTTGTCGCCCGATGCTCATCACCGGATCAACAAGCCGAAGGCTCCCTCTCCTCTTGAACCCCATCGGTGCCCGACGCCAAACCGAGGGAAGCACGCGAACGGGGAGCTAATGCCTGGGTTTGTCTGCTAGAGGCGTAGGGGCCGCCTAGAGCGCCGCCGACATGCAAAACACCCGCTTCGCCTCAGTCACCCGCGTTAATTCGCTGTAGAAAGCTACAGCGCTGTAACGTAACTTGCTCTGTGTCAGAAGGTGGCTAAGAGCGAGCGCGACGGGGTTGCGGGGTTCGTTTTGGAAGATCAATACGAGCGCGTCGCCACGTTGGACGGTCTACGAGGCGTCGCCGCAATTGCGGCTGCCGCCTATGATCTTAGCGAGGTGGCGGGACTGCGCCACGACCAAACGGGATATTTCTCGCACAGCTACCTCGCGGCCGATTTCTTCTTCTGCCTCAGTGGCTTCGTCCTTGCCCGACGCCATGGAGAGGAGCTTGCACGCAAACGGATGTCGCTCAGGACGTTCTACCTTGCTCGTCTGATCAGGCTGATGCCGCTGCCTGCACTTGTCTGTGCCTTGGCGTTTCTGATGCGAATCGTCTTTGTAAACTCGGGTGATCCGCTCGACGGTGATACGGCAGTGGGATTGCTGATCAATCTCCCTTTCGGCTTACTTACGCTTCCTCAAACCGATCATTCCTTCGCGCCTGCGCTCCACACCGCGTTGAATCCTGGGGCGTGGTTCGTATGTTCGGCGGCACTGGCCTCCGGTCTTTGGGCAACGCTCCTAGTCCGTGTGCCGATCGGCATGATCCTATGTGTCGCCGCAATCAGCCTTCTCGTAGTCGCCCCCCACTTGTTTGCTGCCAACACACTTGCTTCTATGGGCACGGGTGTCTCAAGCATGTGGCTGTCGTTCGCCCGCGCCCTGTTGTCGTTCCTTCTCGGAGCGGCGCTTTGGCGATGTTCGCTCGGGAAGGTGGACGCGGTGTTCTATGTTGAAATTCTCGGCACGATCCTTTGGGCTGTGCTCTGGCTTCCTATTGAGTCAAACTGGATCCTCGACAGCGTCTGCGTCCTTCTGCTGTTTCCCACGATCATCTTATTTGCTGCGGAAGCGCGTGCCCTTGTTAGCGCCACGTCGGTTCTGAGGTTCCTTGGGACGATTTCGTATCCGCTCTTCGTGCTGCACTCCTTTCTGCTTCTTCTGCTGGTTAAGGTAAGTGAACTGCAGCCGGCGCTACTGTCGGCGAAGAGCATGCCGTTCGTGCTTGGAGCTTGGGTCGCGTGCGCGTGGCTCGCTTCTCATCACGTGGATCGTCCCGCTCGCGCCTGGATCGCTCACAAACTGACGACCGGCAGAGGACCGTCCTGAGTTCTTCATGCAATCGCTTTCGGCGGAGGAGTGGTGGCGCACAGGAAAGCCCGGATGCTGTATACAGCGCACCAGCGCGAGCGGGCTACGATCGAGCGAAGTTCCGCATGTACAGGCGGAGCAACCTTGTGCCAGCGGCGTTAAGCCAATACTTCCCCGTTTATACCGTAACGGACAAGGGTTGTGCGAATTCATTTCTGCTGCTCAATGCAAGCAGCCCGCTTTTTCCTCTCAGGCACGACGTTCAAGTGGCGAGGGTGAGTGCCCTTCACATCCGCGTTGGTCGAACAAACGCCGATCTACGTCGGCTGCGCTGTTCCCCTGTGCCATCGAGCGGTAGCTGTGAACGCCCTAGGATGGAACCCGATCTTGACCGCTTCGGGCGACGAAGCTTTACTGTGTCCGGGAACCCCAGAACGGTCGCGTGCGCGCACACGAATGAGTTGCTGACCGCACCAGGCAGGGGCGAAGCGCCTCACGCGGCGGGGCGGTGCAATGACAATCAGAGATCAGAGCTTCCGGCGCGGCGACCGAAATGATGACCGATGCTCCCGAGAGCGAGATGTTCTCAAGCCGGCGCAGCGAGGGCGCGGCAAACGACGAAGATGTCCGACGGCGGCGCGAGTGCGCAAAAATTGCGAAGAGCCTCTATCGTGTGCGCCGAGCACGCACGCACACCTTCGGGGCTCATGCAGCGTTGTTCGGCGAGCCGGCCTGGGATATTCTGTTGAACCTGTACATCGCGCACAGCAGCGGTCGTGCGATTTCGCGGACGAAGGCGTCGAAATCGGGTGATGTTCCGCAAACCACCGGCCTACGGATCCTGACCATGCTTGCGGAGCGCGGACTTGTTACAAGGATTGATGATCCAGGAGACAGGCGCCGATCGTTCGTTGGACTCAGCGACGCCGCGATTACCCTAATGGAAACATGCATGATGGCCTTTCTTGACGCAGCGGGACGCGCACCTCGCCCGACGCAAAAGCGTCGCTCGCGCGCAAAGACAGATAATCCCGCGGCGAGGGCCGAGGGCCCGACGACGGTTTCAGCACACGATCGCGTGGCACGTCCGCCGACGAAAGGCGCGATCGTACGGGAGCCGTGAGACGGCTTAATATTCCGGCGCGCAGCTTCCTAGTCGCCGCAGCGGAGACAATGGATTGCACGTCTGCGACTGATTATCAGCTCAAAGAACCACGGCGGAACGCACGATCTGCCCGCCCAGAGCTGGACGCCCTAATACCAAATCTGTGGGGCTCGATTAACGCTGGAGATTCCCAGAACACGGCCGATCTGATTTAACAGTGCGAGCTGGAGGAGGCTCGCGATGGCAGCACCAATCGAGTTGCGTTCGGACTCCGACGGAGACGAACTGCGGCGCATTGCGCGGGCGAGCAAGGATGGTCGGCAAGTCCAGCGGCTGCTGGCGTTGCCGCGACCTTTGATGGCGGTAGCAGGAGCGAAGCGGTCCGCCTCGGGGGCGTAGGCCTCCAGATCGTCCGCGATCGGGTGGTGCGGTTCAACGAGCGCGGTCCAGATGCCTTGATTGATGGCAAGGCACCGCGCCCCGAGCCGCTATTGAGCGATGAGCAGCGGCTTGCGCTTTTACGCATCGTCGAGGCTGGACCGATTCCTGCCTCACACGGCCTTGTGCGCTGGCGGTTAATCGACTTGGCGAAGTGGGTCTGGGACGAGTTCGGCGTCTCGATCAGCAAGCAGACTCTGAGCCGCGAGCTTCGCGATGCTGGCTACCGCAAGCTGTCGGCACGGCCGCGTCATCATGCTCAGGATGACGACGCCATACCCGCTTTTAAAAAGCCTACCCCGCCCAATTGGCACCGATCCGCGCGTCACTCCCACGCGGCACGCCCGTAGATATCTGGTGGCGGGACGAGGCGCGGATCGGCCAGAAAACGGCATCACGCGCCGCTGGGCCAAGTGCGGCACGCGGCCGCCAGCGCCCAAGGATCCTACCCATTCCTGTGAATGCACTTGATCGCCGGCGTTCCTGTCCGGTGCTTGCAGTCGCACAACACCATTCCCTTTCCTCAACGCGCTCACCCGAGTGCATCGAGTCATGCCGGGGACCCACCAAGGCGACCATAAAGAAAAATCACCAGCAAAGCCGTCATAAATAATAACGCGTAGAGAGGCACGGACCAAAGCCGGTCGATATACTGTTGTATTCCAAGCCACGTGACGCGCGGCGGACCGATCATGCTGCTCAACATAAGCGGTTCCCACAACCCGTAGCGAAGCCAATGATATGCCGAGTAGCCGGTCAAGCCTATCGCAGCGTACAAGCACGCGCAGGTACCAAAAACGAAGTAGCCGGTGCGCCGAATAGCGGCATCGTCAGAGTCCATTGGAGCCTTCTACACTGAGCTTGGCACGTCGCAGCCAACTTGGCTAAGTACCTTTTTTTGCTTAGAAAGATCCAGGACTCTTTGCTAAATACCGCTTCAGCCCAATTGCTGATCACAATTGCTTTGGTGCGCAATACCTATCAAGGGCAACGCCTGGCCGCAGGCGAACTACGACGTCGGGGACGCGGTGGCGCCGGGGCAATCACGCGCGTTTGCGCAGTTTCAGCTGTCCGCCGGCGGTTTACCGTTCGTCCGCTGTCTCACGTCTTGCGCCTGTGCAGACGAGGAAGCGTGGGATTCGAACAAAGGGCCGTCGGAAGGTTGGCTGCGTCGCATTAGCGGAACCAAGATCTGGGACGTGCAGCGAGTCCAGCATCTGCTCACGTTTAGTCGAGCTTTAGCGCCGGCAGACGATACCGCGAACTCCGCCCACCCGCATCCTTTTTCAAGAGCAAGCCACGCGCCAAGAGGTCGTTTATATCACGCAAGGCGGTATCCTTCGAGGTGTTCGCGAGCGTCGCCCAATCGGAGACAGCGAGCGTACCGCCAGAATGTTCGAGCAAGTGTTCGATGACGAAGCGTTGGCGTACGCTGAGGTCCTGGCGTGGAAGCGCCTCCCGAAATCTGGCCTTGCGTAGGATGTGCGCGAGAAGATCCTCTGCGCTGGCGAATGCGCCGGTGAGGCAAGCAAAAAACCACTGCAGCCAGGGCGTGATGTCAAGGCTGGCTTTCCGCGCGCGTTCCAGCGCCAGTGCGTAGGCTTTGTGTTCCCGGCACAACTGCGCAGAAAGGCTGTAGAAGCGTGGGCGGCCGCCCTCGGCACGCGCCAGCATCAGGTCCGACAACACTCGGGCAAGGCCGCCGTTGCCCGCCTCGAACGGTTGAAGCGCTAGAAACCATAAGTGAGCGATGGCTGCCTTAAGCACCGGATCGAGTGGCGCATCACTGTTGAACCATTCGAGAAACCTGACGATTTCAATGCGAAGCTGTGCTGCTTCGGGCGCATAGAGGTGCCCACGCGCGCGCCGGGCGGAACCCACGTACTGCATTCCCGTGCGGACCGGTCCCTCGCGCAGGGTGCCTACTGCCACTAAGATCCCGTTGCTGGTCCCATCGGGAAGCAGTGCGGCATGCCAGCCGAACAGACGTTCGAGGGTGACGGGGGCTTGGCAATGGCCCGCTGCGTCGATGAATGGCCAAACGCTTCCGGCGCGACTGCTCCCGGCAGACGTCAACAGTGCCTTCTCAGGCTTCAACGCGCCATGATCAGCCAGACAGCGCGACACCGCGGCGAGCACCGACTCCCGGTCAAGCGTATCGCCGTCCAAGGCACCCGACGTGACCACATCCTCGGTCAAGGTTTGCGAGATGGCCTCGGCGCGCAATTCCGACCCGAGTGCCTCCATGCGACCGGACAGCCTTCCTTGCTGATACCGCACTGCGGCCAGATACCCGGTGACGCTTTGGCTCGTCCACTCGAATTGCGGCCAACCTTGGCGTTCATGGATATAGATTGTCATGCTCCTTGCCTGGCAGCTCCAACGTAGCTTGTGGCCTTCACCGTCACAATGGCAAGCGCGGGCGACACCGGCAGCGATCAACAAACGATCCCTGCCGAGCACCTGCTGCGATCTGGCTTTGATTTAAACGATCGCTGGCGAAGCCGATCCACTACTGCCTGTCTGTTGGGATCGCGCTTGAGAGCTGCTCCTCGACGAAGGCTGTGGCCTCTGCATTCTTCACCGCCGTCCGCCTGAGAACTGGACGCAATCAGGTCACGTTGAAATAATTTCCCGGGCAGGAGTTATATGTGTGAAGTTCGCGTTCTACTTATCGACAAGGAGCACGAACATGGCTGAGCCCGAACGAGTGATCGAGGGAGAGATTGGCGGAGTGCAAGGCAGCGACATCGATGCAGGACGATGCCTTGCAGGGGCGTCCGAACCGAAATTTTGACGGTAAAACTGTAGAAGCGCCTGAAGCCGGTGAGATCGAGTGGGCCGGGGCGTTGGTAAAGAAAGCGCCGGGCGCCCCGACAGCATAGCGACTGGCTGCCGGGCGGCAGCCGGCGATGCTGCTACCGGAACACTCGCAAAGCCAAAGTATAGCGCATCGTTTTCAGCACTCTCACGGCCTGAAAACCCGCTCATCACGCTCGGCGGTGTCGGGTCCATCGATCCTTCCCTCTGCGGTCGACCGGTCATGGCGTGGCGCATCCAGAACGCCATAAATTCCGGGGCAGAACGGCCTGTATACGATCGAGCTGCTCCTGTAAGCGCCTCGTAGCGCGTGGTAGAAAAACGATCATCGCGGAAGTGACGATTTATCCGTTGGCAGTCGCCGTAAAAGGCTGCTCGAGGCAGCGCGGCGAGCAGAAACCGCAAGTAGCCAAATAGGCGGCCGCCAACAGGAGCAGACAAGGCGTACGTCGACTTCTGTTCTCAAGTGAGTTGTTTGCACATTGCAGTTCAAAGTCGCTGGATCTAGGCATTCTGGGATGTTGAGCCACCGGTCCGTCTGCGGAAGAGGCCGTGTCAGAACGGATGCGTAATGGTGGACGGTCGAGCTACGATGTAATTCCGAGGGGTTGCGACACCAATCTTGGAAGACATCATGTGGAACCCGACCGCCTGAGCCGCAGCATAGCCGCTCAGGCCTACGCTATGGAAGCGATTAGACCGATGCTGAGTGGGCGATCGTTGCTCCGCTGCTGCCCAGGCCAAACGATCGAGGAAGGCGTCGGCGCTGGAAGTGGCGTGAGATACTCGACGCGATCTACTATGTGCTCCGGGCGGGCTGCCCCTGGCGCTTTCTGCCGGACAGCTTCCCACTGTGGCGCACTGTCTATCGTTGGTTTGGCGAGCTGCGCGACACTGATGGGTTCGAAAATCTGAACCACCATCTCGTCCGGATGGACCGCGTCCGCGCCGGGCGCGATCCGACGCCCTCGGCAGCCGTGTTCGACAGTCAGAGCGTGAAAACCACCGAGGCTGGCGGCCCGAACGGTATGATGCCGGCAAGAAGATCAAAGGGCGCAAGCGCCATGACATGGTCGACACCGATGGCCGCGCGCTGGAACTGCTGGTCCAACCCGCCGACGTGCAGGACCGCGACGGTGCCGTGCCAATGCTCAAGATGTCTCGTGGCCGGCACCGCTTCGTGCGGCTGGCGTATGCTGGCAGCGCCTATGCCAGCTCCCGCGTTGCCATGGCGACATTGATCGGCATCGAGATCGTCCGCAAATTTGCTGATCAGACCGGCTTTGTCGTTCATCCACGCCGGTGGGTCGTCGAGCGAACCTTTGCGTCCGCGCAAACGCCTGTGTTCGCACGAACCGCTGTAACCGTGCCAACCGACGTGACAGCGCGTTCGTATATAGGCGCCGTGATCAGGGAAAGATAACTGCATCATAAGGTGGTTCAAACCACCTGTCGGACATGACTACCGGCGCGCTCGGAAGATTGCTCACCCGATCACACCCTACACCTAATAATGTTTACTCTAGAACAGCTGTCGACCCGCTGGGCGGTCGAGAACGCACCACCGCCTTGACACGCGCCAAAGGATCAGGTGTTTTCGTGCGCTTTGCGGCGAGTGCGCTTCACCGGAATAGAAGCCGACGTCGGTTCATCGCCTGGAGCGGCGTCCGCCGCCGGAACGGTCACACGCCCCTTGCGGCCGAGGCCGATCCGTTGGGCCATTGCTCGCCGCGTCATCGAGTAACTTTCCGCTACCATCGGGTAATCCGGACGCAGATTGTAGCGCTCACGGTATTGCACGTCGGTCAAGCCATGGGTTGAAAGATGACGGCGCAAGGTCTTGTACGGCTTGCCATCGATCATCGAGATGATGTGATCTTTCGATGCAAGCGATTTGCGGACCGTGACCGCTGGCGTGAACACTTGGTCGCCAGCCGAGCCGCCGTCTGACGGCGCTAGCGGCGTTGATCCGGACGCGAGCGCGACGACAGTACTGTGCATCGCGCGCAGGAAAGCCGGAACGTCTTCCGCGGAGACACGGTTGTTCTGATTGCCAAGCCAGGCGATCGTCAATTCGGTAGCAAGCTCAACAGGGTTGAGGGCGTCGTCGCTCATCTATCAGCATCCGTGATCGTGAGCGCTTCGTCCTTGCGCTCGAAAAACATCCATTTTGGATGATATCCATCTGTAGGCTCTTTGCTCGGATTGCAAATGCTAAAAGGCGGTGTCGGCAGCCCTACCGCCGACAAACAAGAGTTACATTTCGGTGGAAGCATTGAGAATGCTGTCGGCCAGTTTAAGAAAGACCCGGAAGGCTCGGTCTTCCGGCGCAAACCCCAAAGCGTGCGCTTACAGGGCAGATCCCGCTACGCTGGAGACGCGTTCAAGAACAAAGCCGAACTGAACGAGACACTCGTCGACAATCATGCCATGACTGAGGCGAACGCCCGCAAGGCCGACGACGGAATTATGGCCGCGATCGTCGCTGCGCCCGCCAAGGCCGAGGAAGTTACCCTTGCCAGCTTTGGTAAGTTCAAGGTCAACGATAGCCCTGCTCGTGACGGCTGCAATCCATCTACAGGCGAGACCCTCCAAATCGCTGCATCGAAGAGGTTTTCCTTAGTTCCCGCCAAAGCCGTCACGGATGCGCTGAAACGGGGAAGCGGCGCAGATACGCAGGCGCTCGACGAGATCGGGATTGGCGAGAAACGGCCAGCCGAAGCCGTACAGGTCGACGTCGCTATTTGCCAGCGTCTCCTCGGCGAGGGCAAGCGTGTACTGGTTGTTGGCGATCTATGCGCCGGAGAAGCGCTTGCGCAGCTTCTGGGAATCGATGTTGTCGGCCGCCTCGCGCGTCTGCCGGGTCGCGCCTTCGATATCGTAGATGTAGAGCAGGGCCGGTTTCGGACCGCGCGTCGACAAGCTCATTGAAGGTCCGTGCAGGCTAGCTGTCGGGCGGCGTCGTGTCAGGCTTCGTCGGCGCCGGCGAGATGCGGCTCTTAACCCCCTCAGGCGCCCCAGACTTCGACCACGCCACGGACAACGTCGAGCGGAAGCGCAATCGATTCTCGATCGAGCCGTCATGCTCGGCCCTGCGCAAATTGATGCTGTCGCGGACAAATTTCTCCAGCAAATAGTTGTGCGCGCCTGGACCTCCACGCCGTCGAGGCCCGCCACCTCGCCTGCTCGGCACCATGGCGGAAATCTTCAACGATCCCGGAACCTCGCCGGTCTCGAGCGCGCGAGGGGTGAGACCCGGCCGCAGCGCCGATGTACGGCCCCGACGATCGGACGCCACACCGCAAACTGCGCGTCCCACCGGGTGCCGGGCGTCATCTCAAAAAAGCGCGCGTTATCCCGTCTCACTAGGCGCTACCAGCCTGTGTTTGCTTCGCGTCAGGCGACTAACGCCGCCCGAACAGTCGCCGAACGCTCTTTGGGTCGCATGATCACGACCGTTTCCGGCTTTGCGACCTTTCGTCCAAGCTTATCGCGCGCTGGGACTGCCGGGACGACTTCTCGAACGTCAATCGAGTACGTCGGCATCTTGTCTTCGGCAGCGATTTTCTTCAGCTGGCTCTTTAGCGTACGAAGCGGCGATGTTGATCCAATTTTCGCGCCAAGCGTCTCCAGCGGCATCTCATATTCTTCGCCGCGACAGTAACAATGCGCCAGCTCATACAGACGTCGCTCAATCGACCCGAGACGGAAGTAGTCGTTATGGTAATCGTAGATACGGCTGTCACGCGATACGGCTCGAACAAGCCAGTCGCAAATCTGGACACGTACTGGCATTAGTTGGTCGACGCCGTTCGCAGTTTCGCGCGTGCTCGCCTGGGCTTCTGCGAACCACGAGAAGAACCCCTTCGTGCCGATCGTTCCGGTCTTGATGTTCGTTCGGATCTGTGTGCCCTGGAGACGCCCCAACGCCTCGATGAAGCGGTCGTAATCTCGGCTCGACGGGCGTGCGACACCCGTCGCTCGAAAAAAATCGTGAGCGTTGAAAGTGAAGACATTCTGAACCTCACCATTGCGACTGATACGCTGCACCATCAGCGACAGAACATAGATGAGAATTTCCTTGTCCCACATCGTCGCAATCCCGCTCGAACTCGGCTTGATCTCGATTTTGACCCCGTTCATCTCGTAGGTCATCGCCTCCATCTGGGGCCGTTTCGCCAGCGAGAAGAGCGGAAAATCCATGATGCTCTGTTCGCCACGAACTTTACCATGCAGCGGACTGTCGAGATAATCGAACAGCTTTCCCTGGGTAAAGGCGACCTCTCGCGAATCCATTATCAGGGCTCCCACGGGTTTGATTCAGCAAGGGGGCTTATACCGGATCAGGTTCAAATCTGCAGTCGGATAAGCGACACCGTTATCGATAGCACGAGGATTTGGAGCGGTTTGTCCCCATTAACGGAGTGTGTTGCCTCTTTGATACCGCACAGCTTTAACGGTTTCATCGCGACTCGTGCTATCAGTAACGCCGTCCCGAAAATGCTAACAACAGTTCATTGAACACGGCCGTAAGCAACGGAGATACCGTATTTTTGATCATTGTGAGATCGTGCTGCGGCCGACAAGACGTGCCATCAAGCTTCCAATCGGCGTTGCGTCCGTTCCATCCGACAAACCCCGCATCGCAACTGTTCGGCTGGCGTCTTTTAGGCCGTGCAAGGTCCTACCGAGGTTCAACTCGCCTCGTTCGGCTTTGCTGTTCATCCCGTGCAAATAGGCCCCGGGCCGCTGGACATCTCCACGCCGGTATTTTTGGATCGTGGCAATGACCGAAGCAGCAGCCCCTCGTGGACCCATGACACGGCACGCTTCTCTGAAGACGTGCTTGCTGATACCCGATTGCCCCGCAAGCCGTTCTGCGGCGGCAACCATCTCGCCCCATGACCGATCGCGGTAGAGAAGACCAGAACACAGCTCTGGTGCCATGGTAATGATAAATCCGGGGTCGATTCCATGCTTTTCCAGATCCTCATCGATCGGTGTTCGGGGTTGGAGGAGCGGTGCATTCCCATCTTTGCTACAGTTTATCGCCAAGCTTCTACTTGTATCTGCTTTAGCAGATTGGAGTTCGGTTGTAGTTGTAGAGTGAATGGCGTCAGAGGCATCCGAGGATGAACTATTTTCGTGTGGATGCAGCGTTTTTGGTTCAACAATCTCAGCGGAAAGCCTCTCAGCTAGCTTTCGGGCGCGTTCCTCAATCTGCTCAACACACGCGGTCAGAAGACGTTGGTCTCGAACCCGCCGCATCTGGTCCGTCGCCATCAGCACGACCGCAAGCTCGTCATCCGCTTTCAGATGATGCAGATCGGCATCAAAGGCCGTTTGTGCCAAAGTTCTAATGTGCCGTCGGGCAGCCGCAAGCCGTTTACGTAAGACCGTCACCGCAGTGTCCTCGGCAGCGCCCTTTGCCGCACGTGCGGTGAACTCCTCTATTCTGGTACCAATCGGCGCAAGGACAATGCCGTAGCCCCACGTTATGAACCCGTCCGCGCTGCGACGCCCGCCCCGGTGCCCGTTTGGACTGTCTGCAAAGCTCACTAACCCGTACGCCTGTGCCTGCTTGAGGAGCTTTTGGACCTGCCGAACAGTTACGCCAAGTTTTTGGGCAAGCAGATCATTGGAGGGCCAAACCACGGGCAGTCTTCCTGCCTGCCAGTCCTGCGGCTTCGTCCAGGCGAAGAGAAGATCGATCACCGAGATCACGCGTAGTGGAACAGCCATATACGGCGCCGCACGCTTGAGCGCAGCCAGCGCATTCGAAGGCGCCATGCCGCGCTCGAGACCGCGAAACCCTTCCACGAGCTTCGTTGCTCTGGCGGCATGCTCGTCGAAGCGGCGCAATCCCCTACCGGGGTTTTGGGCAGCAGCCATCGTTCGGTTCTCCCTTGCGGGGAGTCCGTGCAGACAAAGCAACACCGTGGCGCCTCAAGGAGCGCTTTGGTGTAGCAATATGATGGGCGGCTCGCTAAGTAAGGGTTCTCACATCCGTCTTAGCAGGCGTCCCGAAAAGCCCGGCTTTGTGCCGGGTTTTTCATGTCGGCACAGCGTCCCCTTTGATCATGTGACACGCGCCCAGTTGAGCGGCGGCGAGCCGGCGCCTAGCCGGTCCACAGCATGATTTTTTAACGAGTGCCGGCGCGCCGGTCGTTGCTGGCGAGTCGTGCTATCGATAACGGAAGCGATTGAATTCACGTGCTATCGATAACAAAGGCGTCGGCTGGCCTCGTGCTTTCGATAACGCCGTCCAGGGGCGGCTCGTGCTTTCGGTAACGCCGTCCAGCAGCGGCTCGTGCTTTCGGTAACGCCGTGAAAAGTGACCGATTCGGCGGTGGGCGCTGATACCTTGCGATACGCGCTAATCGTGGCTGATGGTCCTGCCCACACCGCTGACGGCGAGCTGCGACAAAGACCTTATGTGATTGCGTTAGAACCAATCTGCTCGGCAGCGGCTTTAACATCGAGCCAGCCTTCCAAGGCACTGACCATCCGCGGAAGCATCGCTATCAGGATACGACGGCGGTCAGCAGGATCAGCTTCCCGAACTAGGTAGCCGCGCGCCTCCATATTCTCGATGAGCCGCAGGGCGGTGGTCGAGGAGGTTCCACTCAAGCTGCATATCTGCGACACTGCAAGCACGCGTTGCTCGCGCGTCGCAACGTAAAGTTCCAAGATGATAAACCAGCTCGGATCGGTGAAGTGTATCCCGCCAAAATAGTCTGTGCGCCGCCGGTGGCCCATCAACAGCGCCTTTGCGTCATCAAGACGACGTCGCCCGAGATCCCTTGGTCCAGCCGGTATTGAGAGAAGCGTGTCCTCCAGCGCTTTACGCGGAAGTCGAACAATGACGTCGACGAGCTCTTCTCTTCGAGATGCGGGATTCATCAACGTCATGATTCATTCCCAAGATCAGCCACGCGGTGCGTTGCTCCTGACTACCTCTTCCCACAAGCGTCCTCGCCCGTGACGACCTCTCGGCGTTACCTTGGCGGCGCGCCCAGCAGGCGACACTTCTGCCGATAGTAACGAAAGCGCGTCTTGGTCATGATCACGCGTCCCAAGCTGGAAGCCATCGCTCAACATGTTTCAATGGACGCTAAGTCAGCCACTTGGTCAATCGAAATCCCGTTAGATATGAACGCATTCTGGTAACAACCTGACACGCTGAAGTCGTCCGAGGGAGATGCAGCATCTTGAAAAAGGCAATTCTGTGCGCGGGGAAGTGCGGGAGACCGGCCTGCGTTTCGTTGTTATTTTGACGCTGAATATCGGCAACGTCGGTTCCGGTGCGGTCTTGGGACAATCACACGGCGCGCGGCAATGGTGCCGGAGACGTTCTGGCGAGCGTTGAAGTCTGGATATTGTCGATCTAAACCGGTCCTCAGCACGCTGCTGGCGTCTGTCGGCACCTCAGGATCGTCCGCTATCCCGCACCGTCAGCATTGCGCCCTTGATCGCGAATGTCTGCAAGACCAATCGGAGCGGCCAGGTCGAGATAGGAAGGTGCCGCCCTTGAGCGCGCTCAGATACTCGCTTGGCGCTGCGCTTCCTATCGCGATCCCGGTTGTATATGCCATGCATCTTGGCCGGATGGCTGGCGCGCATGTCCAGGCTGATTACAGCTAAAGGCGCCAGCGCAAGTGTCCAAACTTGTTCTCAACCGTCCGGCTTATGGTCATCTCCCGACAACGAGGTTAGCACTACAGCCTCCTCGACCACCACGATCAGTGCGGCTGTAAGCGGCTGCCAGTCGCCGGTTCGAGACAGGATTGTAAGTGCACCAGATAGCGGCTCCGCGTAGCGGTAGAAAGACGGTGCGAGCGACAGACAGGGGCGTTTGACGCGTAACTGCGCCGCCAAGGTGGCGGCAAACAGAAAGCGCGCAAGCCGCCCGTTCCCGTCTTCGAACGGATGCGCCATAACGGTTCTCGCATACGTATATACGGGCCAGTCCGTTTTCGACGGCGTACCGAGCTGCAGGTCAGCGACCGCCGGTAGCCAGCTGCGTATAAACTCCGGAGGTTCGAAGCGAACCGATCCTTGCAGCGACCGGCTGACGGCTGCCTTTTCCCGAAACCGCGCGGATCTTCCGGTCAGAAGCGATACGGTTTGCAAGGCGGACGCCTGGTCTAGAAGATGCGAGGCGTGACGTTTCCAGAACGAGAGGATGATCGGTTCGACTGCCGGACGCCGATACAAAAATGCAGTCTTCTCGCGCCAGTACGGTGTGTCCACCGCGGTCAGGGGCACAGTGCCTCTGAGCGCGAGATACGCCGTTCGAAGCTCGAGACCGTAGATCGCGGGTACGTTGGCGACGCGATCTGACAGGTGTTGCGCCGCTTGCTGAAGCCGATCGGTGGCGGCGTTCCACAGCGCGAAGTCGGTTGCGCGCTCCGGACACAGCCATGTCTCAGCGCGCTGGTGTTCACCACGATCGACCATCAGAGGCTCCGCCGAGCCGGAGCTCAGAGTTCGGAATTC